>Ga0105046_10000275_pt1 | contig 67919 bp, 59 predicted proteins | sample MAT03_FD_78385 | JGI IMG/M metagenome (GOLD analysis project Ga0105046, IMG submission 78385) | Freshwater microbial communities from Lake Fryxell liftoff mats and glacier meltwater in Antarctica - MAT-03 (megahit assembly) | ecosystem: Environmental > Aquatic > Freshwater > Ice > Liftoff...
ATTCCTCATGAGCCGTGTGGTGTCGCGCGTCATGAAGCAGCAAAAGTCGGGCCGCATCATCAATATCGCGTCCACATTGGGCCTGCTGGCGGCGCGCCTGCAGAGCTCCTATGTTGCAGCCAAGGGTGGCGTGGTCATGCTGACCAAGTCCATGGCACTGGAATTGGCGGCCGACGGCATACTGGTCAATGCAGTGGCACCGGGCTCCACGCAGACACCCGGATGGGAGGCCTGGATCAACAACGCCGGCAGCGAAGCGCAAAGCCTGCACCAACGGCTGTTGGCGCACATCCCGATGGGGCGGCCCGGAACAACCCAGGAGATGGCCCATGCGGTGCTATTCCTCGCAGCACCCGAAAGCTCTTACATCACAGGACACGTCCTCACGGTGGACGGTGGCTGGACCGCTGGCATCAGCCGCGACTTCTGAACAAGGGAACCACCATGAACGATCGATCTATCAGCGCGGAGGCAAGCGCGCTGCCCGCGGGGCTTTTGGCAACCGAGTTGTTGCGCCTGTATGAGCAGATGCTGCTGCTGCGACGCTTCGAACTCGCGGCGCAGGTGGCCTGCCGCAAAGGGGAGACGCCCGGCTTCCTGCACCTGTACATCGGCCAGGAGGCCTCGGGTGTGGGCATCTGCGCACATCTGAACAAGACCGACTGGATCACCAGCACGCACCGCGGGCACGGCCATGCACTGGCCAAGGGCATGGACCCGAACACCTTGATGGCCGAGCTGTACGGAAAGCGCGATGGCTGCTGTGGCGGGCGCGGCGGCACCATGCATTTGTACGACCCGTCCTGTGGCCTGTTCGGCACCAATGGTCTGGTCGGTGGCGGCATTCCGTCGGCGGTTGGGGTCGGGCTGGGTGCGCGCATGCGGGGTACCCAGGAGATCGGTGTGGCGTTTTTTGGCGATGGTGCGACCAACCACGCGGCCTTTCATGAATCGCTGAACTACGCGGGCATTCAAAGAGCCCCGGCCATCTTTGTGTGCGAGAACAACCTGTACGCTACCGCAACGGCATTGAGCAATGCCACGCTGAACCCAGAAATAGCCACACGGGCAGCGGCCTACGGCATCCCTGGCGTGGCGGTGGACGGCAACGACCTTCTGGCGGTATGGACCGTGATGCAGGAAGCCACGCGGCGCGCACGTGCGGGTGAAGGGCCGACGCTGATCGAGGTCAAGACCTACCGCGTGGTCGCCCACCACGAAGGTGATTCGGTGACCGGCACCTACCGCTCCCAGGCAGAGGTCGACGACTGGGCCCGGCGCGACCCGATCCGGTTGCTGCGCGAGCAAACGCTGCTGCCGCTGGGCCTGGCCACGCAGGAACAACTCGATGCCATCGAGAACCGGGTCAAGGCACAGGTGGCCGAGGCCATTGAATTTGCGCGCAACTCGCCAGAGCCCGACCCGGCGACCGTGGCGCAGCACATCTACGCAGAACCCCTCAATCCGCCGGCGGCGATTGCGGCCGCGAGTAACGACAACCCCGTCACCGTGACCACCGGCTGGCTCGACGCGGTGCGCGACGGCCTGGCCGAAGAAATGCGGCGCGACCCGTTGATCATGTATTTTGGCGAGGGCACGGGGGAACGGGGTGGCACCTTCGCCCATACCAAGAACCTTTACCAGGAGTTCGGTGCTGCACGGATGGTCGACACCCCCATCTCCGAGCTCGGTTTTGCCGGGGCCTGCCTGGGCGCCTCGGCGACCGGCGTGCGTTGCGTTGCCGACCTGATGTTCGCCGACTTCCTGTTCGAGGCGGCCGGGCAGATCGTGCTGCAGGCGGCCAAGCTGCGCTACATGAGCAATGGGCAGATGCACGCGCCGATGGTCGTTCGCGTAGGGGCGGGCGCAGTGCGCTCGGCCGGGCCGCACCACAGCGGCATGTACCACCCGGTGTGGGCGCATGTGCCTGGCCTCATCGTCTGCGTGCCGTCCAACCCGGCCGATGCCAAGGGTCTGATGAAGACGGCCCTGCGCGCCGGCGATCCGGTGCTGATGCTCGAACCCAAGGCCCTGTTTGCCAGCAAAGGGGAGGTTCCTGCAGGTGATCATCTGGTGCCGTTTGGCCTGGCTCGGGTGGCCCGCGCCGGCTCCGACCTGACGATTGCCTGCGCCGGGCAGATCGTATTGCTGGCCCTGCAGGCGGCAGAGAAGCTGCAGCAGCAGGGCGTGTCCTGCGAGGTGATAGACCTGCGCACGATCCAGCCGCTCGATGTGGACACGGTGGCGCAGAGCGTGCGCAAAACTGGGCGCCTGCTGGTGGCAGACGAGGGCTGGTCCATGTGTGGTGTTGGCGCCGAACTCGGCCAGGCCATGAACGAGCTTGCTTTTGACTACCTTGACGCCCCCGTAACGCGCCTGCACACCGATGCGATGTCGCATCCGTTCGCGCCGTCCCTGGAGCGTGCCATGCTGATCAACACCGACGCGATTGTGGCGTCCAGCCTCCAGGTGATGGCCGGAGTGGCCCAGGCGCCACGGCGCGCGCGCAGCGGTTTGCAGCGGCCTGCGCAGGTGGCCGTGGCTGCGGCAGCCGAGGCTCCCACCCATGCAGCCACCCCGTCAGCGCCAACCAGCGTTGTGGCGCCCGCACCGGCGGCCAAGCCGGCAGCGACCTCCAGCACCCTGGCCGGCGAGCCGCTGATGATGCCGTTTGGTGATCTCACCGTGAGCGAAGGCAAACTGGTGCGCTGGGTCAAGCAGGTGGGTGAGGTCGTGGCCGAGGGCGAACTGGTGGTCGAGATCGAGACCGACAAGGCGGTGGTCGAGGTCGAGTCGCCCTGCTCGGGAACCATGGCCCAGCATCTGGCGCAAGAGGGCACGGTGGTCAAGATGGGCGAGCAAATCGGCGTGATTGCCCGCGGGAGTCATTGAGGTGTTGACCAAGCCCATCAGCGCCGGTCAGCCGGTCCGCCGCTTTGCCAGTCCGCTGTCGCGCGCATTGGCGCGTGAGCGTGGTCTGGATCTGCAATCACTGACCGGTTCCGGACCGAACGGCCGCATCGTCCAGGCCGATGTAATTGGGGCGCTGAAGGCAGGTGCCGGGCCGCAAGCGGCGGCACCGCAACGCCCAACGCGTTTTTCCGATGTGCCCCATTCGCTGGGCCGAAAACTGATCGCACGCCGCCTGACCGAGTCCAAACAGCAGGCACCGCATTTTTACGCCCGCATCGACTGTTGTGTGGACCCGCTGCTGGCGCTGCGGGCGAGCGCGCAACCGCAGTTGGACGCGCAAGGCCTGAAGCTGACGGTGAACGACTTCGTGGTTTGGGCTGCGGCCCGTGCCCTGCGGGACGTGCCCGAGGTGAACGTGTCGTTTACCGATGCGGCAATGCGGTGCTACCAGCAGGTGCATATCGCCGTCGCGGTGGCGGTGGAGCAGGGCTTGGTCACGCCAGTGATTGCGGATGCCGACAGCAAAAACGCCGTACAGATTGCGCGTGAAATGCGCGAACTGGTCAAACAGGCCCGCGCCGGTTCTCTACCGGCAGGGGCGAGCGCCGGTGGCACATTTTCGGTCTCCAATCTGGGCGCTCTGGGTGTGCGCGAGTTCACCGCCGTGATCAATCCACCCCAGGCAGCCATTCTTGCGGTGGGTGCCGCACAAGCCAGGGCCGTCGTGGTGGATGGCCAGTTGACCGTCGCGACCATGATGACAGTCACCCTGTCTGCAGACCACCGCGCAATCGATGGCGCTGTTGCGGCGCGCTGGCTTGCCGCATTCCAGCAGCACCTGGAAAACCCCCAGGAGAAAGACCTGTGGTGAGCATGCCGATGCGTCGCAGCGAAGGGTATTCATTGACGCAGCCCACTTGTCTGCGTAGTATTTCCTTGCGCGAACCGGCGCTGCAAGCAATTCACAAAAATTAGAAGTCAGTCGGATTTTTTACTTGTTATTCAACCAGGAGACAACACCATGCGTATCAAGCACCTCGTATCCAGCCTGTTGGCCGTCGCTGCACTGTCAATCTCGGGCACCGTCGCGGCCCAGACCATCCTCAAGTTCTCGATTGGAGCGCCTGACGGCCAGGGCGGCGAAATCGTTGGCATGAAGGCCCTCAAGGAGTACGTCGAGTTCAAGAGCGACGGAAAGATCCAGATCCGGCTTTTCTTCAATACCTTCGGCGGGTCGCTGCAGGTCACCGAACAGGTCAAGAACGGCACACTCGAAATGGCGCTGACCGACGACTCGGTGCTCGGCAGTTTCCACAAGCCGATGCAGATCTTCCAGATACCCTATCTGTTCGCTTCTGCTCCCATCGCGTGGGAGTTCATGAAGAGCCCCTTTGTGCGCGAACTCAACGAGGACATGCGCAAGGCGACCGGTATTCGCACACTGGCGATTTCCGAGAACGGTTTTCGCAACCTGACCAACAACCAGCGCGAAATCAAGACGCCGGATGACATGAAGGGCATGAAGATGCGCACGATGCAGTCGCAGGTGTACGTGAATTTCATGAAATCGATGGGTGCTGCCGCCACCCCGATCGCTTTTCCCGAGTTGATCACGTCGCTCAAGCAGGGCGTGGTCGACGGCCAGGAGAACGCCGCGTCGACGATCTGGGATGGCAAGCTCTTCGAGGTGCAGAAGTTCATGTCGGTCAATGAACACATTTACGGCATGCACTACATCATCATCAACGACAAGGTGTTCCAGGGCCTCACCCCGGACCTGCAGAAAATTCTGATGGACGGCGCCGCGCTGCATGCCGAGACGGCAAATTCCCGCAAGGCCATGGACAGCCTGCAGGCGATCCAGAAGATCCGCTCGGCCGGCACCAAGGTGCACGTCACTACACCGACCGAAAAAGAAGCCTTCCGCAAGCAGACGCAGGAGCCGGTGATCGAGTTCGTCGCATCGCAGACCGGACGCCCCATCGTCGACAAACTGCTCGAAGCTGTGCGTGAGACCACCCGCCGCTCCTACGCCAACTGATCTGGCGCATCGCGAAACTGGGCGCGCACAGGCTTTGTCGCCTGCGCCGCCCCTCTGTGGGAAGCTTGCATGAACTTCTTTCACCGCTTCGGGCGGCTGACCGGCCAGGTCGCCGACCATGTGGTCGGCTGGTTATTGCTGGTCAGTGTCGTACTCAACGTGACGCAGGTTTTTACCCGGTATGCTTTGAACGACCCGCTGTTCTGGACCGAGGAAATGGTGCGTTACACCACGGTCTGGCTCACGTTCGTCGGTGCCGCTGCAGGCAGCCTGTACGGTGACCACATGGACATGAACCTGTTCCTGGAGGTGAAGAGTCGACGCTTCCAGGCCTGGCACCAGGCTTTTCTGCAACTGGTCATTCTGGTGTTTTGCGTGATCGTCATCTGGCAGGGCACGCGGTTTTGCCTGCTCAACGGCATGCAGACGGCGCCCGCCACCGGATTGCCGATGCTGTACGTCTATGGGGCCACCGTCGTCGGAGGCGTGATGCTGGCCATCGTGTCGGTGCACAAGCTGTTGCTGGCCCTGCACCAGGAACCCACAGCGGAGATGGCGCCATGATGGCGGTCGCGCTGGCCCTGGTGGTCCTGTTGGTGGCCGGTCTGCCCATCAGTTATTCGTTCGCACTGGCGGGCTCCTTCGCCCTCTGGTACACCGGTGAACAGCAGCTCAGCGTGATCGGGCGGATGTTCTCCGGCCTGGACTCCTTTGTGCTGATGGCTGCACCGTTTTACGTGTTTGCCGGTGAGTTGATGAACCGCGGAGGCATCAGCGAAAGGCTGATCAAACTGGCGCGCGTCCTGGTGGGGCGTGTCCGTGGCGGCACGGCCTACGCCAACATCGTGGCCTCGGTGATGTTCTCCGGTATCTCGGGTACGGCGGTGGCCGACATTGCCGCCCTGGGCAACATCTTCATCAACGGCATGCACAAAGAGGGCTATACCAAGTCGTTCGCAGCGGCGGTTTGCGTGGCCTCGGCGGTCATCGGGCCGATCATCCCGCCGTCGGTGATCATGGTCCTGTATGCGGCGGTTGCCGATGTCTCGGTGCTGCGCCTATTTCTGGCTGGTATCGTGCCGGGCCTGTTGCTGGGTATGTCGTGCGCAGCGATCGTTTACTGGCGCGGACGCAAGGGTGACCTTCCTGTGGCCACCATCACCGTCACGCGGGCGGAGGTTCCGAAGCTGATACGCGATGGCTTTCTGGTGCTGAGTCTGCCTGCGTTCATCGTGCTGGGCACCCTCTCTGGTGCCTTCACGCCGACCGAGGCGGGCGGTGTTGCCGTGGTGTACGCGGCGTTCCTCGGCACCTTTGTGTTCCGGCACCTGGACTTTGCCGGCTTCATGCACGCGGCCCGCAGTTCGGCACGCTTGACCGCTGGCCTGTTCCTGCTGATCGCCGCGGTGGAAGTCGTCAACTACGTGCTGATCCTGGCCGGCATCGCCGAGGGAACCGGGGCCGTGCTGTCAGTGTTCAAGGAGTATCCAAAAACCTTCTTGCTGGTGTGCGTGCTTGCCTTCCTGGTCATCGGGCTGGCGCTGGATTCCGGCCCGGCCCTGCTCTTGTTGGCGCCGGTGTTGTTGCCGATCACCCGCAGCATGGGCATCGACGACATGCATTTTTCAATGGTAATGATCGTCAGCGTGACGCTCGGCCTGATCTCGCCGCCCGTGGGCATTGTGTTGTTTGTCGCCTGCAAGATCGGCAACATCAGCATGCGGGCCCTGTGGTCCGATCTGGCCTTGTTCTTCTATGCCGAAATCGCCGTCATCGTCTTGCTGGTGTATTTCCCGATTTTGTCGACGGGTTTGCCGAATCTGATGCGTGGTGGCTGACGAGGCGGTATTGCCTCCGGGTCCCCATGAGCACCCGTTTCAAGCCTCAGACGGAAAGGATTGCCGGCATGATTTATGAGTTGCGTATCTACCACTGCGTGCCGGGCCGCCTGGCCGCCCTGCATGCGCGTTTTTCGACGGTCACGCTCAAGCTGTGGAAAAAGCATCGCATCCGCCAAGTCGGATTTTTCACCGACACGATTGGCGACAACTGCAATAGCAAACTCACCTATCTGCTGGAGTGGAAGAGCCTGGCCGAGCGGGAGGACAAGTGGAATGCCTTTGCAGCCGATCCGGTGTGGATTGCCGCCCGTGCCGACACCGAAAAGGACGGGCCGATCGTTGCACGGGTTGAAAACTCCATCCTCGTACCGACGGCTTATTCGAAGCTGAACTAAGCGCCGACCATGGGGAACCGGTGAGCCGCAATGCCGCGACCGCACTGGTCGGTATCGCTTGCATGGTGCTGGCCGGGGCCTGCTTCGCGGTCGTCGACACCAGCGCCAAGGTGGTTGCCGCCAGTGTTCCGATCGTCATGGCCGCCGCGATCCGTTACCTGTTGCAGGCCGGTCTGTCGACGGTGGTCCTGATGCCGATGCACGGGCGCGCTTTGTTCAGGGTGCGCCATCCCTGGCTCCAGGCGGCGCGTGGTGGCCTGCTGGCCTCCAGCACCCTCCTGGCAATGCTCGGGCTGCAGAGAATGCCGGTCGGGGAGTTCACCGCGATCGTGATGATCACGCCGATGGTGGTGACCGTGCTGGCGGTGCCATTACTCAAGGAGCGTGTGTCGATGTTGCACTGGCTGTTCGTGGCTGGCGGATTTGCCGGTGTGCTGCTGATCGTGAAGCCCGGCGCGCAGGCGAGCCTCGGCTGGGGTGCGTTGTACGGCCTGGGGTGCATGGTCTGCAGCTCCTTGTTCCAGTTGCTGTCGAACCATCTTGGCCGCCGCGAACATCCGGCCACCACCCACCTGTGCAGTACCTGGCTGGGCGCCACGGCAGGCGCGCTGGCCTTGCCCTTTGTCTGGGTGACGGTCGACTCCGCCCTGTTATGGACGCTGATGGTGCTGATGGGTGTCATGGGGGCCGGGGGGCATTTCGTGCTCGCGCAGGCGCATCAGAAGGCGCCAGCGTCGATCCTCATGCCTTACATGTACGCGCATATCGGATTTGCCGTCTTTGGCGGCTGGCTTGTGTTCAGCCACGTACCCGACATGACGGCGATCGCCGGCATTGGTCTGATTGTGGCCTGTGGCGTCGCCAGTGCCTGGTGGAGCGCGCGCAAAAGGCAAGCCGCGGGCGCCATGCCCGAAACCTGACCGTTGGAGTCACAATGAAGATCACCCGCCTCGAATCCTTCCTGACCAATTGCGGCCTGCGCAACTACCTGTTCGTGCGCCTGACCACCGATTCCGGCCTCACGGGCCTGGGCGAAGCCACCCTCGAATGGCAGGAAATGGCGGTCCAGACGCTGCTGCACGAATGGGCTGAGGAACGCATCCTGGGCATCTGCCCGTTCGACATCGAGCAGGTGTTCGGCGACCTGATCCGCGACCAATACCAGGGCGGGGCGACCGTCATGACGGTCATCAGCGCCCTGGAGATCGCCTGCTGGGACATCATCGGCAAGGCCTGCGGCCAGCCCGTCTACCGCCTGTTGGGCGGGCGCGCCCGTGAGGAGCTGCCGGCCTACGCCAACGGCTGGTACGGCGGCGCGCGGACTCCGCAGGACTACGCCGACAAGGCGAAGGCGGCGTTGGCCAGGGGCTACCAGGGACTCAAGTTCGATCCATTCGAACAGGCCTGGAAAGACATGACACCCGCGCAGATGGAAGCGACCCGGCAAATCGTGGCGGCAGTCCGCCAGGCGGTGGGCGATTCGGTGGAACTGATGATCGAGGTGCACGGCCGCCTGTCGGTCGGCAGCGCGATCGAGATGGGCCGGCGCCTGGCGCCTTACCGACCAGCCTGGTACGAGGAGCCGGTCACGCCCTACAGCCTGGACCTGCTGGCCGAGGTGCGGCGCGCACTGCCGTTCCCGATGGCGGCCGGCGAGCGGCTGTACATGCTGGAGGACTTCGCGCGCCTGGCGCAGCTGCGGGCCTGCGACATCGTGCAGCCCGACCTGGCCCATTGCGGCGGCCTGTGGCTGGGCAAGAAGGTGGCCGCGTTGTGCCAGCCGCAGGACATGCGCCTGGCACCCCACTGTTCGATCGGCCCGGTGGCGCTGTGCGCCGCGGTGCACTTCGGCTGGGCCACGCCCCAGGTGCTGGTACAGGAGAATTTCGGCGACTTCGACGCCCCGTGGCGCGACACACTCGTCGGCGGCTGGAACCCGATGCACGAGGGCCGCTACCGCTTGCCCGACAAACCCGGCCTGGGCATCGAACTCGACGATGCAGCCTGCGCCCGTCACCCGTTCGTCAAACACGCCTTCCCATCCCTGTGGGATCGGCGCTGGGTGGCTGAATTCACGCAGGCTGCCGCTCCTGGTACCGGGGGGGCAGCATGACCAATTCTGCACGCTTGGGGGCGAGCAGCACCCTTCGTAAACGCGCCGTCCGGCTGAATGCCGACACCTATCCGGTGGAGCCGCAGGAGGTGCAGATACTGGCCCAAGCCGGCGCGGAGCTGATCGCCATCGAGGGGCAGCAGCCGTCCGACATCCTCTCGGCGGCGCGCGACTGCGATGCGCTGATGGTGATTTCTTCCTACCTGCCGGCGGAAGTGATTGCCGCCTTGCCGCGCTGCTGTACCATCGCGCGTCTGGGTGCCGGCACCGACCGCATCGACATTGCGGCAGCAACCCGCCAGGGCATCGTCGTGAGCAATGTGCCGGATTTCTGCCTGGGCGAGCAGGCCGACCACACGCTGGCATTGCTGCTATCGATGGCCCGCCGGCTGCCGACCATGCAGGCGGCCATGCGCAGCGGCCACTGGACCGCGCGCCAGCACCCCGGCGTGCACCGGCTGGCCGGGCGCACGCTGGGCCTGGTCGGATTCGGTGCCAGCGCCCAGGCGGTGGCCCGTCGGGCAGCGGCATTCGGTTTGCGCCTGCTGGCCTGGACGCGGCATCCCGTCAATTACCCGGCCCAGGCCGAAGCACTCGGCGTGCGCTTCACCACGCTGGACGACCTGCTGTCACAAAGCCAGTTCGTGTCGATCCACCTGCCGCTGACAGACGACACCCGCGGTTTGCTCGATGCCGCAAGGCTCGCCCGCATGGGACCCGACGCGGTACTGCTGAACACCTCGCGCGGCGCCATCGTCGACGAAGCGGCGCTGGTGGACACATTGCAGCGCGGCGCCATCGCCGGCGCGGCACTTGATGTGTTCTCCAGCATCGATGTGTTTGCGGCGCCCGGCACACCGGCCAACCATCCGCTGCTGGCGCTTGACAACGTGATCGCCACACCGCATTGCGCCGGCAGTTCGGTCGAGTCGACACTGGAGTCCAAGGTGCGCGGGGCGCAGCATGCAGCACAAGTGCTCGGCGGCCATTGGCCCACCCATGTGGTCAACCCCGACGTGGTGCCACGCCAGAGCCTGCAACGCTGACCGGGGCACCCGCCGGCAGGCGCAGGCCGCCCCTACACTCGCCGCCATGTCTGCCACCCCCCGATTCGACGCGATCGATGCGCTGCGTGGCGCCGCCTTGCTCTGGATGACAGCCTTCCATCTGGGCTTCGACCTGAACCATTTTGGCTACTGGCAGCAGGATTTCTACCGCGATCCTTTTTGGACCACCCAGCGCACCTGCATCCTGAGCCTGTTTTTGTTCTGTGCCGGGCTGGGCCAGGCAGTCGCTCTGCAGCAAGGGCAGCCGTGGCCCCGGTTCTGGCGTCGCTGGTCGCAGGTTGCAGGCGGTGCGCTGCTGGTCACTTTCGGATCCGCGCTCATGTACCCCGGCAGCTTTATATTTTTCGGCGTCCTGCATGGCATCGCGCTGATGCTGCTCGTGGTACGGCTGACATCGGGCTGGGGGCCCTGGTTGTGGCCCGCCGGCGCACTGGCCCTTGCAGCCGCACCCGCAGGTGCTGTCGTGCTGGCCGACTCGCCCTGGGCCGGGGCGTTCAACGGCGCAGGGCTCAGCTGGCTGGGACTGATCACGGTCAAGCCCGTCACCGAGGACTATGTGCCGCTCCTGCCCTGGCTGGGCGTGATGTGGTGGGGTACGGCAACCGGGCAGTGGCTGCAACGCAAGCCGCCAGCCTGGCTGCAGCAACCGCTGCGGGGGCCCCTGGGCGGCCTCGCTGTGTGGGGCCGGTGGAGCCTGACCTACTACCTGCTGCACCAGCCCGCAATGATCGGCGCGCTGGTGCTGCTGGGCTGGCTGCGCGGCTGAGGCGCAACCGGGCGCTTACTCGACCTTGGCCTTGGTACGCAGGTCCTGCTGGAACTGGGCCAGTTTCTGCTGCGACAGCTGCTGCGTGATCTGCGGCTTCACTTCGTCGAATTTCGGCAGTTGTGCCTCGCGCACATCTTCGAGCCGGATGATGTGGAAGCCAAACTGCGACTTGACCGGCGCATCGGTCATCTTGCCCTTTTCCAGGCCGGCCATGGCGTCGGAGAACTCTTTGACGTAGCTGCCGGCAGGTGCCCAGTCCAGTTGGCCGCCATTGGCGCCGGACCCCGGATCCTTGCTCGATTTCTTGGCGATGGCGTCGAACTTGCCGCCTTTCTTGAGGCTGGCGATGATCGCCTTGGCATCGGCCTCTTTGTCGACCAGGATGTGGCTGGCCTTGTATTCCTTGCCGCTGTTGGCTGACGCGAATTTGTCGTATTCGGCCTTCGCATCGGCGTCGGTGATCGGGTTCTGCTTCTGGAATTCGGCGAACAGCTCGCGGATCAGCAGCGTCTGGCGCGCCAACTCCATCTGCACGCGGAAATCATCCGTAGCGTCCAGGCCGCGCTTCTGGGCCTCTTGCATGAAAACCTCGCGCATGATGACTTCCTCACGCAACTGGCCTTGCATCTCCGGTGTGACCGGGCGGCCTGACTTGGCCACTTGCTGGGCCAGCGCTTCGACACGTGCGGTGGGTACGGCCTTGCCGTTCACGATCGCTATATTCTGGGCCTGGGCCGGCAGGATGGCCAAGCTGGCGAAAGCGGCGGCCACCAGGGTGGCGGTCAGGGTTTTCTTCATGGTTTAACTCGTGGTGAGGGTGGGAAGGATTGGGGCAGGGCAGGGGTGCTGGCAACGACCCGGCACCTCAAATTAGCTCGATTGCCAGCGCATGCAGACCCCCGTCGATAAAATCTTGCAGCGCATCATACACAAGGCGGTGTCGCTGGACCCTGGTGCAGCCCTCGAAACGGGGCGATGCAATACGGACCCGGAAATGGGTTCCGAAACCGGTTCCGTTGGCCCCGACATGGCCGGCATGGTCGGCGCTTTCGTCGATCACCTGCAATTGCGTGGGCACCAGGCGCTGTTGCAGGCGAATCTCGAGGGCGCTGGCGGTGGGGGCCATGCTCATGGCTTGGCCTTTTCGTCGTCACCCTTGAGATGGGGCGCAATGTAGAAACCCTGGACGACCAGGAATGCCACCGGGAAAACATAACCCCAAAGCTTGAATTCCACCCAGGCCTCGGTGCTGAAATACACCGCGACATAGGCATTGATGGCGGCCATGAAAACGCAGTAGAGGATCCAGGCCACGTTCAGACGCATCCAGACCCGGTCTGGCAGTTCGAGTTGAGAACCCAGCATCAGCTTCAGGAAACTCTTCTTGAAAGTCCAGACGGCGACCGCCAAGCCGATCGCGATGGCTGCATAGAGTACGGTGGGCTTCCACTTGATGAAGCGTTCGTCGTGCAGATACAGGGTCAGCGCTCCAAACGCGAGGATCATGCCGAGCGTGACCTTCTGCATGGTGGCCACTTTGCGGTCGATGGCATAAATCAGCGCGGTCTGGGCCACCGTGGCCGCCATCAACACCGCCGTTGCGGTGTAGATGTCATAGAGCTTGAACGCACCGAAAAACAGCGCGATGGGCAGAAAGTCGAGCAGGATCCTCATGCGGGTTTGAAATCGAGGGATGCCGAGTTCATGCAGTAACGCAGGCCGGTCGGTGCCGGACCATCGGGAAACACATGGCCCAGATGGGCGCCGCAATCCGCGCAGTGCACCTCGGTGCGCTTCATCCAGAACAACCCGTCGACCTTGGTGCCCACAGCGTCTTCAGAGAGTGGCCGGAAGTAGCTCGGCCAGCCGGTACCGGAGTCGAATTTGGTGTCGGCGCTGAAAAGCGGCTTGCCGCAGCAGATGCAGGTGTAGGTGCCCGGAGCCTCGTGCTCGGCAAATTTGCCGGAAAAGGCGCGCTCGGTGGCCTCGTGGCGCGTGACATCAAAGGCCAGTGGCTCGGCACCCCGCTGCTGCAACAGGGCTTTCCATTCGGCGTCGGTTTTTTCGATTTTGTAAGTCATGGGTGGATTTTCGCCGCATTTGGGCCAAGGTTCAGAATGTGCGATTGCAATGGAGAGATTGTCCTGCAGATGTCCCTGCATCCCACATCGGGGGGCATTTTCGCCGGACATCGGCCGCCGCCATGGGCAATACTACGGGGTTGCCGTGGCATTTGCGACAGCCGACCCCGAAGACCCGATCTGGAGACCCCCATGCTTGGACTGATGCAAAACCAGCCGCTGATGATTTCATCCCTGATCGAACATGCCAACCGGCACCATGGGGAGGTGGAGATCGTGTCTCGGCGGGTGGAAGGCGACATCCACCGCACCACCTACTGCATGGTTGCGCAGCGCGCCCGCCAGGTCGCACACGCCCTGGATGTCCTTCAAGTAGCCTTCGGCGACCGGGTGGCAACGCTGGCCTGGAACGGCTACCGCCACCTGGAACTGTATTTCGGGGTCAGCGGTACAGGTCGGGTGCTGCACACCCTCAACCCGCGCCTGCACCCGGACCAGATTGCGTGGATCGCCAACCACGCACAGGACCAGGTGTTGTTTTTTGACATGACTTTCCTGCCGATCATCAGGGCCATCCAGGGCAAGGCCACCTCGATCCGGCATTACGTCGCTCTGTGTGATGCCGACAAGCTGCCCGCCGACTCCGGCATCGCCGGGCTGATGAGTTACGAGGCCTGGATCGGAGCACACCCAAGCCAGTACAACTGGCCTGAATTTGACGAGAACTCGGCGTCCAGCATGTGCTACACCAGCGGTACCACCGGCAACCCCAAGGCCGCGCTGTACAGCCACCGGTCAACCATCCTGCATGCGTTTGCCGGCAGCCTGCCCGATGCGCTGAACATGAGCGCCCGCGACAGTGTCTTGCCGGTGGTGCCGATGTTCCACGTCAATGCCTGGGGCCTCCCCTACGCGGCCGCCATGACGGGCGCCAAGATGGTGTTTCCCGGCCCCGCCATGGACGGCAAGTCGATCTTCGAACTGATCGAGGCCGAGAACGTCACCTTTGCCGCCGGCGTGCCGACGGTGTGGCAGATGATGCTGGCGCACATGCAGGCCGGCAAGCTGCGGTTTTCCACGCTCAAGCGCACGGTGATCGGCGGTTCGGCCTGTCCACCGGCCATGATCACCGCCTTCAACGATGATTACGGTGTCGAGGTGCTGCACGCCTGGGGCATGACCGAGATGTCGCCGCTAGGTACCGTGTGCACGCTCAAGAACAAGCACCTGGACTTGCCGGCCGCCGAAAAAATGAAGGTCCGCCTGAAGCAGGGGCGCGGCTTGTACGGGGTGGACATGAAAATCGTCGACGCCGATGGCCACGAGCTCCCCTGGGATGGCAAGACCTATGGTGACCTGCTGGTCAAGGGCCCCTGGATCATCCGCGAGTACTTCAATGCCGACGGGCCGTCACCGCTGGTCGATGGCTGGTTCCCCACCGGCGATGTGGCCACCATCGACGCCGATGGCTACATGCAGATCACCGACCGCCGCAAGGACGTGATCAAGTCGGGCGGCGAGTGGATCAGCTCGATCGACGTCGAGAACATCGCTGTGGCCCACCCGGCGGTCGCCATGGCGGCCTGCATCGGCATCAAGCACCCCAAGTGGGACGAGCGCCCGATCATCGCGGTGGTCAAAAAACCAGGTGCCGAGGTCAGCCGCGAAGCGCTGCTGGCGTTTTACGAGGGCAAGATCGCCAAGTGGCAGATCCCCGACGACGTGTTGTTTGTCGATGCCATTCCGCTGGGTGGCACCGGCAAGATGCAGAAGACCAAGCTGCGGGACATGCTGCGGGACTACGTCCTGCCAGGCGCTTGAATCTGCGCGCCCCGGCGGCGGCTGGCCCGGCAAGCTGAGGCATCCATGGCACTGGCGCTGGTATCCCTGCTCAACGGTCTGAGCTATGGCCTGCTGCTGTTTCTACTGAGCCCCGGGCTCACGCTGATCTTCAGCATGATGGGTGTGCTAAATTTCGCGCACGCCGGCTTCTATATGTTGGGCGCCTACTTCGGGTTTGCAATCGCCGGCCCGCTCGGTTTTTGGCCGGCGTTGGTGCTCTCACCGGTGCTGGTCGGCCTGCTGGGCGCACTGTTCGAACGCTGGGCCTTGCGGCGGGTCCATCCGATGGGGCACGTACCGGAGCTGCTGGCCACCTTCGGGCTGTCGATCCTGCTGCTGGAGCTGGTGCAACTGGTCTGGGGCCGTGCACCGCTCGATTTCAGCATGCCGCCCGGCTTGCAGGGCGCTGCATTCACCCTGGTACACGGTGCCGGCACGGGCCTGCAGTGGGTCGCGGGCAACCCACCGGCCAGCCTGTGCGCCGGTCCGGCCAGCTGTTCGCCGTTTCCGATGAACCGCCTGTTCATGGGCTTGGTCGCGCTGCTCGCGCTGATGGCCCTGTGGCTGATGCTGGCACGCACACGCATCGGCCTGGTGATTCGCGCGGCGCAGAGCCAGCCGCACATGGTCCGGGCCCTGGGCCACGATCTGCCGCGAATCCACATGCTGGTGTTTGGAGTCGGCACCGGCCTGGCCGCGCTGGCCGGGGTGGTCGGTGGCAGCACCTTTGTCACCGAACCATCCATGGCGGCCGGTGTCGGTACGATCATCTTTGTGGTGGTGGTGGTCGGCGGCGTCGGATCGCTGGGAGGCGCCTTCCTGGCATCGCTGCTGATCGGCCTGCTGCAGACGTTTGCGATCGGTTTCGACATGCCGCTGCGCGATTTGCTGCCGTCTACCGGGAATGTGTTGGGTCGGCTGACGCTGTCCCAACTCGCGCCCGTGCTGCCTTATCTGCTGCTGGTCGTGATGCTGGTCGTTCGACCCCAGGGGCTGTTCGGCCGGCCGGCGCCCTGAAGGTCGGCCAAGCACCATGCCGCACCGTACTGACCTGACCGGTTGCCGTCCCCCGACCTGGCCCTGGGTTTGGGCTACGCTGGCAGTGCTGCTGGCACCCCTGGTGTTCGACAGCAGCCTGTCGGCGACGCTGTTGTCGCAGTTCGGCATTGCCGTGATTGCCTGCCTGTCGTACAACCTGCTGCTGGGGCAGGGCGGCATGCTCAGTTTCGGCCACGCGGTCTACACCGGGCTCGGGGCCTATCTGGCGATCCACACCCTGGGCGCCATGAACCGCGGCGTGCTGCTGCTGCCGGTGAGCTGCATCCCCTTGGTCGGCGGTCTGGCCGGTCTGGCTTCGGCGGGCGTGCTGGGGTATCTGGCCACCCGCAAGTCCGGCACGGTCTTTGCCATGATCACCCTGGGCCTGGCAGAGCTGGTCGCTGCGGTGGCTCTCATGTTCCCGGCGGTGTTCGGCGGCGAGGCCGGCGTGTCTGCCAACCGGGTGACCGGTGCGCCTGTACTGGGCATCGATTTCGCATCCGGACGGCAGATGGCCTATCTGGTTGCCGCCTACACGCTGGTCAGCGTGGGGGCGCTGTACGCTTTCACCGCCACGCCGCTGGGCCGCATGCTCAATGCGGTACGCGACAACCCGCAGCGCGCCGCCTTCATCGGTTACGACCCGCAACGGGTGCGCCATATCGCGTTTGCGATCTCTGGTTTCTTCGCCGGCGTGGCGGGCGGCCTGGCGGCACTGGCCTTCGAGTTCGTGGGCCCCGAAGCACTGGGTGCAGCCCGATCGGGCACCTACCTGGTGTTCACGGTCCTGGGCGGCACCACCTTCTTTTTCGGGCCGGTGGTCGGCGCTGCGCTGATGGTGCTGTCCCAAGCGCTGCTGAGCGAACTGACCCGCGCCTGGCTGCTGTACCTGGGTCTGGCCTTTTTGTTCACCGTGCTGCTGGTCCCCGGTGGATTGGCCGGCTTGCTGGTGCAGTCGCGCCGTGTTTTGCAGGGCCCCTGGCCGCTGCTGCTGCCGGTGTTGCCGGGCATGCTGCTCGGTGGTCTGCTGGCGGGCGCAGGCGCTGCTGCGGTCGTGGAGATGGTCTACCACCGCCAGCTGGAAGTGGCTCTCGGGCCGCAGCTGGTGTTTCTCGGGCTGCAACTGGACGTCACCCAACCGGCGAGCTGGGCCGGTGCGGGGGCCGCCTTGCTGGTCGGGCTGGCGCTCATCGCCTCCGCTCGGCCAGCGGCCCTGCGCCGCTGGGCCCAGGTCCAGCAGACCCTTGCGCAGGCCGGCACGGACGGGGAGCGCCGCTGAATGGCCCCCATGCCTGGCTCCGTGCCCGCGCTGGAAATGCGCGCCCTGCGCATGCGCTTCGGGCGCACCGACATCCTGCGCGGTGTCGACCTGTCGCTGGCCGCAGGCGAGCGCATGGCGCTGATCGGGCCCAATGGTGCAGGCAAGTCGACCCTGTTCAACCTGGCCAGTGGCTCGATCACGCCCACTGGCGGAGCGGTACTGCTGCACGGTCATCGCATCGATGGCCTGCCGCCATTCGAGATTTACCGGCGCGGTTTGTCGCGCAGTTTTCAGATCACCAGCCTGTTCCCGCGTATGAGTGTGTTCGACAACCTGCGCTGTGGTGTGTTGTGGAGCCTGGGTTACCGCTACAACTTCTGGAAGTTGCTGTCGCGGATGGACGACGCGAATTCCCGCACCGAGGTACTGCTACACCAGATGGGGCTGGAGCCCTGGGCCCGGGTGCCGGCCATGCAGCTGAGTTACGCCCGGCAGCGCGCGCTCGAAATCGGCATCACGATTGCGGGCGGGGCGCAGGTAATCCTGCTCGACGAGCCCACCGCCGGCATGAGCCGCGCCGAAACCACCCAGTTCATCGCCCTGATCCGGCAGGTGACGGCGGGCCGCACGCTGCTCCTGGTCGAGCACGACATGGGCGTGGTGTTCGAATTGGCCGACCGCGTCGCCGTGCTGGTACGCGGCGAGTTGCTGGCCGTCGACACACCGGCTGGCGTACGCGCCGATCCACAGGTGCGCCAGGCCTACCTGGGCGCCGCGTACAGCCAGCAGCGCTCGCCATGATGCGCGTGCGCAGGCTCAACGCCTGGTACGGCCTGAGCCATGTACTGCAGGGCGTGGACTTCGACCTGGGGCAGGGCGAGATCCTGGCCCTGCTGGGGCGCAACGGCTCCGGTCGCTCGACGCTGGCCAAGGCCTTGATGGGGCTGGTCGACTGGCGTGGCGAGGTGCACTGGAACGGGCAGAACCTGGCCGGATTACCCACCCATGCGTTGGCTCGCCTCGGGCTCGGCTACGTGCCGGAGGGCCGCGACGTGTTCGCCGACCTCACGGTGCACCAGAACCTGCTGCTGGGGCTGCAGCCCGGTGCGCCCGTGCGGCCGGCGGGCGTGCGATGGGCCTTGCAGGATATCCTGGACCTGTTCCCGGCCCTGCGCGAGCGACAGCAGGTGCCCGCGGGCCTCTTGTCGGGCGGTGAACAGCAGATGTTGACGCTCGGCCGCACGCTGCTGGGCCATCCGCAGGTGCTGCTGGTCGACGAGCCGACCGAGGGCCTGGCGCCGCAGGTGGTTGCGCAGGTCGCCGACTGCCTGAACACTTTGCGCGCGCGTGGCGTTGCGGTGCTGCTGATCGAACAGAAGCTCGATCTCGCACTGACGCTGTGCGACCGCTGCCTGGTGATGGGGCAGGGCCGGATCGTCTTCAGCGGTGCGGTGCAGCAGTTGCTGGAGCAGCCGCAGATCCAGCAGGAATGGCTGCAGGTCTGAGCGGTACCCAGCGGGGCGCGAGGATCGTGCGCGGGCGCGGTGCATGTCCCACGAGGGACAAATTGCCACGTCTGCGGCAGGCTGAACACCTACAATCGACAAAAAAGAACGATCGTTCTATTTTCCCCTCCGCACCGATCCGTTTTCAGAAGGACCACCCATGAGCGCGCAATACCAAGTCCACGGCGACGTGGCTGTCATCACCCTGGACAATCCGCCGGTCAACGGCCTGGGCCTGGCGACCCGCATCGGGATCGCCGATGGGCTGGCCAGCGCGACCGCCAATCCGGCGGTCAAGGCCGTCATCATTACCGGCGCCGGCAAGGCCTTTTCGGGCGGTGCCGACATCAAGGAATTCGGTTCATCCAAAAGCCTGCAGGAGCCCAACCTGCTGAGCGTGATCCTGGCGATCGAAAACGCCAGCAAGCCGGTGGTGGCGGCCGTGCATTCGGTCGTCATGGGCGGCGGCCTGGAACTGGCGCTGGGCTGCCACTACCGCATCGCGGCACCCGGCTGCAACGTGGCCTTGCCCGAGGTCAAGCTGGGGCTGATCCCGGGTGCCGGCGGCACGCAGCGGCTGCCGCGTGTGTTGGGTGTCGAGGCGGCGCTCAACATGATCGTCAGCGGAGAACCCCAGAAAAGCGAGCTGCTGGCCAGTCTGCCGGGCCAGAAGCTGTTTGACCACATGGCCGCATCAGCCGAGTCGTTGGGCGAGGAGGCCCTGGCCTTCGCGCGGTCCGTGGCCGATGCACGGCCGCTGCCACGGGTGCGCAACCTGCCCTGCAAACACCCACAGGGCGACGCGTACTTCCAGTTCACGCGCAACATGGTGGGTGCCATGTCCAAAAACTTCCCGGCCCCGCTCAAATGTATCGATGCGGTCGAGGCGGCCAGCAAGCAGAAGTTTGATGCGGGCATGGTCATCGAGCGCGATATCTTCATCAACCTGATGTGGACCCCCGAGAGCAAGGCACTGCGCCATCTGTTCATGGCCGAACGTGCCACCGCCAAGATTCCCGATGTGCCGGCAGACACGCCGCAACGCACGATCCGGTCGCTGGCTGTCATCGGCGCCGGCACCATGGGCGGCGGTATCAGCATGAACTTCCTGAATGCCGGCATCCCGGTGAAGATCCTCGAAATGAAGCAGGAGGCGCTCGACCGCGGCATCGGTACCATTCGCAAGAACTACGAGTCGCAGGTCCAGCGCGGCAAGCTCAGCCAGGAGAAATACGACCAGCGCATGGCCCTGCTGAGCACCACGCTCGCCTATTCCGACCTCGGGGACGCCGACATGGTGATCGAAGCGGTGTTCGAAGAGATGGCCGTCAAGGAAGCAGTGTTTCGCCAGCTCGACGCGGTGATGAAGCCGGGTGCAATCCTGGCCAGCAACACCTCGACCCTGGACATGAACCGCATCGCCGGTTTCACCGCCCGGCCGCAGGACGTCATCGGCACCCATTTTTTCAGCCCGGCGAACGTGATGCGCCTGCTGGAGGTGGTGCGTGGCGAGAAGACCGGCCGGGACGTGCTGGCCACGGTCATGGCCCTGGGCAAGAAGATCCGCAAGACCACCGTGGTGTCGGGCGTGTGCGATGGATTCATCGGCAACCGCATGATCGAGCAATACAGCCGGCAGGCCGGTTTCCTGCTCGACGAGGGCTGCACCCCGCAGCAGGTCGACCAGGCGGTCGAGAAATTCGGTTTTGCCATGGGCCCGTTTCGCATGGGCGACCTGGCCGGCAACGACATCGGCTGGGCGATCCGCAAACGCCGCTCTGTAGAGCGCGCGACCATGAAGTACAGCAAGACGGCCGATCTGCTGTGTGAACGCGGCCGCTTCGGGCAGAAGACCCATGCCGGCTGGTACGACTACGTGCCCGGCAAGCGCGACGCCATCCCCTCGCCGCTGGTGGTGCAGATGATCGACGACCACCGCACATCACTGGGCATCACACCGCGCAAGGTCTCCGACGAGGAGATCGTGCAGCGCCTGGTGTTCTCGCTGGTCAACGAGGCCGCCTACATCCTGGAAGAAGGCATTGCCTCCAAGGCCAGCGACATCGACATGGTCTACATCACCGGTTATGGCTTTCCGATGCACCGCGGCGGGCCCATGTGTTATGCCGACCAGGTGGGCCTGTTCAATGTGGTTCAGGCGATGCACCGTTTTGCTGCCAACCCGCTGGATGATGCCGCTTTCTGGAAGCCGGCGCCCTTGCTGGCGCGGCTGGCGGCTGAAGGCAAGACCTTCGGCTGAGCCGCACGATGGTCAAGCGGCTGCTGCTGGTCCTGCTGGCCCTGGCCTTGGTGCTGGTGGCGGCTCTGGCTTTCAATACCTGGCGCCAAGGCTCCCGCCAGCTCGACGTGCCACCGCTGGCGCCCCTGGCGATCGATAAGGACGGCGCGGCGCGACGCCTCGGCGAGGCGGTCCGCCTGCGCACCATTTCCAGCCGGGACGATCCGGCCCTGAACGCCGATCAGTTCCAGCAACTGCAGGCGCTGCTGCAGATCCGTTATCCCAAAGCCCATGCGGCGATGAAGCGCGAAGTCGTCGGCGAGCTGAGCCTGCTCTACACCTGGACCGGCAGCGATGCGGCCGCGCGGCCCCTCCTGGTGATCGCGCACCAGGACGTGGTGCCGGTGGCCCCCGGGACCGAGAAGGATTGGACCGTCGCGCCATTCTCCGGCGTGCTGCGGGAAGGCTTTGTATGGGGCCGCGGCAGCTGGGACAACAAGGGCAACCTGATCGCGCAGATGGAGGCGCTGGAGATGCTGGCCGCCGCCGGTTTTCAGCCCCGGCGCACCATCCACCTGGTGGCCGGCGCTGACGAGGAGGTGGGTGGTTTGCGCGGCGCAAAACGCATCGCGGCGCTGCTCAAGGAGCGTGGCGTGCGCCTGGAGTTCGTGATCGATGAAGGACTGCTGATCACCGATGGCATCCTGCCCGGTCTGCGCCAACCGGCCGCGATCATCGGGGTGGCCGAGAAGGGCTACATGTCGGTGGTTTTGCGGCTGTCCGGCAAGCCGGGCCATGCGTCGATGCCACCGCCACCGGGCCAAAGCGCGATCGGCATGATGAGCGCAGCCCTCAAGCGCATCGACGACGAGCAATTGCCGGCGGCGATCCGCGGTGTCGCGGGTGAGATGTTCGCCACCGTGGCGCCCGAGATGGACGGCTTCCAGCGTGTGGCGCTGTCCAACCTGTGGCTGTTCGGCCCCATAGTGCTAAAGCAGCTCGAGGCTGGCGCCAGCACCAATGCGTTGCTGCGTACCACCACCGCCTTGACGATTGCCCAGGCTGGCAACAAGGACAACGTACTGCCCGGACAGGCCGAGGCGACGATCAATTTCCGGCTGCTGCCCGGCGACACCATGGCCCAGGTGACGGAGCGCCTGCGCGGCCAGGTGGCCCAGGCTATCGGCAACAACAACTTCGAGCTGTTCGTGCTGCCAGGAGCCAACGAGGCCACCAAGGTCAGCTCCACCGATTCGGCTGCCTACCGCCTGCTCAACCGCACCGTGCGCGAGGTGTTTCCCGGCACGCTGGTTGCGCCCGGTTTGTACATTGCCGCTTCCGACTCGGTGCATTTTGTCGATATCAGCGAGCATGTCTTCCGCTTCTCGCCGATCCGCGCCCGCCCCGAAGACCTTTCGCGCTTTCACGGCACCAACGAGCGCATTTCGCTCGACAACCTGGCCGACCTGATCCGGTTCTACCATCGGCTGCTGAGCACGGGCTCGCAGTCACTCTGACCTGATTTTCCGAATCACCACCTGATTGAGAGGACACCCACCATGACCGCCGCTGTAATCGTCTCTACCGCCCGCACACCGCTTGCCAAGAGCTGGAAAGGTTCCTTCAACATGACCCATGGCGCCACGCTGGGCGGGCATGCGGTCGAACACGCGATCCGACGCGCCGGCATCGAGGCGGCCGAGGTCGAAGACGTGATCATGGGCGTGGCCAACCCGGAAGGGGCCACTGGCGCCAACATTGCACGCCAAGTCGCGCTGCGTGCCGGCTGCCCGGTCAGCGTGTCCGGCATGACCGTCAACCGCTTCTGCTCCAGCGGCCTGCAGACGATTGCGCTGGCGGCGCAGCGCGTCATCGCGGGCGAAGGCGACATTTATGTGGCCGGCGGGGTGGAGAGCATCTCCTGCGTGCAAAACGAAATGAACCAGCACATGCTGGTCGACTCCTGGCTTGCCAAGAACAAACCCGAAATCTACTGGAACATGCTGCAGACCGCCGAAATGGTGGCGAAACGCTATGGCATCGGCCGTGACGCGATGGACGAATACGGCGCTTCGAGCCAGCAAAAGGCCTCGGCAGCCCTGGGCGCCGGCCGGTTCGACGCTGAAATCGCCCCGATCACCGTGACCATGGGCGTCGCCGACAAGCTCATGGGCCTGACAACCAGACAGGTCACGGTCAGCAAGGACGAAGGCATCCGCGAGGGTACCACCAAGGAAGGCATCAGCGGCATCAAGCCGGCGATCCCCGGTGGTTTGATTTCCGCTGGCAATGCGAGCCAGTTCTCGGACGGCGGCGGCGCAGTGGTCGTGATGCATGAGGCCGTGGCGCAGAAAAAGGGCCTGAAGCCGCTAGGCCGTTTCCTCGGTTTCGCTGTGGCCGGCTGTGCGCCCGACGAAATGGGCATTGGCCCGGTCTACGCCATTCCCAAGGTGCTCAAGCGTCTGGGCCTGTCGGTTGGCGACATTGACCTGTGGGAACTCAACGAGGCCTTCGCGGTGCAGGTGCTGTACTGCCGCGACAAGCTGGGCATTCCGGCGGACCGCCTGAATGTGAATGGGGGTGCCATCGCCGTCGGCCATCCCTATGGCGTGAGCGGCCAGCGCCTGACCGGCCACGCTCTGATCGAAGGCAAGCGTCGGGGTGCCAAGCGCGTGGTCGTCACCATGTGCATCGGCGGCGGCATGGGTGCGGCGGGCGTGTTCGAGGTACTCTGACCCATGGGACTGCGCAGCACCCTCGACTTCCTGCTGTACCGATGGCTCGATGTCGAGTCCTTGCGTGCGCGGAAACGCTTTGCCGACCATTCGCGTGAAACCTTCGACGCGGTGCTCGACACCTGTGAGCGCATCGCCCGCGAGAAGTACGCACCGTTCAACCGCTTGGTGGACACCCAGGAACCGCGCGTTGACGGTGAGAAGGTCATCCTGCCCCAGGCCACGCACGACGCGCATGACGCGTATGTGGCCTCCGGAATGATGGGTGCAGCACAGGACCATGCGCTGGGCGGCATGCAGTTGCCCTACACGGTCAATGCCAGTGCCAATGCGTTCTTTTCGCTGGCGTCGGTCAGCATCGGCAGCCAGATGCTCACGGTGGGCAATGCCAACCTGCTGCTAGTGCATGGCACGGAAATGCAGAAGGCGGTGTTCGCGGCCCATGAACTGTCCGGGCGCTGGGCCGGCACGATGTGCCTGAGCGAACCGCAGGCGGGCTCCAGCCTATCGGATATCACCACACGCGCCATGCCGGACGGCGAAGGCGCTGCTGGCGACGCGCTCGGCCCGCGCTACCGGCTGACCGGCAACAAGATGTGGATTTCTGCCGGCGAACATGAACTCACCGAGAACATCATCCACCTGGTACTGGCCAAGATTCCGGGGCCGGACGGCCAACTGATCCCCGGCACCCGCGGCATCTCGCTGTTCATCGTGCCCAAGAAGCTGGTGGACACCGAAGGCCACCTCACCGGCGAGCGCAACGATGTCGCGCTGGCGGGCCTCAACCACAAGCTGGGCTGGCGGGGCACCACCAACACGCTGCTCAATTTCGGCGAAGGCCGGTACCCGGTGCGCGGGCAGCCTGGCGCGATTGCCTACCTGGTCGGGCAGCCGCATGAAGGGCTGCGCTGCATGTTTCACATGATGAACGAGGCCCGCATCGGCGTGGGCACGGCCGCCACGATGCTCGGCCTGGCCGGGTACTACGCGGCGCTCGACTACGCACGCCAGCGGCCCCAGGGTCGGCCGCTCGGTGCGGCCGGCAAGGATGCGGCAAGGCCCCAGGTGCGCATCATCGAACATGCCGACGTCCGGCGCATGCTGCTGGCCCAGAAGTCGTACTGCGAGGGCGCCTTGGCGCTGGAGCTGTATTGCGCGCGCCTGGTCGACGAGGACCACACCGGCGAAGCCAGCCCGGCGGCCCAGGCCCGGCTGTTGCTCGACGTGCTGACACCGATTGCCAAGAGCTGGCCCAGCGAATGGTGCCTGGAAGCTAACTCGCTGGCCATTCAGGTCCACGGCGGTTATGGCTACACGCGCGACTTTCCGGTCGAACAGTACTGGCGCGACAACCGCCTGAACATGATTCACGAAGGCACCCATGGCATCCAGGGCCTGGACCTGCTCGGACGCAAGGTGCGGATGCCCGGCGCGCTGGATCTGCTGGGCGCGCGCATGGCAACGACCCGCGCCGCAGCGCAGTCCGTCCTGCGCCTCGCCGCCCATGCAGCCGCGCTTGCTACCGGCTGGGCCGGCGTCCTGGCCGCCACCCGGGAAGCCTGGGCTACGGGCGCACCGCCACAGGCACTGGCCAATGCCGTGCCCTACCTGCAGGCGTTCGGGCATGTGGTGCTGGCCTGGATATGGCTGGATGTGGCGGTTGCGGCCCTGCGTGACGACCCGCAGGCGCAGCAGGCGGCCACCGTCGGGGTGCTCGGCGCGACAGATTACTTCTACCATTACGAGTTGCCCAAGACGACTGCTTGGCTGCAGGTGGTCGAACGGCGCGACATGACCTGCGCGCAACTTCCTGAAGAGGCTTTCTGATGTCTTTTTTTAAAAAATACAACGGCACCACGAACTTGCGCCTGGCGCGGCTCGAAACCCTGATCTGGACGCTGATCTATGGCGGACTGCTGGCACTGGTCATTGGCGCCTTCATGGGGCGCGGTGAAGAAGGCAGCGGCACAGAGGTCATGGTGGTCGGCGCCATCGTGGCGGCCATCGGTGCGACCCTGATCTACGTCCGCTCGCGTTTGCGCGAAGAGCATTGAGTACCGCCCTATACACCTCCGCCAGGGAACCCCAAACCATGTCACGCACCATCCAGCAACTCTTTGACCTCACGGGCCGAACGGCCTTGGTGACCGGCGGTTCGCGCGGCCTGGGTCTGCAGATGGCCCATGCCCTTGGCGAAGCCGGTGCCCGCATCATGCTGTGTTCACGCAAGGCAGACGACCTTGAACAGGCGGTGGCCGAGCTGCAGTCCTGTGGCATTGATGCCCGCTGGATCGCTGCCGATTGCGCAGTCGAAGAAGACCTTCGGCGCCTGACCGACCAGACACTGGAGCGCATGGGCCGCATCGACATCCTGGTCAACAATGCCGGTGCATCCTGGGCCGCAGCGGCGCAGGACTATCCGGTCGCAGCCTGGGACAAGGTGATGAACCTCAACATCCGGGGCTACTTCATCCTCAGCCAGCATGTCGCCAAGCACTGGATGATCGCCAACGGCGGTGGGCGCATTCTCAATATCGCGTCGATTGCCGGCCTGGGCGGCAATCCGCCGGACATGCCGATGATCGCCTACAACACGTCCAAGGGCGCGGTGGTCAACTTCACGCGGGCGCTGGCTTGCGAGTGGGGCCAGTACAAGATCAACGTGAACGCCATCTGCCCGGGCTTTTTCCCGAGCAAGCTGTCGGCAGGCGCCCTCAAATTGTTCGGCGAAGAGGCACTGGCGGGCCACGCACCCCTGCTCCGGTTGGGCGACGACGAAGACCTCAAGGGCGTGACCCTGCTGTATGCATCCGATGCCGGCAAACACATCACAGGCCAATTCCTGGCCATCGACGGCGGTGTGTCCATCGTCACCGGTGGTTGACTTACCACGGAGCACCCCATGACCATCAACCAGCAGATCCTGCTTGACAACCGCCCGACTGCAGAGGCTCGCGCCGACAACTTTCGCCTGGCCTCGGTGGAGGTACCCCCGCTGCGTGACGGCGAAGTCCTGGTACGGCATCACTACCTCAGCCTCGACCCCTACATGCGCGGGCGCATGAACGACAGCAAGAGTTATGCGGCAGCCCAGCCACTGGGAGAGGTCATGGGCGGCGGCACCGTGGGAGAGGTCGTCGAGTCGCGCGCCCCGCGCTACCAGGTGGGCGACACGGTGGCGGGCATGGGCGGGTGGCAGGAGTACAGCGTGGTCGACACCAGCCAGCCGGGTGTGCTGCGCAAAGTCGACACCACCCAGGTGCCCTTGAGCTATTACCTCGGCGCGGTCGGCATGCCCGGCGTGACGGCCTGGTATGGCCTGGTGCGCATCTGCGAACCGCAGGCCGGGCAAACCATGGTGGTGAGTGCCGCCACCGGCGCGGTGGGAAGCGCATTCGCCGCCTTGTCGAAGGCACGCAAGTGCAGCACGGTGGGCATTGCGGGCGGCCCCGACAAGTGCCGGTACGCCACCGAGGAGCTCGGTTTTGATGCCTGCATCGACTACAAGCAGCACGCCGATGCAGGCGCGCTGTCGCGCGCACTGCGCGCTGCCTGCCCGGACGGAATCGATGGTTACTTCGAGAATGTCGGCGGCATGGTGCTGGATGCCGTTTTGCCGCGCATGAACACCTTCGGCCGCATCGCGGTATGCGGCATGATTTCCGGCTACGATGGCGCGTCGATTCCGCTGGCCAACCCGCAGCTGATCCTGATCAGTCGCCTGAAGATACAGGGCTTTATCGTGGGCGAACACATGCAGGATTGGCCGGCCGCACTCAAGGAGCTCTCCGGCCTCGTGGCGCAGGGCAGCCTGCGCCCGCGCGAATCCGTGGCCCTCGGCCTGGCCGCTGCGCCCGAGGCTTTCCTGGGCCTGCTGCGCGGGCGCAATTTCGGCAAGCAACTGGTCAAGCTGATCTGAACGCGCAACAGCATGAGCGCCATGCAGTCCGACGTCAGCACCCATGCCGTGACCAACCAGCCAGAACCGCTGGTCGACTACAACCTGCTGCGCGGTAACCAGGCCCTGCGCGCCGCTCTGGCGCTGAACGCGCCGGGCCTGGACACCTCCACGCTGGAGACACTGGGCCAGCAGCTGGGCAGTGCAGAGATGCAGATGCATGCGCGCCTGGCCAACGTGCATGCACCGCAGCTGCAGAGCCACGATCGTTTCGGGCACCGCAGCGACATTGTGGAGTTCCACCCGAGTTACCACGCGCTGATGGTCGCGGCCGTGGGCGCCGGGCTGCACGGAACACCCTGGACCGGGCAGCCTGGTGACGGGCAGCATGTGGCGCGTGCGGCCGGCTTCATGCTGTTCACCGAACTCGAGGCGTCGATCCTGTGCCCGATCTCGATGACCTATGCAGTCACACCCGCGCTGCGCGGCAATCCGCAGGTCTACCGTGACTGGTCCGCCGGCCTGACCAGCCGCGCCTACGACCCGCGCCTGGCGCACTGGAGCCGCAAGCCCGGGCTGACCATGGGCATGGGCATGACCGAGAAGCAGGGTGGCTCCGATGTGCGCGCCAATACCACCTGCGCCAAAGCCGACGGGCAGGACGCCTGGGGCAGCCGCTTCAGCGTGACCGGACACAAGTGGTTCCTGTCGGCGCCGATGTGCGATGCCTTCCTGGTGCTGGCCCAGACCGCCAGCGGGCTGTCGTGCCTGTTTCTGCCACGCGTGTTACCCGATGGCAACCGCAATGCGCTGCATATCCAGCGACTCAAGGACAAGCTGGGCAACAAGGCCAATGCCAGCTCCGAGGTCGAGTTCCATGGGGCCAGCGCCTGGCTGGTCGGCGAAGAGGGTCGCGGCATCCCCCAGATCCTGGAGATGGGCACCCTGACGCGGCTCGATTGCGCGCTGGGCACCAGCGGGCTGATGCGCCAGGCACTGGCTCTGGCCTTGCACCATGCGGCCCAGCGGCACGCGTTTGGCAAGCCCCTGGACGCCCAACCCCTGATGCGCAATGTACTGGCCGATATGGCACTCGAAAGCGAGGCCGCCTGCGCATTGGCGATGCGCCTGGCGCGCTGTTTTGACCAGGCACACGTGCCGTACGAACGGCTGCTGGGGCGGGTATTGACTCCGGTCGCGAAGTTCTGGATCTGCAAGCGCGGGAGCCATTTCGCCCAGGAGGCCATGGAATGCCTGGGGGGCAACGGATACGTGGAGGAGGGCGGCGAAGGTACCATGGCTCGCATCTACCGCGAAATGCCGTTGAACTCCATCTGGGAGGGAGCCGGCAACATCATGGCAATCGACCTGTTGCGGGCGCTGCGCAAGGGCGATACCCGCGATGTGCTGCTCGATGAACTCGGCCCCGTACGCGGCACGCACCGCGCCCTGGACCGCCTGATCGATGCGCTGCCTCAACGTATGGACGCCATGTCCACCGAGACCGAGGCGCGCCGCCTGTCGCAAGACATTGCCCTGGCCATGCAGGGGGCACTGCTGTGCCGATCGGCACCGGCGGCGGTGGTCGGTGCCTTTTGCGATTCGCGGCTGGGCGGCGACTGGGGCCAGGTCTTTGGCACGCTGGGCCCCGGCGCCGACCTGGATGCCCTGGTGACCCGGGCACGCCCGATATGACGCTGCTGTGATCAACGTCCCCGCCGTGCCTACCTGGCAGTTGTCGACCTTCAACGGTCTCGACACAAACATGCTGTATGCCGTCCTGCGCCTCCGCTCCGAAGTATTTGTGGTCGAGCAGGCCTGCGTCTTCCTGGATCTCGACGGCCTCGATTCGCAAGCGTTGCACCTGATGGGCTGGCACGATGGCGCGCTGGTCGCCTATGCGCGCTGCTTTCCGGCTGGCGTGGCATTTGCCGAGGCCAGCATCGGGCGCATCGTGACCCGCGGCGCGGCGCGCGGCGCAGGCTGGGGCCACCTGCTGGTGAACGAGGCCCTGAAAGCTGTCGCCTTGCACTGGGGCCGGCAGCCGATCCGTATCGGCGCGCAGGCCCGCCTGAGCAACTTTTACCAGGGCCATGGCTTTGTCGACCTGGGCCTGCCGTACGTCGAGGATGGCATCGACCACCTCGAGATGTTGTGGACACCCTGAACCAGAGCCAAGGAAACGCATCATGCTGGATTTCAAGAACAGAACCGCCGTGTTGACAGGTGCCGGATCGGGCTTTGGCCTGGAGTGCGCTCGTATCGGTGCCCGGCTGGGCATGAATCTGGTGCTGGTGGATGTGCAGCAGGACGCACTGGACAAGGCCAGTGCGGAGTTGCAGGCGGTCGGGGCGACGGTGCTGGCTCGGCGCGTGGACGTGTCCCGGGCGGCCGACATGGAAGCCCTCGGGGCGGAGGTGCTGGCGCGGTTCGGCGCGCCCCACCTGGTGTTCAACAACGCCGGCGTCGCTGCCGGCGGCCTGATCTGGGAGACCCGTACCGAGGACTGGGAATGGGTCCTGGGTGTGAACCTGATGGGCGTGGCCCATGGCGTGCGTGTGTTCACCCCGATGATGCTGCAGGCCGCGCATGCCGACCCCGCCTACCGCGGACACATCGTCAACACCGCCAGCATGGCCGGTCTGCTGAACCCACCCAACATGGGCGTGTACAACGTCAGCAAGCATGCGGTGGTGAGCCTGAGCGAAACCCTCTACCAGGATCTGGCCCTGGTCACCGACCAGGTGAGCGCCAGCGTGTTGTGCCCTTTCTTCGTGCCCACCGGCATCAGCCAGAGCGACCGCAACCGGCCCGTCGCGCTGCGCCCGGCCGATGCCAGGCCGACCCGCAGTCAGCTGATCGGCCAGGCCATGAGCGACAAGGCGGTGGGTTCGGGCAAGGTGAGCGCAGCCGACGTTGCGCAGAAGGTCTTCGACGCAGTGGTGGCGAGGCAGTTCTACATTTACAGCCACCCCAGGGCGATCCGGTCGGTTCAAACCCGCCTGGAAGACATCCTGACGCCGCGCAACCCGACCGACCCGTTCATCGACAAGCCGGACATCGGTCTGGAACTCAGGAAAGCCCTGCGCGCCATCGACTGAGGCACTCCCCCGGGCGCGAAGGCTCCCCAGCGGTCGCCTCAGTGCACCTGGTGCAGCTGGCGCGGGTCGAACAGGTCGACTTGCTCGCGGACGTCCTCGGTCTTGCCCAGCAAATGCGTGAAACGCAGCAACTGCTCATCGCGAATGAAGCCGGCGGACGATTCCGCACCGAGTAGCGCCTCCGGCACCTGGGGCCGCGCCACCACATAGCCTTGAACGTAGTCGACACCGATCTCGGCCAGCGTCTGCACTGTGGCGCTGTCCTCGGCCCATTCGGCGATCGTCTGCATGCCCAGATTGCCCGCGAGGTTGACGATCGCTTCGACAATGGCGACATTGGCGGGGTGCTTGTTCATGTTCACGATGAAGCTGCCGTCGATCTTGAGCAGGTCGGCCGGCAATTCCTTGAGGTAGGAGAACGAGGTGTAGCCGGCGCCAAAGTCGTCCAGTGCCACCTTGGCACCGTACCCGCGCACCTTGTCGATGAACATGCGGGTGTTGTTGAGGTCGTGCAGTGCCACACTCTCGGTGATCTCGATGCACAGGTGGCGGGCAATATCGACGTTGGCGCCGAGCATGGCGAACACATCCTGCATGAACTTCTCGTCGTTCAGCGATGCACCGCTGAGGTTCATGCACACGAAACGCGTGTTGGGCAGGCGTCGGTGGTTGATATTGAGCCAGGACAGGGTGGTCGACAGAACCCAACGGTCGATCACGCCCATGTGGCCGCTGTTTTCAGCCGCCGAAATCAGTCGGTCGGTCGGCACCATCTTGCCAGCCGGGTCCTTCATGCGCAGCAGAACCTCGAAGTTGAGCGAGCTGTGGGGAGCCTTGAGCGACATGATCGGCTGCATGACCAGAAACAGCCCGCGGGTGGCCCATTCGGTCGAGAGGTGTTCCACCAATTGGAGTTCGGCCTCGTGTTCCTTGAATGCCGCCGCGGTATGGTCGTAAACGACCAGGTTGTCGACATGGCCACGCTTTGCCTCACGGCAGGCCCGGTCGGCCGTGGAGAGCGCGTCCTTGATCTGGGTCCCGGGCGACACCTCGATCAAGCCCACCGAGCCGCGCACCTGGAAGGCTTTTTCGCCGACACGAAATGGCGTGCTGCCGATGCTGCGCACGATACCCTGGCAAACCAGCGTGGCCAGCGGCATCTTGGTGTCCGGCATGACGATCACGAACTCGTCACCGCCGACACGGCCCACGCGAATTCCACCCGACACGACGTCGGTCAGGCGCTTGCAGACTTGCTGCAGCACCTCGTCGCCGGCATTGTGGCCATACAGGTCATTGATGAGCTTGAAGCGGTCCAGGTCGAGGTAGGCTAGCGCCAGCGGCTTGCCACGCCAGGATTGGCTCGAGGCCTCGAGGTAGATCTTCTCGACGCCGCGCCGGTTCAGCACCTTGGTCAAGGGATCGTTGTTGGCCAGGAAGTTGAGTTCCTCGGTGGCGCGGGATTTCTCGGTGACGTCCTGCAGCGAGCCCTCGATCTTGCCGTTGGCCAAGGTAGCCTTGACCAGAAAACGCCGCTGATCGGACTCGTCCCGCTGCCGCTTGCCACGGATCTCCAACTCGCCGCCAGTCTGGCTGTATACAAAGTGGTGCAATTGGGTCCAGCCGCCCTGATCAAAATACAGTTGCCACTGGTTGCCGCCCGGTTGAAGCACGCGCGGCCCGAGCATGTCAAGCAGGGCCGGATTGGCACTGACAAAGCGGCCCTGCGGGTCGAGCGTGAACAGGCCGATCGGCATGGCGTTGAAGTTGTGCTCGAGCTCGGCCTGAACGCGCAGGCGCTGCAGATGCTCCTGGCGCATCTGCTCGGCGATCGCCAGGGCTGCCAGCAAGGACGATGACAGGGCGACGGTCACAAAATTGGCCGCTCCGGCCACCTCCTTGATGCCCGAGGCGGCCGCGAAGATCTCTGACAGGCCCGACAGGAAGGTGACCCCTAGCGATGCTCCGTACCACATGGCCACGCGCGACCGCGTGCGCAACAGGATATTGACCAGGCTTACCGCCATCAACACCAGTCCCACACCGGTGACCGCCCACATGATGGGTTGCCAGTAACGGTAACTCAGAAAGAAGGACACCAGCAGAAAAGGCAGGCAGAACCACTGCGTGACGCGCAGCGCTTCGGCATACAGGGTCTTGGCCAACTCCTCCTCGAACAGTTTGCGGTACAGCGTCAGGGTCAGCAGCGCATACACGGCCACGGTGACAGAACGCCCCTGTATCAGCCATTCGACAGGCACCATGTGTCCCAGCCACTGGATGTCCCAACCGGCGGAAATCGCACCCATGCGCAGGCTGACCACCAGCCAGGCTGCGAACAGCACATACAGGATCTGGCGGTTGATCAGGGCTGTCATCAACACGAAAACCGCCAGAACTATCAGGCCGCCGTCGAGCAAGCCGGACTTGCGGTGAAACTCATGGACCGATCGCTGCAGTTCGGCTGCAGGCCAGGCGACCGCCGACAGCCGGGCCGGACCGACAAAGTAGGCCCGGCACAGCACCTCCATGCCAGGGCGATCGATTTGCAGCGCAAAGCCGGCCTTGACCGGCGCCACCATGCCACGCGCGGCACTGCGCGATGCGTCGCCCAGGCTTTGCAGCGACGCCCGATCCCAGCAGGCGATTTCGGTCGTATGGCGCGACGGAAACTCGACCAGCCCGTGCCCTTCGTCAGGCGGACTCTCCTGGAAGGAAAACCAGACCGGTGCCTCGGAACGTCGGGTGTCGAAATGGGTTCTGGAGGGCACACCGGCGAGCAGCGCGAGCGCTTGCGACGGTGAAAGTGTTGCCTCCGGCGAACTGTAGATCTTCAGGTCCAGGGTGCGGCCACCGCCGGAGGCATACTGGTCGTCCCATAGCAGCAGTGCGGCAACCGAGACCACGGCAATCAACAGCGGAACGAAATAGATGGAGAGCGCCCACAGCACCCATTCAAGTGCTGCGCGCAGCCGCAACAGGGGGGGCGGGTTCACGGAAACCGTTGTCCGATCTGGCATGCATCCTTGGGCAACGCCGGAACACCGCCGGCGTGCAGGCAGTCTACGCAGGCCGGGCGATTAGTCAACCTGCCGCACTCGATTTGCGCCCTCCACACTGGCTATTCGCCGGCCGGATGTTGCAAATTTCAGACAGTTGTTCGCTTGCGCAAGGGGTTGGACAAGGGCGCAGGCGCCGTGGGGAACAGACCCTCCCATTGCGCGTCGCGCCCTGGCCGGACGTCGATGTCTGCATGGTGCGTATGGCTGAAAAAGTCGAGCAACGGGTGGGCTGCATCGGTCCAACGCTGGTGCCCGGTGTCGATCTCGAAGCCCATCACGCGGTGCGGGATGTTGTTGCCGTGACGCATCGGTATGAAGCCCTGATCGGGAAACAGGTCCTCGAAGAGCAACTGGTCATACTGGCGGTCGAGTGGTGCACGCGCAGCCACGATCGCCCACTCGATACCGTCGTGCTCGCAAAACTGGAACGCCGCTTTCAGCAGCACGGTCTTGACCAGTCGGCCGGTGCTGCCGCCCACAATACCGAGGCGGCTGACTTCGGCCAATGGGCGGTCCCGCAACCAGCGCGGCAGGGAGACGGACTGCTCCACCTTCAAGGGCGCATGGGCATTGCTCTGAATGCGCAGTGTGCCCAGCGGGGTGCCATCCAACTTCGATTCGGCCAGCAAGACCACCACACCAGGGTCACTGTCCATGGCTTCGGGATGGCGCAGTTTTTCGGCAAATTCCGGCATATGCCGCGCATAGGCGGCGTGGCGGATGCTGACAGCCTTGTCCAGATCTGCCGGGTTGCGAACCAGGCGGACCGAAAATGCCAGCCGTTCCTCCTTCAGGGGTGTCTGGGGCGGGTTGTTCAATGCCATGGTCGAATAAGCGGGGCGGAAGTGGACACCAGGTTCCACGGCGGTTTGCATCAGGCGCACAATCAAATCCTTCTCAGAACGTCCATCAAGAGAAACAGGCACGATTGCCCTTGGGAAAGAATGTAAAACTGGAAACCCCATCTGCGTAGTCGCCGTTTGTCTATACCGCTTGTCAGAATTCGCCTTACAAAATGGGCGCCAGACCCCAGAAAACCCGGTGGCTTGCGCAATCGCACCCTATCCATCCATGCCCACCACCATTGCGCGCATTGCCGCCGAACTCGCTGTACGCGAGCAGCAGGTGCAGGCCGCCGTCGACCTGCTCGACGGCGGCGCCACCGTTCCTTTCATCGCCCGCTACCGCAAGGAAGCCACCGGCGGTCTGGACGACATCGCGCTGCGGGCGCTCGAGACCCGTTTGGCCTACCTGCGTGAACTGGACGATCGCCGCCTGGCCATCCTGCGCGCGGTGGAAGACCAAGGCAAACTGAGCGGCGCGACGCGAGCCGCATTCGCAGCGGCGACCACCAAACAGGAACTGGAGGACCTCTACCTCCCGTTCAAGCTCAAACGGAGAACCAAGGGCGAAATGGCCCGCGAAGCAGGACTGGAGCGGCTTGCCGACCAGTTGCTCGCCGAGCCGGGGCAGGTGCCTGCAGATGCCGCGCTGGCGTTTGTCGTCGCTTATGGCGATCCCGGCCCCAACGGTGACAAACGACCCGACTTCTCCAGTGCTGCCCTGGTGCTTGATGGTGTGCGCGATTTGCTCAGCGAGCGCTGGGCCGACCAGCCGGCGTTGGTAGGGCAACTGCGCGAATGGCTGTGGGCCGAAGGCCGGCTGGTCAGCCGCTTGCGAGCCGGCAAGGACGATGCCCAGCCCGAGGTTGGTAAGTTCAGGGACTACTTTGACTACGCCGAACCGATTCAGCAGGTGCCCTCGCACCGTGCGCTGGCGGTTTTTCGGGGCCGCGCACTCGACATACTGGATCTGCAGTTGGCGCCGCCCGACGCATTGGCGCCGCCCGTCGCAGCTGGCAAGCCCGCGCCCGGACCGGCCGAACTGCGCATCGGCCAGCATGTCGGCTGGCAGCATCGCGGGCGTGCTGCCGATGATTTCCTGCTGAAATGCGTGGCCTGGACCTGGCGCGTCAAGCTGAGCCTGTCCACCGAGCGCGACCTGTTTGCCCGACTTCGCGACGCCGCGCACGAAGTCGCCATCAAGGTGTTTGCCGACAACGTGCGTGATCTGTTGCTGGCCGCGCCTGCCGGTCCGCGTGTCGTGATGGGCCTGGATCCTGGCATCCGCACCGGCGTCAAGGTCGCGGTGGTTGACGCCACCGGCAAGTTGGTTGCAACCACCACCGTCTACCCGCATGAGCCGCGCCGGGACTGGGATGGATCATTGCATGTGCTGGAGCAACTGTGCCATCGCCATGGTGTCGACCTCATCGCCATCGGAAACGGTACCGCAAGCCGGGAAACCGACAAGCTGGCGGCCGACCTGATGCGCCGCGTGGAAGCTGCCCAGGCCAGCAGCCCCGCACCCAACGCCCGCAAGCCGCTCGAACGGGTGGTGGTGAGCGAAGCCGGCGCCTCGGTGTACTCGGCCAGCGCATTCGCCTCCGAGGAAATGCCGGAGGTCGACGTCAGCCTGCGCGGTGCCGCCAGCATTGCGCGCCGTCTGCAGGACCCGCTGGCCGAACTGGTCAAGATCGATCCGAAATCAATCGGCGTCGGCCAATACCAGCATGACGTGAACCAGACCGAACTGGCGCGCACCCTGGATGGCGTGGTGGAAGACTGCGTGAATGCCGTAGGCGTGGACCTGAATACCGCCAGCAAGCCGCTGCTGTGCCGGGTCTCCGGCATGTCGAGCAGCGTGGCCGCCGCCGTGGTGCGCTGGCGCGATAGCCATGGCGGATTTCGCAACCGGCGCCAGCTGCTGGAAGTCTCGGGGCTGGGGCCGAAGGCATTCGAGCAAAGTGCCGGATTCCTGCGCATCCGCGACGGCGATAACCCGTTGGACATGACTGGCGTCCATCCCGAGGCCTACCCCGTCGTGGAAAAAATTCTGGGCGCCAGCGGTGCATCGGTCCAGCAGCTCATGGGACGTTCGGAGATGCTGCAGAAACTGCAGCCCGAGTTGTTTGCCAACGCCCAGTTCGGCGTGATCACGGTGCGCGACATTCTGTCCGAACTCAAAAAGCCCGGTCGTGATCCGCGCCCGGCCTTCAAGGCAGCCCGGCTTAACGAGGGTGTACAGGGCATCTCTGACCTGAAGGTCGGCATGGTGCTGGAAGGCACCGTCAGCAACGTGGCGGCATTCGGTGCATTTGTTGACCTGGGTGTCCACCAGGACGGACTTGTCCACGTGAGCCAGCTCAGCAGCAAATTCGTCAAGGATGCCCGCGAGATCGTCAAGATCGGAGCCATCGTGACGGTACGGGTCGTCGAGGTCGACCTGGGCCGCAAGCGGATTGCCCTGAGCATGCGACTGGATGCGCCACTGGCAGGCGGTGCGCCGGCTGCAGCAGCACGGCGCGACCCGGCGGCCACGGCAGCAGCCCAGCGGGCCCGCACTACGCCTGGGCCAGCGGCGTCAACCGCGATGGCCAGCGCCTTTGCCAAACTGGGCCGCTGATGCAGCACACGGGTGATTCGACCTGCGGCGTTACTGGCCGTGCCGGCCGGGTCGATAATTCGACTGGTGGTTAATTTCCGATAGGAGTCTGCATTCCATGCAACTGAATGCCGTCCTGGCGTCCCAGTTTGTCTTGCCCAGCAGTCCCCGGGTTGTGGCGTTGCTGCTCAGTGAACTGGAGCGTGAGGATACCGACCTCAAGAAGATCAACCAGTTGATCAGCCGAGACCCGGCATTGTCAATTCGTCTGATGCAACTGGCCAATTCCGGATTTTTCAAGTTGTCCGGGCGAGTCCACAGCGTGCCGGAGTGCCTGGCCATCGTGGGTCTGGGCCAGGTGCGAACCATGGCCAACGCATCGGCCACCAAGGCTTCGCTGAAAGCGGTGGTGGGCATCAACCTGCAGCAATACTGGAGCTACAGCCTGGACGTGGCCAAGGTCTCGCGTTCGCTGGCCGGGTTGGTGCGGCAAAACCAGCAGGCTGCGTTCACCGTCGGCCTGATCCACTACGTCGGCGAACTGGTCATGCGCCTGCTGATGCCCCTCGACATGGCCCGGCTGGACAGCGAGATGCCCGCCCTGGACGTGCGCCGGGCCAAGGCGGAGCGCAAGGCCTTCGGATTCAACTATGCCGAGGTGGGCGCCGGGCTGGCGCGGCAGTGGCAATTTCCCGAGCCGATCGTCGATGCGCTGTCGTGCCAGGATGCCCCGTTTGTGGACAACGATTACGAGCCGCTGGCGGGCGTGCTGCACCTGGCAGCCTGGCGCGGGCGCTGCAAGGATGCCGGACTCAACCAGCGCGAGATGGCCGTCACCTTTCCGGGTGCGGTCGGTGACGTGTTGTCGCTGGATATCGACATGGTCCTGCAGCAGGACCCGATCGACTGGACCAGCCCGCGCTCGCAATGAGCGTCGTTCGGTCGTCAAAGGCTTGCACCCGGTTGCGCGCGCTGTGCATTCATGCCGGCCCGCTGGCCCTGCAGTTGCTGGCCAGTGAGGGCCTGCACCCGGACCCATGTCACCACGATCGCTGGCGCTGCGGGCGGAGCGAAGGGCCTCATCCTCGGGCCGCTGGACCGGTTCCTGTTTGGCCAATGGCTGCCGCAGAACAGTCAGGCGGTCGATCTGGTGGGTGCGTCGATCGGTGCCTAGAGCATGGCCACCGCCTGCCTGGACAACCCGGTGTCCGTCTACCATCGTCTGGAGCGCGACTACATCGCGCAGCATTACGCGCCGGCACCGGGCCGACGCGACCATCGCCGGAGGCGGTCAGTGAACTCTTTGGCGCCAGCCTGCGGGCCTTTTATGGCGAGCGCATGCCGGCGCCTACTGGGTCGGCGGCATTACCAACCGCCACCTGCATCACAACTATGCGGCCCGCGACACTCACGGCCTCGTGCTGTACCCGCACTTTTAGCGCACCATCGTGCCGGGCTGGCTGGGCAAGCGCCTGCGTTGGCGGCACAGGTCGAGCGCCTTCCTCGACGCCATGGTGGTGCTTTCGCCGGATCCCCAGTGAGTGCGAAGCCTGCCCAATGGCAAGCTGCCGGACCGGCAGGATTTCATGCGCTATGGTCAGGACCTGGCAGGGCGCATGCAGGTCTGGACGGCCACAGCACGGGCAAGCGAGCAGTTGGCGGACGAATTCTCCGCCGGGCTCGAGCGCCACGACATGGCGCAGGTTCAACCCCTCGAGCGGGCCGGGCAGGCCGAGCCAGAAGCGACAATACCAGCTTGATGCCATCTGCCTGCACGCCCGCCATGCCTTGCTACCTGACCGCTGCGCTGTACAAGTTTGTCGACCTGCCGGACCACGCGCAAATCCAGCCGCGCCTGCTGGCCGAATGCGAAGCGCACCACATCAAGGGCACCCTGTTGCTGGCGCGTGAGGGCATCAACGGAACGATTGCCGGTGCGCCCGACGACATCCACGCCGTATTGCGCTGGCTGCGATCCGATCCGCGCCTGGCCGACCTGGAACACAAGGAGGCCTGGTCCAGCGAGGCGCCATTCCACCGCATGAAAGTGCGCCTGAAGGCAGAGATCGTCAGCATGCATGTGCCCGGCCTCGATCCGACCCGGACCGTGGGCCAATATGTGGCTCCGCAGCACTGGAACGCCCTTATTTCAGAGCCCGATGTGGTCGTCGTCGACACCCGCAACGACTACGAGGTGGCCATCGGCAGCTTCCGCGGGGCTCTGGACCCGCACACCCGCACCTTCTCGGAGTTGCCAGCCTGGGTGCAGGCGCAATCGGCCCCGGGCAAGGCCCTTGCAAGCACGAATGGTCGCAAGCCGCGGGTTGCGATGTTCTGCACCGGCGGGATCCGCTGCGAAAAATCCACGGCCTACCTGCGCTCACAAGGCTTCGATGAGGTCTACCACCTGCAGGGCGGCATCCTCAAGTACCTCGAGACTGTGCCGCCGGAGCAAAGCCTGTGGCAGGGCGAATGTTTTGTGTTTGACGAAAGGGTCTCGGTCGGTCACGGCCTGCGCGAAGGCGACCTGGAGTTGTGCCGCTCCTGCCGACGCCCGATCGGAGCAACCGAGATGGCGTCCGACAAATACGAGGCCGGCATCAGTTGCCCCCAGTGTTATGCCGGCCTGTCCGAGGCCCAGAAGCGCGGATTTGCCGAGCGCCAGCGGCAGGTCGAACTAGCGCGTCGGCGCCAACAGGCGCACATCGGTGCGCGCATGCCCGTGCGCCACGGCGACAAGTCTGCGCTGTCATGACAGTCGACGCCCCGCCCGCACCTCTGCTGGCAGATCCGGTTACCCGCATCCTGGAGTTGATCGCCAGGCGGCCGCAACCCCGGCTGGTCCTGGGCCTGATCGGTCTGCCGGGGGCCGGCAAGTCGACGCTCGGACACCGGCTGGCACAAGAGGTGAATATCCGGCTGGGCAGCCTGCGCATGCAAACCCTGGGCATGGATGGATTTCATCGGACCCGCGCCGCGCTGGCACAGTTCCCTGACCCGGCGCACGCCGTGCGCCGCCGCGGCGCCCCCTGGACCTTCGATGCCACCGGGCTGGCCGATCGCGTGCGCCAGTTGCGCGATGCAGCGCGTGCGCCCGCGCCGCTGGCCGTGGCCTGGCCGGGGTTCGAGCACGGTGCGGGTGATCCGGTTGAGGACGCCGTGATCGTCGGGCCCGACATTCGCGTGGTGCTGGTAGAGGGCTTGTACCTGCTGCACCAGGCCGATGGCTGGAATCTGGACGGCCTGCTCGACGAATGCTGGTATCTCGACGTGGATCTGGAAACCGCCATGGAACGTCTTATCGCACGCCATATGTCATCCTGGGCGATGGGCCGCGACCAGGCACTGGCCAAGGTGGCGGCCAACGACCGGCTCAACGCGCAGACCGTGGCACAGGGCAGCCGGCGCGCAGACTGGCGTGTGGGTTAATCTCGGCGCCGGGGGCCGCACTCACATCGACTGCACCAGCATCGCCCGGTATTCCCCGGCAGTCGCGATGCGCGGGTTGGTCTTGTGGCAATGGTCGGCCAGCGCGCCGACGATGATCTGGTCGAACTGCGCCGGCTGCACACCCATCGCGCCCAAGCCCCGTGGCAAGCCCAGCCGGGCGTTCATGTCCGTGATGGCCGCCCCGATGTCGGAGCCGCTGGAAAGCCCCATCGCACGGGCCATGCGCTCTAGCCGGCGGTCCTGACGGACCGAATCCGCTGCCGCATTGAACGCCACCACCGCCGGCAAAAACATGGCGTTGAGCGTGCCGTGGTGCAACCGCGGATCGACCCCGCCCAGGCTGTGGCTCAGCGAATGCACGCAGCCCAAGCCCTTCTGGAAGGCCATGGCACCTTGCATCGACGCGCTCATGAGGTTCAGGCGGGCCTCACGGTCGCCACCGTTCAGGGTGGCGCGCTCGATGAAGTTCCAGGCGCGTTCCAGGCCATCGAGCGCAATGCCATCCGCCGGCGGATTAAAAGCTGCGGACATGAAAGTTTCCATGCAGTGCGCTACCGCATCCATGCCAGTGGCTGCGGTCAGGTGCGGCGGCAGGCCCAGCGTGAGCTCGGGGTCGCAGATGGCAGCCCGCGGTACGATGTTCCACGAATGAAAGCCGACTTTGCGGTGGTCGTCCAGGATCAGGATGGCGCCACGCGCCACCTCGCTGCCAGTGCCGCTGGTCGTCGGTACGGCGATCAATGGCACGGCACGGTCGGTGATCAGCGCCGAGCCGCCCTCGATGGTGGCATAGATCTTGAGCGGCCCGTCGTGGCGTGCCGCGATCGCGACGCCCTTGGCGCAGTCGATGGCAGAGCCGCCACCGACTGCGATCAGCCCGTCGCAGCCATGGGCATGGAATTGCGCCGTGGCGGCGCGTACCGCCGCCTCGGTCGGGTTGGAGGGCGTCTGATCGAAAACTGCTACCGACAGGCCGGGCAGGGCATCCAGGGCCCGCTGCAGGATGCCGGCTGCCTTGACGCCGGGGTCGGTGACGATCAGCGGCCGGGTGATGCCGATGCGGTCGCACTCCTGGCGCAGGAGTTTGATCGCGCCGTGCTCGAACTGGATCTGGGTCACATAGTAGATGAAGGCCATGCTGCATTCCGGTTTAGGATCAGGATCCGCACTGTAGCAAGAAGCCGCCGCCATGCGCGCCTGGCCGCCCCAAGCAGGCTGCGCACCGCAGTGAGAAGCACGAAGGAACACCATTGAGCCTGCCTGTCCGCCAAGATTTCCGACTGATGCACCGCTTGCGCGTGCGCTGGGCCGAGGTCGATCTGCAACGTATCGTCTTCCACCCGCACTACCTGATGTACATCGACACCGCGTTCACCGAGTACTGGCGTGAACTGGCAGTGCCTTACGAGGCGATTCCGCAGACCCTCGGTGGCGACTTGTACGTGAAGAAGGCCACCCTGGAGTACCACGGATCTGCGCGCCTGGAAGATTTGCTGGACATTGGCCTCAAGTGCCAGCGCATCGGCAACTCCTCGCTGGTGTTTGTCGGGGCTATTTTTCGCGCGGACGAATTGCTGGTCACCACCGAGATGGTCTATGTGTTCGCCGATCCGAAGACGCAGAGATCGCGCCCGGTGCCCGCCGTCCTGCGCGCGCTGTTCACGCAGTACGAGGCCGGTGCACAGACCTTTGAAGTCCGGATCGGACACTGGGACGAGTTGGGTGAACAGGCACGTGCCCTGCGTGCCGAGGTCTTTATAAAGGAACTCGGGATCCCGGCGTGTCTGGACCATGACCCGGAAGACCACCAGGCCATTCACGCACTCGTCCGCAATTGCATGGGCCACCCGATCGCCACGGCACGGTTGACCCGATGTGCCCCTGGCGTGGCGCGGCTGTCGCGGGTTGCCGTAACCCGACTGATGCGTTCGAGCGGCATTGGCAGGGCGATGGTGCAGTCGCTGTTGCAAGTGGCAGCAGAGCGCGGCGACTCGCGGGTGGCCCTGCGTTGCCAGTGCAGTGTGGATCGCTTCTATACCCGGTTGGGTTTTTTGCCGAACGGCGCTTCCTTCCAGGAAGCCGGCGTGCCCCATATCGACATGGACCACGACCTAACGCAGCCCTGAGCTGCGCTAAATGTCTTCGAGCAGGGGGTAGGGCGCCGCGTGCACCGTCACCGCGGCCCCATGGGACCCACCCAGGTGCAATTTGCCGGCCGCAAACGCACTGATCTGGCCCGAAACAATGGCGTCAAAGCCGCCCAGCAGAGCTGGCGCGATTTGCACGACAGTGGCCACAGGTTGGTCGGGCTCGGCTGCAACGAAGAGCTCGTCGCCCGGTTTCAATGGCAGATCGGAATGTGCCAGCACGGCCCGGCGCTTGAGCGTGCCCCGAAACTGGCTGCGGGCCACGACCTCCTGGCCCGGATAACAGCCCTTCTTGAAATTGACCCCGCCAACCGATTCGTAATTGAGCATCTGCGGAACGAAGGCATCGGTCATGATGGCGCCAACCCAGGCCACGCCCGAATGCACCTCGGCCAGCGACCAGACGTCGTTTGGCACAACCGGTGCGTCGGGCTGCAACGTACCGGCTGGGGCCACCCACAAGGCGCAGGCCGCGCCGTCGGCCGGATACAACCAGACAATGCTTGCGCCCGCCTGGTCGACGCGCGACCAAGGCGCGGCGGCCTGGCCAGCCCATTCGGCGACGGTCGGCCCGAGCAGGCCGCGTAGAACGAAAGCGTCCGTGGCATCCGTCAGACGCACTTTGGCGCGCAGAACGAACATGGACAGCCGCTTGACCATCGCGGGCAGGATGTCGCGCAGGCACACCAGCATGATGTCGGTGTGGCTGCGCTTGAAGCCAACGAAGGTGGCCAGGACGCGGCCCTTGGCGGAACACAAGGCGGCCAAACGGGCTTCGGACAGGCCCAGCAGAGCGAAATCCTGGGTCAGTTGGCCGTGCAGGAACTTGGCGGCGTCCTCGCCCTCGACGCGAATCACCCCGAGATGCGGCAGCAGGGAAATGCCATGGAATGCGCTGGTCATGGCGTCCATTATGATCATCCGATGATCACAGGAAGGCAGTAAGGTTGTGCGGCGCGTCCTCTTGGTGATGGTCCTCGTGTGTGCCGGCCTGTTCGGTGTGGCCTTCCGGTGGCTGGACCAGCCGCTGCAACTCACCGAGAACTCCGTGGACTTGTCGATCGAGCCCGGCACCTCGGCCCGCGGCGTTGCCAACGTCGTGGCCCAGTCGGGTGTGCAGGTGAATCCTGGCTTCCTGTATGCGTGGTTTCGACTGTCCGGGCAGGATCGCCTGATCAAGGCGGGCAGCTACGAGATCGATGCTGGCACCACGCCGCGCAGTCTGCTGCGCAAACTGGTGCGGGGCGAAGAGTCCTTGCGCACCGTGACGCTGGTGGAAGGCTGGAACTTCCGCCAGGTCCGTCAGGCCCTGGCCGGTGCCCCCCAGCTCGCGCCCGACTCGGGGCCACTGACCGAAGCCGACATCATGCAGCGCCTCGGCCGCCCTGGCCTGGCTGCCGAGGGGCGTTTTTTTCCAGACACCTACAGCTACGCCAAGGGTTCCAGCGACCTCCAGGTGCTGGCACGGGCATTGCGCTCCATGGACAAGCATCTGGCCGCAGCATGGGAAAAGCGCTCGCCAGACACACCACTGAAAAACGCCGAACAGGCGCTGGTGCTGGGCAGCATTGTCGAGAAGGAAACCGGCCGGGCGGCCGACCGGCCCCTGATCGCAGGTGTATTTGCCAACCGTCTGCGCAAGGGTATGCTTTTGCAAACCGACCCGACCGTGATCTACGGGCTCGGAGACAGGTTCGACGGCAACCTGCGCAAAAAGGACCTGCAGACCGACACCCCGTGGAATACCTACACCCGCGCCGGCCTCCCACCCACACCGATCGCAATGCCTGGTCGGGACGCGCTGTTGGCCGCAGTGGCGCCGCTTCGAACCGACGCGCTGTACTTCGTAGCCCGGGGAGACGGTACCAGCGAGTTCAGCGTGACCCTGGACGCCCACAACCGGGCGGTCGACAAGTTCCAGCGCAACCGCTGAGACCAGGCACCCCATGCAGGGACCATTCATTACGTTCGAAGGCATCGATGGCGCAGGCAAGTCCAGCCACATCGACTCGCTGGCGGCGCGTTTCAGGGCGCGTGGCCGGCAGGTCTTGGTGACCCGTGAGCCGGGCGGTACACCCTTGGCAGAAAAGCTGCGCACGCTGGTGCTGCACGAGGACATGGATGCGCTCAGCGAAGCCCTGCTGGTGTTTGCCGCCCGGCGCGACCACCTGTGCCGAGCGATCGAGCCAGCGCTGCAACGCGGCGACGTGGTGCTGTGCGACCGCTTCACCGATTCCACCTTCGCTTACCAGGGCGGTGGACACGGCATGGATCTGGAGGTGCTGGGCACCCTGGAGCACTGGGTCCAGGGCCAGGCAAGCCAGGCTGCCCACACGGTGCGTCAACCGGATCTGACCCTGTGGTTCGACGTACCGCCCGCGCTCGCAGCCCAGCGCCTGGCGGCCGCGCGTGACCCGGACCGCTTCGAGGCCCGGGACCTCGCTTTTTTCGGCCGTGTAGCGGCCGCCTATGAGGCACGCATGCAGCAGCAGCCCGGGCGCTTCTGCCGGGTGGATGCGAGCTGCGACCGCTCCGTGGTGTGGGCCGCGGTCGAGCAGGCCGTGCGGGCCCGAGCCTGGCTGTCATGAGCGAAAGCCAGTTGCCTCCGTGGATCGGCGCGCAGTTGCGCAGCCTGTTTGGCCAGCGCGGTCATGCCTGGCTGCTGTATGGCCCGAGCGGCCTCGGTCAATACGATCTGGCCTTGGCGCTGGCCCGGGCCTGGCTGTGCGAACAGGCCTCGGAGGAGGGCGCCTGTGGCGTGTGCCGAAGTTGCCATGCCATTGACGTGCGCACCCACGCCGACCTGTGCATCCTGATGCCCGAGACCACCATGCTGGAGCGCAACTGGCCGCTGTCCGAGAAAGCGCAGGCCGAGCTTGATGACAAGAAGCGCAAGCCCAGCAAGGAGATCCGCATCGAAGCCATGCGCGAGGCAGTGGACTTTTCGCAGCGCACCAGCAGCGGTGGCCGCGGCAAGGTGGTGCTGGTGTTTCCTGCAGACCGCATGAATGCCATCACCGCCAATGCCTTGCTCAAGACGCTGGAGGAGCCCCCGGGTGCGGTTCGCTTTGTGCTTTCGACCGACAGTGTCCACCAGCTGCTGCCCACCATCCGCAGTCGCTGCCTCGGCCATGGCATGGACTGGCCGGACTCCACAGTCGCAACCCGATGGCTTGAGGGGCACGACTTGCCTGCAGCCACAGCCCAGGCATATTTGCGCGCCACCGGTGGGCGCCCTGACGATGCCCTCCTGATGGCCCGTTCCCAGCGTGATCCCAAAGCCTGGGCACTATTGCCCAAGGCGGTGCAACGGGGCGATGCCAGCCCGATGCAGGACTGGCCGGCCCGAGAGATACTGGATGCACTGCACAAGATCTGCCACGATCTGCAACTCCAGTGTCAGGGCGTGCAGCCGCGGTACTTCGATCCGCAGGACCTCCCCGCCGGCGTTGCTTTTGGCAGGCTGAGTCAGTGGGGCCGAGAACTCGCGGCGGCGCGGCGAACGGCTGAACACCCATTCAACCCCGGGCTGATGCAGGAGGCGCTGGTCAGCCGGGCAAAATACATCCTAAACTCCACCACAGCCCCAAGCCGTCCATGAGTACATCGCCGACCTCGCCCCGCCCCAGTGTCATCCAATTGGCCATCAAGGAGAAGGCTGCGTTGTACGCCGCTTACATTCCGATGTTTTCCGAAGGCGGCATCTTTATTCCGACAGCGCGGGAATACAAACTGGGTGACGATATCTACGTGCTGCTGTCGCTGCCGGAGGATCCCCAGCGTTATCCGGTTGCCGGCAAGGTGGCTTGGGTGACTCCGGCCAAGGCAGCGGGCAACCGGACCCAGGGGGTCGGTATCCAGTTCCCCAAAGATGAGAAGTCCAAGTTGCTCAAGGTCAAGATCGAGGAAATCCTGGGCGCGATGGTCGGTTCGGACCGCCCTACCCAGACGATATAAGTCCTGTCCGCCCTCACCCAGGGCCAGGGGGGGGGGCCGGGCGGACACGCAAGAATTTCCAATGCTGCCGACTCCATGTTCACCGATTCCCACTGCCACCTGAGCTTCCCGGAGCTGTCTGCAAATTTGCCCGCCATTCGGCAGGCGATGGAACTCGCACAGGTGACGCGGGCCTTGTGCATCTGCACCACACTGGAAGAATTCCCCTCCGTACACGCATTGGCGACTGGCTTTGACAATTTCTGGGCCACGGTCGGCGTGCATCCTGATAACGAAGGCGTCACTGAGCCCACCGTGCAGGATTTGCTGGAGCGGGGCCGTTTGCCGCGCGTCGTGGCCATCGGCGAGACGGGGCTCGACTATTACCGCCTCGCGGGTCGATCGATTGCCGACATGCAGTGGCAGCGCGACCGATTCGTCGTGCATATCCGTGCCGCGCGGCAATTGAACCTGCCGCTGGTGATCCACACCCGGAGTTCGGCAGCCGACACCTTGGCGATGCTCAGGCACGAGGGCCACGGCGGCGGCGAACCCGCGGCGCGGGGCGTTTTCCACTGCTTTACAGAGTCTCGAGACGTCGCCCGGGCGGCGCTCGAGCTCGGCCACTACATTTCCTTTTCGGGTATCGTGACCTTCAAGAACGCGCAGGATCTGCGTGACGTGGCGGCATTCGTTCCCCTGGACAGGCTGCTCATCGAGACGGACAGCCCGTATCTGAGCCCGGCGCCACACCGCGGGAAGATCAACAACCCGTCGTATGTGCCGCACGTGGCCCGGCAGATCGCGCAGATCCGAGCCTGTACGGTCGAGGAGATAGCGCGCATCACCAATGCCAATTTTGACAGTCTGTTCAGTGGAGTCTGCCCATGAAAACCGCATTCAGCCGCTCCACCTGGCACTCGAAATACCTCTTGCAATACTTTAAGAGGGTTATTTACTCGTTTGTATTAATTGGCTTTTCTTTTGCGCATGCTGGGTCGTTCGAAGATTTTTTCCGTGCTATCAAATCAGACGACGACGCTACGATCACCGGACTGCTGCGACGCGGATTTGATCCCAACACACTCGATCCTGCAGGTCAGCATGGGCTGCTGCTGGCATTTCGGGATCGTTCGATCAAGAGCGCGGAGGCGCTGATCCGCTGGCCCAAGACGACGGTCGAGGTGCGCAACGCTACGGATGAAAGTCCGCTGATGTTTGCGTCACTCAACGGCCAGTTGGAACTCGCCAAACTTCTGATCAGCCGCGGTGCCGATGTCAACAAGCCAGGGTGGGCACCGCTGCACTACGCTGCCACACGTGGAAACCTGTCTGTGATGGTGCTGTTGCTGGACAACCATGCCTACATCGATGCCAGTTCACCGAACGGAACGACGCCGCTGATGATGGCAGCGTTCTATGGCACGCCGTCTGCGGTCAAGCTGCTGTTGGAAGCCGGTGCCGATCCGATGCTCAAGAACGAACAAGCCCTGACCGCCATCGACTTTGCCCATCGCAACCAGCGGCCGGAGTCAGCCGAAATCATTGCGGCGTTTGTCCGGGCCAAGCAGCCCAAGGGGAAATGGTGATGGTTCGAGAATTCATACGATGTGCATTATGTTAATAACTATGAACCGTCGAACACGGCGCAGAGCGTCAGTCTCAGGAAACTGAAAACATCACGGTAGGAACACTCAGGTCCGAAAACGACGCGCCCAGGGCGATCTCGCCCTTGCCGTGCAGCACGCATTCCTCGCGCCGCAGCAGCAGGTCGGCGCCGCCGCCCGAAAATCGGATCCAGCTGCCATAGGTGCTGACGTCCACCAGCAAGATACTGCCGTTGCGCCAATCGATCCGCGCATGGGTGCGAGAAACGCGGGGATCGTTGACCACGAATTCAGCCTGGCTGACCCTTCCAATATGTATGGGCAACTGGTGCGACCTGAATCGACTGCGCTGGTCTAGCCAGACCAGTTCGATTTCGCCGCCCAGCACATCCCTCTCGAGTTGCTCATCTGCCGGAGCAAGAGTTGCCTGCATGGTCAGGAAATCACTGCTGACTTCTACATGCCACTCGACTTGAAACACCTGGCAAGGTTCCACCCTGCCCCGGATGATGATCGGACCCAGCGGTCGAAACCGGACCCCATCGCCCTCGACGGAGTGCTCCAACGACAGGTTGTTGGCCCAGATCTGGTGCGGCCCCGACAGGTCACTGAGCCGCGAGGCCACGTTGACGGCGTCGCCGTAACAATCGCCGTCGACAAACTCGACCTCGCCGCGCGCCACACCGACACGTATCGGCATCCGGGTACCAGCAGACGAGCTGGCGATCCGCTTCTGGTGGCTGCGCTGGATGTCCACCACGGCGCTGATCGCGTCGGGCGCGTGCGGAAACACCGCCAGCACTCCGTCACCCAGCGTCTTCACGACACGGCCGGCATGCGCCGCCACGATATCGCCGATCCACTGGGTGAGACCCGTGACGACGCGTGAAGCGCGTACGCTGCCAATCGTTTCGAACACCCCGGTACTTCCCATCAGGTCCGCAAACATGACGGTGGTCTGGTCACTCATGCACTGGCACTTTCCGATTCCTCCTGCGATGCGTCAGTTTAGAGCATCGGCATGGAATTCTGCGCAAACGGCGCACTTCGCGCGACGCGTATTTGGCGGCAGAATCGCGGATTGGGGCGAACTACCCATTGTGGTCAGCGCCATGCTGATATATTGCACTGCAACAATTTCGTCCAAGTCAACCGAGGTCCATGATCGATGCTGTACCAACTGTATGAAACCCAACGCTCCATGATGGAGCCGTTTTCCGATCTCGCCAACGCTGCATCGAAGGTCTTTGCCAACCCTTTGTCGATGCTGGGCCAGTCGCCCTTTGCACAGCGCATGTCAGCGGGATTCGACCTGATGCACCGCCTCGGGCGCGATTACGAAAAGCCGGAATTCGGAATCCGCACTGTCGACGTTGATGGCGTGGCAGTCGCCATCCATGAGCGGGTCGAAGTTGTCAAACCCTTCTGCGAACTGCGCCGCTTCAAGCGCTTCAGTGACGACCCGGCCACCCTGGAACAGCTCAAGGGCCAACCGGCTGTGCTGGTCGTGGCGCCACTCTCCGGCCACTACGCCACGTTGCTGCGCGACACTGTCAAAACGATGCTGCGCGACCACAAGGTCTACGTGACCGACTGGAAAAACGCACGCATGGTGCCACTCGGCGAAGGCGCCTTCCACCTGGACGACTATGTCAACTACGTGCAGGAATTCATCCGGCACCTGCAGGGCATCTACGGCAACTGCCATGTCATGAGTGTTTGCCAGCCGACCGTCCCGGTGCTGGCAGCCGTATCGCTGATGGCCAGCCGCGGAGAGACGACTCCTTTGAGCATGACGATGATGGGTGGCCCCATCGATGCGCGCAAGTCGCCGACAGCGGTCAACAACCTGGCTATGAACAAGAGCCATAGCTGGTTCGAGAACAACGTCATATACCGGGTGCCAAGCAACTTCCCCGGTGCCGGGCGCCGGGTGTACCCGGGATTCCTGCAACACTCGGGCTTCGTTGCAATGAACCCCAGCAACCATGCCAAGAGCCATTACGACTACTTCCAGGACCTGATCAAGGGCGACGACGCCAGCACAGAAGCCCACCGCAAGTTCTACGACGAATACAACGCCGTGCTCGACATGGACGCCGACTACTACCTCGACACGATCCGGGTGGTGTTTCAGGATTTCAGCCTGGTCAGTGGCACCTGGGATGTGCGTGGGGTGGACGGCGCAATCGAGCGCGTGCGCCCACAGGATATCCGGACCACCGCCCTGTTCTCGGTCGAGGGTGAACTTGACGACATCTCCGGCTCTGGCCAGACCGAAGCCGTGCATGGCATCTGCAGCGGCGTCGACAGCGGCCAGCAAAAGCATTTCGAGGTGAAGGGCGCGGGCCACTACGGCATTTTCTCGGGTCGGCGCTGGCGCGATATGGTCTATCCGCAGGTCAAGTCCTTCATCCTGCAGCACCAGCCGGCCAAGGAGTCTGCTGACAAGGTGCCCGCTAAAAAGCGGCCTGCAGCGCTGCGCAAGACAGTGCCACTCACAACCGTCAGCCAACAGGCGCCTTTCCCGCTCGGCAAAACCAGAGCGCCCAAGGCGCTTGTCCCGCCACGGAAAACCGCCCGCGCCAGGTAGCCGACGCATGGCACTCGATGCGGCCCGCATCCTGGCCGCCCTGCCCCAGACACAGTGCACGCGCTGTGGATACCCGGATTGTGCCGGGTATGCAAGTGCCATTGCCACGGGGGAAGCTGGCATCAACCAGTGCCCGCCAGGGGGCGCCGAGGGCGTCCGCCGCCTGGCCCACCTGACCGGCCTGCCTGCGTTGGCACTGAATCCGGTCCACGGTGCAGAAGGGCCGCGCGCGGTGGCGGTCATCGATGAGGCGTGGTGCATCGGTTGCACCTTGTGCATCAAGGCCTGCCCGACCGACGCGATCCTGGGCGCCAACAAGCGCATGCATACGGTGGTCGAGCCCTATTGCACGGGCTGCGAATTGTGCCTGCCGGTGTGTCCGGTCGACTGCATCACCATGGTCAACGTGTCCGATTCAGCCACAGGCTGGGCTGCGTGGTCGGGCCGCGATGCCGACACCGCCCGCGACCGATATGCAGCCAGCGTGCTGCGCCGTCCACGTGACGATGCCGAAAACAGTGAACGCCTGGAAGCCAAGGCACGCGCCAAACTGGCCGACCTGCCCGCCCACTCGCAACACACCGATCCAGTAGTGCTGGAACGCAAACGGGCGGTCATCGAGGCCGCCCTGGCGCGTGCACGCGAAAAACGCGGTGCCGATGCCGGCCCCACATCCTGATCAGCGCGGCGCGGCGCCCTGCGCTCGATCAACCCAAAGCGTCGTTGACCTGCTCGTGAAATTCCGCCATCGACACGGCGGTGCCGACTTCGCGTGGCAGGGCGTCGCGCACGGAAAACACGCCCAGGATCTTGCCCGCCGGCGACACTACGGGCAGATGGCGGAAACCCCGTTCGATCATGATCAGCACCGCATCGGCGACTCGCATTTCCGGCCCGACGCAATGCGGGTTGCGGGTCATGACCTCCGACAAGAGGGTGGTGGCCGGATTCAGCGCTTTAGCCAACACCCGGGTCATCAAGTCGCGCTCGGTCACGATGCCCAGCATCTTGCCGGTGGTATCGATGACCAGCACACTGCCGCAGTTGGCCTTGGTCATGACGCAGGCCGCCTCCCAGATGGTGGCTGTCGGCGCCAGGCTGATCACGTGCCGGTGGGGCATGGATTGGTAGACGGTGCGTTCTGGCATGGCGGGACCTTTGCAGTTCAGCAGTTGATGCGCTTTAGTAACGTGAAATCGGGCTTACCGCAATGATGCATTGAGTTTGTCCAAGGCCGACGCTCCAGGGCAGAGTTGCTGCTTGTCCAATGCCGCCAGGGATTGGTCCACCGTGTTCAGCGCGATGTGCAGGTCGCGCGCCATCGGGTCGACATACAGCAAGCCGGTCACCACCTCACCGCGCGCCTGGTGCGACTGCATGTAACTCATTGCGCCGTACCGGTCGGTGGGGTCGTACTCGGGGTCCAGCTTGCGCAGGCGCAGCATGGTTCCATCATGCTGTTGCACCTCGACCAGCTCGCCAGGGGCGTAGCAGGTGGTGATTTCATCACGCGGGGAGATGAAATCAATGCGACTCACGGCCTCGTTGTGCTGGCGGACGTAGTCGTAGCTCTTGGTGCTGCCACCATGGTTGTTGAAGGTCACGCAAGGGCTGATCACATCGATGAAGGCGGCACCGCCATGCGACATGGCGCCCTTGATCAGCGGGACCAGTTGCTCCTTGTCGCCCGAGAAGCTGCGCGCCACGTAGGTGGCACCCAGCTGCAGGGCCAACCCCACCAGATCGACCGGGCTGTCGTTGTTGATGACGCCCTTCTTGCTCTTGGAGCCGCGGTCCGCGGTGGCCGAGAACTGACCTTTAGTCAGGCCGTAAACGCCATTGTTCTCGACGATATAGGCCATGCGCACGCCGCGGCGCATGGCATTGGCGAACTGACCCAGCCCGATCGATGCCGAATCGCCATCACCCGAGACACCCAGATACAACAGGTCGCGGTTGGCCAGATTGGCCCCGGTCAGCACCGAGGGCATGCGGCCATGCACGGTGTTGAAGCCGTGCGATGCACCCAGAAAGTAGTCCGGCGTCTTGGAACTGCAGCCGATGCCCGAGAGCTTGGCCACACGGTGCGGTTCGATATCCAGCTCCCAGCAGGCCTGGATGATCGCGGCCGAAATGGAGTCATGGCCGCAACCGGCGCACAGGGTGGAGATACGGCCTTCGTAGTCACGGCGTGTATACCCGACCTTGTTTTGCGTCAGCGACGGGTGGTGCAGCCGAGGTTTGGTGATGTAGGTCATGCCAGTTCCTTCTGGGGGTTGCTTGCACCAGGCGCGGCGGCAGCCGGCCGGACCAGCTTGCGAATCGCACTGGCAATGAAGCGCGCGGTGATCGGCGTACCGTCGTAATGCAGCACCCGCTTCAGGCGGGCCGGGTCGATATCGAGTTCATTGACCAGCAGTGCGTGCATCTGCGCGTCGCGGTTCTGTTCGACCACGAACACCCGGTCATGGTCGGCGATAAAGCGCGGCACGGAATCCGGAAATGGGAAGGCGCGCAGGCGCAAGGCATCGAAATGCAGGTCTTCCTGCTCCAGCACATCGAGCGCCTCATGCATGGCCGGACTGGTCGAGCCAAAGTAGATTACGCCCAGCCTGGAAGGCTTCTTGCCCGCCCGCAGCACCGGCTGCGGTACCAGGTCGGCCGCTGTGCGAAACTTCTTGAGCAGCCGCTCCATGTTGTAGAGGTAGTCCTGCCCCCGCTCGGAATACCGCGCATAGGGGTCGCGCGTGGTGCCGCGGGTGAAGAACGCGCCCTTGGTCGGGTGAGTTCCAGGAAGCGTCCGCCAGGGAATGCCGTCGCCATCCACATCCTTGTAGCGCCCGAAGTCCTTGCCGGCTTCGAGCTCTTCGGCAGTCATCACCTTGCCGCGGTCGTAACTGCGGGTGTCGTCCCAGGCAAAGGGTTTCGACAGGCGCTGGTTCATGCCGATGTCCAGGTCGGTCATGAGGAAGATCGGGGTCTGCAGGCGGTCTGCCAGGTCCAGCGCCTTCGCAGCATGCTCGAAACACTCGTAGGGGTCTTCAGGGAACAGCAGCACATGCTTGGTATCGCCATGCGAGGCATAGGCGCAGGCCAGGATGTCCGACTGCTGGGTGCGGGTCGGCATGCCGGTCGAGGGCCCGCCTCGCTGCACGTTGACGATGGTCACCGGAATCTCGGCAAAGTAGGCCAGGCCGATGAACTCGGTCATCAGCGAGATGCCCGGGCCGGACGTCGCCGTGAACGCGCGCGCGCCATTCCAGCCCGCGCCCACCACCATGCCGATCGAGGCCAGTTCGTCCTCGGCCTGCACGATGGCGTAGAGGTGCTGGCCCGTGACCGGGTCGACGCGGAACTTGTCGCAATACTTCTGGAAAGCCTCGGGAACCGACGACGACGGCGTGATCGGGTACCAGGCTGCAACCGTCGCCCCGCCGAACAAGCAGCCCAGCGCGACCGCGCTATTGCCATCCGTGAGGATCTGGTCGCCCACCCGGTCCGAACGGCGCACCCGGATGCCCAGCGGGCAGTCCAGATGCTCGCGCGCGAAATCACGCCCGAGGTGCAGCGCACGCACATTCGAGTCGAGCAGGCGCTCCTTGCCCTTGTACTGCTCGGCAAAGAGGCGCTCAAACACATCGGCGTCCAGATCGAGCAGCACCGACAGGGCGCCGACATAGATGATGTTCTTGAACAGCTGGCGCTGGCGCGGGTCGCCATAGGCTGCATTGCTGATCTCGGTCAGCGGCATGCCGATCCGGTGCACGTCCGGGCGAAACTTGGAATCAGGAATCGGCCGCGTGCTGTCGTAGAACAGGTAGCCGCCGGGTTCGATCTCGGCAACGTCGACGTCCCAGGTCTGCGGGTTCATGGCAACCATCATGTCGACACCGCCGCGCCGACCGCTGTATCCCTTCTCGCAGACGCGGGCCTCATACCAGGTAGGCAGACCCTGGATATTGCTGGGGAAGATGTTGCGCGGGCTCACTGGCACGCCCATGCGCATGATCGCCTTGGCAAACAGTTCGTTGGCCGAGGCCGAGCCTGAGCCGTTCACGTTGGCGAACTTGATCACGAAATCGTTGACGGCTTCAATGCGTTTCATGCGGTCTCCAGGGCTTTGGTCGAATTGCGGCAGATCGGGCCAGCCTGGGTCGTGGTCAGCAGGAACTTCTGCATGTCCCAGGCACCGGTCGGGCAACGCTCTGCACACAGGCCGCAGTGCAAGCAGACATCCTCGTCCTTGACCATTACCCGGCCGGTCTTGAGTTCGGCCGACACATACAGGTCCTGGGCCAGGTTCAGGGCCGGTGCGTTCAGGCGTCCGCGCAAATCGGACTCTTCGCCGTTCCCGGTGAAGGTGATGCAGTCCATCGGGCAGATGTCCACGCAGGCGTCGCACTCGATACAGGCTTCGCGCGTGAAGACCGTCTGCACATCGCAGTTCAGGCAGCGGCCGGCCTCCTTCAAGGCGGTGGCGGCATCGAATCCAAGCTCCACCTCCACCCGGATGCTGGCCAGCGCCTTCTCGGCCTGGGCCCACGGCACCTTGTAGCGTTCGTCGGGCGACACGTCGTTGTCAAAGCTCCACTCGTGGATGCCCATCTTCTGTGACAGCAGGTTGGTCAAAGGCGATGGCCGCTGGTTGACGTCCTCGTGGTGCAGGAATCGGTCGATCGATACCGCAGCCTCATGGCCCTGGGCCACGGCGGTGATGATGTTCTTCGGGCCGAAGGATGCATCGCCGCCGAAGAAGATGCGCGGCACGGTGGACTGCAGGCTATCCTTGCCCAGCACCGGCAGCCCCCATGTGTCGAAGGCAATGCCACTGTCGGCCTCGATCCAGGGAAATGCGTTCTCCTGGCCCACGGCGATCAGCACGGCGTCGCATTCGACCCGCACGTCGGGCACGCCGGTGGGCACCAGGCTGCGGCGGCCTTTGCCGTCGTAGACCGCCTGCACGACTTCGAACGTCATGCCGGTGAGCTTGCCATCGGCGTGCTCGAAGGTCTTGGGCACATGGAAGTTGATGATCGGGATGCCCTCGTGCTGGGCGTCTTCCTTTTCCCAGGGCGAGGCCTTCATCTCGTCAAAGCCGCTGCGCACGATGACCTGGACGTCAGTGCCGCCCAGCCGGCGCGAGGACCGGCAGCAGTCCATGGCGGTGTTGCCGCCACCCAGCACGATCACACGCTTGCCGATGCTGGTGATGTGCCCGAAGGACACCGAAGCCAGCCAATCGATGCCGATGTGGATGTTCTGCTGGATCTCGCGCCGGCCCGGGATGTCCAGGTCGCGCCCCCGGGGTGCACCACAACCGACAAAAATCGCGTCGTATCCTTCGGCCATCAGGCCCTTTATCGACTCGATGCGCTGGCCACTGCGGAAATCGACGCCAAGGTCGAGGATGTAGCCCGTCTCTTCGTCGATCACCGCTTCCGGCAGCCGGAAGCGCGGGATCTGGCTGCGGATGAAACCGCCGGCCTTGGATTCGCCGTCGAATACCGTCACCTCGTACCCCAGAGGCAGCAGATCGCGCGCCACCGTCAGCGACGCCGGCCCGGCGCCGATGCATGCCACGCGCTTGCCATTGCGCGGTGCGATCGCTGGCATGCGGCTACGGATATCGTCCTTGAGGTCGGCGGCCACCCGTTTGAGGCGGCAGATCGCCACCGGTTCGGGGTGCGCGCCGTTGCTCTCTTCCACCCGGCTGCGCCGGCAGGCCGGCTCGCAGGGGCGGTCGCAGGTGCGCCCCAGCACCCCCGGGAACACGTTGGACACCCAGTTGACCATGTAAGCGTCTGAGTAACGCCCCTGGGCAATCAACCGGATGTATTCGGGGACCGGCGTGTGGGCGGGACACGCCAGCTGGCAGTCGACGACCTTGTGAAAATAAGCCGGATCGGCGGTATTCGTAGGTTGCAAGTCGTGTCTCCTGGTCGAGGGCTCGCGTGCATGCGGCCCGTCATGCCGACAGTCTAAGCCTGTTTTTGCCGCATCCGGGGTTGACGGCTTGTCATCCCATGCTTGCGAAGGCGCGGATGACCTCCTGCGGTGCCTGCACCAACTCGATCAGAACGCCCTCGCCTGCAATCGGAAATGCCTCGTTGGCCTTGGGATGCAGGAAGCAGATGTCGAAGCCCGCCGCTCCTTTGCGGATGCCGCCAGGTGCCATGCGCACGCCCTCACGCTCCAGCCAGGCCACTGCGGCGGGCAGATCATCGATCCACAGCCCCACGTGGTTGAGCGGCGTCGTGTGCACTGCCGGCTTGCCTTCGGGATTGAGTGGCTGCATGAGGTCGACCTCGACCTTGAACGGCCCGCTGCCCATCGTGCAGATGTCCTCGTCGACGTTCTCGCGTTCGCTCACAAAGTGGCCGGTCAGCTCCAGACCCAGCTTGTCCACCCACAGCTGCCGCAAGCGGCCCTTGTCGAGCCCGCCGATGGCGACCTGCTGGATGCCCAGTACCTTGAACGGCCTTGTCATGCGGTCTCCCCTTGCTCAGACGAACTCGACGATCGGCTGGTCGACTGCCAGCGATTCGCCCTTGGCTGCCAGCACCTTGCCCACCACACCGTCGGCCGCAGCGAACAGCACGTTCTCCATCTTCATGGCTTCGATGACGGCAACCCGCTCCCCGGCCTGGACCTTCTGGCCCGGCTGAACTGCAATATCGACCAGCAGCCCCGGCATGGGCGAGAGCACATAACGGCTCATGTCCGGCGGCGCCTTGTAGGGCATCAGCCGGTACAACTCGGCCATGCGTGGAGATACCACCAGCATGTCCATGCGGCATCCGTTGTGCTGCACGCACAGGGCCAGCGGATTGCGCGGCGAACCGCGCTCGACCTGGGCCGTGAACGGTGCGCCATTGACCATGCCATGGACGCCGATGTCGTTCAGGCGCGAGGCGCTGCTGATCGCAAAGCTGCGTCCACCGATGCGGATCGTCGCATGGCCGGACTGCCCCTCGAATTCGTCCACATGCACCGGCGTGTAGCGGTTGTCACCCGCCTGCCCCAGTGTGATCACGGTGTAATCCCGGCCACCCTGCACCCGGTAACCGCTGCGCTGGCCGCTCAGCGCCGTGGCGCGCTCGCGCGACTTGCGGCGCACGAAGGCCGCCAGCGCGATCAGGAACTCGGGGTCGGGATGCGGCACGTCCTCGGCCCGGAACCCGGCGCTGTAGTGTTGCGCGATGAAGCCGGTATTGAAATCGCCCGCCACGAAGCCCGGATGCGCCAGCAGCGCCGACTGAAACGGAATATTGCTCGACACACCACGGATGACAAAGCCGTTGAGCGCCTCGCGCATCCTGGCGATCGCGTCCAGGCGGTCTGTTCCATGCACGATCAGCTTGGCAATCATCGAGTCGTAGAACATCGGGATCTCGCCGCCGTCTTTTACGCCGGTATCCACACGCACGCCCAGCAGCTGGCTGGTATCGGATGCAAACATGCTCTCTGCCGGCGGCGCAAACCGCACCAGCCGCCCGGTGCTGGGCAGGAAGTTGCGAAACGGGTCCTCGGCATTGATGCGGCATTCGATGGCCCAGCCATTGCGCTGCACCTGGCTTTGCGTCAAGGGCAGTGGTTCGCCGGCAGCCACCCGGATCATCAGCTCCACCAGGTCCAGCCCGGTGATGCATTCGGTCACCGGGTGCTCGACCTGCAGCCGGGTGTTCATCTCCAGGAAGTAGAAACTCTGGTCCTTTCCCACCACGAATTCGACCGTTCCGGCGCTCTGGTATCGGACCGCCCGGGCCAGCGCCACCGCCTGCTCGCCCATGGCCTTGCGGGTGGCGTCACTGATGAAGGGGCTGGGTGCCTCCTCGATCACTTTCTGGTGCCGGCGCTGGATCGAGCATTCGCGCTCGTTGAGGTACAGCGTATTGCCCTGGCTGTCGGCAATCAGTTGGATCTCGATATGGCGCGGTTCCTCGACAAATTTCTCGATGAAGACCCGATCGTCGCCAAAGCTGTTGCGCGCTTCGTTACGGCAACTGGTGAAACCCTCCAGGGTCTCCTTGTCATCCTGCGCCATGCGCAAGCCCTTGCCACCGCCGCCGGCACTGGCCTTGATCATGACGGGGTAGCCGATCAAGCTGGCGATCCGGACCGCCTCGTCGGCAGATTCGATGGGCTCGTTGACGCCAGGAATGCAGCTGACACCAGCGGCACTGGCCAGCCGCTTGGACTCGATCTTGTCGCCCATGGCAGCGATCGAATAATGCTTCGGGCCGATGAAAACAATGCCCTCTTCCTCGACCCGTTGGGCAAAGGCAGCGTTCTCGCTCAGAAAGCCGTAACCCGGGTGCACCGCCTGCGCACCGGTCTGCTTGCAGGCCGCGATGATGCGGTCGGCCACCAGATAGCTTTCGCGGCTGGGGGCCGCACCGATGTGCACGGCTTCATCGGCCAGGGCCACGTGGCGCGCGTCGCGGTCGGCGTCCGAATACACCGCCACGGTGCGGATGCCCATCTTGCGGGCGGTCTTGATGACCCGGCAGGCGATTTCACCTCGATTGGCGATTAGGATCTTGCTGAACATGGTGTTGTTCCTACAGGGGAATGTTGCCGTGCTTGCGCCACGGGTTCTCGATCTTCTTGTCGCGCAGCATCATCAGGCTGCGACAGATGCGCTTGCGGGTCTCGTGCGGCAGGATCACGTCGTCGATGAAGCCGCGTGCACCGGCCACAAACGGGTTGGCGAAACGGGCCTTGTATTCGGCCTCCCTGGCGGCCAGCTTGGCCGGGTTGCCCTTGTCCTCGCGAAAGATGATCTCGACCGCCCCCTTGGCACCCATCACGGCAATCTCGGCATTGGGCCAGGCGAAGTTGACGTCGCCGCGCAAGTGCTTGGAGCTCATCACGTCGTAGGCGCCTCCGTAGGCCTTGCGCGTGATGACCGTGACCTTGGGCACGGTGCACTCAGCATAGGCATACAGCAACTTGGCGCCATGCTTGATGATGCCGCCGTATTCCTGGCTGGTGCCGGGCATGAAGCCGGGCACGTCGACAAAGGTGATCACCGGAATGTTGAAGGCGTCGCAGAAACGCACGAAGCGTGCCGCCTTGATCGACGACTTGATGTCCAGGCAGCCGGCCAGCACCAGCGGCTGGTTGGCCACGATGCCCACCGTCTGCCCGTCCATGCGCGCGAAACCGGTCAGAATGTTCTTGGCGTATTCGGGTTGCAGCTCGAAAAAGTCGCCGTCGTCGACCGACTTCTGGATCAGCTCCTTCATGTCGTAGGGCTTGTTCGGGTTGTCCGGTACCAGCGTGTCCAGGCTCATGTCCATTCGGTCGGCCGGGTCACCGCTGGGGCGTACCGGCGCCTTTTCGCGGTTGTTCAGCGGCAGGTAGTTGTACAGCCGGCGCAACATCAACAACGCCTCGACATCGTTCTCAAACGCCCTGTCGGCCACACCACTGCGGGTCGTGTGGGTCAGCGCTCCACCGAGCTCCTCGGCGGTCACCTCCTCGTGGGTCACGGTCTTCACCACCTCGGGGCCAGTGACGAACATGTAAGAGCTGTCTTTCACCATGAAGATGAAGTCGGTCATGGCCGGTGAATACACCGCGCCGCCGGCGCACGGTCCCATCACCATGCTGATCTGCGGCACCACGCCGCTGGCCATCACGTTGCGCTGGAACACGTCGGCATAGCCGCCCAGCGAGGCCACGCCTTCCTGGATGCGCGCGCCCCCCGAGTCGTTGATGCCGATCACTGGCGCACCGACCTTCATGGCCTGGTCCATCACCTTGCAGATCTTTTCGGCGTGCGCCTCCGACAGGGCACCGCCGAACACCGTGAAGTCCTGGCTGAACACGAACACCAGCCGGCCGTTGATCATGCCGTAGCCCGTGACCACGCCGTCACCCGGGATCTTCTGGTCCTGCATGCCGAAGTCGACACAGCGGTGCTCGACAAACATGTCCCATTCCTCGAACGTGCCCTCGTCCAGCAGCAGCTCAAGCCGCTCGCGCGCCGTCAGCTTGAATTTGCGGTGCTGGGCGTCGATGCGTTTCTGGCCGCCGCCCGCGCGCGCCTGCTCGCGCTTGGCTTCGAGTTGTTCAAGTATTTCGTGCATCAAGAGTCTCCGGTGGTGGCGCGCTGGGCCTGGGGTGAATAGTGGCGGTGCAGGGCTGCTCCGACCGCCTGCAAACTGACGAAATCCTTGCCCCATACCTTGCGGTTGGTCGGGAGCCAGCGCAACCAACCCAGCCGGCGCGCGGCATGGCGCAGCACCGCGCGCACGGGTTCCGATTCGCGGCCCAGCACCGCGCGCAAGGCCGCATCCAGCTGCTCCGTACCCGGGCCCAGGTTGAACAGCGTCGACTGGAGGTAGATGAGCCAGTCGCGCGCCTGCGCCTCGACCAGCGTCATCACCTCCAGCGGGTCATCCTCGAAGTCGATCAGGCCCTGAAAGCGGTCCGTCACGATGATGTTGCGGGCGAAACACTGGCTCAGGTACTGGCCGCGCGCATGCACCAGCAGCAGTTGCTCCATCGCCGCTATCCAGAGGTCCCAGGCCTGCATGCCTTGCTCGCGCAGGGCGAGCGCCATGTCGCGCGCGCCTAGGTAGCTCATGACAAAGTAGTCGGGCGCGACATGCAGCACGCGGGGAACCGGAAGATCGGCACCGCCAAGGGCGCGCAGCCGCATGACCTCGATCGCCTGCGACTCGCCTTCGCCGTGCACTGGCACCGCCTTCATGTAGGAGACACCAGCCATCCAGGCCAGGGTGTTGAGCACATGGTGCGGCCAGGGACTGCGGGTGGCTCGCTGGCCCTTCACCAGTACCCTGCCCTCGGGCAGGTCGAAGATCTCGACGCGCTTGTGGCGCCAGCCTTGGGAGGCCTCGATGCGCGCGATCGACTGCGGCGACATCATGCGCGGCCCTGCCCATCCAGAAATCGCGCCAGCAGCTCGCGCGCCGCGACCGACGCGACCAGTTCACCACACGCAACCCGAGCCGCCACCGCGGGTAGTTCGGCGCGTACGCGGGCGTCGTCGCGAAAGGTATGGCGCAGGCCGGCCTCGATGCGCTCCCACATCCAGGCCATCGACTGGTCGCGACGCCGTTGCACCAGAGCACCCGAGCCCTCGCGCAGCGTCCGGAACCCGGCTACCGTGTCCCAGAAGGCATCCAGGCCCTGCCCCTGCAGCGCACTCAGCGCCAGCGCCCGCGGATGCCAGATGGCAGTGTTGTGCACCGCGTGACCGGGGTGGCCGTGTTGGCTCAGCAGGCGCAACGAGGAGCTGATCTGGGCCAGTGCGCGGGTGCTGGCCGCGGCATCGATGTCGGCCTTGTTGATCACCACCAGGTCGGCAAGCTCCATCACGCCTTTCTTGATGGCCTGCAGCTCGTCGCCGGCGTTGGGCAGCTGCATCAGCACGAACATGTCGGTCATGCCGGCAACAGCAATCTCGCTTTGGCCCACGCCCACGGTCTCGACGATCACGGTGTCATACCCTGCGGCTTCGCAGACCAGCATGGCTTCGCGGGTTTTCTCGGCCACGCCCCCGAGCGTGCCACCAGAAGGGCTGGGCCGAATGAACGCTTGCGGATGCACCGACAAACGCTCCATGCGTGTCTTGTCACCCAGGATCGAACCGCCGGACACGGTGGAAGAAGGGTCGATCGTGAGCACCGCCACCCGGTGCCCCAGCCCGATCAGATACAGGCCCAATACCTCGATGAAGGTCGACTTGCCGACGCCCGGAACACCGCTCAGACCCAGGCGAAACGCGTTACCGGTCCGCGGCAGCAGCGCTGTGAGCAGCTGGTCGGCCTGTTCGCGATGGTCGGCACGGGTCGACTCCAGCAGCGTGATGGCCTTGGCTATCGCACGTCGCTGGGCCGCACCCGTGCCCTCGGTCAGTTCGCGGAACAGCTCCGCTGGAGGGGCTGCAGACTGCATCGGGAGTCCGGTGGGTACGGGGGTCAGCCTGGCAGGCTCGCCTTGATCTGCTGCAGAACATCCTTTGCCGACACCGGTATCGGTGTGCCGGGGCCATAAATGCCCTTTACCCCCGCGGCATACAACATGGCGTAATCCTGGCGCGGCACCACGCCGCCCACGAACACGATGATGTCGTCTGCACCTTGGCGCTGCAGTTCGGCAATGATGGCCGGCACCAGGGTCTTGTGGCCGGCCGCCAGCGTGGACACACCGACGGCGTGCACGTCGTTCTCGATTGCCTGGCGGGCGCATTCCTCGGGCGTCTGGAACAGCGGGCCGATGTCGACATCAAAGCCCAGATCGGCAAAGGCGGTGGCCACCACTTTGGAGCCCCGGTCATGGCCATCCTGGCCCAGTTTGGCGATCAGCACGCGGGGCCGGCGGCCCTGCGCCTGGGCGAAGGCTGCGATGTCCTGCTTGAGCTGCTCCCAGTACTGCATGGTGTCGCCCTCGCTGGCGTCGCTGTCGTAGGCAGCGGCATACACGCCGCTGACCTTGTGGGTGTCGGCGCGGTGGCGGCCAAAGGCCTTTTCCAACGCGTCACTGACCTCGCCGACGGTGGCCCGCAGGCGCATCGCGCGGATGCTCAGTTCGAGCAGGTTGCCGGTGTTGTCGTGTGCCGCACGGGTCAGCGCGTCAAGGGCTACCGTGACGGCCGCGGTGTCGCGGGCGGCGCGGATCGCCTGCAGGCGGCGGATCTGGCCCTCGCGCACGGCAATGTTGTCGATATCGCGTGCCTCGATGGCGTCTTCGCTCTTGAGCCTGTACTTGTTGACACCGACGATCACGTCCTGGCCGGAGTCGATGCGCGCCTGCTTCTCGGCGGCAGCAGCCTCGATCTTGAGCTTGGCCCAGCCGCTGTCCACCGCCTGGACCATGCCGCCCATGGCCTCGACCTCCTCGATGATCTTCCAGGCCGCATCGGCCATTTCCTGCGTGAGCGTCTCCATCATGAAGCTGCCAGCCCAGGGGTCGATGACACTCGGAATATGCGTCTCTTCCTGGATGATGAGCTGCGTGTTGCGCGCGATGCGGGCAGAAAACTCGGTCGGCAACGCAATCGCCTCGTCAAAACTGTTCGTGTGCAGGCTCTGAGTGCCGCCGAACACCGCGGCCATCGCCTCGATGGTGGTGCGCACGATATTGTTGTAGGGGTCCTGCTCGGTCAGCGACCAGCCGGACGTCTGGCAATGGGTGCGCAGCATCAGGCTCTTGGGGTTTTTGGCGGCAAAGCCTTGCATGATGCGGCACCACAGCAGCCGCGCAGCGCGCATCTTGGCCACTTCGAGGTAGAAGTTCATGCCAATGGCCCAGAAAAAACTCAGGCGCGGCGCGAAATCGTCCACATCCATGCCCTTGGCGATCGCGGTGCGCACGTATTCCTGCCCATCGGCCAGTGTCAAGGCCAGTTCCAGCGCCTGGTTGGCGCCGGCTTCCTGCATGTGGTAACCCGAAATGCTGATCGAGTTGAACTTCGGCATGTGCCTGGCCGTGTACTCGATGATGTCGCCGATGATGCGCATCGAGGGCGCGGGCGGGTAGATGTAGGTGTTGCGAACCATGAACTCCTTGAGGATGTCGTTCTGGATCGTTCCACTGAGTTGGTCCTGTGGCACGCCCTGCTCTTCGGCGGCAATCACATAACCGGCCAGCACCGGCAGCACGGCGCCATTCATGGTCATCGACACACTGACCGTGCTCAGGGGGATCTGATCGAACAGAATCTTCATGTCCTCGACACTGTCTATCGCCACACCGGCCTTGCCCACATCACCGGTCACGCGCGGGTGGTCAGAGTCGTAGCCACGGTGCGTGGCCAGGTCGAAAGCCACCGATACGCCCTGGCCGCCAGCGGCCAGAGCCTTGCGGTAGAACGCATTGGATTCCTCGGCAGTGGAGAAGCCGGCGTACTGCCGGATCGTCCAGGGGCGTACCGCATACATCGTGGCCTGCGGGCCGCGCAGGTACGGCTCGAAACCTGGCAGCGTGTGCAGGTTGGGCAGGTCCTGGGTATCCAGTGCGGTGTAAAGCGGTTTGACCGCGATGCCGTCGGGTGTGTGCCAGGTCAGGGCCTCCAAGTTGCCGCCGGGCGCGGACTTCGCAGCGGCGCGTTGCCAGGCTGGCAGGTCGCTCTGTATGAATGACACGCCAGTGGCCAAATTCTGGTGGGGGTTCGAAGGGGTGTCTGGGCGCATGGAACGGTTCCGGTCAGAGAGCTGCCAGTCTACGTCGACTTCGACTGCGCCCGCGAGTTTACGTCATTCATAATTATTGATTCAGAATCTTCGTCGCAACTTACAATCCAGCCAAGACACCGAATCACGTAGCCGATGAACGCCCTGACCCTGGCCCCCCGCGCGCTCTATGAAGAGGTGGCAGAGTCGCTGCGTCAGCGCATTTTCAACCGGGAACTGGCTCCGGGCAGCTGGATCGACGAGCTGAAAATCGCCGAGGCTTACGGCATCAGCCGCACCCCCTTGCGCGAGGCACTGAAGGTACTGGCCGCCGAGGGCCTGGTGACGATGAAGGTGCGCCGCGGCGCCTATGTCACCGAGGTCTCGGACCGGGATCTGGCCGAGGTCTACCACCTGCTCAGCCTGCTGGAGTCCGACGCCGCCAGCGTGGTGGCGACCCAGGCCAGCGATGCAGAACTGGCCGAATTGCAGGCGCTGCACCAGCAACTCGAGACCGCCGCCCTGCCCAGCCGGCACGACCGGGAACAGTTCTTCCGCGTCAACGAGCAATTCCATATGCGCCTGCTCGAAATGGCTGACAACAAATGGTCACGCCAGATGGTGGCCGATCTGCGCAAGGTCATGAAACTCAACCGCCACAACTCATTGCTCAAGACGGGCCGCATCGAGGAGTCGCTGGCCGAACACCGCCAGGTGATGGCTGCGCTGGCACAGCGCGACGCAGCAGGCGCCATGGCCCGCATGCAGGACCACTTCAGGAACGGCCTGGAGGCGGCGGCTTGACAGGCTCAGGGCGTCTGCCTGCTGTGACCAGGTAGACACCCGGCAGGATCAGCATTGCACCGCCCAGGTGGTGCCAGCCCGGCGCTTCACCCAGCAGGGCCCAGGCCGCCAGGCCCCCATACAAGGGGCCCAGGTACAGCGCCATGGCGACCCGGCTGGCACCCAGGACCTTCTGCGACCAGCCGTAAATCCAGTAGGCGCCCAGTCCCGGCACGACCGCAGTGACGAGCACCATCGTCAAGGCCGACAGGCCCCATTGCGTCAGCCCTGGCTGGGTCAGCTCCCAGGCGGCAAACGGGGTCAGACTCACCACACCGCCCACACAGATGGCGGCCAGCCGTGCGGTGGAGCCCAGCGTGGTGGGCCAGACTTTCTGCAACAGGGCATAGCCGGCCCACGACACGGTGGCCGCGACGATCCACACGTCGCCCGGCACAAACTGCAACTCGGCCAGCCGGGTCCACTGGCCTTTCACCACTACATGCACCACCCCCGCCAACGCCAGCGCCACCCCTATTCTTTGCCGTACGCCCATGCGCTCGCGCAGCCACAACGCCGAACCCAGCACGATCAGCACCGGTGCCGCCGAGTAAATCAACGCCACGTTCGTGGCCGTGGTGGTCCGGGCACCCTCGTACACCCAGGCGCCGCAAATCAGCATGCCCAGCACGCCCAGTATCAGGTGCTGCCGCCAGTCGCGGGCAATCTGCGCGCGCTGCTGCCACAGCTCCGAGCGCGCCAGCAGCACCAGCACCACAGCGGCAATCGCCCAGCGACCCCAGGCCAGCAGGTGCGGCCCGATCACGCCGGGCGCCATGCGAGCGACGATGAAGTTCACGCTCCACAACGCGGGCACCACCCACACCAGGGCGCGGGCAATACTTTGCTGGCGTGCCAGGGAGTCAGTCATGCACCAACGCCGCGGGTCTGTCGGTGCTCCCGGTCACGCAGCTGCCCATGCGAGCGTGCGCCAGTGCCATCACGGCATGCGGCGCTTGCGCGCGCAGGCGGTGGTCGCTCCAGACCTGGCGCCAGGCTCGCGAGCCCGCCTGTCCATGGCGCAAGCCGAGCATGTGCCGGGCGATGCTGTGCCACGGCGTGCCGTGCGCCTGCATCTCGCGCGCCATGTAGTCGCACATCTGCCATTCCACCGTGTCGCGGTCCAGTGGCTTATGCGAAGTGCCCCAGAAATCCGTGTCCCAACTGGCCAGCCACCAGGGCTGGTGGTAGGCCTCGCGTCCCAGCATCACGCCGTCGACGTGCTGCAGTTGTTCCTGCACCTGCTGCGTCGTGGTGACGCCGCCATTGATCGCGATGGTGACATGCGCAAACTCTGCCTTGAGCCGGTGCACCATGTCGTAGCGCAGCGGCGGCACCTCGCGGTTCTCTTTGGGCGACAAACCCTTGAGCCACGCATTGCGGGCATGGACGATGAAAACCCGGCAGCCGGCTTCGCTGACCTGCCCCACGAAATCCCGCACGAAGCCGTAGTCTTCGGTGCGGTCAATGCCGATGCGGTGCTTGACCGTCACCGGAATCGCCACCGCATCCACCATCGCCTTCACACAGTCGGCCACCAGGCCCGGCTCGGCCATCAGACAGGCACCAAAGGCACCACGCTGCACCCGCTCGGAGGGGCAGCCGCAATTCAGATTGATCTCGTCATAGCCCCATTGCTCGCCCAGCCGCGCACAGTGCGCCAGATCGGCCGGCTCGCTACCACCCAGTTGCAGGGCCAGCGGATGCTCTTCGGCGTTGTAGTCCAGATGCCGCGGCACGTCGCCATGGATCAGCGCGCCGGTGGTGACCATCTCGGTGTAGAGCAGGGTCTTGCGGGTCAGCAGGCGATGGAAGTAGCGGCAATGGCGGTCGGTCCAGTCCATCATGGGG
>Ga0105046_10000277_pt1 | contig 67883 bp, 63 predicted proteins | sample MAT03_FD_78385 | JGI IMG/M metagenome (GOLD analysis project Ga0105046, IMG submission 78385) | Freshwater microbial communities from Lake Fryxell liftoff mats and glacier meltwater in Antarctica - MAT-03 (megahit assembly) | ecosystem: Environmental > Aquatic > Freshwater > Ice > Liftoff...
CCCGGCTCCACTCGGGATTCGTCTCGCCGAAGTGACCACCCAATGACAGCGTGATCAGGAGCGCGATGATGAACCAGCTGTAGTGGAGTCCGATCTCGACGCCGAACAGACGGCCCAGCGTAACGCTTGGCTTCATGAGGCCCCTCAGTGCTGAGACCTTCCGGTGGCCTCTCACTCGACTCTAGCCGCCTCGAACTGCCGTGCCTGTCCCAAAGCGCACACGTCACCGCTCTGCCACTGCGCGAGTGTCGTGTCTGCTCAGGCCCCGCGCGAAGCGGCGCTCGATCAACTTCACGACCTCGATGACGGCGAGGGGCAGGAGCGCGCACCCGGCCACGACGCCCCAATCGTTCGCGCCCAGGGGGACGGTGTGGAGGATGGCGCGCAAGAACGGCACGTAGGCTGCCGCCACTTGCAAGACGACGCAGAGCGCCACGGCTCCCCACAGCCAACCGTTCTTGAAGAGACCTGCGTCGAATGCCGAGCGCGTCTCCGATCGTGAGCTAAAGACGTGGACCACCTGGACGAGCGCGAGCGTCATGAACGCCACCGTGAACGCATGCGACAACCCCTCGCCTTCCGCACCGTGCATTCGCATGCCGATGACGAACCCCAGCAACGTGACCGCGGCGAGCAGCAACCCTTGCCAGCCGATCATGACCAGGAGCTGCGGCGGCAGCAGAGGCGCCTTCGGATCGTGCGGAGGCCGACTCATCATGCCGGGCACCGAAGGCTCCAGGGCCAACGCGACCGCAGGGAAGCTGTCGGTGATCATGTTCAGCCACAAGATCTGAAGCGGGGCGAGGGGCAGCGGCCAGCCAACCATCAGAGCGATGAACACGGTCAGGAGTTCCGCGAAGTTGCACGAGAAGAGGTAGCGGATGAAGCGGAGGATGTTCGCATAGATGATCCGTCCCTGTTCGACGGCGCGGACAATCGTGGCGAAGTTGTCGTTGACGATGACCATGTCAGCCGACTCCTTGGCGACCTCCGTCCCTTTGATGCCCATGGCGACGCCAATGTCGGCCTTCTTCAAGGCCGGCGCGTCGTTCACACCGTCGCCGGTCATGGCCACAATCTGCCCCTGCGCCTGCAGCGCTTCGACAATCTGAAGCTTGTGCCTGGGCGACACGCGGGCAAAGACCGCCGCCCCCTTCACGGTCTGCTGCCATTCCGCCGGGTCGAGATTGGTCAGCTCACGCGCATGCACAATTCGGAGCGGCTGGCCGTCCCGGTCGCGATCGATGCCGAGCTCGCGAGCGATCTCGGCCGCAGTAACCTGCTGATCGCCGGTGATCATCACCGAACGAATGCCCGCTTCGCGACAGGTGGCGATCGCAGCCTTCGCCTCCTCGCGTAGTGGATCGGTCATACCAACGAGGCCGACGAAGACCAGGTGGTTCGTGGCGTCGGCGTCATTCTCGCTCTGCCCTTCGGGCATCTCTCGATAGGCCAGGGCGAGCACGCGTAGCGCGGCTCCAGCGAGGTCCTGATTCATCTCCTCCCAGCGCGGACGGTCGCCAGCGGCAAGGGCCGTCACTCCGCTGGCACGAAACTGGGACGCACTCGCCGCGAGCAAGGTGGACGGCGACCCTTTCACGAACATGATCTGACGGCCCTGCGGCGTCCGGTGCACGGTGGCCATCCGCTTCGTCGCGCTGTCGAAGGGCTGCTCGCGGACGCGGGGGAACTGAGCTTCGAGCGCCTCCTCCTTCAAGCCCGCCTTCTCCGCCGCCACGACCAACGCCGCCTCGGTGGGGTCGCCGAGCACGGCGTCCTTGCCGTCGGCGTGGGCAACCTTCGCGTCGTTGCACAAGACGCCGACGCGCAGCGCCAGGGCGAGGTGTGCGTCCGCACGAGCGTCCACCGGTTGACCCAGTTCTTGAAACCCGCCAACCGGCGAGTAGCCGGCGCCGGAGACGTCGATCCGTCGCCCATCCAGAACGAACGCTGACACCGTCATCTCGTTGCGGGTGAGCGTCCCTGTTTTGTCGGTGCAGATGACCGTCGTAGAGCCGAGTGTTTCGACTGCGGGCAGCCCCCGGATGAGTGCGCCCATCCCCGCCATCCGCTGCATCGCCTCCAAGCGAGCCGGACAGAAGACCAGAGCGCAAGCAGAATGCGTGCTAGAGTCGGGCCAGGATGGGTGACTCGATGGAAGTCTTTCCCGGCATCACCATGAATCCGGACGTTCGGTTCGGCAAGCCCTGCATCGCCGGGACCCGGATGGACGTAGCTACCGTGGTCGGGCTGATCGCCGCGGGCGAAACGGTCGAGACCGTCGCCAGTGAGTACCAACTGTCGACTGAACAAGTCCGTGCCGCCCTCGCCTACGCCGCCCATGTCGCCGCCCACCTGCCTCCGGCGGTGCGCCAGGCATCTTGAAGGTCCTCCTCGACGAGAACTTCCCCCTCGCGCTCTACCGCAGCCTCAAGGGAGATGGCGAGGACGTCGAGCACATCATCACGCTGGGCTTGCGGGGTACACCCGACTACCAGATCAGGGAGCGCCTCTTCGACAAAGACGTGCTGTTCCTGACCCACGACGAGGACTTCCTGTTCGGCAGGCCCGCAGAGGCCACCGTGGTCCTGTCGCGCGTGCGCCAGTCACGACGGCTCGCCGACCGCGTCGAGGTATGGCGGCGGGCCGTCATCGATTTGATTCGAAATCCGAGGCCCGAACGTCGGTTCGAGCTGATGGACGACGGTTACTTGCTGGCTTGGGAGGAAGGGCCGAGCCAAAGCTGGAAGGCGAAGCTGCCTCGCCCTCAAGACCGGATGCCCGACGACGAGTAGGCGAACGCCATCCGATCAAATTCGGCGACTCGCATCGCGGCGAGGTGGCTCAGCCGCACGGCCGTCCGGTTCCAACTGCCGCAGTTCTGGTCCATCAACTCCAAGTCCTTGATTCAAAAGGACGACAATCAGCCAGCCAGACCATCGATCGAACTGCCAGCCGTAGGTCTGTGCGCCGGCCCAGCCGGCCCGCGTCTCGTCGATTCAGGACTGGCACCGGTGCGCCTGGAACGCGCCAGTGTCTCCTGTGAGGCAAGTAGCTCAAATGGCCTTGCCTGCCGACCGCATCACCGTCGATCCGGCTCAGTGCGGCGGTCGTCCGTGCGTGCGGGGGCTCCGCATCCGTGTCACTGATGTGCTCGACCTGTTGGCGGCCCAGTTACCCCCGGCGCTCGCATCGTGAATGCGTGTCGCGCTTGGCGTCGAGTGCATACCCATCAGGGATCTTGACCTGCAGCGGGCATCGGACATCGACATCTTTCTGGCGGCGCGCGCGACAGGCGCCTTCGTGATCACGAAAGACGCCGACTTCGCTGCGCTCGTGGGCCAGCAAGGACCGCCGCCACAGATCGTGCTCGTCACGGCTAGAACGCACGGCCCGATTGGAGGCGCTAGATGACGCGATGAAGAGCGTCCAGGTGCGTCAGCCACATGCGGGCTTGGTTCCAACTGGCGCCGTTCAGGTCCACCAACACTCCCGACCTCTTTGTCTGCAGCACCTTGCCACCACAGGCTGCGTGTCTCCTGCTCGATCGGGACAAGCCTGGCGTGTTACGATGTCTTACATGAAGACGTCGACCATCACGATTCGCCTTGACGACGCACTCGAACGTGAGCTCGATCAGGCGTGCGCGCGCACAGGTCGGACACGAAGCGACCTCGCCCGTGATGCGCTGCGACGGCAACTTGCGCTGTTGCGATTCGAGCGCGTGCGCCGGCGCGTGCTGCCGCTCGCCGAATCGCAGGGCTACCTGACGGACGACGACGTCTTTCGCGACGTGTCGTGAAGGTCTTTTTCGACACCAACGTGCTCATCGCCGCATTCGCCACGCGGGGCCTGTGCGCCGACCTGTTCGCGCACGTGCTGCTCGAGCACGACCTGGTCGTGGGCGAAGTGGTCATCACCGAGCTGCGGACGAAACTCCGGACCAAGCTCAAGTTGTCCAAGAAGACCATCGACGAGATCGAGGTGCAGCTGCGAGACGGCCTCGTGGTGAAGGCGCCAGCGAATCACCTTGGCCTGGGCAACAGCGATCCGGACGACGAGTGGGTGGTGGCGTCGGCGGTGGCTGGTGGCGCCGACGTGCTCGTGACCGGTGACGCCGCCGTCCTGAAGCTTGGCAAGCGTGCGCCACTGCCGATCCTCTCGCCCCGCGGGCTGTGGGAGTTGTTTCGCGGCCCTGGGCCTGGGGAGAGAGCCGGCATACGCCGCGCTCGTGGCGGTTGAACGTCAGGCTGACCGCCGTCAGTCGAACCGGACTGCCGCCTTCAGATGCTCGAGTCGCCGAAGCCAGACCACCATCGGGTTCCAACTGGCGCGGTTCTGATCCATCAACACTTCCAAGCCACGTTCTGACAGCGACTTACGGCAATGTGTGACTGCGCCCGCGTCGGCTTGGTAGACGATAGCTCCTTGAACGGGTTCTGAATCGTGACGCCGGCGATCGCCTGCCCGGCGTTCACATCCTCGGAGACGATGCGCCGTGCGCCGCTGCGGGCGTAGATCAAGACGTTCGTATCGACGAACGTTCTATCGCTCATGCCACTCATCGCGCGTGGCCTTGATGCGGCCGCCGAGATGGAATCCTCGGTCGAGGAGTCCGAGCGCGCGGTGCTGCGCCTGTTCGTATGCGTCGTTCTCACCCACGAGCGATTCAATCTGTTGGGCGAGTGGTCCGCTGATCGACGTGTTCCGCTGTGCGGCGAGAACCTTTGCTCGTCGCAGCGTTCGCCTGTCCAGCCGGACGGTGATGTTTTGACTGGTGGACTCGGTGCGGTTCTGGTCCACCTCGACCCGAAGCACCCGAGTGACGGCCTGGCGCGGCTCGGTGAAGCGATCACCGCGTTCTGCCGACCCACGCCCGTCGACACCAGACCGCTCGCGCACGCATCGAGCGTGCGGAAAAGGGCGAGGAAGCACGGCCCGCACGGCGCTGTGGCGTGATGCGCGGGCGCGCGCGCGTGACGCCGGCGTTTGTCACACCGCTTCCAGCGCGTGAGCTGAAGCGCCGGGAGTAGCACGTACGCCTCCTGCTCGATACGCACCCCTGTTGAAGGGCCGACGCGCCATGGCGAATCCATCCAACAGGATTCTCGTCAGCGCGGCGTCAGCGTGGGAGATCACGACGAAGGCACGTCTGGGCAAGCTCCCGGGCGCGGCTGACGTGGCCGCTGACGTCGCCGCCTGCGTGGCCAGTCAGGGCTTTCCTCACATCGAGGATGTCGCCCTCGTCAGCCATGATCAGGCGTTCGACGAGTTCGACGTGCGGCGGCTCTGGTAGCAGCCCCGTCACTAGGCCTCCCTCATCGACGGTTGAGCGTCGAGCTGACCGCCATCAGTCGACGCGGACTGCCGCCTTCAGATGCGCGAGTCGAAGAAGCCAGACCACCATCGGGTTCCAACTGGCGCGGTTCTGGTCCACCAACACTTTCAACACGATTCGTTTGAGCGGCGCACCAGGCGGCCTCTCTCAGGCAGCCCAGCTGGCGGAGCCACAGTCCCAGCCGGTTCCACCGGGCGCCGTCCGGCCTCGTGTCCGCGGCTACCGCACCCAGTTCTCGACCTTGAGCGCCGGGACCCGCGCGAACCCCGCGACATTGTCCGTCACGCAGACCGCGTCGAGTGCACGGGCGTGCGCCGCGATGAGCATGTCGTGCGCGCCGATCAGCGTGCCCTTCTTCTCGAGCGCGACCCGGATCGCGGCGTAGCTCCGCTCCACGTCCGACTCCAGCGCGCGAACGGTCAGTGCGCCAAGCACGGCCTCGACCTGCTTCGTCAGGCGCCGGCTCCCCCGTTTTGCGGCGCCGTAGCGCAACTCGCATGCCACGATGACGCTGGTCACCACGTTCTCCTCGCCAACCTCCTCGATGCGCTCGGCCACTCGTCCTTGGGGCTGACGAATCAGACTGGAGAGGGTGTTCGTGTCGAGCAGGTACAACGTCGCCACGTCAGACCTCGACCAGTTCGGCGGCGGGGCGGTCGAGGACCGGGAACTCCTCCTCGAGCGGTTTCAGTTTCGCGAGGACCGCACCTAGCGATGGCCCGGCGACGGGTTCGACGATCAGTCGTGAGCCTTCCTTCCAGAGAGTGGCGGCGCGCCCTGGCAGCTCGAGATCACGTGGGATGCGCAACGCCTGGTTGCGGCCGTTCCGAAAGAGTCGCACCTGGCGCACCTGAATCACCGGCCCTCCTTAGGCATATGCCGTACATATGCTACGGTCGAACGATCCTGGAACGCAAGAGACCCTCGCTAATCGAGGCGCCGTCGGTAGCCGGGCGCTGGCTGCAGCAGGGTGAGTTCGTCCGCGAACAGCCCTTCGAGCTTCGCCTTCGTCACGTTCACGCCGCGGCAGCCAGGGCGACGGAACCCGCGAAATTCACCTTAAGACGCAAGCACGTGGCACCGGGGTTCCGTTGGAATCGTCCGTGCCAGCGTCGCAGTCATATCGGTTGATCACACAGCAATATGTTCCCAACCATTAATTGCTCCCCAATCCTGGAGTGTCCACAATGACCGTTCTGATTCGGGCGGCTGCCTGTCTGGCAGCCGTAGCTACACCTGGCCTTGCCTACGCGGAAGTCGGAGCGGTGCTGCGGCCCGACGACTTCGTCGGGATCTCCTTCTGGGCCATCTCGATGGCCCTGATTGCGGCCACCGCGTTTTTCTTCCTCGAGACCCAGCGCGTGGCGGGAAAGTGGAAAACCTCGCTGACCGTGTCCGGCCTCGTGACGCTCGTCGCGGCCGTGCACTACTTTTACATGCGCGATATGTGGGTCACGACCGGCAGCACGCCCACGGTGTTCCGCTACATCGACTGGCTCATTACCGTGCCTCTGCTCATCACCGAGTTCTATCTGATTCTTTCGGCGATTGCCAAACCGCCGGTCGGCATCTTCTGGCGCCTGATGGTGGGCATCTTCGTCATGCTGGTGTTCGGCTATCTCGGCGAAGCCGGCTATATGGGGGTCTGGCCAGCCTTCATCGTGAGCATGGGCGGCTGGTTCCTGGTGCTCTACGAGATCTTCCTCGGCGAAGCGAGCCGCCTGAGTGCACAGCAGGCGCCGGCCTCGGTGCAGTCGGCGTACCGGGCGATGCGGCTGATCGTGACCTTCGGCTGGGCGGTGTATCCGATTGGTTACTTCGTTGGCTATCTGACCGGGGGCAATCCTGCCGATAGTTCCGCCACGCTGAACATCATCTACAACCTGGCCGACGTACTGAACAAGATCGCGTTTGGCGTGATCATCTGGTCGGTGGCGGTACGCGAGTCCGAGAAGGCCACCTCCAAGTAGCTCATGGCATCACAACTGGAACGCGCCGCTCGGGTGCAGGGCCTCGTGTTCTGCATCCTTGCGGCGTGTACCAGCGTGGTCTCGTGGTGGCTGCCGCGCTTGTCGCCTCAGATCGAGCTGGCACTGCTGGTTGGGCTCATCGTGCTCCTGGGCGTGCCTCATGGGGCTGTCGACCCGGCCTACATGTCAGCCTTGATCCGGACGTCGAGCTGGCGCACGTGGGCGGTCTTCATCGGGCGGTATCTTGGTCTGGCTGCGGCCGTGCTGGCACTGTGGCTGGTGTGGCCAATCGGTGGCCTTGGCGCCTTCCTGGCGATGTCCGCGTTTCACTTCTCGGGCGACCCGGATCGAGGCGCCACTGTCGCGACGCGAGCGTTGCAAGGCACCGCCGTGATTGCGCTCCCAACACTGTGGCATTCGGTCGAGACCGAAGCGACGCTGGCGTATCTGGCGGGAGGTCCAGCCGCCGCCTGGTGCGTGGGCGTGCTGCAGTCCCTCGCGCTGCCGCTGGCCTTCGGCCTGGGCCTGGGTGCGGCATTCGAACTGCGCCGCGGCCGCGTGCTGGTCGCGGCCGAGGCCGGGGCCACCGCGATGTTGGCCATCGCGGCGCCGCCGCTGGTGGGCTTCACGGTCTACTTCTGCGGCATGCACAGCGCGCGGCACCTGTTGCGCACGGCCGACCGCGCGGGGGTGTCGTGGTCACAGTTGGCACTCCTGGCCTGCGTGCCCATGTCGAGCATCCTGGCAACAGGCTTTGTGGCGTGGCGCATGCTGGCGCACGTGCCCGTCGATGCGCTCGCGATCCGCGTGGTGTTCATCGGCCTGGCCATGCTGACAGTGCCGCACATGGCCATCGTGGAGCGTGTGCGGTTCGCCCGGCCCGCGCTCTGAATCAGCCGAGGCGCCGCGACGCGTGGACACGACCCGCCACGTTACGCTGACATGACCGCGGCGACGAGAATGTACAGGTTGAGCAGCATCAGGACCAGCGCCGGCAGCGTCAACAACAGACCATCGGCCACGCCGATCCGCACAGCGACACCGCACAGCATCAGGATCGTCAAGCCCCCGGACGAGAGCCACAGCGCGGGCGGCCATCTCAGGCCGACCAGCAGTCCGACGCCTCCGAGTAGTTCGAGGCTGGCAGTGAGCACTCTCAGATGCGCCAGGCCGAAGCGCGTGAATTCCCGCTCCATCGACGGCGACGTCAGGGCCAGCAGGCCGTAGCCGAGAAACGTCACGCTCGAGAGGACGGTCAGTACTGACAGCAGATTCACTGGCTGAAGGTGCCCAGGTGCACTCCCGCGACAAACAGCGACAGCAGCAGCAGGACGAGCGACGGCACGAACTTGTGCCAGGGATTCTTCACCCGCAGATGCGCGCCCTGAGCGCAGAGCATCAGGAACGCCATGATCAGCGCGGGACCCGCCACCAGCGCCGGATACCAGATGCCAGCCACGAGCAGCGTGGCCAGTGAGATCTTGGTCGCTCCGACGGCGTTCCGCACGACATCGGGCAGCCCGTATTGCTTGAACTCCTTCACGATGTTGTCGAACCGCCCGACCCAGACGATGGCAATCGATACGGCAATCACGATCTGTGCGGCAGCCGCGTAGGTATCCATGCTCACTGTGTGCTCCTGACCTGTTGGAAAACTTCTATGCCGGGTGCTGGAATCCCGGTTGACTGTACTTCCACCGGTGCGCCGGATACCGTGCCACAGGTGATGCGAGGCGGGACGACAGGTTGGCGAGCCGCAGGGTGACGCCCGTCTGGCTGTCGTCCGCATGCGCGCGTCTCGACCGGCAGGGCGACAGGCCCGCGCCTGGGTGGCTCGCCCCCGACCTGCGCCACGAAGGCGATGGCGCGACCGTCGGGCGATACCACGACGTGCCCACCGAGGCCTCCCCGGGAAGCCGACACCCGGCAGGTGCTCGGCGGCCGGACCGTGCGCCTGCAGATCGGCTTCGCCTCCGGCTCGCCTGGATCAGGCGTTTACGATACCCGTCTGGCGACCGGTCGCTCTTCCGTGCCACGACCGGCCTCGCGCAGCCCGACATACGAGAACCATACGAACGCGACGCACAGCGCCGACACGCCCACGCCGATGATGAGGATGGCGTAATCACTCATGTCAGTGGCTCCGTCCTGCTTTGGCGAACGCGCCAAACGCGAGAATCGACGGCACCCAGATTCCCACGAACATCCCAGCGTCCTTCTGCCCCTGGAACCAGAGATAGACGGACAGCAGAAACGACACGAAGGCCGCGATGAGGATGAAGTAGTCGGCTGTTCGGAACATGGAGTCGCCTCTTTCGAATGCGTGTCTTGTCGGCCGGATACTACTTCAGATGGACTTCTGGTGTAGCGTGATGCGGCCGATCATCAGGTCCTGGCGGTCCGGGTCGTTTCCCGCCTCTCTGTCCTCGCGCGCCTGCGCCGCGGCAGCCGTCAAACCCGTACGGTCGACAACCCGCCGTCGACGCCGATCACCTGGCCGGTGACCCACGACGTCGCGGGATCCAGCAGCCACCTAATCGCGGCCGCCACGTCGTCGGCGGTGCCGATGCGCCCGAGCGGGTGCAGGGCGCGCGACAGTTCCAGCGCCTTGGGATTCCCGGTGATGCGATTCGTGACATTCGTCGGCAGCCGTCATATGGGCGGGCTCGAGGAGGATCGATCACACGGCATTGACGATGCCGGCCAGGGTCTGCAACGGCCCGGCCGACCGGGCCGCAAGCACGACGGTGAGGTCGCGCGCCGCCAGGCGCTTGGCGACCGCACGCCCAATCCCCCCGACCCGCCAGGTATCGGAAAGGCCCCCGCGTCCGAGAGGCCGGACCCACCCACGAGTTCGTCCCGCATCCCTCTGAGACGCCGAATCTGCGCGTCAGGGTACGCGCCGCGCCAGGCGCGCTCCCATGTCTTTCGCCACGCAAACGGTCGCCCGCAGGTGACGCGGTCTGAGCATCTGCAAGCGATTCCCATGACCCGTCACCTCGGGCGGGAATCCTGCTTCGCGATCCTCGTGACGGGGGATGCTGCGTTTCTGATCGCGCCCTGTATCATTCACGGGTTCGGGCCAAGGAGGCCCAGTGCGCGTGAGCCGATTCAGCACGACGTTCGCCGTCGCCATCTCGTCCGCGATGGCGCTCTCATCCTGCAGCGCACCGCCACCCGCCGCACCACCGCGTCCCTTCGACGTCGTGGAGGCGTCGATTCCGGAGATGCAGGCCGCCATGCGCGACGGCCGCACCACCTCGCGCCAGATTGTCACGCAGTACCTCACCCGCATCGGCCTCTACGAAGACACGCTCAACGTCGCGGTCGCGATCAATCCGAACGCGCTTGCGCACGCCGACGCGCTCGACCGAGAACGGGCCGCCGGCCGCGTGCGCGGACCGCTCCACGGCATTCCCGTGGCCGTGAAGGACAACGTCCTCACCAAGGACGACCTGCCCACCACCGGCGGCATGCTGGCCTTCAGACGCTATCAGGCCCCGTATGACGCCACGCTGGTCACGAAGCTCAAGGACGCGGGCGCGATCATCCTGGCCAAATCGACGATGAGCGAGCTAGCCGGCTGGTTTGGCGACAGCTTCCGGCCCGGCGGCTACAACGCCGCCGTCGGGCAGAGCTACAACCCCTACGACGCGCGCGCCAACGACGACGGCACGCCGGTGCTCGAGGTCAGCGGATCGAGTTCCGGCGGCGGCGTGGCGGCCAACCTGTGGGCCGCAAACGTCGGCACCAGCACGGGTGGGTCAATCGAGGGACCGGCCAACGCCAGCATGCTCGTGGGCATCCGGCCGTCGACCGGACGCATCAGCCGCTACGGCATCATTCCGTTGAGCCTCGATCAAGACACGGCGGGGCCGATGACCAAATCGGTGGCAGACGCCGCCATCATGCTGGGCGTCATGGAGGGCGCGCCCGATGCCAACGATGCCCGCACCACCGAGTGCACGGCGCCGCCGAACTACGACTACACGCCGTTCCTGAAGGCCGACGCCCTCAAGGGCGTGCGCATCGGCATTCCGCGCGACGGCATCTACGACGCGCGTCAGTTTCCCGGGCAGGCGCGGGCGTTTCCCGGCCTGAAGCCCGACGAACTGGTGTCGATGGAAGCGGCCATCGCCGCGCTCAGGGAGGCCGGCGCCGAGGTGGTCGATCCCGCCGACCTGCCGAGCATGCTTGCGCTGGAGCCCGCGAAGAACCTCACGTCGCACAACATCTGTGAGGCGCCGTTCAACGGCAAGGCGTCCGACGACCTCTGCTCGGTCGTGATCCGCTACGGCATGAAGCGCGACTTCAACCGGTGGCTGGCGACGCTTGGCGGCTCGGCGCCGGTGAAGAGCCTGGCGGCGTTGCGCGAATGGAACGCCGCGCACAAGGACCAGGGGGCGATGCGCTACGGCCAGGGCCGACTCGACTACGCCGATTCGACTGACGTCGAGCAGGACCAGGCCCGCTTCGAGCGCAATCGCCGCGAGGATCTGACGCTGACGCGTGAGGAAGGCCTCGACGCTGCAATCACCGCCAACAAGCTCGACGCGCTGCTCTTCCCCGGGTCCTCGGGCGCGAACTACGCCACCAAGGCCGGCTATCCGATCGTCGTCGTGCCCTTCGGCATGACGATCAACTACGGCGACGGCGCGAAGGGGTCGCAGGACAAGACGCGCCCCTTCGGACTGAGCTTCGTGGGGGCGCACTGCGCCGATGCCAAGCTGGTCGGGATCGCGTATGCCTTCGAACAGGCCACGAAGCGCCGCGTGCAACCGCCGGGCTTCGCCGCTACCAATTCGGCGAAGTAGCTCGGCCTCGCCGGGACGCTGACGTCGCTCAGTGCGTCATGGCGTAGAGCAGGATGTCGATGCCGACCGCGTAGGCCTCTGGCGAGAAGCCGAAGAAGTAGTCCGGATCCTCGCCCTCGCGCTCCCATGGGTCGGGCAGGTCGGTATTGTGCACCATCGTCACCATCACCCGGCCCTTCGCGTCGGCGATGCCGCGCGCGCTGGGAGGCGCTCCCTCGGCGTTCCAGCGTTCGATAGTGCCGCCGCCACTGCGCCGCCACGTCATGATCGACGCCATCTGCGGCAGCCGCGTCACCGGGAACATGGTGTTCCACATCGGGTGACCGGGCGGGTTCAGATCGACGTGCTGATACTGGCCCGCCGGCAGCACCTTGCGCATCTCCTCGTCGAACTGCTGGCGAGCCCACTCGCCGTGATAGTCGGACACGAGCAGGAAGCCGCCCTTGAGCAGGTAGTCGCGCAGCCGTCCCGCCTCGACCTCGCTGAAACGGGCCGTGCCGGCGTCTTCCATGAAGACGAACGGACACTGGAACAGCGCGTCGTCGGTCAGGCGGACCACGACCGCGTCGGGGAACGCCTCACCGCCCTCGCGCGCCATGGTCACGCGCACCTTGGTCAATTCGGCGAGACGCACACTGAAGTTGAGGTCGGCGCCGGGGTAGTCGGTGCTCCAGCCCTGCTTCTCGCGGCGATCGCTCGTGAACATCACGCGGCAGAAGTGGAAGGCGCCGTCAAAGGTGGTGGCGGTGGGAAATCGGGGCGGTACCCGGCCGTAGCCGCCCGCCCAGATCCGCTGCGCGTGGGCAACGCCGAAGCCGGCGCCGATGATGGCGATGACGACGATCAGCGTCCCGCCGAGGTGTCTTCGGCCCGTGTGCATGCCATCCCCTTGTCCCCCAGCATAGTGCGGCTGGGCCCGGCGGTGGACCACGTATGATCTCGGGCATGCGCCGTTCCCTCTTCCTGGCCGCCGTCGCGCTGGCCTGGCTGCATGCGCCGCTCTTCGCCCAAGGCACGGCGGCGCCGGCGACGGCCGTGACGCCGCCGCCGCCCACCACGTTCCGCGCGCCCACTGCGCGCGAGGTCCGGCGCGGGGAGTACGGCCGCTACCGCGCCAACAACGACCTGCTCTACTACACGCTCGACGTGCGCGTCGATCCGGAACAGAAGGCGATCAGCGGCAGCAACGCGATCCGCTTCAAGATGCTCGCAGGCGACACGCGTATCCAACTCGAGCTCTACGCCAACCTCGTGGTCGACCAGATCGCGCTAGGCAGCACGCTGCTCGAGTACGAGCGGGTCGACAACACGCTCTACGTCGACTTCCCCACCGCGCTGCGCGCCGGCCGCACCTACACCGTCGACGTGCGCTACTCGGGAATGCCGCAGGAGCAAGGCCGGTTTGGTGGCCTTGCCTTCCGCACCGATCCGGCGGGCCGCCCCTGGATCAACACCGCCAACGAGGGCGAGGGCTCGAGCGTGTGGTGGCCGAGCAAGGACCAATGGCGCGATGAGCCCGAGGGCATGGAGCTCCGCGTGGCCGTGCCGAACGGCCTGATGGACGTGTCGAACGGGAAGTTCCTCGGCAAGACCGACCTGGGCGACGGCTTCACCCGGTGGGACTGGCGCGTGCACTACCCGATCAACTCCTACAACGTGTCGCTCAACATCGGCGAGTACGTGCAGTTCTCGGAGTCGCTCGGCGATCTACCGCTCGATTACTTCGTGCTGCCCGGCAGTCTCGCGAAGGCGAAGGTGCAGTTTGCGCAAGCCAAGCCGATGATCGAGGCCTTCCAGAAGTTCGTCGGGCCGTATCCCTTCCCCAAGGACGGCTACAAGCTGATTGAAGTGCCCTACTCGGGCATGGAGCATCAGAGCGCCGTCACCTACGGCAATCGCTTCGCCAACGGCTACCTGGAGCGTGACTGGACCGGCGTGGGCATCAGCCTGAAGTTCGACTTCATCATCATCCACGAGAGTGCGCACGAGTGGTTCGGCAACGCCGTCTCGGCCGCCGACGTATCGGACATGTGGATTCAGGAAGGCTGGACGACGTATCTCGAAGGCGTCTACGTCGAGGCGCTGTTCGGCCGCGACGACGCCTACACCTACCTGAACGCCTACAAATCGAAGGTCGGCAACCAGGAGCCGGTGATCACGCAGCGCGGCATCCACCGCTCGCCCACGCAGGACATGTACTTCAAGGCGGCGCTGTTCCTGCACACGCTGCGCGGCGTGGTCAACGACGACGCGCGCTGGTGGCAGCTCGTGCGCGACACGTTCACCACCTTCAAGTACCGCAACGTCATGACCGAAGACCTGGTGCGCTTCTTCAACACCGAACTGAAACAGGACCTGACGCCGGTCTTCAATCAGTACCTGCGCCGCGCCGAACTGCCGGTGCTCGAGTTGACCTTCGACGGGAAGACGGCGACGGCGGCCTACCGGTGGCGCGCCGCCGAGCGCGGCTTCGCCATGCCGGTGCGCGTCGGCACGCCGGGGCACTGGCGGGTGATCCGGCCCACCGCCGATTGGCAGACGATGCCCAATCCAGAGGGCGCCGCCCTGGCCGTGGCCACCGACCACTACTACGTGGCGGTCGCGATCCTCGATGCCGCCGGCCGTCCCGTGAAGTGACGGGGCGCGGCGCACGGCCTCGAAAAAAAGATGAGTCAGTTCACAATTATCTATTTCTCTGACGCGTGATTACTCGCTATGATAGAGGACCCCCTGGTCTAGCAGGAATACGGACCGATGGATCGAACGCTCGTGACGCGACTGTCGTCAGACCTTCCCGCCAGCCTCGTGGTGTTTCTCGTGGCAGTGCCCTTGTGCCTGGGCGTCGCGCTCGCGTCCGGCGCACCCCTGGCCTCCGGCATCATTGCCGGCATCGTCGGTGGCATCGTCGTGGGCGTGGCCAGCGGCTCCGCCTTGGGCGTCAGCGGTCCCGCCGCCGGGCTGGCGGTTATCGTGCTCGCCGCGATCCAGACCCTGGGTTCGTGGGAGACGTTTCTGCTCGCGGTCGTGCTCGCCGGCGTTCTCCAAGTCACGCTCGGCTACTTGCGCGCCGGGGTGATCGGCTATTACTTCCCGTCGTCGGTCATCAAGGGCATGCTGTCCGGCATCGGCCTGACCATCATCCTGAAGCAACTGCCGCATGCGGTGGGCTACGACGCCGATGCGGAGGGCAACCTGGCGTTTGCTGGCACGGCCGGCGGCGACAACACCGTGGCCGCCATCCGCCACATGTTCGGGATGGTTGAACCGGGAGCGCTCGTCGTCGCGGTCCTGTCACTCATCGTCCTGGTCACCTGGGAGCGACCCGTGGTCAAGCGCCTCAAGGCCTCGCTGTGGATCCAAGGCCCGCTCGTCGCGGTGGCGCTCGGCATCGTGCTCAACGAGGGGTTCTCGCGCATGGCACCAGGCCTGGCCATTGCCGCGACACACCTGGTGCAGTTGCCCGAGGTCACCGGGCTGTCCGGTCTGTCGGCGCTGTTGTCGTTTCCCGACTTCACGCAGATTGGCAACGTGGCGGTCTACACCACGGCCATCACGCTGGCGGTGGTCGCCAGCCTCGAGACGCTGCTGAGCGTCGAGGCCACCGATCGGCTCGACCCGGAAAAGCGGGTGACCCCCACGAACCGCGAGCTGAAGGCCCAAGGCCTCGGCAACATCATCTCGGGTCTGATTGGCGGCCTGCCGGTCACGCAAGTCATCATCCGCAGTTCGGCCAACATTCAGGCCGGCGCACGCTCGAAGGCGTCGGCCATCCTGCACGGCGTGCTGCTGTTCGCGGCAGTGCTGGCAGTGCCGGCATTGCTCAACCGCATTCCGCTGGCTACCTTGGCGGCGATTCTGCTGACGGTGGGCTACAAGCTCGCCAAGCCGGCGCTCTTCCAATCGATGTACCGGCTCGGATGGGGGCAGTTCCTGCCGTTCGTCGTCACCATCGTGGGCATCCTGGCCACCGACCTGCTGGTCGGCATCGGGCTGGGCATGGGCGTCGCGGTGTTTCAGATTCTGCTCACCAACTACAACAACCCTTACTTCGTGGAACGGCAGCCGCACACGCTAGGCGACGTGTGGCGCATCGAGCTCTCGGAAGACGTGTCGTTCCTGAACCGCGCCGCCATCATGCGTACGCTCGACGAGATTCCGCCAGGCTCGACCGTGGTGATCGACGCCACGCGCTCGGTGAACATCGACTACGACGTCTACGACGTCATCCAGGCGTACGAACAGCGTGCCAAGATCATCGACGTCGATCTCACGGTGAAAGGACTCTACGGCCCACGCACCCGCGGCGCCGACCCGGCGCGGACCGTGCAGCGCATGATTGAGGGTGAGACCGAGCAGCGCGCGAAGGCGCACGCGAAGAGCTGAGCGTCACTGGAGCCGGCTTCAAACCAGCGCCGACAATTCGGTCACACATCGCCCAGGATGAGGTATCACGATGCGCACGCAGACCAAGGAGATCCAGACTCACCTCAGGCCCAGGACGGCCTTTGACATCCTGCGCGAGGGCAACCGGCGGTTCGTCAACAATCTCCGCTACAACCGCAACCTGCTGCAGCAGGTGAACGAGACATCCGAGGGCCAGTTCCCGTTCGCGGTCGTGCTCAGTTGCATCGACTCGCGCACCTCGGCCGAACTCATCTTCGACCAGGGCCTGGGTGACATCTTCAGCGTGCGCATCGCCGGCAACGTACTCAACGAAGACGTCCTGGGCAGCATGGAGTTCGCGTGCCAGGAGGCTGGGCCGAAGCTCATCGTCGTGCTGGGTCACTCCCGCTGCGGTGCCGTCAAAAGCGCGTGCGACCACGTGCAGATGGGCCACCTCACGGGGCTACTCACCAAGATCAGCCCGGCCGTGCACGTCGTCGAGAGCGCGCAGGGACGGGGAGGCGATCCGCAGCAGTTCGTAGAGCACGTGGCGCTCGAGAACGCGCGCCACCAGATGCGGGCCATCCTCGACCGCAGTCCCATCCTCGAGCATCTCTTCAACGACGGCAAGATCGGCATCGTGAGTGCGATGTACTCGGTGGAGTCAGGCGACGTCACGTTCCACGACCAGCAGTTCGGCCCGGAACCGGCCGGCGAGCACTCGGTCGCCTCGGGCCCCCTGGCGCCCGTCTGAGGCGTCACGCGCCTCGCTTCGCTGGCGGCGCCGGCGTTCGCCTGGCGCGCGTCTGGAGCGCGAACACGTCGGCGCGGGCCGTCTGGGACAGCGCGGCCACGCCGGGGTGGGTGACACGTCGCTCTGCCGACAGCGCGTAGTAGCTCTCGCGGACGTCATCGGTGCGCCCGATCGCGACCACCCCGTAGTGTCGGCACACCTCGGGCGCAATCGCCGTAGGCGCAGGGAACACCGCGGTGCCAGCTTCGCCGAACGCCTTCATGAGCGCGGAGTCTTCGAACTCGCCGCCGATCTTCGGGTGGATGTGAATCGCATCGAACCACTGCTCGAGCGCGCGCCTGAGCACGGTGGACGGCGTGGGCAGGAGCATCGGCACGTCCTGAAGCGAGCGTGGGAACCCGCGGCGAACCTTGCGCGCCAGGGCCGGTGTGGCGAAGAAGGTCGTGCTCGATTCGCCCAGCAGGTGCGAGAACACTTTTACGTGCAGGTGCGACGGCGCGGGCGCGTCGCTGATGACCACATCGAGGGCGTGCGTCGCCAGGAGCGCCAGCAACTGGTCCGGTTGCCCTTCGTGGCACGTCAGCTGCATCGCCTCACTCCCTTCGATGGCAGGCCGCAGCAGGCGATAGACGATCAGCTTCGGCACGGCGTTGGCCACACCCACGCGTAGCTTGACCGCGCGTCCGGTCGGACGACCTTTCAGGGTCTCCTGCAGCTCTCGCCCCAACGTGAAGATGTCATCGGCGTAGTGGAAGACGATCCGGCCGGCCTCGGTGAGCACCACCCGCCGGCCGCGACGCTCGAGCAAGTCCTGCCCAAGCGCGCGCTCGAATTGCTTGATCTGCGCGCTCACGGTCGGCTGCGCCAGGCGGAGAACCTCGGCCGCTTTCGACACGCCGCCTTCGCGAGCGACCGTCCAGAAGTAGAACAGGTGGTGATAGTTGAGCCACTCCATCGGAGAAATATAGATTTTTCAGTCACCCATACCAAGAACTATCTAATTGTCGAGGCGCATGTGAGCCTGGGCGTGTTCCACCGGACCGCCGTCGACGTGACCTTTCGCGAATCGTTGACCTGGTCGGCGATCTGGGTGGCGTTGGCGCTGCTCTTCAACTACGGGTTCTACCGGTATGCCGTCACCCAGGCCGGTCCCGAAGTCGGCGCCCGGCTCGGCCTGGAGTTCCTGGCGGGCTACGTCGTCGAGAAATCCCTGGCCGTCGACAACGTGTTCGTGTTCGTGATGGTGTTCGGCTACTTCGGCAGTCCGTCGGTCTATCAGCATCGCGTGCTGTTCTACGGCATCCTGGGCGCGCTCCTCTTTCCGCGCCGTGTTCATCGCCCTGGGTTCGGTGCTGATGCAGTATCACTGGGTCGTCGTCCTGTTCGGGGACTTGCTGCTCGCCACCGGTGTGAAGATGCTCTGGGTACCCGGGCAGCAATGCGTCCCGACCAGAACCCGCTCATTCGGCTGGTCCGGCGGCTCATGCCGATCACCCCCGAGCTGCACGGACAGCGCTTCTTCGTGCTGCTGAACGGACGCCGGCATGCCACCCCGCTGTTTGTGGCGTTGCTGTTGAGGTCCGCACCAGCCCGCGGGCCGGCACGCCGTCAGCGGCGGGTCACGTCGATGCGCAGCAGGTTGTGCGCCGTGCAGGCGTAGACCGTGCCGTCTGCGCCCACGGCCAGCGCCCGCACCGGGCCATCGAGCCCGTCGAGGGCGATCCACGCCGTGGCCATGACGTCGCCCGCGGACCCGACGGCGACCCGCAGCAGTTCGGGCTGGCCCGAGGCACCCGCGACGAGCAGACTGTCGGCCTGGTCTGGCGTCGCCGCCGGCGCGGCGGCGACCGCCGTCGCGCCCCCCAATTCGGGCGGCAACGCGAAGCGTGCCTGCGGGGCCCGCGGCCACGCCGTGTGCGCGGGGCCGTGGAGCAACTGCGAGACGCCGCTCGCCAGGTTGTCGGTCACCCACAAGGTCTGCGGACGGCCGACCCACGCGAGCCCGGTCGGACCCTGCACGCCCGCCAGATGCACGGGCGGGCCCGCGGGCTGATCGGCGGGCGTGGTGCCGTCCTGATTGACGCGCAGCACCTTGCCCGACAGCGAGCCGAGGTCGTCGGCGCGGTCCGCGGCGCCGCCGTGATCGAGCGCGATATAGAGCGTGCGGTCGGGGCCCATGCGCAGCCGCGCGCGCGGCTGCACCGCCGCGGCTGGCAGGCCGTCGACGACAATCGCGCGCTGCCCCAGCACGCCGCCGGCGAGCACGAAGCGCGCCGCCCGCAGGCCGGTGTCGGTGGTGTACAACGCGAACACCGCGTGGGTCGTGGCGAAGTCGCGATCGGCAGCGAGCGACAGCAGCCCGCGCCCGTCGCCGGTGACCAGATCGGGCACGCGCACATCCACCGTGTGCAGCGCCTCCCCCTCACGGAACCAGCGAATGCGTCCGGCGCGCTCGGCAATCAGCACGCTACCGTCGGGCAGCGCCGCCAGGTCGGTGGGGTCGTCGAGTCCGGCCGCCAGCACGAGCGGCGGCACCGAGGTCGGCTCCTCCGATTGCGCGCCTGGCGGCGGCGGTGATTGCACCGACAGACCAGCCATGCCGTCGTCGGGCGCCACGAAACGCACGACGATCGGCGACGAAGGGGGTCCTTCGTAGCGTCCGGGCTCGGCACCTAACGCAGACATCCAGAGGGTGTGCCGGCCGGGCGTGAGGGGCGGCAGCGGCGCCTGGCACTCGACCCCGGACGGACCGACGGTGCGGGCACACGACACGCCGTCGAGCGCGCGCGGGACGCTGTCGACGTAGATCCGGAAGGCGAGACTCACCACCTCGTCGTAGATCGCGACGGCTTGATCCCAGGCCAGGCGCTCGGTGCCCCGCACGGTGAACTCAGGGGGCGGCGCCGGTTCCCGGGATGGCGGATCTTCTTCTGGTGGCGGCTCACCCTCGGGCGGCGGCTCGCCTGGTGGAGGCGCCTCGCCCGTGGGCGGCGGTGGCTTCGCGGGAGTCTCTGGAGCCTCGTCGCCTCCGGTCGGCACCTGAGGCGGCTGCGCGAACACAGGCGCCACCGAGAGGCTGCCCACGAGCAGCGACGTCACGAGGATGCGTCGATGACTAGGTCGCACGGCACACTCCGGAAGGCCCGGACAACCAGCATACCTGACGGCACGAAGCTTCGACAGACTATCGGCGTCGGCTGCGCGCGCTGAAATGCGACCGTGGTGCGGGCATGACGGCATCGCGCCCCCTCGAAAAGATGTCCCAGACAGTCGTGAGTCACCCCACCGAAGACGACCGTCAGTGGTACGCCCTGTCGACGCTGCGGTCTCGGCACGAGAAGCGGGTGCGCGAGCAACTGCAACACAGATTGTCGGCATCGAAGGCGTGCCCTCGCCCATTCCCGCGCTCGAAGTCGAGGGCATCCGCCAGCTCGTCGAGAGCGAACTCGCCTACGACCCGTGCCCGCTCATCAAGGAAGGCGAGATGGGGAAGGTGGTGTCTGGGCCGCTCAAGGGCGTGGTCGGCCGCCTCGTGCGCAAGGGCACGCACGCCCGCCTGATGCTCACGGTCGACCTCATCGGCCAGGCCGTGAGCGTCGAAGTCGACGCCGCCGACGTGCGCGCCTACTGACAGACGGGCAACGCTAGGGACATTCCAATCGGCGTAGCCTGCCGCGCGACGCCGCCAGGTCCCACGCATACAGATAGGTAGTGCGGCCGGCGATTCGCGCCTGCGGCCCGCAGTGCGCGGGCGCGCCCTGGTCGAGACCGTAGAGCACGCTGGCCTTATGGGCGGCATCGTTGCGCGTGAGGTCGAAAGCCGCCATGGAGCGTACGGTGCCCACCCGGCCACCAATCAGCACCAGCGCCTGTTGCAATCCGGCCTCCGCCACCATGCGGTAGGGATCCATGCGCTCGCCAATCACCTGCCGCTCGACGGCCGCGTGCACCGCGAACCCGATGGGCATCAGCGCCACGCTCACCGCCAGCAGCGCAAAGAGCACCTGGTCGCGCCGCGCCTTGGCCGCGAACTCGCCCTCGCGAAACACGTTGGCCGCCACGAAGACCGCCAGGAACGGGAACGCCTCGTAATAGAACCGCGGTCCGTACTGGTTGCCGCCGCGTTCCACGTAGAAGTACAACACGCCCGCCATCGCCACTGGCAACCACTGGAACGCGCCCCGGCGCAAGTCGCGGCCGGCCGTGCGCAGATACACCAGATGCGCCACGAGCAGCACCGGCGGCGTCCACAGCACGTAGCGCAGGATCTGCGTGGCGACAATATCGGCGCCGCGCAGCACCACACCGTCGGCGAACCAGCGTGACGCGGTGAGCGTGGTCATCGTCAACCGCCACGGACTGCCGCTCAGTGCGGTGTTGTAGGCCATCAGCACGGCGATCCAGGGCAAGCCGCCGAGCACGACCAGCGCGACGGTCCACGCCCGTGGCACGCCCGGCCGGAGCAGCCACAGCACAATCGGCACGGCGACGACGACGCCCGTGAGATAACGCGCCAGCACGGCCCAGCCCACGAGCAGGCCGACCGCGACGGGCAGCCACGCCGGGGTGCGGTCCTCACGCGCCGCGAGACACGCCGCGCCGAGCAGCAGCGCGCCGCAGAAGGTGTGCGAGAAATATGAGGCGGCCGTGAACGCGAAGAACGGCGACACGGCCACGAGCGCCGCCGCCAGCACGCCCACCCGCGGCGTGTAGAGCCGGGCGCCAAGCAGGCACACGAGCGCCAGGGTCACCGCACCGAGGGCGGGATTCACCAGCCAGGCCGGCACGTGCAGCGCGAGGGCCGCGGCCAGCGCCAGGGGCCACCCGAGTGGAAAGGTGCCGAACGTGCGCGTCGGCTCCTGCACGATGTAGTTGAACGCGAAGAGTTCCGGCGAAGCAACGGTCGCGGTCGAGATGTGACCTGTCGCCAGCATCTTGGCCTGGTACAAGTAGACGTACTCGTCCCCAGAGTTGGGGAAGTCGAGCAGCACGAGTTGATTCAGGGCCACGAGCAGGAGCGTGACGAGCGGCGCGCCGAGCAGGCATGCGGCCCGACGATGTGCATGCACGTAGTCCGCGGCGCGCAGGCAGCTCCCGTAGACGGGCGCGAAAGGGGCAAGCCAGGCGAGTGAGATCGCTGGCGGGGGTCGCGGCATGGCGCCATCCTAGCTCGAGCCGCGCCACACCCCTCAGACGATCCAGGACGACCCGCGAGCGGCGGGCGCTCAGCGTCTCGTCGAGGCGTGTGCGTAGGCCGTGAGCCAGGACGTCGGGAGGGGCTCTGGCCTCAGTCTGACGGCGCCGACAGCACGTCCTGCAGCGCGGCCATCACCGTCGCCGCGGTGAAGGGCTTGATCAGGAACCGCACCACGTTGGGGCTCGCCTCGCGCGCCAGCGCCTCGTTGCTGTTGATGCCGCTCACCGCGATGATGCGCACCGCCGGGTCGAGCTCCACCAGCGCGCGAATGAGCCCCTCGCCACCCAGCACCGGCATCATCATGTCGGTGATGACCACGGCGATCTCGGCGCGCCGCTGCTGGTAGAGCGTGAGCGCCTCGGCGCCGTTGGCCGCCACCAGCACGCGATAGCCGAAGGCTTCGAGGGACAGCGTGGTGATGCGCCGGATCGCCGGCTCGTCGTCCACGACCAGCACGGTCTCGCCGCTGCCCCGCGCCAGCGGCCGGTCGGCGTCGGCCAGCGGCCCGGCCCTGGCTGTCTGCAGCGTGGGCAGGTAGATCCGGAAGCGCGTGCCCCGGCCCGGTTCGCTGTAGACCTGAATCTGGCCGCCGTGATTCTTCACGATCGCCTGCGAGGTCGACAGGCCGAGTCCGGTGCCCTTGCCAGGCGCTTTGGTGGTGAAGAACGGATCGAAGATCTGCTCGAGCAGGTCGGCCGGCATGCCGGTGCCGGTGTCCTCGACCTGCAGCATGAGGTAGTCGCCGGCGGCCACGTCCCCAGGCAGCGTCTCGCCCAGATCCGGCACGGTGATCGCCTCGGCCGAGATCGTGAGCGTGCCGCCGTCAGGCATGGCGTCGCGCGCGTTGACGCACAGATTGAGCAGCACCTGATGGAACTGCGTCGGGTCGCCGACGAGCGACGGCAGCGACGGCGCCACGCGCGTCACGATCGCGATGTCCTTGGGCAGCGCGTCGCGGGCAATCCGCACCACCTCCTCCACCAGGTGCGCAGTCACCACTTCAGCCCGGCGGCCGCCCTGGCCGCGCGCGAACGACAGCACCTGGCCGACCATCTCGGCGCCGCGCCTGGCGCTGTCCCCGATGGTGCCCAGCAGCTCGCGCGTGCCGTCGTCGGTGGCCTGCTCGCGCAGCAGCTCGGTGGCGAGCATGATCGGCGCCAGCATGTTGTTCAGATCGTGGGCGATGCCGCCGGCGAGCGTGCCGATGCTCTCGAGCCGTTGGGCGCGGTAGAACTGCTGCTCCAACTGCCGGCGCTCGGTCACGTCGGTGTCGATGGCGAGGATGCTGACCGGCAGGCCGCGGGCATCGCGCACGAGTGACAGGCGGCTCTGAGTCGTGACGCGGCGGCCGGTGCGGGCGCTCGGCTGCAACTCCCCGAGCCACTCACCGGTGCGGGTCACCTGGTCGTAGGCTTGGTCGGCGGCGGCCGCATCGCCGTGAGGATAGAGGAGCTCGGGCACCGTGCGCCCCAGCGCGGTGGCGGCCGGCCAGCCGTAGAGCCGCTCGGCGCTCTTGTTCCAGTAGGTGAGGCGGCGATCGATCCCGATCACCATGATCGCGTCTTGGGCCTCATCGAGCAGCGACGCCTGCTCGAGCAGCCGGCGATTGACGCGCTGCTGCCGGATCAGCGCGCCCACGCCAACCGCGCACACCAGCCCGATCGCAACGCTGACCGCGGACGCGACCCGGTAATAGGTCCGCGTTCGCCGTCCGACCGGCGCGAGGGCGTCGGCCTCGGAGGTGCCCACCGTGGCCACGACCGGGTAGTCCTCGAGCCGCCGGTAGCTGAAAATCCGCAGGTGCCCGTCGACGCCGCCCGGGCCGACGAAATCTCCGACCCGACGGACCGCGTACTCGGCCATGAGCTGCGAACCGGAGATGTCGGCGCTGAACTCGATCACGGGCCCGCGCCGGCGGGCCAGGGTCATGCCGTTCTCCAGCACGAGCGACATCACATCCGACGGACCGATCATGGTGCTCTCGAACAGTGACGTGAGGTAGCGAGGCTCCACGGAGATGACCACCAGCCCCCCGAACGTGCCATCCGGCCGATTGATGCGTCGCGACAGTGGAATCACCCACCGCCCGCTGAGCCGGCCAAGGACCGGAGCTGACAGCAGCATGGCGCCCGAGTCGGCTTGGCGGTGGACCCTGAACATCGCCCGATCGGCGGCGTTGTCAGCGGTGTAGGCCGTGATCGCCTCGACGACCTCTCCCTGCGAGTCGATTACACCGATGAGTGTGACGGCGTGCTCGACCGGGAAAGCCGGCCCGACGAGCTGGGCGAGTGGCACCCGCGGACCGGGGCGTTCGTGCTGGCTCTTGATGAGCACCAGGAACTGGTCGATGCCCTTGAGCATCTGGTTCGCCTGCGCCTCGACCGCCAACGCCAGGTTGGCGTTCTTGAGCACCTCGCTCTCGAGCGCTTCGACCCGTTCGGTACGTATGCGTTCGCCCGTCGCCAGCCAGGTGCCGGCGATGAACAGGACGCCGGACACCAGTAGCGCAACGCCGCTCCACGGAACGGCAGCCGCGATCCTGGCGAGGCGCGCCGCAAAAGTCGAAGAGCCCGGGTGGTCGATGCTCATGGCCGTGCGCCGCCCAGCACGTTTTCAGCCCACGCGCGCCGCGGCGCGCACGCCGCTCTGGCGCACCGCGGGGGCCGCCGGAATCGCTTCGGCGGGCTTGGCGAAGAAGTAGCCTTGGCCGAACTGGCAGCCGAGCTCGCGCAGGTACTCCACCTGGGCCGCGGTCTCGGTGCCCTCCGCGACGATCTCCAGGTTCAGCGTGCGGGCCAGGCCGACGATCAGCTTGACGATCTCGCCCTTGTCCTTGTCGGTGCCGATGCCGGCCACGAACGACCGATCGATCTTGAGCGTGTCGAGCGGCAGCGACTGCAGGTAGCTGAGCGAGCTGTAGCCGGTGCCGAAGTCGTCGAGGCTGATGCGCACGCCGATCTTGCGAAGCTCGGCCAGCACGACCCGTGCTCGCGCCGCGTCCTTGATGGCCGCGCCTTCGGTGATCTCGAGGCGCAGCCCGGAGGCCGCATAGCCGGTGACGTGCAGGATGTCGACGACTTTCTGCACGAGCGTACCCTGGGCAAACGCCTTGGCCGACAGGTTGACGCTGACCGTGGACTGCGTCGAGAAAGTGCCGACCCGACGCCACTCGACCGCCTGACGGCACGCCTCGAAGAGCACCCACTCGTCGATCTGGGTGATGAGCCCGACTTCCTCGGCCACTTCGAGAAACTCGCCCGGCGGCACGAACCCATCCTCGGGATGCAGCCAGCGGACCAGCGCCTCGACGCCCACGACGTGATGATCGGCCAGCGACACGATCGGCTGGTACCACACGCGAAATTCGCCGCGTTCGACCGCGCGGCGGAGGTCGGTTTCGAGCCGCAGACGGCGCACCGCCATGTCGTGGAGCGCGGCGTCGAACACCGAGTAGCCGCCGGCGCCGGCGTTCTTGGCGCGATACATCGCCAGGTCGGCATCGCGAATGATGTCCTCGCCGGACTTGTGCGCGTCGGTGGCCACGGCCACGCCGATGCTGGCGGTGGTGAACACGTCTTGACCGTCGAGCGACAGCGGCAACGCGGCCATCTGCTGCACGCGTTTGGCCACGCGCACCGCGTCGAGCGGCTCGCGGATGCCGTCGAGCAGCACCGCGAACTCATCACCGCCGAAGCGCGCCAGGGTCGGCTCGGGCAGGTTCGCAGCCTCCGGCATGCGCGACACGACGTCGTCGGCGCGCACGGCCGAGGCCAGACGCTCGGCGAAGATCACGAGCAGACGGTCGCCAGCGGCGTGGCCCAGGCTGTCGTTGACGTGCTTGAACCGGTCGAGGTCGACGAACAGCACGGCGAACTGGTAGTCCTTGCGGCGGGCGCGCCGGGCCAGGGCCCGGTCCAGGCGATCCTTGAAATGCGCCCGATTGGGCAGCTGGGTGAGGTGGTCGTGAATGGCGTCATGCACCAGCCGTTGGTGCGCCGTGCGCAGGCTCACGCTCATCGCGTTGAAGGCCTGCGCCACGGTGGCGGCCTCGGCCGTGCCGCGCACCGGCAGTTGCAGCGTCAGGTTGCCGGCGGCAATCTCGGTAGCGGCCGTGGCGATGTCGCGCAGTGGACGGCTCAGGTGACGGCTCAGGAACACGCCGCCCACGAGGGACAGGGCCAGGGCGACGATGCCGGCCAGCGCGAATCGCACCTGGAGCCCGTCGATGAACTGCTGGGTCGCCGCCCAGTCGGAGAGCACCAGCAGACGGCCGGAGTCCCCGCCAGGCAGACCGGGCTTGAGCGGAAACACGCCGGCCACGTACTGCCGTTCGCCCAGGTCGAGCACGTCGGGCTTGACGCCGGCCGCCGTCATCGTGGCCAGCACGAGCGCATCGGTGTTCCGGCCCGCGCCCTGCGCCAGGCTGGTGGCCACGACCTGTCCGCTGACCACGAGCGCCACTTCGGCTCGCGCCAGCCGCGCCAGCTCGCCGGCGATGTCGTCGGTGAGCGGGTAGCCGACGGTGAGGGTGCCGAGCACTTGATCCCCGGCGCGCACCGGCACCGACACCGCGAGAAACAGCCGGTCGCCGTCCTGCACCAGGGCGCCGCGCGCGCGGCCGTCGCGCGCCGCCCGCTGCGCGTCGCGTACGACGTTGACGCCGGTGCCCGCGGCGTCGTTCCATCCGGCGCTGCCGAGCCACGCGCCGTCAGCCCGCGAGACGATGGCGAAGGCCGCCTGCATCTGAGCGCGGTGCGCCGCGGCCATGGCGTTCATGGCCGCCCGGTCGCCGGACAGGCGTCCATCGGCGAGGTGCGTGCGGAAGGCCGGCAACTGCGTGACCAGCGCCGCCACGTCGCTGGCCGCCGCGATGCGGAGGTCGATCAGGTTGTAGACGGCCGTGCGGGCCACTGCCAGTTCCGCCGCCACGCGGTCACGCGACTGCGCCGACACCACCCTCAACGTGACGAGCAGCACCGCCCCGAGCGCCACGGCAACCAGCAGCCCGAGGGCCGAGGCGACGCGGGCTTCGAGCCGCTGGTGCCACGGAAGTTCTATGCGCGTGCGCGTCTGAATGGTCATGACGGGGCGGCGGCTGGGCCGCCAACCTGAAACGAACGCGGCAGGGGCGTGCAGTCATGACACCCCCCGCCGCCATCTGTCCACTGAGGCGTATCGGTGGATGAGACGGAGACGATTAGCTACACCCAGCCCGCCGCGTCGAGGCTGAGTGGGTCGGGAGGCGTGCCGCGGGCGAGCCGGCTACTTCCGCAGGATGAACTGGTTCAACACCAGCAGGTCGAGTCCGGACCCGTAGAACACACGGACCGCATCGCGCGGGCTGCAGACGATCGGCTCGTGAAAGCCGTTGAACGACGTGTTCACGAGAAACGGCAGGCCGTTGTCCGCGCCGGCGGCTTCGAGCAACCGACTGAAACGCGGCAAGCCGTCGCTGTCGACGGTCTGCACCCGCACCGCGGCGCCGGCCGTGGGCAGCACGTGCCGGAACCGCTCCGAATCCCGGGGCGTGAAGTCGCACTCCATGAAGGGCGCGCGGGCCGGTCCATCGAAGTGTTCGGCCACGGCTGACGCCGTACCGCTCAGCGCGTAGCCTCGCCAGGGCTCGCGCTGCTTGAGGAAGCGATTGAGATTTTCGAGCACGTAGGGCTGCAACGGGCTGGCCAGGATGCAGCGCGCACCGAGCGCCCGCGGCCCCCATTCCATGCCACCGTCGAACCAGCCGACGAGGTGCCCCTCACGGAGCGCATGCACGGCCGCCGCGACGGCGCCCTCTTCCGACTCCCAAGAGTAGTTGAGCTTGCAGTTGTCGAGGACCGCCTTCACCTCTTCGGCCGAGTAGGCGGGCCCGAGGAAGGGGGAAATCGGCGCGGGCGCGCCGCCCATCCCGTGCAGCACCGCGCCCACGGCCAAGCCGCTGTCGCCAGGGTCGACGGGCACGAACACATCGGCGAACAGGCCGCTGCGCCGCATCAGAGTGTTCAGGTAGGACTGATAGAACAGGCTCCCGCCCACGCACAGGCGCTCGGCACCCAGGCGCTGCTGCACGTCGGCGAGCAGGGCGACGACCAGCTCCCCGAGGCGCGCCTGCGCGGCCGACGCGACCCGCGCGCGCGGCAGGATGTCGGCGCTCTCGGCACTGCCGGCCATCTGCGCGAGGCGCTGCTCGAGCGCGGGATCGACGATGAGCGCGCCGTCGCGCCAGCCGAAGAGCGCGTCGACGGCGGCATCGCGCGCACCGGGCTGCAAGCGGGCCAACGCTTCGAGACGCTGCCCGGCCGCGCCCGTGTGGAAGCCCAATGCGGCGGCCACGCGGAAGTAGGCGGCGGCGAAGCCGAGGTCGGCGCGTGGCCAGTCCACGCGGGTGATGACGCCGCCGTCGCCCGACCACACGCTGACGCCTGGCTCGTCGTGATCGCAAACCACGATGGCGGCCGCGGCGAAGGGCGAGCTGAGATAGGCCACGCTGGCGTGCGCGCGATGGTGATCGAGCGCCTCAGCCGGAGCGCCCGTGGGCAGCGCGCCGCCGTCGACCACGACGTAGCGCGACAGGTCGCGGCGGGTCTGCCCGCGCCGCTGCAACAACAGGTCGAGCGCCTCGTCGGGCAGGCCGCCAGGCACGCCCCCGCCGCGCACCCGTGTCACTCGCTCCTCGGCGCACACCGCCACCACACGTCCGTTGTCGCCGAGCGCCGCCGCGCCGTTGCGGACGCCGCCATTCAAGCCTGCCTGCATCATTGGTGTCATCAAACCCCGTGCCGCATCGTCGCACGGGAAGCCGCGCCGTGGCTATGACGCGAGCATGCGAAGGGCCACGGCGGTGAGGGTGAGCGCGATGGCGTAGCGGATCACGGTGAGGGGCGCGCGCGTGCTGATGAACGCGCCGGCGACCACACCAGGAAGCGAGCCCACGAGCAGGTTCAGCAGCAGCGGGCCAGCCACGTTCCCCATGGCCAGATGCCCCAGACCCGCGATCAGGGCCAGGGGGATGGCGTGCGCGAGGTCGGTGCCCACGAGCCGGCTCGCGGTCATGCGGAGCGGATACAGATAGACCAGCATCACCGTGCCGAGCGCGCCGGCGCCAATCGACGTCCAGGTCACGAGCACGCCCAGCAGCACCCCGGCGCCGATCGTGAGCAGCGGCTGGAGATGCTTGAAGCGCGACGGCTCGGCCACCCGAAAGGCGCGGCCCAGGCGGTGCAGCCAGTCCTTGAGCAGCATGCCGAGCGCGGTGACGAGCAGGACCACGGCCAGCGCCGTCATCACCCCGCCGCTGCGCTGCTGACCTGCGGCGGTGACGGTCATCCAGAGCAGCGTCAGGGCGCTCGCGGGCAAGCTGCCATAGGCGAGGCGCCGCACGACCTGCCAATCCACCGTGCCGTGGTGGTGGTGCACGAGGAAACCCGCCATCTTGGTAATCGACGCGAAGACCAGGTCGGTGCCGATCGCGGTGCGCGGGGCGATGCCGAAGAGCAGCACCAGAATGGGCGTCATCAGCGCGCCGCCGCCGACCCCGGTGACGCCGACGATCAGGCCGACCAGCAGGCCCGCCAGGGCGGTCAGTCCATCGAATGCCATGGCGCCTCCAGCATGCCGGATTCAGGGGGCGCTAGGCTTGCGGCGGCGCTGCAACCGGGGGCGCCGACCCGGGCGGTGCGGGCTGCGCGAAGCGCGCGCCGGAGCCCTCGACAACGCCCAGCATGCCGAGCAGCACCTCTTGTCGGCAGGTGCGGAACACCTCGAAATCGGTGGTCTGGAACCAGCACTGCACGTCGATGTCGATGGAGGTCGCGCCCAGGTTCGACAGGCGCGCCACGACGGCGTCGGGCCACACGAGCGGATGCGCTCGCAGCACCTGCTCGATGCCGCCGGTCACCTGGCGCACCTGCGCTTCGGTGGCGCCATAGGCGAGCGTCACCACTGTGGCCAGGCGGATGCGATCGCGCGCGGCATACGACTCGATGCGCAGGTCGGCCAGCCGGCCGTTGGGAATCGTGACGACGGTGCGGTCGGCCGTGCGGATGCGAGTGGAACGCGTGCCGATGTGCTCCACCTGGCCAACCAGATCGTCGACCCGCACCACGTCGCCCACCCGGCACGGCTGATCGGTGGCCAGCGCGATCGAGCCGAAGAGGTGCTCCACCGTTTTCTGCGCGCCGAAGGCGAAGGCGATGCCGCCAATGCCCAGGCCAGCTACCACGGTCGTCACCGGGTAGCCGAAAGTGGCGGCGGTCGTCACGGCGCCGGTCAGCACCACGGCCACCTTGAGCAGGTTGCCGCCGACGATCAGCATCGAGCGCGCCGAGGCGTCCTCGGCGGCCCACGACCGCTCGACCGACAGCTCGACGAGGGCGTCCACCGAACGCCACAGCGTCCAGAACACGGCGATGACCACGGCCGCGCTCAGCAGCGACTCGACGGTCTGCTCCGCCCCTGGCAACAGTTCGAGCCGCGGCAGGCCCAGCTTGAACACCGCCGTCGCCCAGAGCGCGGTGAGGGCCGGCGACACGCTCGACAGCCAGCCTTCATCCAGCGTGCTCGCCGTGCGGTGCAACGCGCGGGCGAGCAGGCCGCGTGTGGCGGCGCCGAAGAGACGGCCGAGCACGAGCGCCGCGAGCACCAGTCCCGGCAGCGCGACCCACTGCCACCACTCGAGTCCATAGGGACCGTAGCCCTGGAGGAACGCGGGCAGGTGATCGGGCATCCAGCGGCCCGATGTGGCGCCGGCCTGCTGTGCCCACGGGCCGGATGGAACGATCGCGCGCATCACGACGGTAGTCTAACGCGCCGGTCGGCACGGCGCAGGGCCGGCCGCGCTACGGCGCCGTGGGCAACAGGCCCTGCTCCACGAGCACCGGCGGCCGGCGGTGACGCGTGGCCTGTTCCCAGGCGTAGGCGAATCCCAACAGGTCGCCGTCCTTCCACGGGCGCGCCGAGAACTCGAGGCCGAAGGGCAACCCACCGGCATACCAGCCGCCGGGCACGACCACCGCCGGCACGCCAATCATGTTCACCCAGCTCGTGGCCGAGTGCGGGCCGCCGCTGAGGCCGCCGTCCTGCGGCATGGTCTCGTCGGGCGGCGGCATCTGGATGGCGGGATACACGTAGCCATCCAGCTGCAGGCGATCGAGCGGCTCGAGATAGGCCGCCAGGGTGCGCCGGCGCGGCCCCAGGTAGTTGGCCTCGGCCTGGGGATCGGTGTCGAGACGGCGATGCGGCACGGGGATGCCGGCGATCGTCCCGATGTGCCGGTCGTCGCCCGCCGTGATCGGCGAGAACGGCGCGCCCACGGCCGCGGCATAGGCCCCGACCGACCGGTACTCCGCCGGTCCGAACTGGGCGAGGAACTGCTCGGTGCCCTGCCGCACATAGGGATACGTGCCGACGCGGCTCGCGATCCGGGCAAACGACGCGGGCAGGATCGTGTCGTCGATGACCACGGTGGCGCCGAGCGCGCGCAGCGCGTCGAGCGCCGTCATGAAGGCCGCTCGCGTCTCGGGACGCAGCGGCATGGCGGCCTGTGCCTGCTCGCGCGCGGCCACACTCTCGGGAATCGACGCGTGCAACCCGTGGAACGGGATGCCCGTGCCCGCCAGGATGAACGCCGGCACGCCGAAGCGTTTGCCCCTGAGCGCGTCCGCCTTCAGGTACTGCGTGTAGGGGCCGGCCTGCGCCAGCGCGGCACTTCCCTCGGTGCGCGCATCGAGCGGATCGGGTCCGGCCATCACCGAAAGCGCGATGGCCGCGTCGGTCACGGTGCGGCTGATGGGCCCGGTGTTGTCGAGCAGCCAGTCGAGCGGCGCGATGCCACTGATGCTCACGAGGCCGCGCGTCGGGTAGAGGCCGACCAGCGCGCTCGTGGCCGCCGGCATGCGAATCGAGTTGCCGGTGTCGGTGCCGTTGCCGAGCACGGCCATGTTCGCCGCCACGGCGGTGACCGTGCCGCCCGACGACCCGCCGGGCGAGAAGCGCACGTCGTAGGCATTGCCGGTGCGGCCGAACGAGCTGCTGCGGTTGGTGTCGCTGTTGGCGAAGTCGGGCATGTTGGTGATCCCGACGATCACGGCGCCTGCGGCGCGCAGCTTGGCGGCAACGGTGGCGTCGCGGGGGGCCACCAGCTCGTGGCCGGCCCTCGTGAACCCCGACCAGCCGGCGGTCGTGACCTGGCCCGCAAGGCTGGTATTGGCCTTGACCACGACCGGCACGCCCCACAACGGCCCGCGCGTGATGGCCCCGCCGGCGGCGTCGGCATCGAGGCGCGCCGCCAGAGCCAGCGCGTCCTGCTCGAGGCCGGTCTCGATCGCGCGATAGATGCCGTTGTACTTCGCGCTGCGCGCCAGGTGCCACTGCACGACCTGCGTGACGGTGTAGGTGCGCGCCGCGTAGAAGGCCTGGAGCTGCGGCACCGACACCTCGAGCAGGTCCGCGTCGATGGTCGACGTCGTCGACACAGTGGTCGTCGCGGCGGGCGGGGGCGGTGACCCGCATGCCGCAGCAAGCGCGCACAGGGCCGAGAGAGCGAGGGCGCGCGCGGCTGCGGTCATTGGCGCGGCGACGGCGCGGGACCCAGCGTCGGGTAGCTGATCCCGAACTGCGCGGCCATCTGGTCCATGTAGGTCTGGTACTTGGTGGCGTCGAAGTAATACTTCTTCATCTCGGGGCGATAGCGGTCCATGGTGGCCTTGTTGATCCACGTGGCCGGTTGGTCGTCGGGACGGATGAACGGCACGTACTTGCGCTGTTTGAGCTGCACGTTCTCGAAGTAGGCACGCGCCTGCGCCACGAGTTCGGGCCGCAGGATCAGCTCGAGCGCGGTCAAGGCCTCGACGCGCGCGCCGGCGTTCACGCCCTTGTGCGCGATCGGCGTGGCCATGGGAATGGCGTTGGCCCAGTTGTGGCCCGGACCCGCCTGGAAGTTCGCCGGATAGCTCAGCGACACGGTGGGCACGTTCCAGGTGACGTCGCCGATGTCATCCGACGGGCCGCCGAACTTCTCTTCGTCGGGAATGTATTCGCGCCCGCGCAGGGGACCGATGGCGCCCGTGGCCAGGCCGATCTCCGGCACCTTCATCACGCGCTGGGTCGCCTTCGCGAGCGCCACGTCGGCGTCGCTCCACGTCGGCAGGCCCACATGCACGATGTTGGCGTGCATGGTCTCGGCGAGGGTGCGGTTGGTGTGGCGCGGCCACGCCGTGCCGAGCACGCGCGAGGTCCAGGTGGTATTGGTCATGAGCGCGGCGCCCTGCGCCATCTTGTCGCCGATGTCCCACATGGTCTTGACCGAGTCGTAGTCGGTTTCGCGGAAGTAATACCAGACGCCGGCGTTGCGCGGCACGACGTTGGGCTGGTCGCCGCCGTTGGTCACGACGTAGTGCGTGCGCTGCGACAGCCGCAGATGCTCGCGCCGGTAGTTCCAGCCCACGTTCATGAGTTCCACGGCGTCGAGGGCCGACCGGCCGCGCCAGGGCGCGCCGGCGCTGTGCGCCGTCTCCCCTTCGAACAGGTACTCAACCGACACCAGGCCGCTGCCGCCGCCGTCGCCCCAGCTCGTGCCGAGATTGGTGCCGACGTGGTTGTAGATGAGCGCGTCGACGTCCTTGAACAGGCCGGCGCGCACGAAGTGCGCCTTGGTGCCGAGCAGTTCCTCGGCCACACCCGGCCAGATCATCAACGTGCCGGGCAGCTTCTCGCGTTCCATGATCCGCTTCACGGCGAGCGCCGCCACGATGTTGAGCGGCGTGCCGGAGTTGTGGCCTTCGCCGTGCCCGGGGGCACCCTCGATCATCGGGTCGTGATAGGCCACGCCCGGCTTCTGGTTGCCTTGCGGAATGCCGTCGACGTCGGACCCGAACGCGATCACCGGCTGGCCCGAGCCCCACTTGGCCACCCACGCGGTGGGGATGCCGGCCACGCCGTCCTCCACGCTGAAGCCCTGGCCACGCAGCAGCGCGCCGAGATACCTCTGCGTCTCGTACTCCTGGAAGCCGATCTCGCCGAAGCTGAAGAGCATGTCGTTCATCTGCTGGCCGAGGTCGTACATGGCCGGCGACGACACATCGGCATCGACCATGGCCTTGAGCTTGGCCACGCGGGCATCAGGCGCCGCCGGAGCGGCCGCGACGGCGGGCGACGCGACCGGACGCTGCGCCTGAGGCAAGGCCCCCAGGGCAATCGTCACCGTGGCCGCCGCGATCATTGCTATCGACGTGGTGCGCATCATGAACTCCGTGATCCGCGCGTTCCGCAAACTCGCTCACCGGACGCGCGGATTATGCCCCGCCCGAGCGGCGAATGGAATCGATGCGGCCCGCCGGCCTCGCGCCCGCACGCGCTGCCGGTCGTGCCGGTCACGCTGCCCGACAACAGTCTGGCCCGAGGAACCGGTTCACTCCTGCGTCCTGAATAGATTCCACAAGCAATTCGTATTGGACATGACCATGCCATGTTCAATTCAATATCGTGATGAACAGTGCGGACATCGCCTGGATGCTCGTGAGCACGGCGCTGGTGCTCCTGATGACGCCCGCGCTCGGCTTCTTCTACGGCGGCATGGTCCGCTCGAAGAACGCGCTGAACACGCTGATGATGAGCTTTGCCGCGCTCGGCCCGGTGGCCGTGGTGTGGGCGCTGCTCGGCTACTCGCTCGCGTTCGCTCCGGGCGTGCCGGCGGTCGGGTCGTTCGCCTACGCCGGTCTGCGCGATGTCGGCCTGCAGCCGCAAGGCACGATTCCCCACCTGCTCTTCATGGCCTACCAGGGCACGTTCGCGATTATCACGGCGGCGCTCATCTCGGGCGCGGTGGTGGAGCGGCTGCGGTTCAGCGCCTATCTGGCGTTCATCGTGACCTGGGTGCTCGTGGTCTACGCGCCGGTGGCGCACTGGGTGTGGGGCGGCGGCTTCCTGGCCACGGCCGGCGCGCTCGACTTCGCCGGCGGGGCGGTGGTGCACGTCAACGCGGCCGCGGCGGCGCTGGTGGCGGCCATCGTCGTTGGCCCGCGCAAGGACTACGGCCGGCACGCGATGCTGCCGCACAACGTGCCTTTCACGCTGCTTGGCGCCGGCCTGCTCTGGTTCGGCTGGTTCGGCTTCAACGCCGGTAGTGCCCTGGCCGCCAACACCACCGCGGTGCTGGCGTTCGTGAACACGCTGCTGGCGCCGGCGGCCGCGCTGGCCACGTGGACGCTGCTGGATCTGTCACGCGAGGGCCGGGTCACGGCCGTGGGCGCGGCCACGGCGATCGTCGTCGGCCTGGTCGCGGTCACGCCCGCGGCCGGCTTCGTCGGGCCACTCGCCGCGCTCGCCCTCGGCGCGCTCGCCGCGGTGCCCAGCTACTTCGCCTTGATCTACCGCGCCCGCACGACTCTCGACGACTCGCTCGATGTCGTGGCCGCGCACGGACTCGGCGGCGCGACTGGCGCGGTGCTCACCGGGCTCTTCGCCGACCCGACGTGGAGCGGCGGCGCCAGCGGCCTGCTGGCCGGCAATCTCTGGCAAGTTCCCATTCAGTTGGGCAGCGTGTTGATCGTCGCGGCCTACAGTGCCACCGCCACGTTCGGCATCCTCAAGCTGCTGGCGCTGGTGATGCCGCTGCGCATCAGCAGCAAGGTGGAAGGCGTGGGCCTCGACGTGACCGAACACGGCGAAGAGGCCTACACGGGCGGCGACGGCGCCATCCTCGTGTCGCCCAAGGATTCCTCGTTCGCGCGGCAGATGGCCGAATCGGTGGCGCTGTCGAACGGAGGCGGCTTGTGAAGCTCATCGTCGCCATCGTGCGGCCCGAGCAGCTGAGCGACGTGCTCGAAGCGCTGTTCCACGCCGAGGTGCGCGGGCTCACCATCAGCCGCGTGCAGGGGCACGGCGGCGAGATGGAGCACGTCGAGAACTACCGCGGCACGACCGTCAAGATGGCGCTGGCCGAGAAGGTGCGCATCGAGATCGGCGTGTCGAACCACTTCGTCGAGCCGACCATCAACGCGATCATCAGCGCCGCGCGCACCGGCGAGGTCGGCGACGGCAAGATCATGGTCATTCCGATCGAGACCATCTACCGCATTCGCACCGGCGAGCAGGACCAGGATGCGGTCACGCCGGTCGACACGCCCCCGCAATAGTCACATCCGTTCTGCGCATTGTTTCTATAGAAACATTGCGCTTTGATTATCCAAGTGATTTCTCTGTAATTGGCCCCGCAGCGGAAGGCAAGCCATGGACACACGCGTGACGGAGGACCCCGGCGACCAGACGCGGCCTCGCCCTTGTGCTGAGGCACAGGCGGGGCTGTATCGGGCCAGCGACGAACACGACGCCTGCGGCGTCGGGTTCGTGGCCCACATCAAGGGCCACCGTTCGCATGCCATCGTGCGCCAGGCGCTCGACCTGCTCATCAACCTGGAACATCGCGGCGCCACCGGCTCCGATCCCGACACGGGGGACGGCGCCGGCATCCTCCTGCAGATGCCCGACGCGTTCCTGCGACAGGTCTCTCCGTTCGATCTGCCGGCCGCCGGCGGTTACGGCGCGGGCCTCGTCTTCCTGCCCACGGCCGTCGCGCCGCGCGCGGCCCTGCGCGCCCTGATTGAGCGCATCGTGGGCGAGGAAGGCCAGACCGTGCTCGGCTGGCGGCCCGTGCCGACCCGGCTCGACGCCATCGGGGCCTCGGCCGCGGCGGTGGCGCCGGTCTTCGAGCAGCTCTTCGTGGGCCGCGATCCAGCGCAGACGGGCGACGACGCCCCGGCGCGCTTCGAGCGGTCGCTCTATGTGATCCGCAAGCGCATCGAACACGCGGTCGAAGGCCTCGACCTCGATGCCGCCGCGCGCAAGGCGTTCTACGTCGTGAGCCTGTCGGCCGCCACGCTCATCTACAAGGGCATGCTCACGGCCACGCAGATCGAGCGGATGTTCCCAGACCTCTCGGATCCGCGCGTCACCTCGGCGCTGGCGCTCGTGCACCAGCGCTTCTCGACCAACACCTTCCCGTCGTGGCCGCTCGCGCACCCCTACCGCATGGTGGCGCACAACGGCGAGATCAACACGCTGCGCGGCAACATCAACTGGATGCAGGCCCGCGAAGGCCTGCTGCGGTCGAGCGTGTTCGGCGACGACCTGCAGAAGCTGCTGCCGGTCATCCGCCCGGGCGGCAGCGACACGGCCACCTTCGACAACGTGCTCGAGTTCCTGGTCAGGTCGGGACGCTCGCTGCCCCACGCCGTGCTCATGATGATCCCCGAGCCGTGGAGCGGCAATCCCGACATGGACCCGGCGGTGCGTGACTTCTACGAGTACCACTCGTCGCTCATGGAGCCGTGGGATGGTCCCGCGTCGATTGCCTTCACCGACGGCACCCTGATTGGCGCCGTGCTCGATCGCAACGGCCTGCGGCCGGCGCGCTACACCGTGACGACCGACGACCTGGTGATCATGGCATCGGAAGTCGGAGTGCTCGACATCCCGGCCGATCGCGTCGTCAGGAAAGACCGTCTACGGCCTGGCAAGATGCTGCTCGTGGACACGGCCCAGGGCCGCATCGTGAGCGACGACGAGATCAAGCGCGAACTGGCCGCGGCCCACCCCTACGGCGCCTGGCTGCGACAGCACCTGGTCGACATCGAGCAGCTGCCGGGCGCCCGCGCCGAACGGCCCGACCATCAGACGGTAGTGAAGCGGCAGCTCGCCTTCGGCTACACCCAGGAAGACCTGCGCGTGCTGCTCACGCCCATGGCCGCAAGCGGCGAGGAGCCGATCGGCTCGATGGGCTCCGACACCGCGCTGGCCGTGTTGTCCGATCGGCCGCGGCTCCTCTACGACTACTTCACGCAGCTCTTCGCGCAGGTCACGAACCCGCCGCTCGACGCCATCCGCGAGGAGATCATCACCTCGATGGGCTCCACCATCGGCCCCGAGCGGAATCTGCTCGAGGCCGACCCCGAAGCCTGCCGGCAGATCGCGATTCGCTATCCGATCCTGCACAACGACCAGGTCGCCAAGCTGCGCCACCTGCCACCGGGCTCGCCGTTCCGCTCGACCACGCTGCCGCTGCTCTACAACCCGGACGAAGAAGGTCCGGGCCTCGAGCGGGCCATGGCGGAGCTGTGCCGCAAGGCCAGTCAGGCCGTGGCGGCCGGCTACGGCATCCTGATCCTGTCCGACCGTGGCGTCGACGCCACGCACGCGCCGATCCCCAGCCTGCTGGCCACGGCCGGCGTGCACCATCACCTCGTGCGCGAGGGCGCGCGCACCAAGTGCGGGCTGCTGATCGAGAGCGGCGACGCGCGCGAAGTGCATCACGTCGCGTTGCTCATGGGCTACGGCGCTGGCGCGGTGAATCCTTATCTGGCCTTCGAATCGCTGCACGACCTGATTCGCCAGGGGCTACTGCCGGGCGTCACCGAGGCGCAGGCGGTGCTGGGCTACATCAAGGCGCTCAACAAGGGCGTGCTCAAGGTGATGTCCAAGATGGGCATCTCGACCTTGCAGAGCTACTGCGGCGCGCAGATCTTCGAGGCCGTGGGGCTCGACCGCGGCTTCGTCGAGAAGTACTTCACCTCGACCTCGTCACGCATCGGCGGCGTGGGCCTCGAGACCATCTCGGAGGAAGTGCGACAGCGCCACGCGCGGGCGTTCGGCCGGCGCCCGGCCGGCCCGGTTGAGCTCGAGTCCGGCGGCGAGTACCAGTGGCGGCGCGACGGCGAAGTGCACCTCTTCAACCCCGACACGGTGTTCACGCTGCAGCACGCCACCCGCACCGGCAAGTACGAGATCTTCAAGGACTACACCCGCCTGGTCGACGACCAGAGTCAGAAGCGCGCCACGCTGCGCAGCCTGTTCACTTTCACGCCCGCCGGCGCCCCGGTGCCCCTCGACGAGGTGGAGCCGGTCGAGTCGCTGCTCAAGCGCTTCTCGACCGGCGCGATGTCGTTCGGGTCGATCAGCCAGGAAGCGCACGAGACGCTGGCTATCGCCATGAACCGCATGGGCGCGAAGTCGAACACCGGCGAAGGCGGCGAAGATCCCGCGCGCAACGTGAACGACGCAAGCGGCGACTCGCGGCGCAGCGCCATCAAGCAGGTGGCCTCGGGGCGGTTCGGCGTCACGAGCGAGTATCTGGTCAACGCCGACGACCTGCAGATCAAGATGGCGCAGGGCGCCAAGCCGGGCGAGGGCGGGCAGCTGCCCGGTCACAAAGTCTACCCGTGGATCGCCAAGGTGCGCCACAGCACCCCAGGCGTGGGGCTGATCTCGCCGCCGCCCCATCACGACATCTACTCGATCGAGGATCTCGCGCAACTGATCTTCGACTTGAAGAACGCCAACCCCGTGGCCCGCGTACACGTGAAGCTCGTGGCCGAATCGGGCGTCGGCACCGTCGCCGCGGGCGTGTCGAAAGCCCATGCCGATGTGGTGCTCATCTCGGGTCACGACGGCGGCACCGGCGCCTCGCCGCTCACCAGCCTGAAGCACGCCGGCACGCCCTGGGAACTGGGCCTCGCCGAAACGCAGCAGGTGCTGCTCATGAACGGCCTGCGCGACCGGATCGTGGTGCAGGTGGACGGCCAGCTCAAGACCGGCCGCGACGTGGTGGTCGCGGCGCTGCTCGGCGCCGAGGAGTTCGGCTTCGCCAGCGCGCCGCTCGTGGTGATGGGCTGCGTGATGATGCGCGTGTGCCACCTGAACACCTGTCCGGTCGGCATCGCCACCCAGGACCCCGAGCTGCGCAAGACGTTCACGGGCACGCCGGAACTGGTGCAGACGTTCTTCCGGTTCATCGCCGGTGAAGTGCGCGAGTACCTGGCAGCGCTCGGCTTCCGCTCGCTCGACGACATGGTGGGCCGCACCGATTGCCTCGACTTCACGCCCGCGGCCGACCACTGGAAGGCACACGGCCTCGACCTGCGGCCGCTACTGCATCAGCCCGCGCTGATGCCCGGCGCCGCCCGCCGGGCCGTGACCCCCCAGGTGATCGACCTGTCGCAGGTGCTCGACCAGACGCTCATCGCCCAGGCCGCGCCCGCGCTCGAACGCCAGGAGCCGGTGGTGCTCACGGCCGCCATCCGCAACACCGATCGCACCGCCGGCACGCTGCTCGGCTACGAGGTGACCAGGCGCTACGGTGGCGCCGGCCTGCCCGACGACACCATCCGCGTGAACTTCACCGGCGCGGCCGGCCAGAGCTTCGGCGCGTTCCTGCCCCGGGGTATCACGCTGACCCTCGAAGGCGAAGCCAACGACTTCGTCGGCAAGGGCCTCTCGGGCGGACGGCTGGTCGTGCATCCCCCGCGCGCGGCGCGCTTCGTGGCTGAAGAGAACGTGATCATCGGCAACGTGCCGCTCTACGGCGCCACGAGCGGCGAGGCCTACGTGCGCGGCGTGGCCGGCGAGCGGTTCGCCGTGCGCAACAGTGGCGCGCACGCGGTGGTCGAGGGCGTGGGCGACCATGCCTGCGAGTACATGACTGGCGGACGGGTGGTCGTGCTCGGCCGGACGGGGCGGAACTTCGCGGCCGGCATGAGCGGCGGCCTCGCCTACGTGCTCGACGACGACCGCTCGTTCGCGCGGCGCTGCAATCTCGACATGGTGGATCTCGACCGGCTCGAGGACGAGGACGAACTGACCCTCGTGCACGAACTCGTCGCCCGCCACGTGCTGCTGACCGGCAGCGCCATCGGCGCGCGCGTGCTCGACGCGTGGTCCGAACGGCAGCACGCGTTCGTGGCCGTGACCCCGCGCGACTTCAAGCGGGTGCGCGAGGCCCAGGCGCGGCAGCACCACTACTCCCGCCCGGCGTCGTCGGGCAATCTGGTGGGGGCCTGACATGGGCAAGCCTACCGGTTTCGTGGAGTTCCCCCGCGTGAAGGCCCCGGTGCGGCCGGTGGCCGATCGGGTCGGCGACTACCGTCATGTCTATACTGCCTACCCGGTCGAGGAGCTGACGCGGCAGAGCGCGCGCTGCATGGACTGCGGCGTGCCCTTCTGTCATCAGGGTTGCCCGCTCGGCAATCTGATTCCCGACTGGAACGATCTGGTCTACCGCAACGCCTGGCGCGCGGCCAGCGATCGCCTGCACCACACCAACAACTTCCCGGAGTTCACCGGCCTGTTGTGCCCCGCGCCGTGCGAGGGCGCGTGCGTGCTGGGCATCAACAAGGACCCGGTCACCATCAAGGCGGTGGAGCTGGCGATCGTCGACCGGGCGTTCGACGAGGGCTGGATCACGCCCGAACCGCCGGCCATGCGCACGTGGAAGAAAGTGGCGGTCGTGGGCTCGGGGCCGGCTGGTCTGGCGGCGGCGGCCGAGCTCAATCGCGCCGGTCACAGCGTGACGGTCTACGAGAAGGCCGATCGCATCGGCGGCCTGCTGCGCTACGGCATTCCCGAGTTCAAGATGGAGAAGCGGGTGCTCGATCGGCGCCTCACGCTGCTCGAGGCCGAGGGCGTGGTGTTCCGTCCGGGCGTCGAGGTGGGCGTGGACGTGTCGGCCCGCGACCTTCGTGACAACTTCGACGCGGTGCTGCTGGCCGGCGGCGCCGGTCAGCCGCGCAATCTCGACGTGCCCGGCCGCGAGCTGCACGGCGTGCACTTCGCGATGGACTATCTCGAACAGCAGAACCGCCGCTGCCAGGGCGACGAGCTACCCGAGAGCCACGCCATCTCGGCGGCCGGCAAGCACGTCGTGATCATCGGCGGCGGCGACACCGGCGCCGACTGCCTCGGTACCGTGCATCGCCAGGGTGCGGCGTCGGTCGCGCAGTTCGAGCTGATGCCGGCGCCGCCCGCCGAACGGGGTGGCGACAACCCCTGGCCGCTATGGCCGCAGGTCTTCCGGGTCTCCTCGGCGCACGAAGAAGGCGGCGACCGCCACTTCGCCGTGGCCACGACCAGCTTCAGCGGTGACGCCGACGGCCAGGTGCGCCTGCTGCACGGCCACAAGATGGCGCGCGTGGTGGTCGACGGCCGGCCGGGTTTCGCGACCGAGCCCGGCACGGCGTTCGACCTGCCGGCCGATCTCGTGCTGCTCGCGATGGGCTTCACCGGCCCGGCCAAAGCACGCCTGCTCGACGATCTCGAGTTGCGCATGAACGAGCGCGCTACGGTCTGGCGCGACGACGGCTGGATGACCAGCGTAGACGGCGTCTTTGCGGCGGGAGACATGCAGCGGGGACAGTCGCTCATCGTGTGGGCGATCGCCGACGGACGGCAGGCCGCCGCCGCCATCGATCGCTACGTGATGCGCGGGTAGCGGCGGATCGGTTCGCCACCGGCGTGGAGGGCGCGGCCAGCCTTCGTGCCGCCGTCGCACCACTGGTCTAGAATAATGGCTGGCCGCCGGAGAATCGGCGGCCCTCTCAAGGACCGGATTTCGTCATGGCCACACCTAAGACCACCAGCATCAAACGCGCAGCCCCCATCGCGGCTCCTGCGGCGCCCGCACCGGCCGCGCCGCGCGCCCGCCGTCCCGGCGCGGTACGTCGCGCCTTAACCGCGGTGCCGCCCGTGCTCGCCGCCGCGCCCGAGATTCCCGAGGCGCACGGCACGCCCGACCCAACGGCGGCCGAGCAGATCCGGGTGCGCGCCTACTACCTGCACCTCGAACGGCGCGGCCGCCCGGCCGATCCCACCGGCGACTGGCTTCGGGCCGAGGAAGAGCTGGCTGGCCGCGCCAGCAACTCGTCCTCCCAGCCGGGTTAGCGCGGGTCGCGCGGCTCGCGGGTGAACCGCGCTCGGAGCGCGGCCCGGTCGACGCGGTCGCCGTCGAGATACACGTCGGCGATGCGACGTGTGTTTTTGATATCGTCGAGCGGGTTGGCCTCGAGCACCACGAAGCTCGCTCGTTTGCCTACCGCCAGCGTGCCGAGATCCGTCAGACTCATGAGCGCCGCGGGGCGGCTCGTGGCCGCCACGATCGCTTCTGCCGGCGTCATGCCGAGCTGTACCCAACGCGCCAGCTCCACGTGCTCGCCTGAGCCGAACGTGTGCCCGGGGTGGATGCCGGTGTCGGTCGCGAGCACGACCTGCGCGCCGGCCGCCAGCATCTTCGGGAAATTGATGGCCATCTGGCGCTCGCGCTCGACCGCCGTGGCCGGGAGCGGGCCGCAGCTTGGAACGAGCGGCTGGCGTTCAATCGTCGCGCGCATCCTGGCGGTCACCGACGCCGGCATCGCCTGTTCGAAAAACGGGTCCGGGGTGCACAGCGCCGTGGGATCGCCCAGGCCGATTACCGTCGCCCAGTAGGGACGCGTCTTCGTCACGAGCGCCAGGAAGTCGTCGTCGAGCGGCTGGCGCTGCACCATGTGCACGAGCACGTCAGCACCGGCCTGCAGCACCGCCTTCTGATCGGCCAGCTGGATCGCGTGGGCGTGCACGAGCATCTTCCGCGCGTGCGCTTCGCTCACGATCGCACGAACGGTCTCGGGCGCCAGCTTGGGATAGGTGCCATTGCGGTCGTCGACCCACATCTTCACGTGACCGATGCCTTGGGTGGCCATGCGGAGCACGGCGGTGCGAGCCTCGGCGGCAGTCGTGACCTCGTTCACGACGTGCAATTCGTTGGTCGCCTCCCGCAGGATGTGGTCGGGTCCGCCGTTGGGCGGCGCGATGCCGGGCATGAAGAGCAAGCGCGCTGCCATGGCGTACTTCCCTGCGCGCTGGTCGCGCTGGAACTCCAGCATCTGCCCGGTCGGGCTGGAGCCCACCGAGGTCGTGGCCGCCACCCCGTAGAAGGCCTCGCGCTGCAGGTGATCGAGTACGTTGTCCGGCGTGTGGTGAGGAGCGCCCCACGTGGTGTAGGCCTCGTAGCCGATGTGCACGTGCACGTTGACCATCGCCGGCATCACGGTCCTGCCCGACAGATCGACGCGCCTGGCGGCCGGTGGAGCGGTGATGGCGCCGCGCGCACCGACGGCGCGAATCTGCCCGTTCTGCACCAGGAACGCGCCCGCGTCGATGGACGGCGTGGCATCACCGAAGATGAGACGCGCGCCCTCGAAGAGCACCGCGGGCGCCTCTCCGCGCGGCTGGGCGAACACGGCCGCTTCGAGCGCCACGAGCGCCACGACCACGACTGCGCGAGCGGCTCCCCTCATCTGCCCTCCGAGCGGCGCACGACGGCGCCATGGTGCACGCGATGATACCGCCAACCGCGGCCTCGAGAGACGGCAACCCCTGGGCCTCCGCTCAGGGTAGACATTCGAAGATGCCGAACATGCGTTCTGTTGCGTCGCGTGACACTTCGTGATAAATAGACACGGCTTAGTGACGCTAGCGTCAGCCTGGGAGGCTCGACCTCTCCTCAGAGCACGCCGGTGCTGCGCCCGCTGGCGAATTCGGATGCCTTGGCGTCGTGGTCGTGTTCGAAGGTCGCCGGCCGACAGTCGGAGCGGTTCGCTCGCAATTCAACCAGGGAGAGTGGCATGGCAGGACGTCTCAAGGCGATTGTCGCGTGTTTCGTGGCGGCGATCGCGTTCCCATCAATCGCGGCGGCGCAAAGTTCGTTCACGGGTGTGGTGAAAGACTCCAGCGGCGGCGTGTTGCCAGGAGTCACCGTCGAAGCGGCGAGCCCGGTGCTCATCGAGGGCTCGAAGTCGGACACCACGAACGCGAATGGGCAGTACCGAATCATCGACCTGAGACCCGGCGTCTACACGGTGACGTTCTCGCTGCCCGGCTTCAAGCCGGTGCGGCAGGAGAAGGTTGAACTGCGCGCCGACTTCACGGGCACCCTCAATGCCAGTCTCGAGGTGGGCGCGCTCAACGAAGCGATCACGGTGACGGGCACGTCGCCCACCGTTGACGTCTCGAGCAACGCCAAGGTCGAGGTCATGACGGCCGAGATCATGGAGCAGGTGCCTACGGGCCGGTCGATTCAGGCATTCGCGCAGCTCGTGAGCGGCGTCTCGCTGAACGTGCCGGACGTGGGCGGCTCGCGCGGCATGCAGCAGACCTACATGTCGACCCGCGGCCTCACCTCCGCCAACAACATCGTCACCGTCGACGGCCTGATGGTGAACGGCCTGGACGGCGACGGCGCGGTGCAGCAGTACTTCAACCAGGCCATGATGGAGGAGTTGTCGTATCAGACCAGCGGTGCTGGTGCTGATGTGTCGCCGGGCGGCGTGCGCATGAACATCGTGCCCAAGGACGGCGGCAATCGCTTCAGCGGCGCCTTCTTCGGGTCGTGGAACGACAAGAACATGCAGGGCGCCAACCTCACCGACGACATCATCGCGCGGGGCCTGCGAACCAAGGGCGGCGTCGACCGCATCTACGACTTCAACCTCGCCATCGGCGGCCCCATCAAGAAGGACAAGCTGTGGTTCTTCACGTCCGCCCGCGCCTGGGCCGTGGACGCCCCGGTGCAGGACGTGCTGGTGGTGCCGGAGGGCATTCCGTACCGGACCGGCATCGCCCAGTGCCGCAGCGGGGCGATCCAGTGCGAAACCGGCATCGACGACCAGAGCATCGAGAGCGTGATGCTGCGACTCACCTGGCAGATCAGCCCCAAGCACAAGTTTGGGGTGTACTACGATGAGATCAACAAGTACCGCGGACATGGCATGAACTCGGGCGATGACTACCGTACCGCCTCGCAGATCTGGACCTCGCCCAAGTACAACTCGTTTGCGGCCAAGTACACCGGCGCGCTCAGCGACAAGTTCCTGGCCGAGGCTGGCTACTCGTTCAACTACGAGCAGTACGTCATCACCAACCAGGACGGCGTGAACAAGCCGGCATTCAGCCCGGAATGGCTCGCCGGCGCCAGCCGCCGCGACGCGGGCCTCGGCACATTGACCAGCGGCCTGGCCAACTGGGGCGGACGCTATCCCGACCGCTTCAACATGCTGGGCGCCCTCAGCTACATCACCGGCAGCCACAATGTGAAGGTGGGGATGCAGTACAACTTCGGTCCCTATGTCAACACCCGCGAAACCAACGCCGATCTGCAGCAGGTCTACCTGAATGGCGCGCCGCTATCGGTCACCGTCTACAACACGCCTCTCCGCTTCCAGGACCGCCTGAAGGCCGACGTCGGCATCTTCCTGCAGGACTCGTGGGCGCTCAACCGCCTCACGATCAACACCGGCCTGCGCTGGGAGTATCTGGCGCACGAGGTGTCGGCGGCCAAGTCCGGCCAAGGCCGCTTCGTGCCGGAACGCAGCTTCGACGCGGTTCCGATGCCGACGTGGAAAGACTTCGCACCGCGCATGGGCCTGGTCTACGACGTGTTCGGCAACGCCAAGACCGCGCTGAAGGCCGGCTTCAACCGCTACAACGAGTCGCGCACGACACTTTTCGCGAATCGCTACAACCCGCTGGCCCTGACGACGGCCAGCCTGCCGTGGACCGATTTCAACGGCGACGACGTCGCCGACGGCAATCCGGGCTGCACCTTCAACACCCCGGGCTGCGAGATCAACTTCGCGAACCTGCCCACGAATTTCGGTGTCCGGGCCCTGGCCTCGGTCGACCCCGACTACCAGCGCACCTACAACCTCGAGTATACGGCCGGCATCCAGCACGAGGTGCTGCCGCGCGTGTCGATGGCCGCCACCTTCTACCGCCGCGACTTCCGCGACCTCGGGGTCACCGACAACCTGCTGCGTACGTTTGCGGACTACCGCGGCGTCGATGTCGTCAGCCCCCTCGACGGCAGCGTGTTCACGGCCTACACGGCCAGCAGCACGCAGGTGCTGCGCAACGTACAGGACTTCGACACCAACGCCAGTTCGGACCGCCAGCAGACCTACAACGGCTTCGATGTGACGTTCAACGCGCGCCTGCCACGCGGCGGCACGCTGTTTGGCGGCTTCACCACCGAACGCACGATGCGCTCCATCTGCGATGAGCCCGACGACCCCAACAACCTCCGGTTCTGCGACGATAGCGACAACGGCATCCCGTGGCAGAAGCAGTTCAAGTTCGCCGGCACCTATCCGTTGGTCTGGGGCATCCAGGCCAGCGCCTCGTTCCAGAGCCTCAACGGACGGGCCCTCGGTGGCTACTCCACGGCCCGCAACCGGATCGCCGGACCGGGCTATGGCGACGTCGGCAGCCCGGCGGGCACCGGCTGGCTGGTGACGCCGACGACGCGCTACGCCGCCAACTGCACCGGGCCCTGCCGGCCTGGCGAACTCGTGATCCCCGGCATGACCGAGGCCTCCCTGACCTTCCCGATGGTGCCCGGTGGCACCGAGTTCTTCGACCGCATCAACCAGCTCGACTTCTCGCTGGCCAAGTGGTTCAACATTGGCAGCCGGCGCCTGCAGCTCCAGGCCGACCTGTTCAACGCGCTCAACGTGAATCCGGTGCTGGGCGTGCGCTCGGTGAACTTCGGCACCGCGGCCTACAACCAGGTGAACAGTATTCTGAATCCGCGCATCATGCGGCTCGGCCTGCAGTTCAAGTGGTAGGGGCATAGGCGGATTTCAGGCATCGCCGGGCGCCGCGGGGGCTCACGTCCCTTGCGGCGTCCGTGTCATGTACGGCCGGTCACACGCCTCGATCCGTTCGAAAGCCCCGCACCGACGTGCGGCGAGGTCGTTCAGCGCGACCGAAAGCGCACGAACTCGTCGTAGTCGGCCGGCGTGTCGATGTCTGCAAGCACGCCGGTGTCGTCCACCGGCACATTGGCGATCGCGTGCTGCCAGCGCGCGATCACCGCTTTCGCGCCAACCTCGAGAGGCGCCGCCCGCAGGTCGTCGAAGGTCGCGCGACCAAAGATCACAGGATGGCCGTGCCGCGCGCCAAGGGCCGGACGGACGATCGGCGCGCGCGTCGCGCGCCACGCCTCGAGCAGTGCCTCGACCGTGTCGCGGCGCACGAGTGGGATGTCCACCAGGGTCACGAGCACGGCGTCGAGGTCCGGGGTGTCGACCGCGTCGAGGCCCGCCACGAGCGACGAGAGCTGACCGGCTTCCCACTGCGGGTTCTGCACCACCTGCACCCCCGCCAGCCCGCGCACGGCCTCGGCCACCTCCCTGGGGTGCGCGCCGGCCACCACGATGACGTCCGCGAGGCCGGCGGCCTGAAGCGTCGCCGTGATGGCTGCCGCGAAGGTGGTCCCGCCCTCGGCCACCAGCAGGCCCGCTTTGGGCTGGCCCATCCGGGTGGACCGGCCGGCCGCCAGGATGATGCCGCGAATCATGTGAGGCCCCCTAATCCTGCCATGGCCCGCCTGGGCAACACCACCTGTCACGACCGACATCGGTCTGGTGTCGCCAGCGCACCTGATGTAGATACTACGGGTGAACGCACATGTGCGTTCACCTTCGGAGGGCACGGACATGTACCAGGGCACAATCGCACGGCTCTTGATCGACAAGGGTTTCGGCTTCATCCGGGATGAAGCGGGCCTCGAGCACTTCTTCCACCGGAGCGCCGTGCGCGGCGTGGTGTTCGAACTCCTGCGCGAGGGTCAGCGCGTCGAGTTCGTAACCGAGGAATCGGCGAAGGGACCGCGCGCCGCTGACGTGCGTCTCATCGAAGGCTGACCCTTCCACCCGGCCCGGGTATGATCGCGGGTGGAAGCGAACGGGGCCCGGTGGCCCTCCCGGTCTTCAAAACCGGTCGCTGCCCTCTTTGAGGGCGGGCTGGGTTCGACTCCCAGGCGCTTCCGCCAGCCGCTGAGCCGATGAGAACCTGGGCCGCGCCCCCGTGCAGTGTGCGCGTCTCGGCCCGCGGCGCTACGCGGCGCTACGCGTCGATGGCGGCCAGCACGGCAGCAAGGTCGCTCAGGTCTTCGAACACCGCATCCGGTTCGCACGCGCGGAGTTCGTCCACGGTGTGCCCGCCGGTGGCCACGGCAATCACACGGGCGCCAGCGGCGCGCGCGCAGGTCACGTCAAACGGCGTGTCGCCCACCACGATGGCGTGCGACGGGGCCGGCAGTCGCACGCCGCGCGACGGCGCCGCGGCCAGCGCTGCGCGGGCGATGTCGTTGCGGTCGGCGTGATCGTCGCCATAGGCGCCCCAGCTGAAACGGCGCCACAGATCGAAGTGCTCCAGCTTGATGCGCGCGCCGGCCTCGTAGTTCCCGGTGAGCAGCGCGCAATGCACCTCGCCGCGCCCGGCCAGCGCATCGAGTAGCGACGGCACGCCGGGCAACATCGCCTTGGTGCCCTGCGCCGGTTCATGGATGGCCTCGGCCAGACGCGCCAGATAGCGATCGCGCACGCGCGCCAGCGCGTCTGGCGTCGCGGGCACGCCGGCGCGCTCGAGGCCCTGCTCCACGAGGTAGCGATCGGTGCGGCCCGCCAGCGAGACGCCCGCAAACGCGTCGGCAACGCCGAAGAGCTCGTGGAACGCCCTGGTGATCGCCCGCAGTCCGGCGTCGCCGGTGAGCACGAGCGTGCCATCGATGTCGAACAGCAGCAGCCGCGGCGTCACTCGGCCGACCCGTGGTGGATGTCGATGGCGCGCGGGCCGCTCGTCGTGCGCTCCTGCGAGAAGCTCACGCGTTCGCCCACCCAGAGGCTGGCCATGCCGCCGGCACGCACTCCGTGCTCGACGAAGAACCACTCGCCTTGCTGGTCGTCGCGGATGAAGCCGAAGCCGTGGGCCAGCTCGATCCGCACGACCGCTCCGTGGATGATCATGCCGCCATTATCCCAAACCCAGCCGTGCCAGCAAGCCCGGACGCGAGAGCAGGCCGGTGGCGGCGTCCAGCGTGAGCGCTGTTCCGCCCAGCGCCTTCACGAAGTCCCGATCGCCGCTGATCGCGAGCAACCCGGTGCCGCGCTGCGACACGATGCGCGCCAGGTCTCGCGCAAAGCCCGCCACGGCGTGGCGCGGCAGCGAGGCAGTGGGATGCTCGGCCACGATCAGCCGTGGACCGAGCGCCAGCGCGCGCGCCAGGCGCACGCGCTGCAGCACCACCGGATCGGCGCCGCGCACCGCCCGGCCGAGGTCGCCCCGGGCGATGCCTACTTCGTCGGCCAGGGCCTCCACCGCAGGCAGCACGTCAGGGCGGATCGGGTCGATCGAGAGCGTGAGCGGCAATGCCAGATTCTGGGCGATGGAGAACTGGTCGAGCAGCACCGCCCGCTCGGTGAGCAAGCCGAATCCGTCGAGCATGGCCAGCCACGCGTCGAAATCGTCAATCGCCTCGGTGGACCGGCCGAAGAGCCGCACCGACCCCTGGTCCGGACGCATCGCCGCCGTCATGAGATTCACAATCACTTCCGCGGCGAGCGCATCGGGACCCGACACCGAGACGATGGCGCCGCGGGTCACCCGCAAGTCGACGATGCGCAGCGGGCGCAAGCCCTGGTAGTCCTTCACCACGCCGGCCAGCTCGACGAGCACCTCGGAGTCAGCCGTGGTCACCGGCGGGTCTCGAGTGGGCTGTGCTGCGACCGCCGCGCCTGAAGGGCGTGCCAGGCCGGCTCGGGCAGCGGCACGCCGCCGAGGACCCGGCGGCGCGAGCGGTGGCTCATGGGATCGTCGCCGTGGAAGTCGGACCCGCCCGACACGGCGAGACCGAGTTGCTGGGCACGTTCGAGGTAGCGCGCCTGATCGGCCTCGCTGTGGTCGGAGTGGTAGGCCTCGAGTGCATCCAGACCGTCACTCGCCCATTGCGCCAGGCAGTCGTCACGCCGGGTCACGCCGGGATGTGCCAGCGAGGCCACGCCGCCGGCCGCGTGAATGATCGCGCACACGTCGTTCGGGGGCACGCCGGTGCGCGACACGTAGGCCGGGCAGCCCTCGCCGAGCAGACGGTCGAAGGCGTCCTGCACCGACGACGCGTGACCGGCAGAGACCAGCGCCTGCGCCACGCCTGGCCGGCCCACGGCAGCGCCCGCGCGAGCAGCGACGCGCGCGAGCAGCGGCTCGAGATCCACCTTCGCCCCGGCCTGGGCCAGGGCGGCGCCGATGGCCCGCGCGCGCGCCACGCGCCGCGCGCGCTGCCCGGCCAGAAAGGCCCCGAGGGACGAATGCGCCGGATCGATCCAGTAGCCGAGCACGTGCACGTCGCGGCCCTGCCACACGGCGGTCACTTCGACGCCAGGCACAAGGGTGAGCCGCAGGCGATCGGCATGAACGCGCGCCTCGGCCAGGGCCGCCACGGTATCGTGGTCGGTGATCGCGAAGGTGGTGACGCCGGCGGCGTGCACCCAGGCCACCAGGTCGGCTGGACTGCACCGACCGTCGGACGCGGTCGTGTGCATGTGCAGGTCGATCACGTCGGCGGGCGAAGCTTCCGGGGCGCCACGGGCCGCGCCGCCGCCGCGCGCCTCGTCTTCGGCCCGGCGTGCTGTCGCGTGATGAGCGCCCGGTACTCGCGGATCAGCAGCTCGAGGTGTTCCCGTTCTTCGTCGGCGAACTCCAGGAAGATCTGCTTGCCCTCGGAATCTTCGAAGCGCTCGCCGTAGCGCTTGAAGAACTTGTGCGAGCCGCGCTCGCAGCGGATGCCGATGCGCAGAGCCTCGGCCTCGTCGACGCCCGGCTTGCTGAGCTGTTCGGTGCCCTCGGCGAACAGGCCGTTGGCGGCGCCCTTGAAGAACAGGAACGTCGGCCGCGATTCCAGTTCGGGATCGCGCTCGAGCAGGGTGCGATAGCGCGCCTCGAGCCGGTTCAGGTGATCGACTTCTTCTTCGGCCAGCTTCTCGAACACGTGGCGGCCGCGGGTGTTCTTCACCAGGCGCGCGGCCCGCGTATAGAACTCGCGCCCGCTGCGTTCGGTGGCAATGGCGATACGCATCGCGTCGCGGGCGAACAACAGTTCAGAGTTGCCGGCATCGGGCTGCGTCGTGCGTCCGGCCTGACAGGCCTCGCACGTGCCGTAGATCTGCACCACGCTCTGCCGAGCGGTGAAGTTCCGGGCGGCCGCCACCTCTTCGACCAGCGCCTCGATGTCGGAACTGAGGAACTCGAACGACCGGTTGCAGGTCTTGCAGATGAGGTGATAGTGCCGGGGATGGCGGTAGGAGTGTTCGAACCGGAATCGTCCCTCGCCGAAGTCCACCTTGCGCGCGATGCCGGCCGCCACCATCCACTGCAGCGTGCGATAGACGGTGGCCCGGCTGATGCGGTGGTCTTCGCGCTTGATGACATCGACGAGGTCGTCGGCGCTGAGGTGACCTTCCTGCTTGAGGAAGGTATTCACGATCTGATCGCGCTTGCCAGAGCGCTTCGTACCGGCGGGACGCAGGCGATCGATGTCGGGAAGTGCGCTCATCGCCATGACGGGGAACCTGACACGACGCCGCGGCGGCGACGTTACGCGCTAAACGACGACCCGCACCCGCAGGTGGAGCTGGCGTTCGGGTTCTTGATGGTGAAGCCGCCGCCGGTGACGGTATCGACGAAGTCGACCTCGGCGCTCTTCAGGTAGCTGAGGCTCACGGGGTCGACGAACAGACGCACGCCGTTCGACTCGAACAACTGGTCGCCGACGCCGCCGGATTCCTCGATCATCAGACCGTACTGGAAACCCGAGCAGCCGCCGCCCTGCACGAACACGCGCAGGCCGCTCTCAGCCTTGCCTTCTTCCATGAGCAGTTCGCGAATCTTCCCGGCCGCAGCTTCGGTCACGTTGATGATGCTGGGCGTGAGGACCGGCACGGGCGCGTCGAGTGAGGTTGCGATGGCGGTATCGGTGTGCATGGTTCGCTCAGTATAGCACGGCAAATGCGCGTTGAATTGCACTCGCAACCCGTTCAAATGTAGTCACTTACAGCAGAGCCGCAAGGCGATCCCGCGGCTCCGTAAGGGGCGTGGCCAACGCCGCCAGCTGCGTGGCCGACGCCTGCTCGATGTCCTGGTGCAGGCTGTTGCCGTGCGCGTCCATGGTGACGATGGCCGGAAAGTCCCTGAGCGTCAGATGCCACATCGCTTCCGGGGTTCCGAACTCCTGCAACGACACGCCGTCGACGCGCTCGATGCAGCGCGCGTAGAACTGCGCGGCCCCTCCGATGGCGTTCAGATACACGGCGCCGTGCGCCTTCAATCCCGCCAGGGTCTTCGGTCCCATGCCGCCCTTGCCCATCACGGCGCGGATGCCGTAGCGGCCGATGAGGTCGGCTTGGTACGGCTCCTCGCGGATGCTCGTGGTGGGACCAGCGGCGGTGATCGTCCACGAGCCGTCGTCGAGCTTCTTCACGACCGGACCGCAGTGATAGACCAGACTGCCGCGCAGATCGACCGGCGGCTCATGCGACATCAGGTGGTGGTGCACCGCGTCGCGGCCGGTGAAGGCGCGGCCGCTCACCATCACCACATCACCCACCTCGAGACTGCGCACGGTGGCCTCGTCGAGCGGCGTCGTGAGCGCAATCTCGCGGCCGCTGCGGCGGAAGCCGCCCTGGTCCATCATGGCCAGTGCCGGCACCGCAGGATCGCGATACAGCCACTCGGTGATCGCGCCAGTCGTCGAGTCGAGCACCACGCCGAGACGACGGAAGGCCCAGCAGTCGTAGGCCACCGACACGAAGAAGCTCGCCGGCAGGCGGTTGGCCGCGCCCACCTTGCAGCCGATGAGCGACACCTTGCCGCCAAAGCCCATGGTGCCCACGCCCAGGCGGTTCACCGTGCCCATGATCTCGGCTTCGAGCGCGGCCAGCCGCTCGTCGGGGTTCACGTCGTCGAGCGTGCGGAAAAGCTGTTCCTTGGCGAGCACGTAGCCCGACGTGCGGTCGCCGCCAATCCCCACACCGAGGGCGCCGGGCGCGCAGCCTTTGCCTTGCGCGTTCCACACCGCATGCAGGATGCACTTGCGCACACCCTCGAGCGTGCGGTCGGCGCGGCCCAGGTGCGCCAGCTCGGTCGGCAGCGAGTACTGGATGTTCATGTTCTCGCAGCCGCCGCCCTTGAGGATCAGCTTCACCTCGATCACGTCGCGGTCCCACTGCTCGAAGTGGATGATCGGCGTGCCGGGCCCGAGGTTGTTGCCCGAGTTCTCACCCGTGAGGGAGTCGACCGAGTTGGGCCGCAGCTTGCCGCGCGTGGTGGCTTCGGCCACGGCGTCCTTGATGCGCTGCTTCAACACGATCTGGTTCACGCCGACGGGCGTCTTCACCTCGAAGGTGGGCATGCCCGTGTCCTGGCAGATGGCGCCTTCCACCTCCGCCGCCTGGTCGATGTTCTGGCCAATGATCGACAGGGCCTGCGCGGCGCGGGGCTGCTCTTCCTGGTCCATGGCCACGCGCATGGCGGCGCGCACGTCGGGCGGCAGATCGGTGGAGGTTCTGACGATGAGAGCAACGACCGAGTCGAGGAAAGCGGGCAGCATCCGCCTAGTATAGTAACCAGCGTGTCAATGAGAGGCGCAGGCGTGGCGGCACTGCTCGTGCTCGGGGCCTGGCTGCCGCTCGCCGCCCAGGCGCCTCAGCCAGCGAAGAGCCAGCACGGGCGTCTCTTTCCGCCGCAAGACCTCGGCTTGCTCGAGGCGCCCGACCGCGACGAGTGGCAGCGGCCCCATCAGATTCTCGACGCGCTCGGCATCGCCGACGCCTCGGTGGTGGCCGACGTCGGCGCCGGGAGCGGGTGGTTCACGGTGCGGCTGGCGCGGCGCGTGGGCCCGAACGGACTGGTCTACGCGCAGGACGTGCAGCCCGAGATGCTGGCGGCCATCACGCGGCGCGTGCAGCGCGAAGGGCTGGTGAACGTGCGCCCGGTGCTGGGCCGCGGCAGCGACCCGCGTTTGCCCGCTGGCAAACTGGACGCGGTGCTGATCGTGGACGTGGTGCACGAGATCGAGGACCGCGTGACGCTCTTCCGGAATCTCGCCGCCGCGCTCAAGCCGGTGGGCCGCATCGGCGTCGTGGACTTCCGCAGTGGCGGGGCCGGGCCCGGCCCCGACCCGCGCGACCGGGTCGCGGCCGAGGTCCTCGAGGGCGAGGCCGCGCGCGCTGGCCTGGTCCTGCAGCGGCGCGAGACCTTCCTGCCGTTTCAGTACTTCCTGATCTTCGGCCGCGCGAATGCGCCGACCGAGGGCGCTAGTGACGCGAGCCAGCCAGCGCCCGCCGCACCATCGGCACGACCGGTGCGACCAGGGCGACCTTGACGAGATCGGCCACGGCGTACGGCGCGAACATCGCGACCACGCCGGCGCTGGTCGCGGCCGGCACGAACAGGCTCGCCCACGCGATCCCGCCCGCATACAGCGCCACGAGTCCCGCCGCCATGGCGGCCATCGTGGCGACGACGCCGCGCGTCACGCCGCGGTTGCTGAGAAGTCCAGCGACGGCTGCCGCCACAGGGAAGGCCAGCAGGAATCCGCCGGTTGGTCCGAGCAGCCGGGCCGCGCCTGGCAGCAGGACCGGCGACCACGCAAACGCGGACGCACCCGTCACGCCCGCCGCGAGGTACAACACCTGGCTGAGCGCGCCCTGGCGGGCGCCGAGCACCACGCCCGCGAGCAGCACGGCCATCGGCTGCAGCGTGAACGGAATCGGCGACCCCGGCAGCGTGACGCTGACTTGTGCGGCTGCGGCCGTGAGCACGGCCGCACCGGTCACGGTGCCGGCCATGAGGCCGAAGCGAACCGCGCGTCGGTCGGGACGGGTCGTAAAGTCCGGGAGGCGAGCGGCACGATAATGCGTCATACGGGGGGAATCTTACCAACATGCGGACAGCGCTGACAATTGCAGGCAGTGATTCCGGCGGTGGCGCCGGCATCCAGGCCGACTTGAAGACCTTTGCCGCCCTCGGGGTCTACGGCACCTCGGCCATTACCGCCCTGACGGCGCAGAACACCATGGCGGTCACTGCGCTGCGGGTCGCGCCGGCCGACATGGTGGTGGCCCAGATCGACGCCGTGGTGAGCGACCTCGGCTGCGATGCCGTGAAGACCGGGATGCTGGCGGCGGCGGCCATCGTCGAGGCCGTGGCCGAGGCGGTCACGCGTCTTCGCCTGCCGCATCTGGTGGTCGATCCGGTGATGGTGTCGAAGAGCGGTGACCACCTGCTGGCCGAGGACGCGGTGGCGGCCTTGCGGCAGCGCCTGCTGCCGCTCGCCCGGGTCGTGACGCCGAACATCCCTGAAGCCGAAGTGCTCGCCGGCCTGACGATCGCGACGCTGGACGACGCCATTCGTGCCGCCCACGCCATCCGCGCCCTCGGCGCGCGCGCCGTGATCGTGAAGGGCGGGCATCTCGACCGACCAGACATCGTCGACGTGCTCGTTGACGGCGACGAAGGCGACGCCGTCGTGCAGCTCGTGACCCCGCGCGTCGCTGGCGTGCACACCCACGGCACCGGCTGCACCTTCGCGGCGGCCATCACGGCGCGTCTGGCGCTCGGCGACGGGCTCGAAGCGGCCGCGCGCGCGGCGCAGGCCTACGTGGCCGGCGCGATGCGCGCGGGCGTGCCGCTCGGCCAGGGACATCGCCCGCTGGACCACTTCTGGCGCGAGCGGCCGCACTGAGCACTATTGCTGATCGCTATCGGCATCGAAACGGTCTCTGTAGCCGATCCCGATGCACGGACCGGCCTGCTACTCGGGCGGCACGTCCTGCACCGACCGCCAGAGTTCTGAATACTTGGCGCGCACAGACGCATCGAGCTCCGCCGCCAGTGACTCCGGCAGACGCAACGCACGAATCACTTCCTGCACGTCGGCCAGATCCTTCAAGCGATGCGGCGCGCTGAGCCCCGAGGCCAGCTTCAGCTCGAGCAGCGTCGGCAGGGGCAGCAACGACACTCGCGCGCCGCGTCTGGCCGCCACACCGGGGTCGGGAAACGAGACGGACTTCGGCCGGCCGTCGCCAGGAAAACTTCCGGCCAGCACGATGTCGATATCGACGCCGTGTGCCGTGTCTCGAATCCCCCGACTGCCGGGAAACTTTTCGAGGTAGCCCCGGCCGAGCGCCGCCGCCTTGAGCGTGTCCAAGCCGTCAGCGGTCAAGAGCAAGTCCACGTCGGTCGTGGCCCGCTGGTAGCCGAATTCGTTCAACGCCATTGCGCCGATCAACGCATACGGCACGTTCAACTGGTCGAGCAGTTCCACGATCTGGTGGAGCGCACGCTGCACATCGGCATCGCCCATGAAGAACCTCGACGTGGCATCGACGCCCTGCCAGAACTGCGACTCGGCGTGGCCAGCCAAGGGCGCGGTGGACATGTCCGAGGATAGCACTCGCGCACTGCACTCGCGCCATTCTTCAGCGCCGGAATCCGGCCGCGCGAACTCGACGCCGAGCCATCGAGCCTTTCCGTTTTCAGGACGACATGTTCCACGCGGGTGGGTTCTCCGGCCATACCCCCGCGCGGCGACGGCGGTGCCGCTATAATTCCAGGTCTGCCCCTGATGCCGCCCGTCACCGCCATCACCGCCGCGCCCCTCAGCGTCGACGCCGTGCTGCGCGCCGTCGCAGGCCCGGGGGCCGGCGCGGTCACGACCTTCGTAGGGCTGGTGCGCGACCACAACGTGGGCCGCCGGGTGCTGTGGCTCGACTACGAAGCCTACGCGCCCCTGGCCGACAAGGCACTCGGCATCATCATCGGCGAGGCTGAGGCACGCTGGCCTGGCGCGCGGGCCGCCATCCACCACCGCACGGGCCGGATCGAGATCGGCGAGGCCAGTGTGGTCATCGCCGTGACCACGGCGCACCGCGCCGACGCCTTCAGCGCGTGCCGCTACGCCATCGAGCGCATCAAGCAGATCGTGCCGATCTGGAAGCACGAGCATTTCGAGGGCGGCGAGGTGTGGATCGAGGGCGCCACGGCCGACGCCAACGACGAGGCCGCGCGCGAAGCCGCGCTGAAGATCGCATGCGCGTGAACGTGAAGCTGTTCGCCCGCCTGCGCGAGCTCGTGGGCACGGGCGATCTCGCCCTTGACGCGCCCGACGGCGCCACCGTGCGCGACGTGTGGCAGGCGCTCGTGCAGGCGCACCCGGCGGCCGCGGTCTACGAGCGGTCGATGTCGTGTGCGGTGAATCTGGATTACGCCCGGATGACGACCGCCGTCTCCGAGGGCGACGACGTGGCGTTCCTGCCGCCAGTCTCTGGCGGCAGCAGCGCGGAGCCGAGGTAACGGATGCTCGACAAACTGGCTGGCGTCGAACAACGCTACGAATCTCATGCCGCGGCCATGGCCTCACAGGCCGTGCAGAGCGACCCCAACGAGTACCGCAAGCACGCCAAGGCGCTGGCCGAGATCGAACCGCTCGTGCAGGCCTACCGCGACTACCGTCAGGTGCTCGAGCAGATGGCCCAGGCCGATGAACTGGCGAAGGGCACCGACGCCGACATGGCGGCGCTGGCCGCCGACGAGCTGCTCGAGCTGGCCACCACGCGCGACGCGCTGCTCGCCGACATCAAGATTCTGCTGCTGCCGAAGGATCCGAACGACGAGAAGAACGTCATCCTCGAAATCCGCGCCGGCACCGGCGGCGAGGAAGCCGCGCTCTTCGCTGGCGATCTCTACCGCATGTACAGCCGCTTCGCCGAGAAGCAGGGCTGGAAGATGGACCTGATGTCGCTCAGCGAGATCGGCAACGGCATCCGCGAAGCGATCGTCAACATCGAAGGCAAGCGGGTCTACAGCCGGCTGAAATTCGAAAGCGGCGTGCACCGCGTGCAGCGTGTGCCGGATACCGAGGCCAGCGGCCGCATCCATACCTCCACGGCCACGGTGGCCGTGCTGCCGGAGGCCGAAGAGGTCGACATCCAGATCGAGGCCAAGGACCTGCGCATCGACACGTTCATGTCGAGTGGTCCGGGTGGCCAGAGCGTGAACACGACCTACTCGGCCGTCCGCCTCACGCATCTGCCGACCGGGATGGTGGTGTCGCAGCAGGACGAGAAGTCGCAGATCAAGAACCGGGCGAAGGCCATGAAGGTGCTGCGCGCGCGCCTCTACGAGATGGAGCTGCAGAAGCAGCAGGATGCCGAGGCCAAGGAACGGCGCGGCCAGGTGGGCACGGGCGAGCGCTCCGAGAAGATCCGCACCTACAACTTCCCGCAGAGCCGCATCACCGACCACCGCGTGGGCTTCACCAGCCACCAGTTGCCGACCGTGCTGAACGGCGAACTGGCCGAGCTGCTCGACGCCGTCTCGACGTTCTTCCAGTCCGAACGCCTGAAGGACGTCACGAGCACCAACACGCCACCAGGCGCCGACCCGGCGAAGAAGTAGCGCGGTCCGAGGGTGGCGCGCCTCCGCGACCTGGTCGATGCCGCCCGCACGCCGCTCGTGGCAGCCGGCATCCCAGTCGACGAGGCCGCGCTCGATGCCGAGCTGCTGATGCGCGACGTGCTCGCGTGGGATCGCGCTTCGTGGATCACCAGACGCGAGGAAGCCGCGGCCCCCGCCGTGGCGCAGGCCTTCGCGCGGGCCATCGCGCGCCGCGCCGGGCGTGAGCCCGTCGCCTACATTCGCGGCGTGCAGGAGTTCTACGGCCGGGCCTTCCAGGTGCGGCCCGGCGTGCTCATCCCGCGCCCTGAGACGGAACTGCTCATCGACGAAGCGCTCACGCTGCTGGCCGGGCAGGCCACGCCGCGCATCGCCGACGTCGGCACCGGCAGCGGCTGCCTCGCCATCACGCTCGCCCTCGAGACGCCGGGCGCGACGGTGGCGGCCACCGACATCTCGGCCGACGCGCTGGCGATCGCCCGGGCGAACGCGACTGCGCTCGGCATGACGACGCGCATCGACTTCCGCCACACATCGCTGCTCGACGGCGTCTCCGGGCTTTTCGATCTGCTCGTCGCGAATCCGCCCTACGTGCCCGAACGCGACGCGTCATCGCTCGCCCCCGAAGTGCTCGCGCACGAGCCGCGCCTGGCGCTGTTCGGCGGGCCCGATGGCCTGCGCGACGTGCGCGCGCTGGTCGCGCTTGCGGCCGCGGCACTCACGCCGGGCGGGTTGCTGGTGATGGAAATCGGGATGGGACAGTGGCCGGATGTGCGCCACGCGTTGACCGAGGCGGGATGGGCCAGACACGCCCGCGTGCGCAGCGACTTGCAGGGGATTCCGCGCGTCGTCGTGGCCGCGCGGTGAGCGCCCGGCCGCGGCGGCGCCACGGCCAGGCCTCGAGAGGCGCTACCGGTTCGGAATCACGAGTTCCTGGCCAGGGTGGATCATGTTGGGATCCTTCAGCTTGTCCTTGTTGGCGTTGAAGATGTCCATGTAGCGGTTGGCGTCGTCGAGATGCACCTTGGCAATCTTCGACAGCGACTCGCCGGGCTTCACCGTGTGCACGCCGTGGATGTCGGTGCGTTCGGCCTTCACCTCGGCCGCCACTTCCGCCTCCCAGCCGCTGTGCTTCTTGATCGCGTCCCACAGCAGGTCGCGCTCGAGCGCGTAGGTGGTGGTGCCGGCGATCTGCACCTTTCCGGCCACTTCCTTCAGCGAGAAGTTCTTGACGCCGAGCGTCGTGGCGATGCCTTCCAGGTCACGGTATTTGTCGAGCACGGGCGTCTCTCCATATCCGCCGCCGTTCCACGCAGGCGGTGCGGGGACACGTTCGGGGGATGTCGTTGCTGGAATCATGACACGGGCTCACGACCGTTTGTCACCTCCCATCGGCTCGGCCGTGCCCTATACTCCGGCCCATGAGCTGCCTCTTCTGTCGAATCGCGGCGGGCGAGATTCCGGCCACGGTGGTGTTCGAGGACGACGACCTCATGGCGTTCGAGGACATCAACCCGCAGGCCCCCATGCATGTGCTCGTGATCCCGCGCGCGCATATCAGCACGGTGAACGACCTGGCACCCGGGCACGACGTGCTGGTGGGCGCCATGGTGCGCCGGGCGGGCCTTCTGGCGGCCGAGCGCGGCTACGCCGGCTCCGGCTTTCGCACGGTCTTCAACTGCAACGCCGACGCCGGCCAGACGGTGTTCCACATCCACCTGCACGTGCTCGGCGGGCGAACCCTGGCCTGGCCGCCAGGCTAGCAGCGCCGAAGGGCTGGAGGCACTGTCCAGCCGGGGCCGCGCTCAATCCTGGTCGCGTTTCGCCAGCACGTAGCGGCCGCGCGCGTGCGGCCGGTCGAGATGGAAGTCGACGACCCGGTAGCCCCTTGCGAAATAGGTCTCGAACAGCTCGCGGGTCTGCATCCGCCACTCGAACGCCAGCGCCGGCGCCTCGCGCTGCATCTCGGTGAAGCCCATCGGGATCTCGAGCACCAGCCGCCGCTCTTCCCGCGTCAGGAAGAGTTCGGAGTTGGCCAGCCACGCCTGCGCCGGATGCGTGGCATTGACCGGCGCGGCCTCGGCCAGTTCGTCCGTCTTCACCGGAATCGCGTCGTCTGGCGTGACGCGGCGGGCCACATGCGGTCTGGCAATCCACCACTGCGCCACCAGACGGTCGGTGGGGGTGCCCTTGTGCAGCACGCTCGTGGACTCGCCGTAGACGTTGCGGTGGTATTCCTCGGCCACGACGCCCAGCTTCGTGAAGTTCAGGTGCGCGTTCATGGCCTGGAGCGGGTCGTAGGTCCACTCGATGAGTTCGTAGCCCTGCGCCAGGGCGCGGTCGCGCTGCGCCAGCTTCAGCGCGCGCCCGAGCCCGCTGTTGCGGTACTCCGGCAGCACCCCGAGCATGTGCGACCACTGGAGCACCTGCCGGCCGGCCTTCATGCCGACAATCGAGTAGACGAAGCCCACCATGCAGTCGGCCGCGTCGAACGCGCCAATCAGGATGGCGCCGCGCTTCACGGTGATCGTGAAGACCGGCAGCGTGACCATGTCGTTCAGGTCGGTGAAGCCCCAGACCTGGGCTTCCAGGTCCATCACCTGGCGGAATTCATCGGCGGTGTGCAGGTCGCGGAAGCGCAGCTCAGACATCGAATGACGAGTGTAGCGCGGGCCAGAGCAGCGGCGGCAGATCGTGTAGCCGGCGGATGAGCGGCACGTGTGCCGGCCGCGCGGTCGAGTCGTCGCCGACGCGCCGCAGCCACACCGCGCGCAGCCCAGCGGCGAGCGCGCCATGCACGTCGGCCTTCAGGCTGTCACCCACCATGACGGCCTCGTCAGGGCGCACCTTGGCCGACGCCAGGGCCGCCTCGAAGATGCTGCGGTGCGGCTTCATGTAGCGATGGGGGTGCGCCGACACGTGGGTGCGCACGTAGCGGTCGAGTTCGAAGTGTTCGGTGAACGCCTCGAGCGAGCGGTGCGAGTTCGAGATCACGCCCAGCTCCAGCCCCCTGGCCGCCAGCGCCGGCAGCACGGCGTGCACGTCGTCATAGAGATCGAAGTGGTGATTGGCGGCCCACGCCTCGTAGATCTCGGCCGCCGCCACCCGCACGCCGGTCCCCTGGCCGCCCATCTGTTCGATGATCGCCGCCGTGTAGGCGATGAACAGCTCGTGGTCATAGCGCGGATCGTCGAGGTCGTCGAGCATCGGCAGCGTCAGCGTGACTGCCGCGTCGAACCGGGCCGCATCTACCGCTACGCCGTGCTCGGCACAGGTCGCGGCATAGCCGTCGCCATGGAAGCGCGGTCCCGGGTGGATGAGCGTGAAGTCGACGTCGAAGAAGACCGCGCGAATCGCCGCTGGGCCGCTCATGCGCTCGGGCCCGTCCACGGGCCCGCCACCACCACCACCGCGCGCGCCGGGTCGAGCAGCCGGCGCGTCACGCGCGCCACGTCCTCGTGGGTGACGCGGGCAATCCGCTCGGGCAGGCGCGCGTCGTGGTCGATCCCCAGCCCGAACATCTCGGCCGAGAGCAGGAAGCCGGCGATGCCGCCGTTGGTCTCGAGCTGGCGCGGCAGCGAGCCGATCAGGTATTTCTTCGTGTCGTCCACTTCGGCGCGGGTGAAGCCGCCGGTCAGCACCGACCGCAGCTCAGCGTCGATCGAGTCGATGGTGCGCTGCACGTTCTCGGCCGCCACGCCCGCCCGCACCATCAGCGGACCCGCAACCAGACCGGCATCCAGGCTGCTGAACACGTAGTAGGCCATGCCCTGGCGTTCGCGGATGCTGTCGCCGAGGCGCCCGCCGAGCGCGTACTGGCCGAGCGCGTTGTTCATGACGAGCGCCGGATAGTAGTCGTCGTCCAGGCGCGACAACCCGACGAAGCCATAGGCGACATCGGCCTGCGACTTGTCGGGCATGGCGCGCACCACGAGCCGGCGCTCGGTGGTGGCCGGTGACGCCGGCAGGGCAGCCGGGGCCGTGGCTGGCCCGGTCCAGTCGCCCACCTGAGCTGACACTGCGTCGACGAGCCCGTCGGCATCGAGGTCGCCGACAATCACCACGGTAGCGGCCGATGGCGCAAACGCCCGGCGGTGGAACGCCTGCAGGTGCGCCCGCGTCAGCGCCTCGACGTCGGCGGCGTAGCCGCGCACGGGACGTCCCTGGGGATGTCCGTGCGGATAGAGCGCCGCGTTCAGCGCGTCGACGGCCACCGATCCAGGGTCGTCGGCGGCTTCGCGAATCGCCGTGAGCAGTTCGGCCCGCCGCGTCGTGACTTCCGCCTCCGGAAAACTCGGCGCGCGGGCGACGTCGCACGCCACCGGCAGCACGGCCGCCAGGTCGTCGACCAGGCAGGTGGCGCTGACCACGATCTGCTGGCGTCCGGCGCCCACCGACAGCGACGCGCCTCGGCCGTCGAGCTCGTCGGCTATGGCGTCGGCACCGTAGCGGGCAGTGCCCTTGTCGAGCACGCGCGCGGTCAGCGCCGCACTGCCGGTGGCCCCGTCGGGATCGGCCGACGCGCCGGCGTTCACGCCGATGGCCAGCGACACGGCCGGAATGAGTCGATTTCTCGCGGCGATGATCGTGAGGCCGTTGGGCAACACGCGCCGCACCGGTGCCAGCGCCATCAGCGGGCCTCGCCGTCTGCGCCCACGGTGGGCTCGAAGATGCCGAGGGTGCGGTTGTCGACCGTGAGGTAGGCAGCGGCCACCGCGTTGACCTGATCGAGCGTGACCGCATCGAGCCGGCCGTTCACCTCGCCCCAGTCCTGCCAGCGGCCGATCGTGGCGAAGTAGCCGAGCTGATGGGCCAGGTCGGTCACGCTGCCGCCGTCGAACACGAACCGCGCCCGCAACTGGGCGCGCACGCGCGCCAGCTCCGCCACCGTGACGCCGTCGCGGGCCACCAGCGCGCACTGTTCGAGCACGGCGGTTTCCACGGCGGCCAGCGTCTGGCCGTGCGCCACCGTGGCGCTGATGGCATACAGGAACGGCTCCGCCGTGGGCGCCAGGAAGCCGCCGATCGACGAGGCCAGACCGGCATTCACGATCGTGCGGTAGAGCCGCGCGCTGCGCTGCGGCGTGGGCACCGAGCCGCCCGACCAGATGTTCAGGCCGGAAGCGCCGGTGAGAATCGCGTCGAGCACCAGGAGCGGAAAGAAGTCTGGGTCGGCGAAGCGCGGCGCATGATACGCCGCCCGCCAATAGGCCGTCGTTCCGGGCTTACGCAGGTGCACCCGTCGCTCGGCTTCCTGCGGCGGCTCTGTGGTAGTGGTCCGTCGCGCCGGCGTGCCGGGCGCAATCCCGCCAAAGGCGGCCTGCACGCGCGTGAGCACATCGGCCGTGTCGACATCGCCGACCACCACCAGCGTGGCGTTGTTGGGCACGTAGAAACGGCGGTAGTGGCCGTACAGGTCTTCGCGCGTCATGGTCTTCAGGTCGCCGAGCCAGCCAATCGTGGGATGGCGATAAGGATGCGCCTTGAAGGCCGTGGCCGTCATCTCGGTGTCGAGCCGCTGCTCGGGGTCGTTGTCACCGCCCTGCAGCTCCGAGATGATCACGGTACGCTCCGACTCGCAGTCGGCCGGCTCATAGAGGCAGCTCGCCATCCGCTCGGCTTCGATGAAGAGCATCCGCTCGAGCGCATCGGCCGTCGCCGTCTCGAGATAAGTGGTCTGGTCAATCCAGGTGTAGCCGTTCCAACTGCCACCGAACTGCTCGATGATCCCCTTCACCTGGTCGCGCGGGATGTTGGTGGTGCCCTTGAAGTTCATGTGCTCGACCCAGTGCGACACGCCGGTCACGCCCGGGCCTTCGTCGCGGGACCCAACCTTGTACCAGCACCACACCGACGCCAGGGGCGCGGTGTGCACCTCCTGAACCAGCACCGTCAGGCCATTGGCCAGGGTCGACTCGTGCACCATGCCTCCACTGTACAATGGTCGAATTCCTATGGCCGAGTGGAAAGACACGTGCAACTTGCCGCGCACGGCCTTCTCGATGAAGGCCAACCTGCAGACGGCCGAGCCCGAGACCGTGGCGCGGTGGGACGCGATGGATCTCTACGGGCAAATCCGCCAGGCACGCAAGGGCGCCCCCACCTACCTGCTGCACGACGGGCCACCCTACGCCAACGGCGAGATTCACATCGGCACGGCGCTCAACAAGATCCTGAAGGATTTCGTCGTCAAGTCGCACAACATGCTCGGCTACGATGCGCCCTACCTGCCCGGGTGGGATTGCCACGGCCTGCCGATCGAGCTGAAGGTCGATCGCGAGCTGGGCCCGAAGAAGCGCGAGCTGACCACGGCCGACTTCCGCCGGGCGTGCCGCGCCTACGCAGAAAAGTACGTCGGCATCCAGCGCGAGGGGTTCAAGCGACTCGGGGTCATCGGCAAGTGGGACGACCCGTACCTGACGATGGCGTTCCGCTACCAGGCGGCCATCGTGCGGGCCCTTGGCGCGTTCGTCGCAAAGGACATGGTCTACAAGGGCAAGAAGCCCGTGCACTGGTGCACCCACTGCCGCACGGCGCTGGCCGAAGCCGAAGTCGAGTACGAGCCGCACGTGTCGCCGTCGATCACCGTGGAGTTCCCGCTGAGCGAGGCGAGCCGCGCCGAGGCCGAGGCGCGCGTGCCGGGGCTCGCGGGCCGGCCGGTGTCGGTGCTGATCTGGACGACCACCCCCTGGACGATTCCGTCGAATCTCGCGATCGCGTTCCATCCCGATTTCGACTACGGCGCCTACGACGTGAACGGCACCGCCGTGATCGTGGCGAAGGATCTCGCCGCGTCGGTGGCGAGCAAGACCGGCCGCTCGTTCGACACGCTGCTGGCCACGTTCCCGGGAGCGCTGATGGAGCGACTGGTGTTCCGCCATCCGCTCTACGATCGCGACTCGCTGGCGGTGCTCGGCGACTACGTTACGCTCGAGGCTGGCACCGGCGCGGTGCACACGGCCCCCGGTCACGGCTCGGACGACTACAACACCGGCGTGAAGTACGGCCTCGAGATCTACGCGCCACTCGACGCCGGCGGCCACTACAACGACACGGTGGAGCTGTTCGCCGGACAACAGGTGTGGAAGGCCAACCCCCATGTGGAGGCGGCGCTCGCGGAGCGCGGACGTCTCTGGCATCGCGAGGACTTCTCGCACTCGTATCCGCACTGCTGGCGCTGCCACCACCCGGTGATCTTCCTGGCCACGGCCCAGTGGTTCATCGCCATGGAGGCGCAGGACCTGCGCCAGAAAGCGCTCAAGGCGATTGCCGACACGCGCTGGATTCCGAGCTGGGGCCGGGCGCGCATTGAAGGGATGATTGCCAACCGGCCCGACTGGTGCATCTCGCGCCAGCGCGCCTGGGGCGTGCCGATTCCGGCGCTCGACTGCACATCGTGCGGACAGGCCGTGCTCACCAAGGCGCTCGTCGACCAGGCCGCCGGCGTGTTCGACACCTACGGCGCCGACGCGTGGTACGAGCGGCCGCTCGAGGAATTCGTGCCCGCCGGTCTGACCTGCGCGTCGTGCGGCGGCACGGCGTTCGAGCGTGAGTCGAACATCCTCGACGTGTGGTTCGACTCCGGTTCGAGCCACGAGGCGGTGCTGCCCTTTCGCGAGGATCACCGCTGGCCGGCCGACATCTACCTCGAGGGCAGCGACCAGCATCGCGGCTGGTTCCACAGCTCGCTGCTCGTGGGCATCGGCACGCGCGGCCGCGCGCCGTTCAATCAGGTGCTGACCCACGGCTTCGTGATGGCCGAGGACGGCCGCAAGATGTCCAAGTCGCTCGGCAACAGCGTGTCGCCGCAGGATGTCATCAAGCAGAGCGGGGCCGAGATCCTGCGGCTGTGGGCATCGATGGTGGATTACCGCGAGGACATCCGCATCGGCAAGGAGATCCTCACGCGCACGATCGAGGCCTACCGCAAGATCCGCAACGTGCTGCGCGTGCTCGTGGCCAACCTCTACGACTTCGATCCGGCCGACGACGCCGTGCCGGTCGCGGAACTCGACGAGGTCGATCGCTGGATGCTCGCGAAGTACGCCGACGTGGCCACGAAGATCGTGAAGGCCTACGACGACTACGACTACCCTACGGTCTTTCAGCTCGCCGTTCAGTTCATCACCGTGGACGTGAGCGCGTTCTACGTGGACGTCACGAAAGACCGGATGTACACCTACGGCGCCCGCTCGGCCGGCCGCCGCTCGGGGCAGACCGTGATGTTCACGGTGGTCGACGGCCTGGCGCGCCTGCTGGCGCCGATCCTGTCAGTGACCATGGACGAGCTGTGGCGCGGCCTGCCCGGCCGGCGCGAAGCGTCGGTGCACATGGCGCTCTTCCC
>Ga0105046_10000280_pt1 | contig 67583 bp, 52 predicted proteins | sample MAT03_FD_78385 | JGI IMG/M metagenome (GOLD analysis project Ga0105046, IMG submission 78385) | Freshwater microbial communities from Lake Fryxell liftoff mats and glacier meltwater in Antarctica - MAT-03 (megahit assembly) | ecosystem: Environmental > Aquatic > Freshwater > Ice > Liftoff...
GACGCCGCCAGCACCTGAGGAAATCGCCGGGCGCCGTCGGCCGCGTGCTCACGCGGCAGACCCGCATTGGTCATGACGAACTGGGCGGCCTGCGTCGTGAAGCGGGCGCGCAGCAGGGTGAGGAGTTTGCTTGGGTACGACTCGGTGGGCACGACGACCTGCCTCCCCGCTTGGAACGGGCCGGGCAGGAGGGTGATGGTCGCCGACACGGTGATTTCGCCCGCGGTCGTGCTGTCGCCAAAAGCCAGGAACGTCGTGCGCGCGAGCGGCGGCGGCGCCACGTTGACGTTGAAGGCGCAACTGGTCGTGAACCCGCGCGCGTCGCTGGCGTTGCACGTGACGCGCGTCGTGCCGATCGGGAACGGCGTGCCGGCGGGCGAGCACGACACGGTCACGGGCAGCACGCCGCCCGCAGTGGTGGGCGGGGGCACTTGAATCGAGACCGGCGTGCCGCTCGAGGACTGTCCGAGCACGTCGGCCGGACACTGCATCGTGAACGCCTGAATCGGCGGCGGGGTGGGCGCGGTCGGGGTGTCGTCGCCGCAGGCGCCGGCTAGACACGCGACGGCCACCAGGATCAGCCCTCGTGTGCGACGGAGGGTCGCGCACGGGTCGCGCGTCAGCCAGCTCATGAGAAGTGACGATGATACCGAGAGCGTGGCGGGTCGGTCACGGCGGCGCTCAGTAAGCGGCGAGCTTGCGGATGGCCGCGAGCACATCGGACGTCTGCGGCAGGATCACTTCCTCGAGATCCGGGTGGTAGGCCACGGGGCAATCCATGGCGCCCACGCGCTTCACCGGCGCGTCGAGATGGTCGAAGAGCACGTCGCTGATGCGCGCCGCGATCTCGGCGCCGAAACCGCACGTGACCTGATCCTCGTGCGCCACGATCACCCGGTTGGTCTTCTTCACGAGCGCGGCGATGCCGTGCCAGTCGTAGGGCATGATCGTGCGCAGGTCGAACACCGCCACGCTCACGCCGTCTTTCTCGGCCTGCTGGGCCGCGACGACCGAGCGCTGCACGAGCGCGCCCCAGGTAATCACCACGACATCGGTGCCGTCGCGCTTCAACGCACCCTTGCCGAACGGCACCATGAAGTTGGCACCGGGGTAGGCGCCCTTGTTGTAGGTCTGCCGGTAGAGGTGTTTGTGCTCCAGGAACAGCACCGGGTCGTCGCAGCGGATCGACGTGCGCAGCAGGCCGGCCGCGTCGATGGCATTGGCGGGAAACACGATGCGGATGCCCGGGCAGTGCGCGAAGATGCTCACGCCCGACTGGCTGTGGTACGGCGCGCCGCCGCGCAGGTAGCCGCCAATCGGCACGCGGATTACCATCGGGTTCGACCAGTTGTTCCCCGAGCGGTAGCGCATCATCGACATCTCGTCCTTGATCTGCATCATCGCCGGCCAGATGTAGTCGAAGAACTGGATCTCGACCACGGGCTTGATGCCGCGCTGCGCCATGCCGACGGCGCGGCCCACGATGTTGGCCTCGGCCAGCGGCGAGTTGAACACCCGCTCCGAGCCGAAGGCTCGCTGCAGACCGTGCGTGACCTTGAACACGCCGCCCTTGCCCTGCACCTGCCCGAGCGCCTTGTCGTGGCTGGCATCGGCCACGTCCTCGCCGAACACGACGATGCGCGGGTTGTGCGCCATCTCATCCTTGAGCGTGCGGTTGATCGCCGCCACCATGGTGTCGGCCTTGCCCTCGGGCTCCTCGGGCGTCTCGAATGCCGCCGAGGTCGGGTCGACGTCGGGCGAGAACACCCACAGGCCGGCCGTGTCGACCGCAGGTTTGGGGGAGGCGAGGGCGGCGTCGGTGGCGCGCGCGATCTCGGCGTCCACGCCCACGGCCAGATCGGCCAGGTCCGCGTCGGTGGCGTGTCCCTGATCGAGCAGCAGCGCGCGCATGCGCACGAGGGGGTCGCGCGCGGCTTCGGCGGCACGCTCTTCAGGCGTCTTGTAGAGCCGCTCGTCGTCGGACAGCGAGTGCGAGTACGGCCGCGTCACCTTGGCGTGTACGAACGCGGGTTTGCGCTCGCGCCGTACCCACGCCACGGCTTCGCCCAGCGTGCGGTAGCTGTCGAGGTAGTCGGTGCCGTCGCAGCGCAGCACGTTCAGATGGGGGAAGCCCTCGACCAGCTTCGACACGTCGCCGCCAGGGGTCTGCGCGTCGACCGGCACCGAGATGGCGTAGCCGTTGTCTTCCACGAGATACAGCACCGGCACCGGCCGGGTGCAGGCAGTGTTCAGCGATTCCCAGAATTCGCCTTCGCTCGTGGCGCCCTCGCCGATCGAGACATAGGTGACCTCGTCGGCATGCTGCCGGGCCGCGCCATCGGGGATGTCGGTGACGCGGGCGTAAATCATCCCGGCCTCGCCGGCGCCGATGGCCTGCAGGCACTGCGTGCCGGTGGGGCTGCCCTGCGACGGGATATTGAGCGCGCGGTGCCCCCAATGCGAGGGCATCTGCCGCCCGCCCGAGTTGGGATCGTCGGTCGAGCCCACCGCGCCGAGCATCATCTCGAGCGGCGTCATGCCGAGGGCCAGACACAACGCGCGGTCGCGGTAGTAGGGATAGAACCAGTCGTATCCGGCCCGGAGGTGCGCGGCCGCGGCGACGCACACGGCCTCGTGGCCCGCGCCGCTGATCTGGAAGTAGATCAGGCTCTGGTTCTTGAGTTGGATCTCCTTGTCGTCGATGCGGCGCGACAGGAGCATCAGCCGGTAGGCGGCGACCAGTTCGTCGCGCGATAGTCCGGCTTGCGACCCCACGGCGGCACCCGGGCGGCGCGCTGCGGTCTCGCTGTTCTTGGCGAGCGTCGGACCCTTCATCTATGCTTCCTTCCCGTGGACGCCCGACCTCGACACGGTCCGCGTGTGCGGCCTGCACCGCCGCATCAGCCAAGCAAATCATACCATCCGGGTACGGATGTTATAATCCGCGCTACTCGCGCATGGGTTGCATTTCGTAACCCGATATCCACCGTTGCGAACGTGCCCGGCCGGCCCAAGGATCAGCCATGTCCACACGATCTGTCCGCCTTCATCGCTGGGACGAAATCGCGCTCGAGAAGGTCACCGAGATGATCTCGCGCAAGGTCGTGACCGGCGAGCGCGAGATGATCGGGCAGATCTATCTGAAGCGCGGCGCGGTCGTGCCCATGCACTCGCACGAGAGCGAGCAGCTCACCTACGTATTGCAGGGCGCGATGAAGTTCCTGATCGGCGGGGAAGAGATCACGGTGCGCGAGGGCGAGGTGCTGCACATCCCGTCGTGGGTGCCGCATCAGGCCGAGGCGCTCGAAGACACGTTCGAGATCGACGTCTTCAGCCCGATTCGCCAGGACTGGCTCGACGGTAGCGACAGCTACTTCAAGGACGTCCCCACGCCCGGCCCGGGCGACGCCGGCCGCTAGACGGCGGCTCATGGACAGGCGGCCGCGGCGGCCCGCCTGAACCGGAGGCCCGACGCCGGCACCACGATCTCGCCGCGGTCCTGGGATTGTCCTGGTGAATCCCTTACCTGCGAACCAAGGGCAGCAGGGGTTCGCGGCCTCTTGAGACAACGGCGCCGAATCAGCCGCGCGCCGCCAAGCGTCAGGCGGCGAGTCGGCTGCATTCGGAGGTTAGTTGGCACGGTGGGACCGCAAAGCGTCAGCGACTTTCGAATACGGCACGGCCTGCCGGATTGCCTTGGACTGTCCGCCCAGAGTGCTCGCCGCAGATGCGCCCGGCTTCGCCTGGCTGAACAGGCCTGAGTCGACTCCCGCCGCTTCGATCAGCCAGAGCAGCATCTTTGGCTCCACGATGCGGTTGTACACAACGCTAGCGCGTCCTTCTGGACTGCGCTTGTACAATCCACCAGACTTAAAGCCGAGCCAGCCAAGCCAATGGCCTCGCTGCGTTGTGAAGCGGCTGTATCCCTGCGTGCCCTGGGGCACTTCCGGGTCGGGCTCAAGCGCTGATATCGCGTGAGTGAGCCCTGCGACTGTGTCGAGGTCGAACCTGCTGTTCAACGAGTTGGGCCTTGCTGCCCAGCCGTGCTCAATCGTCTTGAATCGACTATTGAGAGCGCCCTCGACGCTTCGGCACGCAGTGCACTGCGCGTTGAACTTCAGCGGATTCTGGCACTCGACTTGAGACGACAGTGAGGCTGCCCAGATCTCGATCTTCCTGCCACTACGAATCACCTGAGGCGCCTGGCGCTTGTATTTGTCATAGGTGCTCGGATCGGTAATCTTCCTGTTCGTGCCCAGATACCGCCCGTCTTGAAAGGCGAGGATGTTGTTGATCGTGCCCCGGTTTAACGCGTGTCTGTCCCGCAACGAGCTTGCCGTGCCAAACTTCATCGCGTGGCCGTCTACGATCTCGCAATACAGAACACAGCCGGCGACGTCGTCGACCAGCGCCTCGCAGGCGCTTCCGGCACTGGTGGGCTGAATCCAGCCCGCTCGCTTAAGACTCAGGCGCCGATCTAGCTCCGGCAGGTGCAGGCTTGCGAGTAGTTCCGGCGTAATCGTGTTCGGCAGGCTGCGCTCCCTTGTGCTCAATCCGCCTAACGAGTATTGAAGTAGACCGCACGGCGTTCCTCGCGGCCAACGCGTTGCACCGCTCGGATGCACGTCCACTCACATGTGTTCGAGCGGGCGCATAGTAGCATGGACCAGTTCGCTTCACGGCCGGTCCTGGTTGGCTGCAACCACGGCGTTGGCTGCAAGTGTTTGCAGCCAACCGACAAACTCTACGTGGTGTGTTCACGCCAGCACGTATCTGTGGCGCATCATCAAGATCGGCGCACGAAGCCGGGGCAGGGAAATGCGCGATTGGCTGTGCGGCTCGCGGCGAGCCACGGGAGTATTCAGTCGCGGCGGATTGAATGGACACCGGCGGACCTGGCGCGCGTCCGGTCGGTGAGGGGCTACGGCGTCTGCGGCCAAGAAAGAGGATGTATTGCCGGATCCAGGCGACGTAGGCACTCGGACGGTGTCGACGAGGGCGTCCGGTCCAGCGTGATGAAGGCGGCGCCTGCTGCTGTTGCCCGGCGGTTCCTCCTCCCGGAGGCCGAGATGCTCGTGGGGGATCTGGCGAGGACGGAGGGAGGAGGCCGCTGGGCGACGTTCGCGGCGCCGCCGTTGCAGGAGAGCTGGGACAGTCACCTCGCGCGATCTTGGGCTCGGTGACAGTCCCTAGTGCACGTGCTTCTTCCACTCCTTGGTCCAGTCGCCGCCGGGGGCGCCTGGCGTGCCGGGGCTACCGGGGCCACGCTTGCCGCCCTGGTAGACCTCGAAGCGCGAGCGTGACCGGCCGAGTCGCCATTTCAGCCAGCGATACCTGATCTCGTCGAGCGGCCCGCGCCGACCCCTGAGATACAGATAGCCGACGAGCAGCCCACCCAGGTGGGCCACGTGCGCCACGCCGCCGCCCGAGCTGCCCACCGAGGACAGGAAGGCGATCGCGCCGGCAATCATCACGAAGTAGCGGGCCTGAATGGGAAACAGGAAGTACAGGTAGATCTCACGCGTCGGGAAGTAGAGACCGTAGGCCAGCAGCAGGCCGTAGATCGCGCCAGAGGCGCCGATCACGAGCGACTGGTACATCTCCGCGGCATACGGCAGTGGGCTGAGCGACCACGCCACCGTCACGAGCGCCGCGCCGATGCCGGTCACCATGTAGTAGCGCACGAAGAAGCGCGTGCCCCAGGTGCGCTCGAGTTCGGTGCCGAACATCCACAGCGCGAGCATGTTGAACAGCAGGTGCCCGACACCTCCGTGGAGGAACATGTAGGTGACCGGCTGCCACAGCGCGAACTGCGTCGTGAACATGGCCGGCTGCAGGCCGAGACGCAGCGTCACGGCCGGCACGATCACGCCGAGCAGGAAGCCCGCCACATTGATGGCGATCAGGATCTTCACCGCCTGGCTGAGGGGACCGGGCCCCATCGAGTAGGCGACCTTGCCGTAACGCGACATGTGTCGATTATAGGGTCGCAGCGCCGTCGTTGCCCGGGTCTCCCGGGGCCAGGCTGCGCGCCCGCTCAGGCAATTGTGCCGCGAGCAGGGCGGCCAGCAGCGGCACGAAGGAAATCGCCAGAAGCGCGCGCGGCAACCCCAGCTGGTCACCGAGCACGCCCACGAGCGGCACCATCACGCTGCCCATGCCCCAGGCAAAGCCCATCATCAGCGACGACACGGTGGCCGCGCCCACCGGGGCCAGCATCTGCGCGTAGGTCACGTTCACCGGCAGGGTCGACTGCAGCAGCAGGCCCCCGATTGACACCGCCGCCGTGAACCACCACCCCGACAGTTGCGACGCCACCACCATGAACGGCACCGACGAGATGAGCGAGACGAGCAGCACGCGCCGCGGCCCGAAGCGGTCGGCGAGCGGCCCGCCCGAAAAACCGCCGATGCCCGACACCAGCAGGTAGCAGGTCGCGGCCAGGCTGGCGTTTGCAATCGACATGCCCTGCGAGGTGAGCAACACCGGCATGAAGGTGGCGAACCCGGCCGAGGTGAGGGTGCGGAACACCACCGTGAAGTAGAGCAGCGACAGCGGCCGGGCGTACGGCTTGAGCGCGCCGAAGCCTTCGCGGTTGCCGGTATGAGCGGCGTCCACCGGCGGGATGCGAGGCAGCAGGAACGCCAGGCCGATGAGCCCTGGAATGGCGATGATCGGCGACCAATGCAGGCCGAGGCGAGCGATCACCGGTGCAAAGAACAGCGGCGCCATGGCCATGCCGATCGATCCGGCCGTGATGTGTACCGACATCGCCAGGCCCTTGCTGCGTCCCGAGGCGCGGAAGACTCCGGCGGCGGCCGGCGGATGGAAGGCCGCGCCGCCGAGCCCGCCGAGGAGCAGCAGCGCGCCCAGCGAGTAGGCCGACCACGCCCAGCCGACGCAGCTGAGGACCACGACCGAGACGAGCGGACCGGCGATGAGCAGCACCCGCGGCCGCCAGCGATCGGCGAGCGCGCCGAAGCCGAGCTGCGCCACCGACGAGGCCATCTGCAGGCACATGGCCAGCACGCCGACTGCGGTGAGCGACAGGCCGAACTGCGGGATGAAGAGCGGGAGCAGCGGCGAGTAGATGTTGGTGTACGCGTCGACGATGAAGTGCGTGGACGCCAGCGACACCACGGTCGGCGGCAACCCGAGAAGGGCGCGCGGTTGGGCCGACGGCACGGGCGCGGCGACGGCGTCGGCGGGCGTCACGGCGTCGGTTCCATCAGCGTAGTCTACACGTCGCTACACGCCGCCCACGGTGTGCCAGCACCGCCCCGCAGACGCGGGGTTATGATGGCGGGCATGCGGACGCTCAGAGTCGCGTGTGTCGTCGCCGTGCTGATCGGCCTGGTCGAGCCCGCGGCGGCGCAGGCGCCGTCGTGCAGTGCCACTGGCCAGTCGATGTTCGTGCGCGACACGCTCCAGGAGCTCTATCTCTGGTATCGCGACGTGCCCGACGCCGACCCGGCGCGCTACGCGTCCCCCGAGCAGTATCTCGAGGCGGTGCGCGTGCGGCCGCTCGACGCGACGTTCAGCTACGTCACGTCGCGCGCGGCCAACGACGCCTTCTTCTCGGAGAGCCAGTTCATCGGCCTGGGCTTGTCCACCACTGTGAACGGTGGCGAGATGTTGGTGCTGCAGGTGTTCGACGGCAGCCCGGCGGCTGAGGCCGGTCTCGAACGCGGTGCCCGGATCGACGTCGTCGACGGCCGCGCCGTGGCGGCCCTGATTGCCAATGGCGACAGCGACGGCGTGTTCGGCCCGGCGCAGGCGGGACTGGAGGTGACGATCGGGTTCCGGCGCCGCGATGGGGAACGTCGCACGGCGACGGCGCGCAAACGCGCCGTCACGATTCCCACCGTGTCGCTCACGCGGGTGTTCGATGTGGGCGGCCGCAAGGTGGGCTATCTCTTCTTCCGCAACTTCGTGCGTCCGTCGGTGGCGGCGCTCGACGACGCCTTTGCCGCGCTGCGCGAGGAGGGCGTCAGCGAGCTGGTGCTCGACCTGCGCTACAACGGCGGCGGGCTCGTGGATGTAGCCGTGCACCTGGCCAGCCTGATCGCCGGATCGACCGTGCGCGACCAGGTGTTCGCCGAGTCGCGCCACAACGATCGCAACCTGCGGCTCAACACGACCCACCGCTTCACGAACCCGCCGCAGGCGCTGCGCCTCGACCGCGTCGTGGTGATTGCCACGCGGGCGTCGGCGTCGGCGAGCGAGCTGGTCGTGAACGGCCTGCGGCCGTTCATGCCGGTCGTGATCGTGGGCGACCGCACCTACGGCAAGCCGGTCGGGCAGTATGCGCTGCCGTTCTGCGACAAGGTGTTCGCGCCGGTGGCATTCGCGATGGTCAACGCGGACGGCCGCGGCGACTACTTCGGCGGGCTCGCCGCCGACTGCGTGGCGGGCGACGACGTGGGCCACGATCTGGCATCGGCCGACGAATGGTCGCTCGCCGAGGCCCTGCGGTTCATCCGCACTGGTGCCTGCACGGCACCGGTCCCAGCGGCACGGGCGATCGGAGCCACGCTGCGCGGCCCACGTACCACCGACTGGGCCGTGCTGGTCAACGCGCGCTAGCGCCTAGGCGGGCCGGTCGAACATCCGGCGCAGTCGCGCGGTGACGGCATCGCGCACATCCTCGAACTCGCGGATACCGAGGACCTGCGCGCCGAGGCCCAGCGTGAGCACCGCCAGGCCGATGGCCCCGGCCAGGCGGATGACCTGGGCCGCGAGCGATGAACCGGGTAGCGCCGACTCCAGACCGTTCATGGCCGCCCAGGCCACGCCCGCCATGGCGCCGGCCGCGGCGAGCGTCTTCGTGAAGGTTCCTGCGACGCGCGCGAACTCGAGCCCGCCGAGCGCGCCCCGCGCCAGCCACGCGAGTGTGCCGGCGTTGAAGAGCGAGGCGATCGACGCGCTCAGCGCGAGGCCCTTGTAACCGAAGTACGGCGCCGTCGCAACGCTCAGGCCGGCGTTGAGCAGCACCGCGGCCACGCCCACGGCGGCCGGCGTGCGGCTGCGTCCAAGCGCGTAGAAGGTCGGCGACACGATCTTCACGACCGAGTAGCCCACGAGGCCCAGCGCGTAGAGCTGTACGGCCGCGGCAGTCGCCATGGTGTCTGCCGGCGTGAAGCGGCCGCGCTCGAAGAGCAGACGCACGATCGGTGTCGCCAGCACCATCAGGCCGAGCGAGGCCGGCACGTTGAGCGTGAGCATCAGGGCGACCGCCGAGGCCAGCGTCGAGCGCATGCGCGGCAGGTCGTTCACGGCCGCGAGCCGCGACATGACGGGCGTGGTGGCGGTGGCAATCGACACACCGAAGAGGCCGATGGGCAGATACATCACGCGAAACGCGTAGGTGAGCCACGACACCGCGCCGGTGCCCTCGCCGGTGGCCACGATGGTGTTCACGAAGACGTTGAGCTGCGTGGCGGCCAGCCCCACCATGCCCGGACCCATGAGCACGAGCACCCGCCGCAGGCCGGGGTCGGCGAAGTCGAGACGCGGCCGGAAGCGAAAACCTTCGCGTCTTAGCGGCGGCCACTGCAGCGCGACCTGTCCAACGCCGCCGACCAGCGTGCCATAGGCCATGGCGAGAATGGCCGGCACGCCGGCCGAGATCGCGACCGGCACCAGGCCGATGCCGACGGCAATCGAGGCTACGTTGAACATGGCCGGCGCGAGGGCCGGAATGAAGAAGATGTTGAGCGAGTTCAGCATCCCCATGCAGGCCGCGGCGACCGCCACGAGAATGAGGAACGGCGCCATCACGCGCGTGAGCAGCACCGTCAGCTCGAACTTCCCGGGAACGTTCGCGAAGTCGCCGGCGAGCAGCTGCACGAGGGCTGGCGCGAAGACCATCGCGCCCACGACCAGGATGGCCGTGACGACGATCAGGGCCGTCATGATCGCGTTGCCGAGCCGCCAGGCGCGGTCGCGGCCCTCGAGCGCCAGGGTGCGGCTGAAGGTGGGTACCAGCGCGGCGCTCATGGCGCCCTCGGCGAAGAGATCACGCACCAGATTGGGAATCCGGAACGCCACCAGGAACGCGTCCATGGCGTCGCTGGCGCCGAACCAGTAGGCCAGCACCTGTTCGCGCACGAGTCCGAGGATGCGGCTGGTCATCGTGGCCGCGCCGGCAACGCCGGCCGACCGCGCGAGATTCACCTCCGCTGCTGCCATGGAACCGCCCGAAGCGTAGCACGGCGTTCCGCATCCGGCTTGGGACGCTGTCCGGCGGCAAACGGCAAAAAAATTGGGCTCCGGCCTTGCGGCGGGAGCCCGAGGAGGATGGTGAGAGGCTGACTAGGCCTTTCACAGCTATAGACGGCGGCCGCGGCCGAAAAGTTTGCGTCAGCCGGCGAGCGCCGCGCGCACCAGTTCATTGACGCGCTTGCCGTCCACGGTCTTGCCGGTCAGTGCGGCCATCACGGCCTTCATCACCTTGCCCATGTCCTTCGCCGTCGTGGCGCCGGCTAGGGCCACGGCCGCCGTGACGGCGGCGACGAGCTCGTCGTCGCTCGCGGCCGGCGGCAAGTACCCGTCGAGCACGGCAATCTCCGCGCGTTCCTTGGCCGCCAGCTCGTCGCGGCCGGCCGCCGTGAACTGGTCGATCGAGTCGCGGCGCTGCTTGACGAGCGCGTTCACGACCTGCAGCTCCTCGGCCGACTCGAGCGGCTTGCGCTTCTCGATGCCCTTGTTGATGAGCGCGGCCTTGAGCATGCGCAGCGCCGTGAGGCTGGTGGTGTCCTTGGCCTTCATGGCCAGCGCGATATCAGCGCTCAGGGTGTCTGTCAGCGACATGGCGTCGTGTCCGTCTGTGGAATCAGGGAAGCATCAGTGGTCGACGGCGGCATCACCGGAGGTGAAGTGCCAGTCGGCCGTGGTCTCGTAGAACGCGCGCGCCGTGGCCGGATTGTTGACCTTCACCGCCAACGACACGCCCGAGCGCACGCCGAAATACCCGGAGCGCTTGAGCAGCTTGCGGAAGCCGGTGTGCAGCACATGGCAGCGGATCTTGTCGGAATCGGCGATGACCGCTTCGCGGTCGACCCACCGGAGCAGCGTCTTCACCGCGCGAGCGTCGTCCGGGTCCGCCAGGAAGTCGACCAGGTGCGTGACCCGCCCGCGCGGCTCGTGCGCGTGGCGATACACCGCGTAGCCGGCCACCTCGTTCTGCCGGCGCAGCACGGCAATCGCGTAGCGCGCGTGCGGCGGCTCGGCGAAGCGCCAGTTCACGTGGGCGGCATCGCGGCGCACGGCCAGCGTCAGCTTGGGCGCAACTCGTTCCCACAGGTCGTCGAGGCTGCCGTCGAGCTTGCGCACGATTTCGACGGATTCACGCAGCGGCCGTTGGCGCGCCACCACCCGCACGAACGGCAGGGTCACCGCCGACACCAGCCGATTGACCGGTTGCGGCCAGTCCGGCCGGCGCAGCGCCCGGCGGCTGAGCGGCTTCACGAGACACGGCAGCGCCACTGCGGTGGGCATGCGCAACTTCTCGAGCACGGCCCGGGTGCTTTCGCTGACGCGCGTCGCGAGCGCGATGTCGGTGTCGCGTTGCCAGGCACGCACCAGCAGCTCATGCAGGCCTTGACGGTCGCGTTCAGCCGCCACGACCGGATCGGTGAGCCACGCGCCCCGCAGCTCGCGGCCTGACATCGTGACGCGGACTGGCAGCGCGTTCAAGGAGCCGACGAGCGTGGGCCCTTCACGCACCACCCAGGGGGCGGCCGCGCCGCGCGCGCCCGGATTCTGGCGCCGCTCCCACTGCCAGGTGAGCTTCAGCCGTTCGACGGCTTCGGGGCCGGCCGCGCGCCGGTACAACTGTTCGAGCGCACGGCGGTCGTCAGTGCGGTAGCGGTCGAGATCGGCCATCGCCGGGCCAGACTATCCCTGCGGCCGGGGACGGCCGTCGGGCGGCTGTCCCGGTTGCGCAGGCTGCAGCATCATGCCCGGTGTGGTCGATCCCGGCGCGCCGAAGAAGCCCGACGGCGGAACTGCACCCGGCACGGCCTGCGGCTGCAGCGGCTGGAAGAAGCCGCCACCAGGTTGGAAGGGTTGAGGCGGCTGCCCGATGGCCTGCCCGAAGGGGTTGACGCCGCCCGGCTGGCCAAATGGCGTTGCCCCGGCCGCGGCCTGCCCGAAGGCGTTGGCAAAGGGGTTCACCTGCCCCTGAGGCTGCTCGTTCACTTCCGGCATGTCGGTGCCGAGGTCGGCCTGGTCGGGCGCTTCGACGGCGGGCGGCACGCCGAACCGGTTGGCAGCCGGACGGTTGCCGGCGGCGGCGGTTGCGCCTCCAGCGGCAGGCGGGGTGCTCGTCGCCAGTACCAGGATGCGGTCATAGATCGAGCGCCCTGCGCCGGGCACGGACCTGCCGGCCGCCAGGTAGCCGGCGGCGCCGCGCAGCACGATATCGAGCGCTTTGGCCTCGGGCAGTCCTTCGAAGCTGAGCGTGAGCGGCGCTCCGGCAATGCGGTCGCCCCCCACCACCCTGGTGCCGCCCACCCGGGCCCATTCGGCCAGCACCTGACGCACCGGCACATTCGTGGCCGTCATGGTGACCAGTCCGTCGCGGATGTCGAGCGTGAGCTGCTGCGCCGAGGCGGGCAGCGCCACAGCGAGCGCCAGCACGGTGAGGCAGACTCGGACCATGGACCCAGTATACGCCCGCGGCGCTGGGGCCGACCGGTCAGCGCGCGCGGAAGTGTTCGATCACGCGCTGGATGATTTCGTCCAGCTGGACCTTGGGCTCGTAGCCGACCAGCCCGTTGATCTTGGTCAGGTCGGGCACTCGCCGGGGCATGTCTTCGAAGCCCGAGTCGTAGGCCTGTTCGTAGGGGATGGTCACGATCGGCGAGGTCGAGCCAGCCGCCGCCTTGACCCGTTCGGCGAGCTGGCGAATCGTGACTTCCTCGACGTTGCCGATGTTGAACACCTGGCCGATGGCCTTGGGCTCATGCATCAGGCTCAAGAGGCCGCGCACGACGTCGCCGACGTAGGTGAAGCTGCGGCGCTGCGTGCCGTCGCCGAATACCGTGATGGGCTCGTTGGCCAGGGCCTGGCGCACGAAATTGGGGAGCACCATGCCGTATTGCCCCGACTGGCGGGGACCCACGGTGTTGAAGAGGCGGAACACCACCACCGGCAGCTTGCGCTCCTTGTAATAGGCCAGCGCGTGGAACTCGTCGAGCATCTTGCTGCACGCGTAGGCCCAGCGATGCCGGGTGGTGGCGCCGAGTACCAGATCCGCATCCTCGCGGAACGGCACGTCGGTGCTCTTGCCGTAGACCTCGGAGGTCGAGGCGATGAGCACGAGCTTCTTCTTCTTGTTGGCGTGGCGCAACACCACTTCAGTGCCATGCACGTTGCACTCGATGGTGTGCACCGGGCGTTCGACGATGAGCTTCACACCGACGGCCGCCGCCAGGTGGAACACGACGTCGGCGTGATCGACGAGCTCGGCGGTGAGCTGCTCGTTGAACACGGTGTCGATGGTGTAGCCGAACTGCGCGTGCGATTTCAGGTGGGTCACGTTGTCGATCGACCCGGTCGAGAGGTCGTCGACGATGTGCACATGGTGGCCGGCAGCCAGCAGCGCTTCGGAGAGATGCGAGCCAACGAAGCCCGCGCCTCCGGTAATCAGAATTCTCATGGTGTTGACCTCGAAAACGCCGCGACGGCGGCGGCCGCCTCGGCCAGGGCGGCCGCCGGAAGCGACGGATACAGCGGAAGCGAGACGACCCTGGCGCACACGCGATCGGCCACCGGGCACTGGTCGGGTGTCCAGGCTGCGGCGGCGGGCTGCCGCGGGATGGGCACAGGGTAGTGAATCAAGGTCTCGATGCCGGCCGCGCGCATGTGCTCTTGGAACCGATCGCGTTCGGCGACGAGCACTGGGAACAGATGGTACACGTGTCCGGCGTCGCACTCACGCGGCACCTGCACCGGCGCGCCGACCAGGCGCGCGCGGTAGTCGGCGGCGAGCTGGCGCCGCACGGTGGTCCGTTCGGCGAGGCGGGGCAGGCGAACTCGAAGGATGGCGGCCTGCAGCTCGTCGAGCCGGCTGTTCATGCCGCGTTCGTCGTGATGATAGCGGCTCGTCTGGCCGCCGTTGCGCAGGCGTTTCACGCGTTCGGCCAGGGCTGCGTCGTCGGTCGTGATCACGCCGCCGTCGCCAAGCGCGCCCAGGTTCTTGGTGGGATAGAAGCTGTAGGCCGCCGCCGCCGAGCCGCGCCCGACCGGCACGCCGCGCTCGGTGGCGAGGTGCGCCTGGCAGGCATCTTCGACGACTGCGAGGCCGTGCCGCGCGGCGACGGCGCGAAGGCCGTCCATGTCGGCCGGCTGCCCATACAAGTGCACCGGCATGAGGGCGCGCGTGCGGGGCGTGATGGCTGCTTCGGTCGCGGCCGGGTCGAGCGTGAGCCGCTCGGGATCGATGTCGGCAAACACCGGCCGCGCCCCGGCCAGGTCGATGGCGAGGGCCGAATAGGCCGCCGACAGCGGCGACGTGATGACCTCGTCGCCGGCACCTATGCCGAGCGCGCGCAGGGCCAGGGCGAGCGCGTCGGTACCGGTGTTGACGCCCACGGCGTGCGCGGCGCCAGCGGCGGCGGCGAACTCCGTTTCGAAGGCCGCCACTTCCGGGCCGAGCACGAACCAGCCGGAGTCGATCACGCGCGCGATGGCCGCGTCCACAGCGGCGCGGTCGTCGCCCGGACGGAGCACGTTGAACGGCACACGGATCGGCGGCGCGCTCACGCGGGGCTCCCGTCGACGTACGCGGCGTAATGGGCGCGGTAGTAGGCGAGCGTGCTCGCCAGGCCGTCAAGCAGCGTCACGGTGGGCGCCCAGCCCGTGGCCTGCATGAACTTGCTGGAGTCGGCGTAGAAGCTGCCGATGTCGATGACCTTTTTCTCCGGCGGCCAGTCGACGAACCTGAACGACGCACCCTCGGCCAGCGAGACGAGCAGCGCCACGAGGTCGGCGTGCGTCCAGTGTTCGCCACCGCCCACGTTGTAGACCTCGCCGTTCACCGCGTCGCTTGCGCCGGCCCGCAGGAACGCATCGCAGGCATCGTCGACGTGCACGAAATCGCGCACCTGGGAGCCATCTCCGAACACCTGGATCTCACGCCCCTCGAGGGCCAGGCGTACGAACCAGCCGATGAAGCCCTGGCGGTTGTGCCGAATGAGCTGGCGCGGACCGTAGACGTTGGTGAGCCGCAGCGAGCAGGCGCGCACCCCGAACACGTTGTTGTAGAGCAGGTGGTAGTACTCGCCGGCCGCCTTGTTGATGCCGTTCACGTCGGTGGGGCGCACCAGGTGCGCTTCCGTGACCGGCAGCGACTCGGGCTTGCCGTAGACCTGCCGCGTGCCGGCGTAGACCACCTTGGCGCCCGGGTTGTGATGGCGGCACGCCTCGAGCAGCGTGAGCTGGGCCCGGCAGTTGATTTCGAGATCGGTGTGCGGGTCGCGCATGCTGTCGATGTGGCTGACCTGCCCGGCCAGGTTGAAGATCACGTCCTGGCCGCGCACCAGGTAGTTCATCGTGCTGGCCTGGCGCACGTCGGCGACGTTGAGCCGCACCTGATCCTTCACGGGCGCGATGTTGAACAGGTTGCCGCCCGAGTCGGGAATCAACGAATCGACCAGCAGTACCTCGGCGCCGAGGGCGGCGAGGCGAATCGCCAGGTTGCTGCCGATGAAGCCCAGCCCGCCGGTGATCATCACGCGGCGGCCGCGGTAGAAGTCCGGCGTCACGTCAGCGCGGCTCCCGACCCATCGGGAGCGCAGCGGCCGCAGCGGCCGGCGCGCGCAGGTGCTCGCGCCGAATCACGAGCGCCCACCACAGCTTGAGCACGTCGACGCCGGTGCGCGCCACCCGCCGGAAGTTGAAGAACTGCGAGGTGCCGTGGGTGCGATGGTAATGGTGCACCGGCACCTCGGCCACGCGGAACCCGGCGTCCTTGAACTTCTTCATCATCTCGAGGCAGATGACGCCGCTGTTCTTCTCGAGCCGCACCTGGTCGAAGATGCGGCGCCGCATCAGACGGAAGTCGCAGTCGACGTCGCGGACCGTGAGGCCGAACAGCCGCTTCACCGTGTGGTGATAGACCCGGCCGATCACGATGCGGTGCAGCGGGTCGGACCGGCTGATTTTCCAGCCGTTGACCCAGTCGACCTCGTCGGTCAGCGCGGCCCACAGGGCCGTGACCTCGCCCGGGTCGTACTGGGCGTCGCCGTCGGTGTAGAACACCAGATCCTTCGTGGCGGTGGCGAACCCGCTGCGCAGCGCTCCGCCGTAGCCGCGGTTCACGGCGTGGTGCACCACGCGGAAGCGTTCGGGGTAGATCCGCGACAGCTCGTCGAGGATCTGCGCAGTCTCGTCCTGGCTGCCGTCGTTGATGACGATCACTTCGTAGTCGGGCGTCAACGTCTCGGCCACCTGCAGCGCGCGAATCACCAGGCTGGCGATCGTCCCACTGTCGTTGTAGGCGGGGAAGAAGAGGCTGAGGCCGAGCGGCGCGGTGGGCGGCATGATGACGGGCCGAGACAATTCTACTCTGCCGCGGCGCGCGGCCGAGCGCCAAACAGCCGCCGGAGCACGAGCCGCCAGGGCGTCCAGAACGACTCGCGAATCACGCTGCCCGAGATCTTCGACGCGCCGACCCGCCGCTCCACGAAGATGATCGGCACTTCGGTGACGCGGCAGCCGGCTTCGAGCGCGAGGAACAGCGTTTCCACCTGGAATGAATACCCGTCGGAGGTGATGCTATCGAGCGGCATCCGGGCAATCGCCGCGCGCCGCCAGCAGCGGAACCCGGCGGTGCAGTCGCGCACGTTCATGCCGGTCACCGTGCGCACGTACCAGTTGGCGAAGGTGCTGAGGATGAGCCGGCGCAGCGGCCAATTCACGACGCTGACACCCTGCAGATAGCGCGAGCCGATCACGATGTCGGCGTGACGGGAGGCGGCAATCAGATCGGGCACGTACTTCGGATCATGCGAGAGATCGGCGTCCATCTGGAACACGACCTCGGCGTCGGTCAAGAGCGCCGCGCGCATGCCGTCGAGATAGGAGCGGCCGAGCCCGCGCTTGCCGGTGCGGTGCATGACCGTGAGCCGGCCGCCGCTCGCCGCCGCGAGCGCGTCGGCCACCGCGCCGGTGCCGTCGGGCGAGCCATCGTCGATCACCAGCACGCGCACCTGAGCGTGCGCCAGCAGCAGCGCCGCGATCACCGGCAGATTCTCCCGCTCGTTGTAGGTGGGCAGGAGCACGAGTGCCGCGGGCGGCGAGGTGGAGCGTGACGTCGGATCAGCCATGTGAAGTGAGCCGGTCGATGACCGAATCCCAGGTGATGGCGCTGGCGCGCTCGCGCCCGGCGGCCCCGAGTGCTGCCGCCATGTGACGCGCGCCGTGCAACTGGGCGATGGCCTCGCCGATCGCGCGCGGCTCTGGCGCGGTGACGCGGCCCGTCACGCCGTCTTCCACGAACTCCCGTGTGCCACCCGAGTCGGTGGCCGTCACGACCGGCTTGGCGGCCAGGAAGCCCTCGAGCGTCACCAGGCCGTAGTCTTCGTCGAAGGGCACGTAGAGCACGGCCAGCGCGTTGCGGTAGAGTCCCGGCAGTTCGGCGTCACTCACCGCGCCCAGAAACGACACCCGGTGGCTCACGCCGGCCTCTTCGGCGGCGCGTTCCACCTGCGCGCGCTGGCTGCCCGTGCCGACGACGACCAGGGAAATGGACTCGGGCCAGTGCGCCACGGCGCGCACGGCGAGGTCGACGCGCTTGTTCTGTTCGAGCCGCGCCACCGAGAGCACGTAGTTGCCGTACTCGCCCGGCGAGATCCGGCTGGCGAGCAGCGGCGGATGATAGAGCGGCGTCGAGTCGAGCCCGTTGTAGCGCCGCAGCCGTTCGCTGACCGTGCGCGAGATGGTGTAGCGGCCGACGCACTCGCCGAGGGCCCGTTCGTCGATTGCCATCAGGCGATCGCGCAGCGCGACGTCCAGCTCCTCGTGCGCGAAATCGGAGTAGGGCGTCGCCGCCAGCTCATAGGCGGCCCGGTGCTGGTGCACGAGCCAGCCGACCTTGCGCGGATGGCGCACCAGATAGGTGGGGAACTTGGTGGCGATCACGAGGTCGATCGGGCGTCCGTTCGCTTCGCTCAGATCGAGCAGGCCCCACACGGCCGCATGTGGCAGGAGCTCCTCTTTCGGGTGCCACTTGAAGGGCACCGACACGCGGTCGGTCTCGAAGCCGCGCGTGCGCAGCTCGTCGACCAACTGGCGCACGAGCAGTTCGGCGCCGCCGCGCACGAGCGGCACCTGCGTCTCACACACGAGCACGGTCCGCACGGCCATGTGGTCAGGCGGTCAGGGGGCGGGGGCAGGCGGGCGGGGTCATGCGAAACAGGGCCTCGAACAGAACCGCTCATGGTAGCATGCGACGACTCAGGCGAAGAAAAAGCGGCACCACTTGTGGTGCTGGCGCCGCGAGGCCCGGCGAATAAAACACGTAAGTCACACATTCCATACAACTTACAGTTGACACCTCCCCACCTCTCCCTTACGATTCCGGTGGTCAAATCTGGACTGGAGTGGAGTAACTGTGCTTCGCGGGAATTCACCGGCAAAAATCGACGACAAAGGCCGGCTCAAGATCCCTAACGCCTTCAGGGCCGTGATCCAAGAGGAACACGGGCGGGAGGTCTTCGTCACCAGCCTTTCCGGCGACTCGGTGCGCATCTATCCGATGCCGGTCTGGCTCGACATCGAACGCAAGCTCGCGCAGGCGCCCTCCACGCACCCGGCGCGGCTGAAGTTCCTCGATCGCGTCAATTTCTACGGGCAGGTGGCCGAATTCGACCAGCAGGGCCGGGTGCTCATCCAGACCCGCGTGCGCGAATCCGCGCTCATGACCGGCGAAGTTGACGTGCTCGGCAAGTACGACTTTCTCGAGGTCTGGAACCACGACCGGTTCCTGACCAAGTTGATCCGCGAGCCGTTCACTGACGACGACGCGCGGGCCCTGGCCGACTACGGCATCTAGCAAGGAAGCGAGCCACCCGTGTCGGACGTGGACCTGCCGCAGCACCTCCCGGTGATGGTGGACGAGGCGACGCGGCTCTTGCAGCCGGAGGGTGGTGGCACGTACGTGGATTGCACTCTCGGGCTCGGCGGCCACACGCGCGCCCTGCTCCAACACGGCGCCGAGCGGGTCATCGGCGTCGATCGCGACCCGCAGGCCCTGGCGCTGGCGGGCCACGCACTCGAGTCGTTCGGCGGACGCGTGCAGCTCGTGCACGCCGACTACCGCACCCTCGACAGCGTGCTCGATGGCCTGGGTGTGCCGCTCGTGGCGGGCGTGCTGGCCGACCTGGGCGTGTCGTCGCTGCAGTTCGATGCCGCCGGTCGCGGCTTCAGCTTCCGGCGCGACGAGCCGCTCGACATGCGGATGGATCAATCGCAGGGACAGACCGCGGCCGAGCGCCTGGCCACGGTCGAGGAGTCCGACCTGGCCGACGTGATCTACCAGTACGGCGAGGAACGGCGCTCGCGCCGCGTGGCGCGCGGCATCGTGATGGCGCGCGAGCGCGCGCCCATCGAGACGACCGGCCAGCTCGCCGCCATCGTGCGGCGATCGCTTGCGGGGCAGAGCTGGCAGCGGATCGACCCGGCGACGCGCACCTTTCAGGCGCTGCGCATCTGGATCAACGGCGAGCTCGATCGGCTGGATGACTTCGTGCGGCGCGCCGCCGTGCGGCTGCAGGCCGGCGGACGTCTCGTAGTCATCAGCTTCCATTCGCTCGAGGACCGCATCGTGAAGCACACGCTGCGCGCGCTCGACCGGACCGACGGCGTCGTGCGGGTGTTGACCGGCCGGCCGCTGGCGCCGACCGAGGCGGAGATCGCACTGAACCCGAGGGCCCGCAGCGCCAAGCTGCGAGCCGCGGAACGACTGGCCTGAACCGAGGGGGGCGCCGTGGAACACCAAGAGACCTTCGAGTACGTCATCAAGAAGGACGTCCGCAACAACGCGATCGTGCGCGAGGTCGACCAGCGCCGGCAGCGCGAGCTGGGGATGGCGCTGGCCATCGGCGTGGTGCTGGTGCTGGTCGTGATGTTCGACGCCTGGCAGCACTTCGAGCTGATTCGCCATGGCTATCGCATGGAGCAGATGCAGCGCGAGCGCACCGCCGAAGACGACGTGCGCCAGCACCTGCGTCTGGAGCTCGAAACGCTGCGATCGCCGCACCGTATCGAGCGGCTGGCGACCGGACGTCTGGGCATGGTCGCGCCTAAGTCGGGCGACGCCATCGTGCTCGAGCGCGTGCTGCCGATCGAGCCGCCGGCCCGGTCCGTCGTCGCCTCGCGCTAGCGTCCCCCGGTGATCCTCCATGGCTGATACGACCACGACCGACTGGCGCCGCACGATCCGGCGGCGCGCGATGCTCGCCGGCTTCTGCCTGGTCGCGTGGTCGTGCGCGATCGAAGCGCGCCTCGTCTATCTCCAGGTCGTGAACCACGCCGATCTGACGGCGCGCGCCGACCGGCAGCACAACCGCGTGGTCGAAGCGCCGGCCAAGCGCGGTGAGATTCGCGACCGCCACAATCGCCTGCTGGCCTACAGCGTTGACGTCGACAGCGTCTATGCCGTGCCGTCGGACATCTCCGATGCGCGCGCCGCAGCCCTCGCACTGTGCCGGGCACTCGACCACTGCGACACCGGCGATCGCCGAACCCTCGAAGAGCGGCTCGGGCGCTCGGCAAGCGCCTTCGCCTACGTGCAGCGCTTCGTGTCGCCGCAGGCGGCCGCGCGCGTGGCGGCGCTCGACCTCGAGGGCATCGGGTTCATGAAGGAGAACAAGCGTTTCTACCCCAACAAGGAACTGGGCGGGCAGGTGCTCGGCTACGTCGGGGTCGACAACGTGGGGCTGGGCGGGCTCGAGGCCGCCTACGACAAGGTGATCAGCGGACAGCCGGGCAAGGTGCTGGTACAGACCGATGCGCGGCACCGTGCCTTCAGCAGCGTGACCCGGCCGCCGACCATGGGCGCCGCGCTCGAGCTGACCATCGACGAGTACCTGCAGCACATCGTCGAACGGGAACTCGAGGCGGGCGTGACCGCGAACAAGGCCGAGGGCGGTACCGCCGTCCTGATGGATCCGAGCACCGGCGAGATCCTGGCGATGGCAAGCTACCCGGCGTTCAATCCCAACGCGTTCAGCACGGCCACGCCCGAACAGCGCAAGAACCGCGCGGTCACCGATATCTACGAACCTGGATCGACGTTCAAGCTGGTGACCGCGTCGGCGGCGCTCGAGGAAGGCGTGATCACGCCTACCGATCTGGTCGACACCAGCCCCGGCTTCATCCGGTTCAAGTCGCGCCAGATCGACGACACCCACAACTACGGCGTCCTCAGCTTCGCCGAGGCCATCGTCAAGTCGAGCAACGTCGGCGCGATCAAGGTCGGCCTGAGACTGGGACGGGATCGGCTCGGCGACTACGTGAACCGCTTCGGCTTCGGTCATGCCACGTCCAGCGACTTCCCCGGCGAGAGCCCGGGCATCGTGTGGAATCCCAAGAAGCTCGACGACAGCGCCGTCGCGTCGATCGCGATGGGCTACCAGGTGGGCGTGACCCCGCTGCAGATGGTGACGGCCACCGCCGTGGTTGCCAATGGCGGCCGGCTGCTCAAGCCGCACGTGGTGCGCGCCGTGGTGCGCAACGGCGTGCGCACGCCGACCGAGGTCGTCGAAGTGCGCCGCGTCATCAGCCGGCGCACGGCCGCTGAACTCACAACGATCATGGAGGACGTCGTCAGGATCGGCACCGCCAAGGGGTTCACCCAGGTCGAAGGGTTCACGGTGGCGGGCAAGACCGGCACCGCCCAGAAGCTGGTCAACGGCGCCTATTCGCACCGTGACTACAACGTGTCGTTCGCCGGCTTCGTGCCGTCCCGCAAGCCGGTCTTCGCGCTGGTGGTGGTGGTCGACACGCCGCGCAACGGCTACTACTTCGGGGCCTCGGTGGCCGGCCCGATCTTCCGGCGGATCGCCGATGCGGCCCTGCGTCACGTCGGCGTGGCGCCCACGGTCTTTCCGGCGCCGCCGGTGCTGGTCGAGCCGCGCGGCTCACTGCCGGCCCGCCGCCCTCGTCCGGCCACGGTCATCACCGTGGACGATTCGGGCATCCGCGCCATGCCCGACCTGGTCGGCCTCGGCGCGCGTGAAGCGCTGCGCCGGGTCGCGCGGCTGGGCGTGACCGCCAAGATCCAGGGCGCGGGCCTAGTCGTGGCGCAGTATCCCGAAGCCGGACAGACCCTCGCCGTCGGCGGCTCGTGCACGCTCATGCTCGATCGCGGCGTCGGCCGGTCCGGCCGGGCCGCCTCAGGATCCACTCCGTGACCACACGCGACCTGCTCGACGCGCTCGGTGGACTCGTGCGGTCGCAGGACGGCGTGCCTGGTGGGGACACCGTGCTCGCCGACGTGACGTGCGACTCGCGCCGGGCCGCGCGCGGCGGCGTGTTCGTGGCGCTGCGCGGACTCAAGGCCGATGGCCTCGACTTCGTGCCCGAGGCCGTGGCCAACGGCGCGGCGTTGATCGTGAGCGAGAGCGCGCGGCCGGCCCACCTCACGGCGCCGTGGGTGGTCGTGAGCGATGGCCGGCTCGCGCTGGCCCTGATTGGCGCAACGGCGTACGGACACCCCAGCCGCGAGATTCCGGTCGTCGGTGTCACCGGCACGAACGGCAAGACGACCACCGCCTATCTGCTGGCCTCGGTGCTCGATGCCGCGCAGCTGTCGGCGGGCGTACTCGGCACGGTGAACTACCGCGTGGGTCAGGACGCGCGCGAGGCCTCGCGCACCACGCCGGAAGCGCCCGAGGTGCAGGGGCTGTTGCGCGAGATGATCGCCGCCGGCAACCGCTCCTGCGTCATGGAGGTGTCGTCGCACGCGCTCGCCTTGAAACGCGTCGACGGCCTGCGCTTCGCCGCCGCGATCTTCACGAATCTCACCCGCGACCATCTCGACTTCCATGCCGACATGGAGCAGTATTTCGCGGCCAAGCGCCGGTTGTTCGAGATGCTGGAGCCGGCCGCGCCGGGCGTGATCAACGCCGACGATCCCCGCGCGGCGGCGCTCGTCTCGGTGTGCGGCACCTTGCTCACCTACGGCGTGCAGAAGCCCGCCGACGTCCGTCCTGAAGGGCTGGTGATGGACCTGCACGGCGTGCGCTTCCGCGCGGCCACGCCGGCTGGTCCGGTCGACATCGTGTCCAGGCTGGTGGGCCGGCCCAACGTCTACAACCTGCTCGCGGCAACGGCGGCGGCAACCGCGCTCGGCGTGCCCGGCGCCGCCATCAGCGACGGGCTCGCGCGCCTGGCCGGTGTGCCCGGCCGCTTCGAACTCGTGTCCGCGCCGGGCCAGGACATCACCGTGGTCGTGGACTACGCCCATACCGACGATGCCCTCCGGAACCTGATCGAGACAGCGCGGCCGTTGACGCGCGGCCGGGTCGTGACCGTGTTCGGGTGCGGCGGCGACCGCGACCGCACCAAGCGGCCGTTGATGGGCATGGTGGCGGCCCGCCTGAGTGACGTCGTGGTCATCACCTCCGACAACCCGCGCAGCGAAGATCCGGCGGCCATCATCGAAGAGATCCGGCGCGGCATACCGGCCGGCGAAGCGGCCTCGGGCCGCACGCCCGTGGTGATGGCGGTGGTGGATCGCGCCGCCGCGATCGAGCGGGCAGTCACCTCGGCCCAGGCGGGCGACCTCGTGTTGATTGCCGGCAAGGGCCACGAGAAGACCCAGCACATCGGCGCCCGCGTGCTGACGTTCGACGACGCCGACGTGGCGAAGGCGGCGCTCGCGCGCCGTCAGGCGAGGTCGGCCTGACATGCGTCTCGAGCAGGGCACCTACTCGGCGGCGGATCTGGCAACGACCCTCGGCGGCCGCCTGGTGGCCGGCGCGCCGACGGCGCGGCTTGGCCCCGTCTCGATCGACTCGCGCGGGATTGCCGCAGGAGAGCTGTTCTTCGCCATCGTGGCGGCGCGCGACGGCCATGCGTTTGTGCCCGCCGCCGTGGCCCGCGGCGCCGTCGGCGTGGTGGTGCAGCGGGCCGTCGATGTGTCGTCCGTCGCTCGTCCAGCCGTGGTGATCGAGGTACCCGACACCTTGCGCGCCTTGCACGACCTCGGCCGCGCGGTGCGCCGGGCCTCGGCCGCGCGGGTGGTGGCCATCACCGGCAGTGCCGGCAAGACGACAACGAAGGACGCGATTGCCGCCGTGCTCGACGTGCGCTACCGGGTCGTGAAGAACCGCGGCAATCTCAACAACCACCTCGGCCTGCCGCTCTCGCTCGTCGAGCTGCGCACTTGCCCAGACGTGGCCGTGATGGAACTCGGCATGAACCACGCCGGCGAGATCCGCGTGCTCGTGGGCATCGCCGAACCCGACGTGCTCGTGTGGACCAATGTGGGCGACGCGCACATCGGCCACTTCGGCACGCGCGCGGCGATTGCCGACGCGAAGGCCGAGATTCTCGAACAGGCCGACGCGCACACGCGGCTCGTCTGCAACGCCGACGACCCGCTCGTGATGGCGCGCACGGCCGGCTTCCCTGGCAAGGTCGTGACCTTTGGCGTGAACGCCAGCGCGGATGTGCGGGCCGGCGGCATCGACGATCGCGGCGTGCACGGCACCGGCGCGACGGTGCACACGCCGGCCGGCTCGCTCACGCTATCGCTGGCCCTGCCCGGCCGCAGCCATCTGCTGAACGCGCTCGCCGCCACGGCCGTGGGCGTCGAATTCGGCGTGCCGCTCGGGGAAATCGCCGAGCGGCTGCACGGACTCGCGCCCGCGGTGCACCGCGGCACCCTGTTGCAGACCCGCGCCGGCGCCACCGTACTGGACGACAGCTACAACTCCAGCCCGGCCGCGCTCACGCAGTCGCTGGAGGTGCTGGCGTCGAGCCGTCCGGCGGGCCGCCGCATGGCCGTGATTGGCGAGATGCTGGAGCTCGGCGACCAGTCGGTGCGGCTGCACGAGGAGTGCGGTCGCGCGGTGGCCGAGGCGGGCGTGACGCGGCTCGTCACCGTGGGTGGGGCACCGGCGCGCCGCCTGGGCGAAGCCGCCGTGCGTCACGGACTCGCGCCCGCGGCCGTCACGCACGTGGCGACCAGCGACGAGGCAGCCGCGCTGGTCGACGGCGAACTCGCCGCTGGCGATCTGCTGCTCGTCAAGGGCTCACGCGGCATCGGCACCGACCGGGTCGTCGCGCACCTCGTTGCGGGAGGCGCGTAGTGCTGTATCACCTGCTCTACTCGCTGTCGCCGCAGATTGGCGCGCTCAACGTCACGCGCTACATCACCTTCCGCACGGCCGCCGCCAGCATCTCGGCGCTGGTCATCTCGCTCGTCATGGGGCCGTGGCTGATTCGCACGCTGCGCGAGTTCCAGATCGGGCAGGTGATCCGCCAGGAGGGTCCGCAATCACACCGGGCCAAGGCCGGCACGCCGACCATGGGCGGGCTGCTGATTCTCGTCGCGGCGCTGGTGCCCACGCTGCTCTGGGCCGACCTGACCAACCCCTTCATCTGGATCGCCGTCGTCTCCACGGCCGCCTTCGGTGCGGTCGGGTTCCTCGACGACTACCTCAAGATCACACGCCGCTCGTCGGGCGGCCTGGCGCCGCGCTACAAGCTGGCCGGGCAGATCGTGGTCGGTCTGGCGGTGGGCGGCACGCTGCTGTGGCTGGCGTCACGCAACCAGTACACCACGCGCCTCATCTTCCCGTTCTTCAAGCAGCTCATTCCCGACCTCGGCTGGTTCTACCTGCCCTTCTCGGTGCTGCTCCTGACCTTCTCGTCGAACGCGGTCAACCTCACCGACGGCCTCGACGGCCTGGCCATCAGCACGTTTGCCGTGGCCGCCGGCTGCTTCACGGCGCTCGCCTACGTCACCGGCCACGCCGTGTTCGCGGACTACCTGCTGCTCGTGCGCATTCCCGCGGCGGCCGAGTTGACGGTGTTCTGTGGCGCGCTCGTGGGCGCGAGCCTCGGCTTCCTCTGGTACAACTGCTATCCCGCCGAGATCTTCATGGGCGATGTCGGCTCGCTGGCGCTGGGCGGCGCCCTGGGCACGGTCGCGATCCTCATCAAGCAGGAGATTCTGCTCGGCATCGTCGGCGGCGTCTTCGTGATCGAGGCGCTGTCGGTGATTCTGCAGGTGGGCGCCTTCAAGCTCACCGGCAAGCGGATCTTCCGGATGGCCCCGATTCACCACCACTTCGAGCTCATCGGCTGGAGCGAGCCCAAGGTGATCACGCGCTTTCTCATTGTCGCGATCCTGTTTGCGCTCTTCAGCCTCACCACGTTGAAACTGCGATGACCGTGCCTCCGTACTTCACGTCCGGGTCTCAGGCGCCGCCGTTCTCGGTGGCCGGACGGCGGGTGCTCGTGGTGGGCGCCGCGCGCAGTGGACGCGCCGCTGCGGAGCTGCTCGTGACGCGCGGCGCGATTGTGACGCTCACCGACCGGGTGTCGGACTGTCCGGAGGCCGATCGGCTTCGCCGGGCCGGCGTGACGCTCGACCTCGGCGGGCACGACGCGAGCCTCTTCACGGCGGTGGATCTGATCGTGACCAGCCCCGGCGTGCCGCCCGAGCTGCCCGAACTGACAGGAGCCCGCGCGGCTGGCGTGCCGGTCATCGGCGAACTGGAGCTGGCCTCGCGTTGGCTGAAGGGCCGCGTCATCGCCATCACCGGCACGAAGGGGAAGTCGACGACCACGACGCTCGTCGGCAAGATGCTCGAGGCCTCTGGCCACACGGTGCTGGTGGGCGGCAACATCGGCGTGCCGCTCAGCGCGCACGTGGCCGCGTCCACACCCGACACGCTGCATGTCGTCGAGGCCAGCAGCTTCCAGCTCGAGACGACCGATACCTTCCATCCGTGGATTGCGGCGCTGCTCAACCTGTCGGCCGACCATCTGGATCGGCATCCCGACCTCGACAGCTACGGCCGGGCCAAGGCGCGCGTCTTCGCCAACCAGGGCGCCAGCGACTGGCGCGTGTTGAATGCCGATCAACCAGGGACGCTCGTGCTCGGCACTGGCGCCGCGCGCGAGGTGCAGTACTCCTCGACCCGCACGCTCGATCTCGGTGTCTACGTCCGCGACGGGGTGGTGTGGCACCGTACCGCGGAAGGCGAAGTGGCGCTCGTGCCGCTCCGCGTGGCGCGGCTGCCCGGCCGTCACATGACGTCGAATGTCGTGGCCGCCACCGCCATCAGCCGCCTGGCCGGTGCCTCGGTCGACGGCATGACCGCGGCGCTGTCGTCGTTCACCGGCCTGGAGCACGTGCTCGAACTGGTCGGCGAGGTCGACGGAGTGCGCTTCGTGAACGACTCGAAGGCCACCAACGTCGACGCGGCCGGGCGGTCGATCGAGAGCTTCGCCGGTGTGGTCGCGATCGTGGGCGGAAAGTACAAGGGTGGCCGCTTCGAGGATCTGGCCGGTCCGCTTCGGGCGCATGGGCGCGCCGTGGTTGCGATTGGCGAGGCTCGCCCGCGCGTGGTTGCGGCCCTGGCCGGGGTCGTGCCGGTGCACGAAGCCGCGTCGATGGCTGATGCGGTGCGGCAGGCGTACGCGCTGGCCGGTCCCGACGGCGTGGTACTGCTGGCGCCGGCCTGTTCGAGCTTCGACATGTTTCCCGACTACGCCGCGCGCGGTCGGGCCTTCAAGGAGGAAGTGGGGAAGCTCGGGGCTCGGGTGCCGGGGCTCGGCGCTCGGGAGTGAGAGAAGAACGCGAGAAGTGAGCAGTCATCAGCCGGGTGGTGGCGAATGGGAGCCGGTCGCTGGGAGCGCAGGCTGCCGTGGTCTGTGTGGCTGGTGTCCCAGTCCCCCACTTGGCTGATGACTGCTGACCTCTCGCAAACTCATGCGGCTCGTCGAGAGGCCGGACGTTGTAGTTCGCGTCCGGATGGATGTTTCGGTTCGGGGTCCCCGGCACTTTAGGGGTGTTCCCAGGGGGTCGTCCCCAGGGCGGGAGAGTATGGCGCGGAAGCTTCAATCGGACAAGTGGCTGTTCCTGGCAACCCTGGCGCTCGTGTGCGTCGGCGTGGTCATGGTCTACAGCGCCTCGGCGGTGGTGGCGCTCGAACGCTACCAGCAGCCCTATTTCTTCGTCACCCGCCAGGTGATGTGGGCGGTGCTCGGCCTGACCCTCTTGTCGATGATCATGCGCGTCGACTACCGCACCTACCGCAACGAACAGGTGATGTGGGCCGGGCTGGTCGTGGTTGCCGTGCTGCTTGTCGCCGTGCTCTTCTCGCGGCCCATCAAAGGCTCGCGGCGGTGGTTCGGTCTGGGGGGCTTCGGCATCCAGCCATCGGAACTGGCCAAGGTGGCCGCGATCTTCTTCACCGCGTTCGTGCTCGACCGGCGAATGCACCGGATCAACGACGTGAAATACGCCCTGGCGCCGATCGCGCTCATCGTCGGCGGGCTGGCGGGGCTCATCCTGGTAGAGCCCGACTTCGGCACGGCGGCGGCACTGACCGTGGTCGTAGCCATCATGGTGATGGCTGCCGGCCTGAGCTATCGCTACATCGTGGGTCTGGCGCTCGTGGGGCTGCCGGCGGCCTACATCGTGCTGATGTCGGCCGACTACCGTCGCCGCCGGTGGCTGGCCTTCCTCAACCCGTGGGACGACCCGCTCGGCGACGGCTATCACATCATCCAGTCGCTCATCGCCGTAGGCAGCGGCGGTGTGTTCGGGCGCGGCCTGATGGGCGGCATCCAGAAGCTGTTCTATCTGCCGGAGCCGCAGACCGACTTCATCTTCGCGGTCATCTCCGAAGAGCTCGGCCTGATCGGCGCCACGCTCGTCGTGGTCTGCTTTGGCGTGATTGCCTGGCGCGGCTTGCGCGCCGCCACGACCGCGCCCGATCGCTTCGGCGCACTCCTGGCCCTCGGCATCACCACGATGGTGGTGGCGCAGGCGTTCGTCAACCTCAGCGTCGTGCTCGGGCTGATGCCCACCAAGGGCATTCCGCTGCCGCTCGTGAGCAACGGCGGGTCGTCGTTGCTGGTCAATCTGGCGGCCATCGGCGTGCTGCTGAACATCTCGCAGCACGCGGTGCACGACGGGGCCGCCGGGGAGCCAGGAGCCGCGTGACCGGTGCGAGTACTCATTGCAGGCGGCGGCACCGGGGGACATCTCTACCCGGGGATCGCTGTGGCCGACGTGCTGCTGCGGCAGGATCCCGCGCGCGTGGTCAGCTTCGTGGGCACGGCGCGGGGTTTGGAGAGCCGCGTGGTGCCGGCGCTCGGCTATCCGCTCGACACGATTCGCAGCGCCGGGTTGAAGGGCAAGTCGCTCATGGCGCTGGCCCGTGGCCTGGCCCTGCTGCCGCTGTCGGCGCTCGATGCGTGGCAGGTGCTGTCGCGCCGTCGTCCCGACGTGGTCGTCGGCGTGGGCGGCTACAGCTCCGGACCCGTGCTGCTGCTGGCCGCGCTGCGCGGCATCCCCACATTGCTCATGGAGCAGAACACCGCGCCCGGCTTCACCAATCGCCAGTTGGCGCGCTGGGTGCGGGCCGCGGCCGTGAGCTACGACGAGACGCTGGCGTATTTTCCAGGCACTGGCTTCGTGTCGGGCAATCCCGTGCGGCGCGAATTTCTGGCGGCGGCCGAGGCGAGCGGTGATGGTGCGTTCACGGAAGGTCCGGTGCGCGTGCTGATCATGGGCGGCTCCCAAGGCGCGCGCGCCATCAACGACGCGCTGGTCGCGGCCGTGCCGGGCGCGCAGGCGCGCGGCGCCGTGCTCGCGATCACGCATCAGACCGGCGAGCGCGACCTGACGCGGGTGCGCGAGGGCTACGTCCACGCGGGCGTCGCGGCCACGGTCGAGGCGTTCTTCCACGACCTGGACGCCCGCATGCGGTCCGCCGACCTCGTCGTGGCCCGTGCCGGGGCCTCGACGCTGGCCGAGCTCACCGTGCTGGGCCGGGCGTCGGTGCTCGTGCCGCTGCCGACCGCCACCGATGACCATCAGCGCAAGAACGCGCGTGCGCTCGCGGCGGCTGGCGCGTGCGAGGTGGTCGAGGAACGTGACCTGGGCGGCGACCGCCTGGTGCAGGTGCTCGTGGCGCTGGCCGCGGACGGCGCCCGCCGCGCGCGCATGGCCGCGGCGGCGCGGGCGTTGGGCAAGCCGGATGCAGCGGCGCGCGTGGCCGAGCGTATCACGGCCCTGGCGAGAACGCGATGACTCCCATGCTGGGCAGAACGCGTCACGTGCATTTCGTCGGCGTGGGCGGGATCGGCATGAGCGGCATCGCCGAGCTCCTCGCCAATCTGGGCTATCAGGTGTCGGGCTCCGACCGGTCGGGGTCGGCCACGACCGAGCGCTTGGCTTCGCTCGGCGTGACGGTGCAGACGGGGCACCAGGCCGCCCACGTCGGCAGCGCCGATGTGGTCGTGATCTCTTCGGCCATCAGGGCTGACAACCCTGAGATCGCCGAGGCGAAGGCGCGCGGCATTCCGGTGATCGCACGAGCCGAGATGCTCGCCGAGCTGATGCGTCTGCGGGTTGGCATTGCCGTGGCCGGCGCGCACGGCAAGACGTCGACCACGTCGATGATCGCGCTCGTGCTCGAACAGGCCGGACTCGACCCCACCGCCGTCATCGGCGGCCGTCTGCGAGCCTTCGGCAGCAACGCGCGGCTCGGCCGCGGCCAGTATATGGTGGCCGAGGCCGACGAGAGCGATCGCTCGTTCCTGAAGCTCTCGCCTACGGTGGCGGTCATCACCAACATCGACCGCGAGCACATGGAGGCCTACGGCGGCTTCGACGACCTGCAGCAGGCCTTCGTGGAGTTCGCGAACAAGGTGCCGTTCTACGGCGCGGTCATCGCCTGCGCCGACGATGTGGAGCTGCGCCGCCTGTTGCCGCGCATGACGCGGCGGGCGACCACGTATGGCATCGACGCGCCCGAGGCCGAGATTGCCGCCATCGACCTCGCGCTCGAGGGCTTTGGCAGCACCTGCACGGTGGTGCGACGCGACTCGCGTGCGCGCGCCGCCGGGCCCGTCACGCTGGGGCGCCTGCGGTTGCAGGTGCCGGGCCGTCACTCGGTGCTGAACGCGTTGGCCGCCGTGGCGGTAGGGCTCGAGCTCGGCGCACCATTTGCCGTGATTGCCGATGCGCTCGCCGCGTTCCAGGGCGCGGAGCGGCGCTTCGAGCAGCGCGGCGCGGTGAACGGCATCACCGTGGTCGACGACTACGGCCATCATCCGACCGAGATTGCGGCCGTGCTCGCAGCGGCCCGGGCGGCCGTCCCGGCGCGCATCGTCGTGGTCTTCCAGCCGCATCGCTACTCGCGCACCGCCCAGCTCCTGCCCGAGTTCGCGGCGGCTCTGGCCCCAGCTGACGAGGTGGTGCTCACAGACATCTATGCCGCCAGCGAAGAGCCGATTCCCGGGGTCACCGTCGAGGCACTGGCCGAGGCCGTGAACCGGCGTCGCGCCACGCCGGTGGCCGTCGTGAAGCGTCTCGACGACCTGCCGGCCGCGGTGGCCGCGCTGGCGCGCCCCGGCGACCTCGTAATCACGCTCGGTGCCGGCTCGATCAGCAGCGTGCCCGCTCCGCTCGTGCGTGAACTCGAACGCGTGCACGGCACAGGGGCGGCGTCGTGAAGCCGGGACTGCCGACGCCCGCCGACAAGCGGTTCCGCCGCGCCCAGGTGAAGCCCAGCGGGCGGCGCGGACAGTTCTGGCGCCGCGCCGTGCTCGCGGCCAAGTCCGCCTCGGTGGCGCTGGTCGTCAGCCTGGCGTTGTGGCGCACGGTCACGCTCGTGGCCGAGTCGTCGGCCCTGCACATCGCCCAGATCGTGCTGCACGGCAACGACCGGCTGTCGCGGGGTGAGGCGATGGCCCTGCTCGACGATCTGCACGGCCAGAACATCCTGGCGGTGCGTCTCGAGGACTGGCGTCAGCGGCTCATGACCTTGCCGTGGGTGGAGGACGCGATCGTGCGGCGCGTGCTGCCCAACACGCTCGAGGTGCTGGTGCGCGAGCGCACGCCGATGGGCGTCGCCCGCATGGGCCGCGATCTGTATCTCGTCGATCAGCACGGCGTCGTCATCGACGAGTTCGGCCCGAGCTACGCCGACCTCGATCTGCCGGTCATCGACGGCCTGGGGCCGCCCTCGGGTGAGGCGGCGCCGAAGGTCGACGAACGCCGGACGGCGCTCGTGGCGCGGCTGCTCGCCGACGTGGCAGGGCACGAGCACCTGGCTTCGCGGCTGTCGCAGATCGACGTGCGGGACGCGCGCGATGCCGTGGTGCTGCTCGACGGCGACACGGTCATGCTGCGCCTCGGCGATCGCGATTTCGCCGACCGCCTCCAGGACTACCTGGACGTGGCGACGGCGCTCAAAGACCGCATGACGGCCATCGACACAGTGGACCTGCGGTTCGGCGAACGAATGTACGTGCGGCCCGGACGTGACGAGGGCGGGCCGCAGCCCGCGTCACGCGAGGTGGGATCTGGTAGTCGGGTGGGAGGTCAGTAGTGGCACGCAGTGAGCGGTACATCGTCGGGCTCGACATCGGCACGTCGAAGGTGTGCACGGTGGTGGGCGAGGTCTCCGACGGCGGCGGGCTCGACGTCATCGGCATCGGCATGGCCGAGTCGAAGGGGTTGAAGCGCGGCGTCGTGGTGAATCTCGAGGCCGCCGTCGAGTCCATCAAGAAGTCGGTCGAGGAAGCCGAGCTCATGGCGGGCGTGGAGATCGGCTCGGCCCACCTGGCCGTGAACGGCCCCCACATCAAGGGCTTCAACAGCCGGGGCGTGGTGGCGGTGGCGGGCAAGAACCGCGAGATCACCCGCGAGGACGTGCGCCGCGCGCTCGACGCGGCCCGGGCCGTGTCGCTGCCGGCCGGCCGCGAGGTGCTGCACGTGTTGCCGCAGGACTTCGTGGTCGATGAGCAGGACGGGATCGGCGCGCCGGTCGGCATGACCGGCGCCCGGCTCGAGGTCAACGTGCACATCGTGACCGGCGCCGCCACCTCCACCCAGAACCTGGTGGCCTGTGTGAACCGGGCCGGCATTTCAGTCGTGGACATGGTGATCGGCCAACTGGCTGCGGCCGAAGCCGTGCTCACCCCCGACGAGCGCGAACTGGGCGTGGCGCTGCTCGATATCGGCGGCGGCACCGCCGACCTGGCCATCTTCGAGCGCGGCGCGTTGTGGCACACGGCCGTGATTGGCGTGGGCGGCGACCATTTCACGAACGACATCGCCGTGGGCCTGCGCACGCCGATTCCTGAAGCCGAGAAGGTGAAGCGCCGATCCGGCTGTGCGCTCTCGGGCATGATCGACGAAGACGAGACCATCGAAGTGGCCAGCGTGGGCGGCCGGCGGCCGCGCGTGATGGCGCGCCGCATCCTATCGGACATCCTGCAGCCGCGCGCCGAGGAATTGTTTCACCTGGCGTGGGACGAGATCAGCAAGGCCGGCTACGAGAAGTCGCTCAACTCTGGCCTGGTGCTGACGGGCGGCGGCGCCGCGCTCGACGGCATGTCCGAGATCGCCGAGCAGATCTTCGACCTGCCGATGCGCCGCGGCGTGCCGGCCGGCGTGGGCGGCTTGGCCGACCACTTGAGCAACCCCGCGTGCGCGTCAGCCCTCGGGCTGGTGCTCTACGCCCACAGACATCGACAGAGCGAGACGTCGGGGACAGGCGGCGGCGCCTTCGCCCGCATGGTGAGCCGGCTGCGGACCGTATTCAAGGAGTTCTTCTGATGGACGGATGGTTGAAACCAGGAGGGGCGGCAGACGCCCAGGACAGACTCCGCCTCACGCTCGATGAAGAGCTTCGCAGCGGCGCCCGCATCAAGGTGGTGGGCGTAGGGGGTGGCGGCGGCAACGCCGTGTCGCGCATGGTGCAGGCCGGGCTGTCGGGCGTCGAGTTCATGGTGGCGAACACCGACGCTCAGGCGCTGCGCTCGAATCCCGCGCCGGTCAAGATTCAGATCGGCAGCAAGCTCACCAAGGGCCTCGGCGCTGGCGCCGATCCCAACGTGGGCCGGCAGGCCGCGCTCGAGGACACCGACGCGCTCATCGCCGCGCTGAGCGGCGCCGACATGGTGTTCGTCACGACCGGCCTCGGCGGCGGCACGGGCACCGGCGCGGCGCCGGTGATCGCCAGCCTCGCCACCGAACTTGGCGCGCTCACGATTGCCGTCGTGACCAAGCCCTTCAAGTTCGAGGGCAAGAAGCGCCTCACCCAGGCCGCGCATGGCCTCGAAGCGCTGCGCGAAGCGGTCGACACCGTGATCACGATTCCCAACGAGCGCCTGCTGACGGTGATCGACCGGCAGACCTCGATGCTCGATGCCTTCGTGACCGCCGACGACGTGCTGCGTCAGGCGATTCAAGGCATCTCCGATCTGATCCTGGTGCCGGGCATCATCAATCTCGACTTCGCCGACGTCAAGGCGATCATGTCGTCGGCCGGAATGGCCATGATGGGCACGGCGATGGCCGAAGGGCCGACCCGCGCCCTCGATGCCGCCAACCGCGCCGTGTCGAGCCCGCTCCTCGAAGACGCGTCGGTGAACGGCGCGCGCGGCGTGATCGTGAACATCACCGGCGGGCCCGATATGGGCCTGATGGAAGTGCACGATGCCATGTCGGTGATTCAGGAAGCGGCGCACGAGGATGCCAACATCATCTTCGGCGCCGTCGTCGATCCGGCCCTGACCGGCAAGGTGAAGATCACGGTAATCGCCACCGGGTTCGAACAGGGCCGGCACGCGCGCACCATTGCGGCGGCGGCGTCGAGCACCCCCGTCGACCTGTCGAACTACACGGCGCACCTGCGCACCGGCGCCGGCGCCAATGCCATCGACGCAGCACCCGCGCCGCGCGCTACCATCTCGCGCCGGCCCTCGATTGACATGCCCATGCAGCAGCGGGCGGTGGTCGGCGGCACGCCGTTGCCGAGCTACGACCTCGAGCCGGGTGAGGTGGATTTGACCATGGAGCTCGACGTGCCGGCCTTCCTGCGCCGCCAGAACGAGTAATCCCACCCGCGGCGGCCCCATCCGCTCCTGCAAAAGGGCCGTCGCCGTGCCAGCGCGGGTAGTACACTGCTGACTGGGGGCGCACTGCCCCCGGGTATGACAACCTCCTGGGAACAACGCGACGCCGCTCGCCAGACGCTCGCCCGCGAAGTGGGCTACGTGCAGAAGCCGCACGTGAACCGCATGCGCGTGGGACTGGCCTTCCCCAACACGTATTTCGTGGGGATGTCGAACCTTGGCTTCCAGACGGTCTACCGGCTCTTCAACGACCACCCCGACACCGTGTGCGAGCGCGTGTTCCTGCCGCCGAAGCAGGAACTGAAGACGCTCGTCGAGCGCAACGCCCGCCTGGTCACGCTCGAGTCCGAAACGCCGCTCAACGATCTGGACGTGCTGGCGTTCTCGGTGTCGTTCGAGTGGGACTACACCAACGTGCTCACCATGCTGCGCCTGGCGGGCCTGCCGCTGCGTGCCGCCGACCGCGACCACCGCCACCCGCTGGTGGTGATTGGCGGCGCCGTGACGTTCGTGAATCCCGAGCCGCTGGCGCTTTTCGCCGACGTGATTGCCGCCGGCGAAGGCGAAGTGCTGGTGCCGTCGCTGCTCGAGGCCGTGGCCAGCGCCACCTCGCGCGGCGACCTGCTCCTGAAGCTGGCGCAACGGCGCGGCTTCTACATTCCGTCGTTCTACGACGTGCGCTACCACGACGACAGCACCATCGCCGCCTTCGTGCCCCGCGAGGGCACCGACGCGCCACTGGTCGTGAAGAAGGCGGCGGTCAAGACCACTGAGGCGCTCGACCCGCCGTGCACGTCGATCTTCACGCCCGACACCGAGTTCGGCTCGCGCTTTCTCATCGAAGTGGTGCGCGGCTGCGCGAACCTGTGCCGGTTCTGCTGGGCCGGCTACAACTACCTGCCGGTGCGGGCGTTCCCCACCGCCCGAATCCTGGAACTGGCGCAAGCCGCGCGCGCCCACGCCAATCGCGTGGGCCTGGTGTCGATTGCGCTGTGCGATCACCCCGACATCGAGCTGATTCTCACGAAGCTGTCGGAGATGGGCTACTCGATCAGTCCGGCGTCACTGCGTCTCGACGACCTGACGCCGACCATCGTGCGCCTGCTGCGGGAGAGCGGCGAGCGCACGCTCACCATTGCCCCCGAGACCGGTTCCGACCGCCTGCGCCGCGTGATCAACAAGACCGTGACGAACGACGAGATCCTCGAGAAGGCCGATCTCATTTTTTCGAGCGGCATCGAGAACCTGAAGCTCTACTACATGATTGGCCTGCCCACCGAGACCGACGAGGATCTCGAGGCCATGCGCGACCAGACGGTGCAGCTGCGCGACATCATGATGAAGTACGCCAAAGGGCGCGGCCACGTGGGCCGGATCGTTGGCAGCGTGAATCCGCTCGTGCCCAAGCCCGGCACCGCCTACCAGTGGCTGCCCATGACCGATACCAAAGAGATCGAGCGCAAGATAAAGCGCCTGCACGCTTTGGTCAACAACATCGACCACGTGTTCTTCTCGATCAAGAGCGAACGGCATTCCTACTACCAGGCGCTGATGTCGCTCGGCGACCGCCGCGTGGCCCCCGCCATCGAGGCCGCCGAGCGGAACGGTGGCAATTGGCGGCAGGCCGTGCAGGAGTCGGGTGTGGACGCCGACTTCTACATCTACCGCGACCGCTCGAACGACACGATGCTGGCGTGGGACATCATCGACGGCGGCATGAAGAATTCGTTCTTCCGCAACGAGGTCGCCAAGGGCCTGCGCGAGGAATGGACGCTGCCGCCGAAGCGGCAGCAGGAGAACGCGCGCCTGCTGCCGACGCTTGCGTGACAGCCGCGCTACCAGGGCGCGGCGGCAGGCTCGTCGCTCGCCGGCGTGTGGTCGTCGACCGCCTCGGCCTCGAATCTGGCGTAGGCGCTGAGCACCACATCCCGCACGTGGTCCTGCGCCTTCACGTCGGTGAGCTGACGCAGCAGCGCGAAGCTGCGCCGCTCGCCGTTCACCGAGTAGGTGCGCGAGGGAAACGTGACGTTGCGGCCTGAGCCGTTGCGACGTTCCCACACGGCGAAGCCGAGCAGCTTCAGACCCGCCAGCGGGCCGTCGGTGAAGTGGAGTTCGGCGTCGGCCAGCTTGCCGACCGGGCTGCCCTTGTCGTTTGGAGTGATCTTGACCAGCATGGTTGTGCTCCCGCCGCGAAGAAGTGGAACGCGCGGCTGCCCTCTGCTACTTCAACGGCCGTGCCACCAGCCCAGGTCCGCTGATTTCCTGGGGTTTCCGCGCCGGCCGCCCCGGGAACATTCGGCCGCTCCGTTGCACATGCCAACCGTGGTTGGCGCCGCGCGTCGGGAGACTGGGCGGGCCTGCTGATGCTGCCGGAACCAGGTGCCGGATTCCACTGGATCGCCGAGCCGTGGGGGCCGATGTTGCGCTGTGCGCCGCTCGAGTCGGTAGCGCGCCACGGGTTCACGTCCAGGCAACTCGGGTTGCGCCCTAATGACACGGCGCCCGCGACCTGGGCCACAGCCGTGGCGTCGGTAGGCTGTGACGTGTCGCACCTGGCGCGTGTCCGTCAGGTGCACGGCGCGGCGGTGCGGGTGGTGCGCGCCGGCGATCTTGCCGCACCCGTTCCCGACGGCGACGCGGTGATCACGAACGCGCCCGGCGTGGCCCTGGCGGTCGTGGCGGCCGACTGCGTGCCGGTGCTGCTTGCCGACCCACGCACGGGCGCTGTCGCCGCGGTGCACGCCGGCTGGCGCGGCACCGCCGCCAATGTGGTGGGCGCCACAGTGACGGCAATGACCCGCGAGTTCGGCGTGCGGCCGGAGACGCTCGTGGCGGCGATTGGCCCGAGCATCGGCGCGTGCTGCTACGAGGTGGGCGAGGAGCTCCTGACGGCGTTCGCGGCCGCCGGCCACACCTCCGTCGATCTCGCCGACTGGTTCGCGCGCGACAGTGCCGGTCGCCTGCGGCTCGATCTCTGGCAGGCCAACGCCGACCTGCTCGTGCACGCCGGAGTTCCGCGCGCCCGACTACACGTGGCCGGGCTGTGTACCAAGACGCATGTCGAGGTGCTCGAGTCGTTTCGCGTGGACGGCGACCGCGCCGGCCGCATGGCCGCGATCATCGCGGCGCCTCAGGGGCGGGGACTTGTCTAGGCTCTAGTGAACCAAGAGTAACGGACTAAGGGTGGCGCCCCGCTTCGCGGTTCCGGTCAGCCGATTCCAGTCAATCGACGCGCAGAACTCCGCGGGATCGAGTCGTGAAGCATGACGCGCCGACCACCAGGCCGCGACCAGCCCGAGGGCTACCAGTGAGCCCGCGGCGGCGACGAACGCGCCAGCGTGATGCGCGTCGCTGTTCACGAGCAATGACGACACGAACGACGTCGCCCGCCATGGCACGACCACGCCCACCGCGACGCCCGTGGCGAGCAGTCGCTCGCGGACGAAGTCTGCGCGCGCGGCAGTGGCCAATAACACCACCCGCAGGGATCTCTCCGGTGCAGCGGACCGCGCGCTACGCGCCCGGCGCGGCTGGGTCTGGCGGGGCGCCGCCGTCGGCCACGGGCGCGTCGGGCGCCTGGGGCTCGGGGATCCAGTAGAGGATGCGCACGCAGCTCTCACACTGGATGATCTGATCGCTCGCGCGCAGCTGATTGTAGAGATGCGGACGGATGCGCACGCGGCACGCGTCGCACAGGCCGCCGACCGCGCGCGCGATGCCCAGGCCCTTGCGGCCCTTGGCCACCATCTCGAAGGTGGCCAGCAGGCGCGGCTCGATGGTCTTCACGAGTTCGGCGCGCGCCGTCAGCAGTTGGGCCAGCGTGTCCTTCATCGCGGCGGCATCGGCGGTGATGGCGGCCTTTTCGGCGGTCACGCTCTTCTTGTCGGCGGCCAGCGTGGCTTCGGCGGCCTTCGCGCCGGCCGCGCGCTCGTCGATCTCGAGCATCCGCTCCAGCTCGATGCCCTCGATGCGATCCACCTCGGCCGAGAAGGTCGTGATTTCGTGCTGCAGGGCATGGAACTGCTTGTTGTCCTTGGCCTGCATCAGCTGCTCTTTGTATTTCGAGACCCGCTGCTGCGCGACCGAGGCTTCCTTCTCGAGATCCTGCTTGGCGGCCCGCGACTGGGCCAGTGCCGCCTTCGCCGCATCGAGCGACTGCGTGGCGTCGGCCAGCTTCGCGTCGAGCGCAACGATCTTCACCGGCGCGTCAGCCAGCCGCCGGCGCGCGTCCTCGGCCCGGGTTTCCAAATCTTGCAGGGCGAGGAGCGAGGTGATGGCGGGTAGCATCGGGCCCTCAAGCATAGCGTAGGATCCGGGTGTGCAACACCCTGCCGAGCCCTTGCAGGCGGGCGCCGTCCCGCTCGCCACCTGGCGTGCCATCTACTTCGGCGCGGGCGCCGCGATCGACCCGGCGTGCCGGCCCAAGGTCGAGGCCGGCGCGCGCGCCATCGACCGCGTGGTGGCCGCGGGCGCGCCGGTTTACGGCGTGAATACTGGCTTCGGCAAGCTGGCGTCGATGCGGATCGACACCGCCGATCTCACCACACTGCAGCGCAATATCGTGTTGTCGCACTGCGCCGGCGTGGGCGATCCGCTGCCGGTGCCGGTCACGCGACTGATGATGGCGCTGAAGCTCGCCAGCCTGGCGCAGGGGGCGTCGGGCGTGCGCTGGGCCACGCTGCAGCAGCTTGGCGCCTGCCTGGCGATGGATCTCGTGCCGGTCGTGCCCGGGCAAGGGTCGGTGGGCGCATCTGGCGACCTGGCTCCGCTCGCGCACCTGTCGGCGGCGCTCCTCGGCGTTGGAGAGTTCACGGTGGGCGGGAAGCGCGTGCCGGCCTCGCAGGCCCTGGCCAATGCCGGGCTCGAGCCGCTCGTGCTCGGTCCCAAGGAAGGCCTCGCGCTGCTCAATGGCACGCAGGCGTCCACGGCCCTGGCGCTCGCCGGGCTGTTCGAGACCGAGCGCGTGTTCCAGGCGGCGCTCGTCACTGGCGCGCTCACGACCGATGCCGCCAAGGGCTCCGATGGTCCGTTCGATCCGCGCATCCAGGCACTGCGCGGCCAGCCCGGCCAGGTGGACGTGGCCGCGGCGCTAGTCCACCTCATGCGCGGCAGCGCCATCCGCCAGTCGCATCTCGTCGGCGATGCCCGCGTGCAGGATCCCTACTGCCTGCGCTGCCAGCCGCAGGTGATGGGCGCGTGTCTCGACCTGCTCCGCCAGGCCGCGCGCACGCTTGTCGTGGAGGCCAACGGCGTGTCCGACAATCCGCTCGTGTTCCCCGACACCGACGAGGTCATCTCGGGCGGCAACTTCCACGCGCAGCCGGTGGCCTTTGCCGCCGACATCATCGCGCTCGCCATCTGCGAGATCGGCTCGATTGCCGAGCGGCGCATCGCGATGCTGGTCGACCCGGCGCTGTCGGGCCTGCCCGCGTTTCTCACCCCCAATCCCGGCCTCAACTCGGGCTTGATGATTCCGCAGGTGACGGCCGCGGCGCTCGTGTCCGAGAACAAGCAGCGCGCCTATCCGGCCAGCGTGGATTCGATTCCCACCTCCGCCAACCAGGAAGATCACGTGTCGATGGCGACGCACGGCGCTCGCCGGCTCGGGCCCATGGCCGAGAACGCCGCGCATGTCATCGGTATCGAGCTCATCGCCGCGGCGCAGGGCTGCGGCTTCCACGCGCCGCTCCGGTCGAGCGATCCCCTGGAACGCGCCGTTCGGTTGCTGCGAGCAGAGGTGCCACCGCTCGATCACGACCGCTACCTTGCAGGCGACATCAACGCGGCCACCGCGCTCGTGCGCTCGGGCCGACTCGTCACCGCCACCGGCCACGACCACCTGCCGGGCCTCGGTGAACCGGCGCATGGGGGCTGAGGGATGGCGCCGCTCGACTGGATGATCGTGACGCGCGGCGAGGGGCCGCTGCTCGTGAGCGTGCCGCATGCCGGCACCGACATCCCCGCGCATCTGGTGCCGCGACTGGTGTCGCCGTGGCTCGCGCGCACAGATGCCGACTGGCATCTCGAGCGCCTCTACGACTTCGCCGCCGCACTGGGCGCCACGGTCGTGCGCACCACCATGTCGCGCACCGTGATCGACGTGAATCGCGACCCGAGCGGGGTGTCGCTCTATCCGGGTCAGGTCACGACCGGGCTGTGTCCAGTCGAGACGTTCGACGGCGAGCCGCTCTATGTGGATGACGGCGCGCCGACAGAGGCCGAAATCGCCGAGCGGCGCGCGCGTTACTTCGAGCCGTATCACCAGGCCCTCGCGGGCGAACTGACGCGGCTCCGGCAGGCGCACGCGCAGGTCGTCGTCTACGACTGCCATTCGATCCGCTCGCGGATTCCGCGGCTCTTCGCCGGTGACCTGCCGCAGTGGAACATCGGCACGAGCGACGGCGGCAGTTGCGCCCCGTCGCTCACGCGCCTGGTCGAGTCGCGGTGTGAAGCGTCGGGGTTGCCGTACGTGACGAACGGCCGCTTCAAGGGCGGCTACATCACGCGTCACTACGGCCGGCCCGAGGCCGGCGTGCACGCGCTTCAGATGGAGCTGGCCTGCCGCGGCTACATGTCCGAGCCCGCCGGCGCGCCGACGCCAGAGACGTGGCCGGCGCCGTACGACATCGCACATGCCGCACGGCTCCGTCCCACGCTTCAGGCGATTCTCGCGGACGCCGTGGCGTTTGCGAGGGACGCGTCGGCCGGGATCACCAAGGGAGTGCTATGACACGAACCATTCGGGCCGCCCGCGGCCCCGTCCGCACCGCCAAGAGCTGGCTCACCGAAGCGCCCCTGCGCATGCTCATGAACAACCTCGACCCCGACGTGGCCGAGCGGCCCGAAGACCTCGTGGTCTACGGCGGCATCGGCCGGGCGGCGCGCAACTGGGAGTGCTACGACCGGATCGTCGAGACGCTCACGTCGCTCGAGGACACCGAGACGCTGCTCGTGCAGTCGGGCAAGCCCGTGGGCGTGTTCACGACGCATCGCGATGCGCCCCGCGTGCTCATCGCCAACTCGAACCTGGTGCCGCACTGGGCGACCTGGGAACACTTCCACGCACTCGATCGCCTCGGCCTGATGATGTACGGGCAGATGACCGCCGGCTCGTGGATCTACATCGGCAGCCAGGGCATCGTGCAGGGCACCTACGAGACGTTCGCCGAACTGGGCCGGCAGCATTACGGCGGAAGTCTCGCGGGCCGCTGGATCCTCACGGCGGGACTCGGCGGCATGGGCGGCGCGCAGCCGCTCGCCGCCACCATGGCCGGCGCCTCGTGCCTCGCGGTGGAGTGTCAGCAGAGCCGCATCGACATGCGCCTGCGCACACGCTACGTCGACGTGCAGGCAGCTAGTCTCGACGAGGCGCTCGCGCTCGTCGACGAGAGCTGCCGCGCGCACCAGCCCCGCTCGGTGGCGCTGCTCGGCAACGCCGCCGACGTGTTCACCGAGCTGGCCCAGCGCGGCGTGCGTCCCGATGCCGTCACCGACCAGACCTCCGCGCACGACCCCGTGAACGGCTACTTGCCGCAGGGCTGGACGGTGGAGCAGTGGTTCGAGCGGCGGGTGAGCGATCCGGCGGGCACGTCCGCGGCGGCGAAGCGCTCGATGGCGGTGCACGTCACCGCCATGCTCGCCTTCAAGGATGCCGGCGTACCCACCTTCGACTACGGCAACAACATCCGCCAGATGGCGAAAGACGAAGGGGTCGCGCGCGCCTTCGACTTTCCGGGCTTCGTGCCGGCCTACATCCGTCCGCTCTTCTGCCGCGGCGTCGGGCCGTTCCGCTGGGTGGCGCTCTCGGGCGACCCCGACGACATCGCCAGGACCGATGCGATGGTGAAGTCGCTCATGCCCCACGACGCCCATCTGCACCAGTGGCTCGACCTGGCGCGCGCCCGCATCAGCGTGCAGGGGCTGCCGGCGCGCATCTGCTGGGTGGGGCTGGGCGATCGGCATCGGCTCGGACTGGCCTTCAACGCCATGGTGCGCTCGGGCGAGCTCTCGGCGCCGATCGTCATCGGCCGCGACCATCTGGACTCTGGCTCTGTCGCCTCGCCCAACCGCGAAACCGAGACGATGCGCGACGGCTCGGATGCCGTGTCGGACTGGCCGCTGCTGAACGCGCTGCTCAATTGCGCCTCTGGCGCCACCTGGGTGTCGCTGCACCACGGCGGCGGCGTGGGTATGGGCTTCTCGCAGCATTCCGGCATGGTGGTTGTGTGCGACGGCAGCGTCGAGGCCGACGCCAGGCTCGCGCGCGTGCTCTGGAACGACCCGGCCACCGGCGTGATGCGCCATGCCGATGCCGGCTACGACGCGGCCATCGCGTGTGCGGGCCAGCACTTCCTGCACCTGCCGATGGTTCGATGAGCGAGCGCCGCCTGCACGCCGCCGACGCCTTGCTGCCTTCCGGGTGGGCGCGCGACGTGCTGCTCGAATGGAACGACCACGGCGACGTGGTGACGGTGACGGCGCAGGCGCCGCGGCCCGAAGGCGCGGCCCTGGCCGCCGGACCGGTCGTGCCCGGCATCGCCAATCTGCACTCGCACGCGTTCCAGCGCGCATTCGCCGGACTCGCGGAGTTTCGCGGATCGAGTGACGACAGCTTCTGGAGCTGGCGCGAGCGGATGTACCGCCTGGCCAACACCGTCACTCCGGACGAGCTCGACGCGATTGCCACGTGGCTCTTCGTCGAGATGATCGAGGGCGGCTACACCTCGGTGTGCGAGTTCCATTACCTGCACAACGACGTGGACGGCCGCCCCTACGCCGACGATACGACACTGGCTGCGTGCCTGGTGCAGGCGGCTGATCGCGTGGGTCTTGGCCTCACGCTGCTGCCGGTGTTGTATCAACAGAGTGGTTTCGGTGGGGCCGCGCCCACAGCTGCCCAGCGCCGCTTCGTGCGATCCACTGACGGGTTGCTGCGGCTGGTCGAGGCGATGCGTCGCGCCTGCGACCGTCCGTCGGCACGCGTGGGGCTGGCCGTGCATTCGCTCCGGGCCGTCACGCCGGAGGCGCTGCGACACGCCCTCGTGGGTCTGGACGGCCAGGATCGCTCAGCGCCGATTCACGTCCACGTGGCGGAGCAGCAGCGCGAGGTCGACCAATGTCTGGCGTGGAGCGGTCAGCGGCCAGTGGCGTGGCTGCTCGGTCACGCGCCGGTCGACCAGCGCTGGTGTCTGGTGCACGCCACGCACCTGAGCGCCGACGAATCCCGCCGGGCTGCGGCCACCGGCGCCGTGGCCGGTCTGTGTCCCACGACCGAGGCGAATCTCGGCGACGGTATCTTCGACCTGCCCGGGTGGACGGGTGCGGAAGGCGGGCGATGGGGCGTCGGTTCGGACAGCCACATCACGGTGAACGCGGCCGAAGAGCTGCGCCTGCTCGAGTACTCACAGCGCCTGCGCACCGGGCGTCGCACCGTGGCGGCCACCTCCAGTGAACCGCATGTGGCGACGGCCATGACCCTGGCGGCCGTGGCTGGCGGCGCCGCGGCGGCGGGGCGGCCGGTCGCAGGATTGGCGCCAGGTCAGCGCGCCGACTTCGTGGTGCTCGACGGTGCGCATCCGCTCGTCGCGGGCTTGCCCGCGCCGGACGCGCTCGACGCACACGTCTTTGCCAGCCATCGCCAGTCGGCCATCGACGCCGTCGTGGTCGGAGGTCACCGCGTGGTGCGGCACGGCCGCCACGCCCTGCACGCCCGGGCGGCGGAGGCGTTCGTGCGCGCTCGCGCGGCCCTGCGCGCGCGGCTCTAGCAGTGCGCCGAGGAGGTAGTGGGCCCACCTGGATTTGAACCAGGGACCGACCGGTTATGAGCCGGCTGCTCTAACCGCTGAGCTATGGGCCCGCAGGGGCGGGGCTCGGGTCCCCTGGTCTCGGGGCCCCGAGGAAAATCGCCTTCCTTGATTCTAGGCTACGGGAGGCCGACCAGCATGATGACTCTGCGCCACATCCTATAATGACGAGAGGCTGCCGGCCCGCGCCCGATGAATCCCCACGACCAGTTCTCCGCACTCCTGCAGGGCACCGCGCCGTTTCTCGCGCTGGCGCCGATGCAGGAGGTGACCGACGGCGCGTTCTGGACGCTCATGCACCACTACGGCGGGGCCGACGTCTATTGGACGGAGTACTTCCGCGTGCACGCCGACTCGACCCCCGAGAAGAAGATCGTCGAGGCCATCCGCCGCAACACCACGGGACGGCCGGTGATCGCGCAGATGCTCGGCAACGACATCCCGGCGCTCGTGCGCACCGCCAAGGTGCTGCAGCAGCTTCCCGTGGCGGCCGTCGATTTGAACCTGGGATGCCCCGCGCCGATCGTCTACCGGAAGTGCGCGGGCGGCGGCCTGCTGCGTGAGCCCGCCCGCATCGACGCCATCCTCGGTGCGCTGCGCCAGGCCGTCGACATCAAGTTCACGGTGAAGACCCGGGTGGGCTTTGCCTCGGTGGAGGAATTCGACGCCCTGCTGCCAATCTTCGCCCGGCACTCGCTCGACGCGCTCACCGTGCATGCGCGCACCGTGGCGCAGTCGTACCGGCTGCCGGTGCACTACGACCTCATCCGGCAGGCCGCGATGACCATGCCGTGTCCGGTGATCGCCAACGGCCACGTGTGTTCCGCGGCGCAAGCCCAGGACCTGCTGACCCAGAGCCACGCCCGCGGCCTGATGCTCGGCCGCGGGGTGATCCGCAGTCCGTGGCTGTTCAACCAGATTCGCCAGCAACTGCGCGGCGAGGCCGTCACCCTGCCCACCGGGCGCGACGTCTGGCGCTACATCCGCGCGCTGTGGGACTCGCAGGCCTCCTTCGACAAGCCCGAGCACGTGCAGTGCGCGCGCATGAAGAAGTTCCTCAACTATCTTGGCGAAGGCGTGCCCGCCCCGTTTCTGCACCAGATTCGCCGCGTGCAGACGGCCGCTGAGTTCCAGCGCATCTGCGCCGAATTCCTCGACCACGATCGGCCCATGACCCTCGAGCCCGTCCCAGTGCCGTCCTCTGAGTCGATGTATCATTCCAGTGAGGCATGATCATGCGTACTGCTTCTGGATTGACGTGGAGTATTTCCGTGCTGGCGGTCGTGGCGATCGTCGGCGTGACGTCTCTGACCGGGCAGACGCCGGCCACTGGGCCCGTGTTCACGGCGCAGCAGGCTGAGGCGGGCAAGCAGCACTACGACACGACCTGCTCGCCGTGTCACGGCAGCGACCTCGGTGGGGCGGACGCGCCGGCTCTGGCGGGCCCTGACTTCGCCAAGGCGTGGGGCACGCAGACCACTGCCGACCTGTTCAAGTACGCGCAAGGCATGCCGCCCGGCGGCACGCCGCTGCCCGATGACGACAACCTCGCCGTCGTCGCCTACCTGTTGCAGCAGAACGGCGCGGCCGCTGGCGCCACACCGCTCCTGCCCACCACGGCGGTCAAGATTTCTGGCATCGCCACGGGTAAGCGGCCACCGATGGCCATGGCGGTAGCGCATCGCCGCTAGGCGCACCGCTCCGGCGAGCTACCGACAGGACGTTCTCCATGCTGACCAGACGTAACTTTATCGAGCAGATTGCCGCCACCGGCGGCGTGTCACTGGCCTACGACTCGCTGCACGGCCTGGGCCTGCTCGCGGCGGGCGAATCGGTGCCCTTCAATCTGCGTGGCACGGTAGCGGGCGTGCGGGTGGCCGTGATCGGCGGCGGCCTCGCCGGTCTGACCGTCGCTTACGAACTCGAGAAGCTCGGCTACACGACACACGTGCTCGAAGCGCGGCCGCGCCCGGGCGGCCGTGTCCACACCGTGCGGCGCGGCACGGTCAGCGAAGAAGACGGCTCTACCCAGACCTGCAGCTACGACGAGGGCCAGTACTTCAACCCCGGCCCGATGCGCATCGCCTATCACCACGACACCACGCTGGCCTACTGCCGCGAGCTGGGCGTGCCGCTCGAGGTGTTCGCGGTCAACGCCGACAACGCGTTCTTCTATCCTACCAAGGGCACCGGTCTCACGAACCGCCGCGTGCGCATGCGCGAGGTGCGCGCCGACATCGACGGCTACGTCAGCGAGTTGCTGAGCAAGGCCACCGCCCAGAACGTGCTCGACGACGTGCTCACGAAGGACGATCGCCAGCGCCTGCTCGACTATCTGCGCGCCAAGGGCCGGCTCACCGCCCAGGGCAAGTACGTCGGCAACATCCAGATGCGTGGTCCCGATGAACCGCCCGCGGCCGACGGCGTGGAGAAAGCGACGCCCCACGCGCTCAGCGATCTGCTCGGTTCGCGCATGCTCAATCAGGTGGACCTGACCTACGAGTACCAGCCCACCATGTTCCAGGTGGTCGGCGGCATGGACCACCTGCCGCGCATGCTGGCGGCCCGGGTCAAGGGCAGCATCACCTACAACGCGGCGGCGCGCGCGATCCGGCAGCACGAACAGGGCGTCACCGTGACCTACGCCGACAAGGGCGGCGCGCTGCGCACGCTCGAAGCCGACTATCTGGTGTGCGCGCTGCCGCTGCCGCTGCTGGGCGAGGTCGACACCGACTTCACGCCCGAGTTCAAGGCACTCGTGTCGTCAGTGCCCTACGCGGCGGCCGGCAAGATCGGCCTGCAGTTCAAGCGCCGGTTCTGGGAGGAAGACCATCAGATTTTCGGTGGCGCCACCAAGACCGACCTGGACATCACGCAGATCGTCTATCCCTCCAGCGGCTTCCTCGGCAAGAAGGGCACGCTCGTGGGCTACTACCTGCAGGGGCAGAGCGGACGACCAGTGGGCGAGACGGCACCAGCGGCGCGGTTGGCGCTTGCCCTCGAACAGGGCACGAGGATCCATCCGCAGTACGCCACCGAGTTCGAACACGCCTTTTCGGTGGCCTGGCATAAGGTGAAGTGGAACAAGGGCTCGTGGTCGGCCACGCCGGCCGCCACCAAGGCCAAGCTGCGCGAGCCGCAGGGCCGGGTGTATCTGGCCGGCGACCATCTCGATCTGAATGCCTGGATGCAGGGGGCGTTCGAGTCAGCACGCCACGTGGCTACGGCCATTCACGCCCGCGCCGGCGCCGGCACCCGGCAGCGGGTGCGCTGAACCTCAGGCGCTCGGAGCCGGGCGCCCGAAGCCGGGCGCTACGCCGTCAACAGGAACATCAGGACGACGGCGCCCACGATGAACACCAAGCCGGCGGGAATCCAGAGCAGCGTCAGATCTTCCATGGCTTGAAGTGTAGCTTAGGTGCGTCCTTCGAGGAACGCCCGCAGCTTGCGGCTGCGCGAGGGGTGCCGCAGCTTGCGCAGCGCCTTGGCCTCGATCTGGCGGATGCGCTCGCGGGTAACGGCGAAATTCTGCCCCACTTCCTCGAGCGTGTGCTCCGAGCCCTCGCCCACGCCGAAGCGCAGCTTGATGACCCGCTCTTCGCGCGGGGTCAGTGTCTTCAGCACCGACTCGGTCTGCTCGCGCAGGTTCAGGTTGATGACCGCGTCCGACGGCGACACGGCGCTGCGATCTTCGATGAAGTCGCCGAGATGCGAATCTTCCTCTTCGCCGATGGGCGTCTCGAGCGAGATCGGTTCCTGAGCGATCTTGAGAACCTTGCGGACCTTCGACACCGGGATGTCCATCCGCCGCGCGATCTCTTCCGAGTTCGGCTCGCGCCCCAGCTCCTGCACCAGCGCCCGCGAGGTGCGGATCAGCTTGTTGATCGTCTCGATCATGTGCACCGGGATGCGGATCGTGCGCGCCTGGTCGGCAATGGCGCGCGTGATCGCCTGCCGGATCCACCACGTGGCGTAGGTGGAGAACTTGTAGCCGCGGCGGTACTCGAACTTGTCGACCGCCTTCATCAGGCCGATGTTGCCTTCCTGAATCAGGTCGAGGAACTGCAAGCCGCGGTTGGTGTACTTCTTGGCGATCGAGACCACGAGGCGGAGGTTGGCTTCGACCAGTTCCTTCTTCGCCTGCTCGGCCTGCGCTTCGCCGCGCATGATGACCTCGAGGGTGTGGCGCAAGTTCTCGGGGCTCTCCTCGAGCACGTCGCTCAGCCGCTTCACCTCGACCTTGAGATCCCTCTGGCGCTTGAGGAGGTTCTTCTTCTCCTCTTCCTTCAGTTTGGGCGTCTTCTTGGTGACGATCTTGGGATTGAGGGTCTTGGTCACGAGGTCGAACTCGCGCTGCACCTTCTGCACGACCTCGACCGCGTCCTTCACTTCCTCGATCATCCGGCGCTTCACCGCTTCGGTGAACTCGATCTTCCGGATGAGTTTCGAGACCTCGATCTGGGCGCGCATGTGCTTCCACGCGGCCTTGCGGTACTTCTTCTTGTCCTTCTTCAGGATGGCGTCGAGCTTTTCCTGCAGCTTCTCTTCATTCACGCGCGCCTTGCGCACGCTGTCGATCTGCTTGAGGAACTGCTGGGCGCGCTGCTCGATGCGGTCGTCGGTGATCTCTTCGTCGTTGAAGATCACCAGCTCGCGCACGGTGCGCTCGCCGGCCTTGAGCTGGTCGCCCATGCGGATGACGGCCTTGATGATCGCCGGCATGCGCGAGATCGACTTGATCACCGAGAGCTTGCCGCGCTCGATGCGCTTGGCAATCGCCACCTCGCCCTCGCGGGTGAGCAGCGGCACGGTGCCCATCTCGCGCAGGTACATGCGCACCGGGTCGTTGGTCTTGTCAAGGGCGCCCGGGGTGAGGTCGAGCTCCATGCCATCTTCGGTTACGGCCGGACCCTCGCTGCGCTCCATCGTGTCGCGCTCGCGATAGCCCTTTTCGGTATCGACCAGGTCGATGCCGGCGGTGCCGAAGACGGTGAGAAGCTCGTCCAGTTCCTCCGGGTTCGAGGTCAGCTCGGCGGGAAGGACGTCGTTCACCTCGTCGTAGAGGAGGTAGCCCTTCTCCTTGCCCATGGCCAGGAGTTGACGGACTTCGTCGTACTTGTCTTCGAGCGACAAGGGCGACCCCCCGACGGGGAACGGTGCGACGCGACTGGCTTTATGTGTGCTCACGTGTGTTTTGGGGTAGCTTTATATTGTAGTCCGCGAAGAACCGCTAAGTTTCACCAAGTCGCCGCCGGATGGCAATCTTTTTCATGACCAGTTCGGTCAGTCGTGCCGATGATGGGTCGCGCGCTGCCAGGCGGGCGATTTCGGCGTCGATGTCGGTGAGGTCCCGCCTGGTGCGCGCGTCCCTGAGCGCATCCACGCAGGCACTCAGGTCGAGCACCGGCGGCTGGCGCTCGGAGCCGGCCTTGGCCAGCATCTGCGCCTCTCTCTCGGTTAGACGCTCCATCAGCGCGGTTGGCAACATCTCGGCATTCCCGGCCGCCAGCTCGACCCCTTTGGTCAGCAGGCTCTGTGAGGCAAGTCCTTCCAAGTCTTCAGGTTGCAGCACCTTCAGGGCCGTGGCCGCTGCCTCGGGCGTGTGCAGAATGGCCCACAGCAGGCCGCGTTCCGTATCGGTCACGTGCGTGGCGGCCGGCGTGAGCCTCACCGGTAAAGACGTCTTTTTCGCGGCCGCGGCCTTGCGGATCTCCGCCCGCACCACCTCTTCGGTGACGCGGGCCTTGTGCGCCAGACGATCGGCGAACTGGTCACGGGTGGCCGGGTCCGGAATGCGGGCCGCCACGGCCAGCATCTGCTGCAGGAACTCGCGGCGGCTGTCGTCCCGTGTGAGATTGTGTGCAGCCGCGCCGCGCTCGAGCAGGAACTCGAGATACGGCTGCGAGTCCTTCAGCTCCTCGAGGTAGGCCTCGCGCCCGTGTTGCTGCATGAACGTGTCGGGGTCTTCGCCGCGGGGCAGCCGCGCCACGTTCACGTTGAAGCCCTCGCCGACGAGCAGCTCGCACGATCGCTCGGCCGCGTTCTGGCCGGCGTTGTCGGGGTCGAAGTTGATGATCACCTTAGGCGTGAAGCGCCGCAGCATCTGCGCCTGCTGAGTGGTGAGCGCCGTGCCGCAGGTGGCCACGACCGGCAGGCCGCCGGCCTGGAAGAGCTGGGCGAAGTCGAAGTAGCCCTCCACCACGATGGCGAAGCCGGACTTGCGCAGGTCGCCCTTCGAGTGGTTGAGCCCGTAAAGCGTGCGGCTCTTCGTGTAGATCGGCGTCTCGGGCGAGTTCAGATACTTGGGCACCTGGCCGGGTTCGAGGGCGCGGCCGCCGAAGGCCACGATCGATCCGGTGTCACGGCTGATTGGCACCATCAACCGGCCACGAAAGCGATCGGTGACAGAGCCATCGTCGCGCACGCTGACGAGCCCGCTCTGGCGAATCAAGCCCTGCGCAAAGCCCTGCGCTTGCAGCCGCTTGTGCAGCCCGTCGCGCGAATTCGGCGCCCAGCCGAGTTTCAGGGCGGCGACCGTGGCCGGGGTCAGACCCCGGTCGCGCTCCAGATACTCGCGGTAGCGTGTGCCGGCGGGCGAGGCGAGCTGCTCGGCGAAGTGGACCGCGGCCACCTCGTGCATCTTGAGCAGCGCCTCGCGCTCGGCCGCGCTCTCGGGCTGGCCGTCGCCCGCCTCCATCTGCGGAACGGGCACGCCGAACTTGCCGGCCACCAGCTTCACCGTGTCCTGGAAGCCGAGCTTTTCCTGCAGCTCGACGAACTTGAACACGTCACCGCCCACGCCGCAGCCGAAGCAGTGGAAGAAGCCCTTGTCGCGATTGACCGTGAAGGACGGCGACTTCTCGCTGTGGAAGGGACACAGCCCCTTGTAGCTGGCGCCCGCCTTCTTCAGCGACACGTAGTCCTGGATCACCGCCACGATGTCGGCGACGGCGCGCACTTCGTCGATGAAGGACTGCGGAAACTTCGGCATGAAGGCGGGGCTCCCTTCGACTTCGCTCAGGGCCGGCGGGGCTCGGTCTCGGGGAGCGCCTCTACTCTACTGCCTCTGGCCGCCATCTGGGCCAGGCGCACCAGCCCGGCAGCCGCGACACGCCGGCGCGGCGGTGTCAGCCCGCCTGCCCGTAGCCGGTGAGCACGTTCACGACGTTCACGCCAATGGCCTCCACGGCGTAGCCGCCCTCCATCACGAACAGGGTGGGGCGGCCGAGCCGCGCGATCCGCGCGCCGATGCGCGAGAAGTCGTCGCTCGTCAGGGCGAAGCGCGCGATCGGGTCGTGGGCGTAGGTATCCACGCCGAGCGAAATCACCACGGCGTCGGGCGTGTCCTTTGCGATGACCTCGCAGGCCGAGTCGAGCGCCGCACCGTAGGTGTTCCACGCGGTGCCGTAAGGCAGCGGGTAGTTCACGGTGTAGCCGGCGCCGGCGCCCACGCCACGCTCGTCGCCGTGCCCGAGGAAGTAGGGGTACTCGATGCGGGGGTCGGCGTGCAGCGACACGAAGAGCACGTCGGGGCGCGCGTAGAAGATGCTCTGCGTGCCGTTGCCGTGGTGGTAGTCCACGTCGAGAATCGCCACGTGCGCGCAGCCGTGGTCGAGCAGATGCTGCGCGGCGATCGCGGCGTTGTTCAGATAGCAGTAGCCGCCCATGGCGGCCGCGGCAGCGTGATGTCCGGGTGGACGGCACAGCGCGAAGGCGCCCGGAGCGCCGTCGACGATCGCCTGCGCGCCGGTGAGGGCCACGTCGGCGCCGGCCTGCACGGCGTCCCAGGTGCCGGCGGTGATCGGCACGCCGGCATCCATCGAGTAGAACCCGAGCCGGCCGTCGATGTGCTCGGGCACGCGGTCGTGGCGCAGGCCCGGCACCGGCCACACGAGCGGCAGGGCATCGTTCTCGCGCCCCTGGGCGCTCCAGTCGGTCCAGGCGGTGGCCAGGAAATCCACATAGCCGACGTCGTGCACGCGCCGCACCGGGTCGAGCCCGAACGCGCGCGGGGCGGCCACCTCGCCCAGACGCGCGTCTTCGACCCGCGCCAGAATCATGTCGGCCCGCTGCGGCATCTCGAAGCACGGCATCATCTGGCCGTCGATGAGCTCGCCGTGGCCGTGATGGCGTCGATGGCGGTCGGAGTAGACGGTCAGCATGGCGCCGTCAGAGTCGCCAGAGGCGCAGCCCAGCGGCCAGCACGGCCTGCGGATCGTGCGCGCACTTCACATCGGCGAAGAGGCCTCCCGGCACCAGCCGTTCGGCCAGGGTCGCAATGCCCATCTCGGCGTACTCGCGATGCGGCACCGCCGCCACCATGGCCCCGGCCGTCGGTAGATCGGCCCAGGCCGTCAAGGTCAGGCCGTACTCGTGCTCGCACGCCGCCGCGTCGGCGATCGGATCGTGGATCGACACGCGCACGCCGAAGCTGGTCAACTCGCGCACGATGTCGATCACCTTGCTGTTGCGCAGGTCGGGGCAGTTCTCCTTGAAGGTCATGCCGAGCACGATCACGTCGGCGCCCTTCACCTGCAGGTCGGCCGCAATCATCTTCTTGATGATCTGCTCGGCCACGTACTTGCCCATGCCGTCGTTGATGCGCCGCCCCGCCAGGATGACCTGCGGCGTGTAGCCGAGCATCTCGGCCTTGTGCGTCAGATAGTAGGGATCGACGCCGATGCAGTGCCCGCCGACCAGCCCCGGACGAAATGGCAGGAAGTTCCACTTCGTGCCGGCGGCCGCGAGCACCTCGAGGGTGTCGATGCCGATGCGATGGAAGATGAGCGACAGCTCGTTCATGAGCGCGATGTTGAGATCGCGCTGCGTGTTCTCGATCACCTTGGCGGCTTCGGCCACCTTGATGCTGCTGGCCGGATAGACGCCGGCGGTGATGACCGACCCGTAGACCTCGGCCACCTTGGCCAGCGTGGCCGGCGTATCGCCCGACACCACCTTGGTGATCTTCGTGAGCGTGCGTTCCTTGTCACCGGGATTGATGCGCTCGGGGCTGTAGCCCACGAAGAAGTCCTGCTTCCAGGTGAGGCCCGAATGCTTCTCGATGATCGGGATGCACACTTCCTCGGTGGCGCCCGGGTAGACCGTGGATTCGAACACCACGATCGCGCCCTTCTTGAGGTGCCTGCCGACGGTTTCCGACGACGAGATGAGCGGTCCGAAATCGGGCGTGTGCGCGTCGTCCACCGGCGTGGGCACGGCGACGATGATGAAGTCGGCGTCGGCGATGATGGCCGGGTCGGTGCTGCACGTGAGGTGCACGGCGGCCTTCAGATCCGCGCTGCTCACTTCACCGGTGGGATCCACGTGACGGCCGTACGCGGCCACTTTCTCGGCGGACAGATCGAAGCCAAGGGTCGTGAACTTCTTGCCGAATTCGACGGCAAGCGGAAGGCCCACGTAGCCAAGGCCGATGACTGCGATCGTGTTCATGCTGTGATTAGTTTAACCTGCCGGCGGCCGGACGCTTCTCCGTCACTGGCAGAACCGGGCATTTCCACGCTACCAGTCGGTGGGCTGATAGTCCTTCAGGAACTGTCCCCAGACGTGTGTGCCGGAGTTGATGCCGGCGATGATCGGGTCGACGATGCGCGCGGCACCGTCGACGATGTCGAGCGGCGGGTGGAAGCGGTGCTCGGCCACCTTCCGCGCGGCAATCTGCGCGGCATCCTCGTCGGTGACCCAGCCGGTGTCGACGCTGTTCATGTGGATGCCGGCCGCGTGGTAGTCGGCCGCCGACGTCCGCGTCATCATGTTGAGCGCGGCCTTGGCCATGTTGGTGTGGGGGTGCCGCGTGGTCTTGAACTTGCGGTAGAACTGCCCCTCCACCGCCGACACGTTCACGATGTGCTTGTCGCGCTCGGGCGTGCGCAGCAGCAACGGCTTGAGCCGGGCGTTGAGGATGAACGGCGCCACGGCATTCACGAGCTGCACTTCGAGCAACTCCACGGCCGGCACCTCGTCGAGCATCAAGCGCCACGAGTTGTGATCGCGCAGGTCCACCTGCTGCAGGTCCTGATCGAGCTGGCCCTCGGGGAAGAGATCCCTGGGCGCCGCCAGATCGTCGGCCAGCAGCGGCACCTGCGAGAGCGCGGCGGCGTGGCTGAGGCCGGTCGTGCCGCGCAGCGCTTCGTAGGCGCCGAGCAGCGGGCGCGCCTGTTTGGAGAGGCCGCCAAGAGCGGCGGCTTCGTTCGCCATCATGTGCTCGTAGAAGGCGGGCGGGCGCCGCACGGTCTGACAGGCGTTGTTGACGATGAAGTCGAGGCGTGCGCGGGTCGCGAGCAGGTGCTGACAGAAGCCCTCGACGCTGGGCGTGTGGCGCAGGTCCAAGCCGAAGATCTCGAGCCGGTGGCCCCATTCCGCGAAGTCCGGCTCGGCCGCGTAGCGCGCGGCGGAATCCCGGGGGAAGCGCGTGGTGACGATGAGGTGCGCGCCGGCGCGCAGCAGCTTGATGCCGGCCTGGTAGCCGATCTTCACGCGTCCGCCGGTGAGCAGGGCCACGCGCCCGCGCAGGTCGGCCGTCTCGGTGCGCTTGCGGAAGTTCAGCTCCGCGCAGGCCGGGCAGAGCTGATCGTAGAAGTGGTGCACGGTCGAGTAGTCCAGTTTGCAGATGTAGCAGTTCTGCGGCTCGACCACGTCGCGGAAGTCCGGCTCGCCGAGCACCTCGTGCTGCATGAAACCGGCGGGCGGATGCACGTTGGGTGTCGTGAACACCGGCTTGCGACGCAGCGCGCGGATGCCCGTTTCCGACAACACCCGCTGATCGCGCTGCACCTTCTCGGCGGTGCGATGGCGCACGCGGGCCTTCACCAGGCGGCGCCGGTCGGGCACCGACGGACAGAACACGTCGCCGGCCGCCCGCACCAGCCGGTTGCGTTCGTCATCCGATAAGCCCGCGAGCAGCGTGCGATCGGCGGCCACGGATTCGAGTAGAGCGGTGGCGGCCTTCAACGGCTCGGCCAGGTCGGTTGCAGGGACGGGCTTCACGTCAGACACAGCCTTCAATTCTCCACCAGGGCACCTCGTCGGCGCGAATCATTCCAACGCCGTCGCTGGCCGGGGTATCGTGTGCCGATGGACGCGCGGTTCGCACCAGGCGACGCGGTGCAGACGCCGTACGGCAAGGGCGTCGTCCACGCCGTGCGCAACAACGGCCAACTGCTGGTGTTGATTCAGCAGCGCACGCTGGTCGTCGAGGCCGCGACCGCAACCGCCGTGGCGCCGCGTCGGCGATTGGCCCAGCCAGCCACGGACGGCCCTCGTGCCGCCGATCCTCAGCGTCATGCGCCGAGCGAGGTCGACCTGCACGGACTGCGCGTGGATGAGGCCCTGGCGTGCATCGACGGGGCGCTCGACGCGGCCTTGCTGGCCGGGCACGCGGAGCTGCGGTTCATCCACGGCCGATCCGGCGGACGCCTGCGCGGCGCCCTTCACGAGCGGCTGCGCGCCATCGGCGCGGTACGTGGGTTGCGCCTCGACCCGCGCAATCCCGGCGTGACGATCGTGTCACTGTAGACGGCGTGGCTGCTCTTATCGCGCCGCGAACGCGCTGGTGGCCTTGCTACAATGTCGGTCCCTTCATGACATCAATTTCCGCACGCATCGCCGAAGAGCTCAACGTTCGTGTCGCGCAGGTCGAGGCCGCCGTGGCGCTGCTCGACGACAAGGCCACGGTGCCCTTCATCGCGCGCTACCGCAAGGAAGCCACCGGTGGGCTCGACGACACGCAGTTGCGCACGCTCGACGAGCGCCTCACCTACCTGCGCGAGCTCGAGGACCGCCGCGCGGCGATCCTCGAGAGCATCGAGGAGCAGGGCAAGCTCACGCCCGAGCTGACGCGATCGATCCACGAGGCCGTCACGAAGGCGCGCCTCGAGGATTTGTACCTGCCCTACAAACAGAAGCGCCGCACCAAGGCGCAGATCGCGCGTGAGGCTGGCCTGGAGCCGCTCGCGACGGGCCTGCTGCAGGATCCCTCCCAGCAGCCGCAGGTGGCCGCTGCCGCCTACGTGGACGTGGAGAAGGGCGTGCCCGACGTGGCGGCCGCGCTCGACGGCGCGCGCTGGATCCTGATGGAGACCTTTGCCGAAGACGCCGAGCTCATCGGCCACTTCCGCGCCGTGGTGTGGGAGCGCGGCGAGTGGAAGTCCGCGGTGGCGCCCGGCAAGGAGGCCGAAGGCGTGAAGTTCTCCGACTACTTCAGCGCGACCGAGCAGGTGAAGACCGTGCCGTCGCATCGCGTGCTCGCCCTGCTGCGTGGCCGCAATGAAGGCGTGCTGCGCCTGTCGGTGGGGCTGCCCGACGAAGGCGTGGCCGGACCCTCTGAGCCCGAACGTCGTATCGCCGCGCGGGTGGGCATCGCCAACCAGGGCCGGCCCGCCGACCCGTGGCTGCTCGACACGGTGCGCCTCACCTGGAAGGTGAAGATGCTGCTGCATCTCGAGGTGGAGACCGAGACGCGCTTGCGCGAACAGGCCGAGCTCGAGGCGATCCGCGTGTTCGGCCGCAACCTGCACGACCTGCTGCTGGCGGCGCCGGCTGGTCAGCGCGTGACGATGGGCCTCGACCCGGGCATCCGCACGGGCGTGAAGGTGGCGGTCGTGGACGGCACCGGCAAGGTGCTCGACACGGCCACGGTCTTTCCGCACGAGCCGCGCAAGGACTGGGTGGGCTCGCTGCGCACGCTGGGCGCGCTGGCTGCCAGGCACAAGGTCGAACTCGTCGCGATCGGCAACGGCACTGCGTCGCGCGAAACCGACACACTCGCGGCCGACCTGATCAAGGCGCTGCCCGACCTGCCGCTCACCAAGGTGATGGTGTCGGAAGCGGGCGCCTCGGTCTACTCGGCGTCGGCGCTGGCCGCCAAGGAGTTCCCCGATCTCGACGTGTCGTTGCGCGGGGCCGTGTCGATTGCGCGCCGTCTGCAGGACCCGCTCGCGGAACTCGTGCGCATCGATCCCAAGGCGATCGGCGTGGGCCAGTATCAGCACGATGTCAGCCCGTTGCAGCTCGGCAAGACGCTCGATGCCGTGGTGGAAGACTGCGTGAACGCCGTGGGCGCGGACTTGAACACGGCGTCGGTGCCGCTGCTGGCGCGCATCTCGGGCCTGACCGACTCGCTCGCCAGCAACATCGTGGCGTTCCGCGACGCCAACGGCCCGTTCCGCAGCCGCAAGCAGTTGCTGCAGGTGCCGCGCGTGGGCGAGCGCACGTTCCAACAGGCCGCCGGCTTCCTGCGCGTGGTGAACGGCGATGACCCGCTCGATGCCTCGGCCGTGCATCCCGAGGCCTACCCGGTGGTGGAACGGATCGTCGTGCGCACGGGCCTGGCGGTCGGCGACCTGATCGGCAAGTCCGCGGTGCTGAAGACCTTGGCGCCGGAGGACTTCGCAGACGCGCGGTTCGGCGTGCCCACGGTGAAGGACATCCTCGCGGAACTCGACAAGCCGAGCCGTGACCCGCGTCCCGAATTCAAGCGGGCCACGTTCAAGGACGGCGTGCAGGAGCTGCGCGACCTCGTGCCCGGCATGCAGCTCGAGGGCGTGGTCACGAACGTGACCAACTTCGGCGCGTTCGTCGATGTGGGCGTGCATCAGGACGGCCTGGTGCACGTGTCGCAGCTGGCCGATCGCTTCGTGAAGGACCCGCGCGAGGTGGTGAAGGCCGGCGATGTCGTGAGGGTGCGCGTCGTGGAAGTGGACGGCGCGCGCAAGCGCATCGCGCTCACGATGAAGAGCGGCGAGGTGCGGCCAGCAGCCAAGCCCGGTGAGGCCAGGCCGGCGCCCACGGCGCCCAGGGGCGGAACGCCCGCAGCCGTGCCGCGGGCCGTGCCGCGCGCCGTGCCTGCACCGCGCCCGGTGCCGCCTGCGCGTCCAGCACCCGCACCGAGCACGGCCTTTGCCGCAGCATTCGCCAAGCTCCAGGGCAAGGGGTAGGGTTAGAATCAGCCCACCTTGACAGCCATCCCCCGGCTCCGACCCGTGATGCGGCTCCCGACTCTCCTCTTCGCGGTCAGCGTCTTTTCGTTGGCGATGTCAGGGGCACCCGGTGCCCAGGCGCCGACGGCAGGTGCCGGGTTGACGGCCCCTCAGGCATCCTCTGCTCCGGGTGCGCTCGTGCTCAGGCATCCCGAGGCCGGAGGCCTCCTCGTTCGCCAGTACCCGCCGGAGACCTATGACGGCGGCGCGCAGAACTGGTCGCTGCTGCAAGACGCGCGCGGCGTGATCTACGTGGGCTCGACCAACGCGCTGCTTGAATACGACGGTGTGACGTGGCGCCGCATCATCACGCCCACGCGCACCACCATCCGGTCGCTCGCCGCCGATGCCTCGGGGCGCATCTGGGTCGGTGCCGTCGGCGACCTCGGCTATATCGAGCCCGATACGGACGGCCAGACGCAGTTCGTGTCACTCATCGACAAGCTTCCGGCCGACGTCCGCGTGTTCGAGGACGTGTGGCGGCTGTATACCGCGCCGGACGGTGTCTACTTCCAGACGCAGATCGGGATCTTCCGCTGGGCGAACGACGCCTTCACGGTCTGGAAGCCCACGGCCCGGATCTTCAATCGCGCCCAGTTTGCCAACAACACGCTGTATGTCGGGCAGCCGGGTCTCGCGCTGATGGCGCTTCGCGGCGACACCCTGCAGCCTGTTCCCGGCGCAGAGCGCATGGGCGACGAGATCTACCCGATCGTCCTCCCCTACGACGACACCCACCTGCTGATGGGCACGCGGACCAACGGCTTGTTTCTGTATGACGGGCAGGTGATGCGGCCGTTTGCCACCGAGGCAGACGCGCTCATCAAGGCCAATCTCTATCGCGGCTTCGTCCTGCCGAACGGCGCCCTGGCCTTCACCACAACCAACGTTGGGGTCGTGCTGATGGACCGGCAGGGCCGCCTTCTGGAGCACATCGACCAGCGAAGTGGTCTGCCAACCGACCAGATTTACTACGCCATGCCGGACCGCGAAGGCGGGCTCTGGTTGGGCCTGTCGGTGGGCCTGGCCAGAGTGGAGGCGCAGTCGCCCTTTTCGCTCTTCGGTCGCGATGAAGGCCTTCGCGCCGCGTCGTCCGACCTGATCCGCCACGACGGCCGGCTCTACATCGCGCACGGCCAGGGTGTGCAGTACCTGAACCCCCGTCGTGGCGGGCTTCCGGAACTGCCGTCGGTAACCGGCCTGGTGAACCAATGCTGGGAACTCAAGGAATTCGTCGATCCCGACGGCAAGGTTCCCCCTCAACTTCTGGTGACAGCCTCCGACGGTCTGTTCCTGATCGAAGGCGCCGCGGCACGCGCCATCGTGCCCTCGCCCGACCGCTCGTTTGGCACGTTCGTACTGGAACAGTCGCGGATCGATCCCCACCGGATGTGGGTTGGGCTGGCGGACGGCTTGGCGTCGGTGCGGTGGAGCAACGCCCGATGGATCAACGAGGGGCGCGTGCCAGGCATCACCGAGCAGGTGCGTTCGCTGAAGCAGGCCTCGGACGGCACGCTCTGGGCGGGCACGCAGTCGTCTGGCTTGCTGATGGTTCGCGCTGCTGACGCACCCGCTGGCAGCGCCCGGCCGGAGCGTCCGGTGATCGAGCGCTACGGCGCCGAGCAGGGCCTGGCCGCTGGCTTCGCGACGGTCCGAAGCGTCGCCGGTCGCTTCTATGTTTCGGTGTTGGGAAAGATCGCCGTGCTGGACGCTTCCGGGCGATTTGTCGAGGACAAGACCTTCGAAGTGGTGGAACGCGACCCCGAATCCCGATTCATCAACTTCAAGGAAGGTCCAGACGGTCGCATCTACGTGGCCTCCGCACGCGGTGCCGCCGTACTCACTCGGCGACCGGACGGCACCTACATCACAGACCGGCAGCTCTTGAGCCGATTTTCGGCGGAGCGCACCGGCGCCTTCTTCCCGGAAACTGACGGGGTCGTCTGGTTCTCAGCCGGTGGCCGCCTGGTACGGTTCGACACCCGGCTCTTTTCGCGCTCGTCGCCGGCCTACGCCGCCCTGATTCGCCGGATTACCGTCAATCAAGCTGACGCCCTCTCACCGGTCTCCAGCCCCGGCGAGCCGCCCGCGCTGGACGCTGCAACCCGGTCGATGCGGTTCGAGTTCGCGGCGCCCTCGTTTGTCAACGAACGAACCACCCAGTACCAGGCGCGCCTCGACGGCGTCGACGCCGACTGGTCGGTCTGGTCGACCGAATCGCGCCGCGACTATACCAACCTCTCGCTTGGCGACTACCGCTTCCACGTGCGTGCCCGCAATGAGCTCAGCCAGGTGAGCGACGAGGGCGCCTACGCCTTCACGATCCTGCCGCCCTGGTACCGCACCTGGTGGGCCAACGCGGCCTACCTGCTGGGGTTCATCGGCCTCGTCTTCGGCGCGGCGCGCACCCAGCGCCACCGCGTGGTCGGCAAGGAACGGCAACGGTCCGAGTTCGCCGAGGCCCGGCTGCGCGCGGAGTCGGCCGAGGCCCTGGCCCGGTCCGAGAGCGACGGCAAGAAGAACATCGAGCTGCTGAGCGACATCGGCCGCGAGATCACGGCGTCACTCGACTTCGACACCATCTTCGGCAAGCTCTACGAGCGCGTGAACCAGCTCGCCGATGCCGATGTCTTCGGCGTGGGTCTCTACCATCCCGAGCGCCAGGAAATCGAGTACCGGCTCGCCATCGAGCAGGGCAAGCGCTACGCCCCGTACTCACGCAGCACGGCCGACCCCGACCAGTTGCCGGTGTGGTGCATCACCCATCGCCAGCTGGTGTTCATCAATGACGTCCATCGCGAGTTCGCCAAGTACGTCAGCCGCTTCGACGAGCAGAGCCGTCCGCTCGAGGACGGGTCGATGTCGAAGGCGCCGCAATCCATCATCTACCTGCCGCTCGAGGCCAAGGACCGCGTGCTCGGGCTCATCACCATCCAGAGCTTCGAGCAGGGCGCCTACACCGAACAGCACGTGAGCATGATGCGCAGCCTGGCGTCGTACACCGCGATTGCGCTCGACAACGCCGCCGCCTACCGTCAGCTCAACGAGCAGGAACACGAGAACCGCCGCCTCTTCGAGGAGGCGCAGCGCGCCCGTGCCGTGGCCGAAGAAGCTGACGCCGCCAAGAGCGCGTTCCTGTCCACGGTCAGCCACGAGCTGCGCACGCCGCTCACCTCGGTACTGGGCTTTGCCAAGATCATCAAGAAACGCCTCGACGATCGCATCTTCCCGCTGGTGCCGCGGGACGACAAGAAGGTGGTGCAGACCATCCAGCAGGTGGAAGACAACCTGAAGGTCGTGGTCAGCGAGGGCGAGCGGCTCACCAAGCTCATCGACGACGTGCTCGACCTGGCGAAGATCGAGGCCGGCAAGCTCGAGTGGCACATGGAACCGGTGTCGCTCGGCGAGGTGATCGACCGGGCCACCGCCGCCACGGCGTCGCTCTTCGAGCAGAAGGGGCTGCGCCTGGTGACCGACGTGGCGCCCGGCCTGCCGACGGTCACGGGCGACAGCGATCGGCTCATCCAGGTGGTCATCAACCTGATCTCGAACGCCGTGAAGTTCACAGGCACTGGCTCGGTCACGTGCCGCGCCGCGCGACGGGGCGGCGAGATCGTGGTGAGCGTGGTCGACACCGGCATGGGCATCGCGCCGGCCGATCAACCCAAGGTGTTCGAGCGCTTCAAGCAGGTCGGTGACACGCTCACCGACAAGCCCAAGGGCACCGGTCTGGGTCTGCCGATCTGCCGCGAGATCGTCGAACATCACGGTGGGCGAGTGTGGGTCGAGAGCGAACTCGGCCACGGCAGCACCTTCTCGTTCTCGGTGCCGCTCCCCGACGCGCAGGTCACGACGGCCGGCACCGGCGGCACCCCGATGGAACTGGCGGCGCTGATCCGCCAGTTGCGCGACCAGGTCGTGGTGACCACGCCGCGCACGGCCGAGCGTGCGCCGCGCCTGCTCGTGGTCGACGACGACCCGAACATCCGCGAGCTGCTCACCCAGGAGCTGACCGAGGCCGGCTACGTCGTGCGCGTGGCCACCAACGGTCGCGAGGCGATCGCCGACGTGCGGCGCGAGCGCCCGGATCTGGTCGTGCTCGACGTGATGATGCCCGAGATGAACGGCTTCGACGTGGCCGCGGTGCTCAAGAACGACCCGCTCACGATGGACATCCCGATCGTGATCCTGTCGATCGTGCAGGACCGCGAGCGCGGCATCCGCATCGGCGTCGATCGTTACCTCACCAAGCCGATCGACACCGATCTGCTGTTCCGCGAGGTCGGCGCGCTCATCGAGCAGCGCAAGTCGCACCGCCACGTGCTGGTGGTCGACGAGGACGCGTCCACGGTGAAGACGCTGGCCGACGTGCTCACGAGCCGCGGCTACAGCGTGTCGGACGCGCGCGACGCCGACCTGGTCGAGAAGGCGCGGGCGCTCAAGCCCGACATCATCCTGCTCAACTCCGTGCTGTCCGCCCAGTCGGACAACGTGCGGATGCTCCGCTTCGAGAAGGGGATGGACCATGTCCTCTTCCTCGTCTACCAATGAGGCCCCTGTGACCCGGACGATTCTGATCGTGGACGACGAACCACACCTGCGCACGCTGCTTCAGCAGACGCTCGAGGAACTGGAGGACGAGGGCGTGGAATTGCTCACGGCCACCAATGGCGAAGAGGCGCTGGCGATCATCGAAGCGACGAAGCCGAACCTGGTGTTCCTCGACGTGATGATGCCCAAGCTGAGCGGCTTCGACGTGTGTCACCGCGCCAAGCGCGAGCTCGGGCTGAGCGACGTCTACATCGTGCTGCTCACCGCCAAGGGGCAGGAGCTGGATCGTCAGAAGGGCCAGGAGGCGGGCGCCGATCTCTACATGACCAAGCCGTTCGACCCCGACGCCCTGCTCGACAAGGCGCGCGCCGTGCTCGGCCTGTGACCCGGCGATGAGTCGGGTCGGGCTGAAGCAGGTGCTCGGCCGGTCGGCCGAGGCGCGCGCGATCGTGGATGCCTGGTCGTCCGCGGCCGGCGCCGTGGCCATCGACGACGCCGACGGCCGTGTGCTGCATGGAGGTGTGGCCGGCGCCGGGGCCGCGCGCCATCCCGTGACGCACGACGGGGCAGTGCTGGGCTGGGCGATCGGATCGGGCGCCGCCGGCGCCGTGGCGGCAGTGCTCGGGCACCTCGTGTCGAAAGACGTCGAGCGCAGGGCGCTCGGCGCCGAGGTGCTGCACCTCTACCGCGAGATCAACCTCATCTACAGCTTCTCAGAGAAGCTGGCCGCGCTGCTCGATGTGGAGCGCGTGGCGGCGCTCACGCTGCAGCAAGCGCGCCATCTCATCGTCGCTACCGACGGCGTGGTGATGCTGCTCGACGACGACACCGGCGCGCTCCGCACGGTGTCGGGCTTCGGCGACGAGATGCCGTTGCTCGAGGGATTCCGGAAGGGGCATGGGATCGTCGGCGCCGTGGCCGCGACCGGCGTGGCCGAAATCGTGAACGACGTGGATCAGGACCCGCGGCGCGCCGTCGAGCACACGACCATCAAGGCGTTCATCGGCGCGGCGCTGCGCGTGGGCGAGCGGGTCACCGGCGTGGTTGCGCTCGGCAGCACGGTGCCGATGGCCTACACGGCCGCCGAGCTGAAGCTGCTCAACACGCTGGCCTTGCAGACGGCGACAGCCATCGAGAACGCGCGGCTGTTCGAGCGCACCGTGCAGGCCGCGCTCGAACGCGAACGCCTGATGGCGCTGCACCAGCAGGTGGAAGTGGCGCGCGCGAAGCTCGAAAGCGAGATGACGCTGGCGGCCCGCATCCAGGCCGACCTCTTTCCAGCGGCGATGCCGGTGGTGCCAGGCTACGAGCTGGCCGCGCGGAACCGGCCGGCCCGCCAGTGCGGCGGCGACTACTACGATGCGATCGCCACGGCTGACGAGGCCGGCGGGCGCGTGCTGCTGTGCGTGGCGGATGTGTCGGGCAAGGGCTTGCCGGCCTCGCTCGTGATGGCCAACATGCAGGCGACCCTGCGCGCACTGCTCGGCCGCAGCGCGTCGCTGCCGGCCCTGGCGGCCGAGGCCAGCGACTTGCTGTTTGCCTCGACGGCGCCTGAGAAGTACGTCACCGCCGCGCTCGTGGACCTGGCGCCGTCATCGGGCGCGATCCGCTTCGTGGGCGCCGGTCACGTCGACACGCTCATCCTCAGGGCCGATGGCCAGACTGTCACGCTCGCCTCCACCGGCATGCCGCTGGGCATGCTGCCGCCGCTCATTCCCTACGGCGAGGTGTCTCTGCAGCTCGAGCCCGGCGACACGCTGGTGCTGTTCTCGGACGGCGTGACCGACGCGCAGAACGTGGCTGACGACGAATTCGGCGAGGCCCGTCTGGTGGAGTGCCTGCGCGCGTCAGCGGGCGCGCCGGTGGACGCGGTGATTGCGGACATCATGGCGGCGATTGACGCCTTTGCCGGGTCGGCACCGCAGTTCGACGACATCACGGTGCTGGTCGCGCGCCGGACCTGACCGCGTAGACGAGCGACGCCGCGGCGACGCTGCTCTTTCCGTCCTTGGGCCGACCCGTGCCAGCACCCAGTAGGCCGGCCTTCAGCCGCACACCCGCCGGATCACGTCTGCGTAGACCCGCGTGCAAGTCAGCATCTGCGACACCGACGTCCAGCGGTCGGCCCCGTCCATGTCCCCGGAGGGGCCGTAGAGTAGGCACGGAATCCCGACGGCCGCCAGATGAGACGTGTCGTTGCCGGAGTAGCCGTTGGGCAGCACCACGCCGACATGCGGCGCCTTCCCCGACACCTCCTGCACGGAGGCCGCAACCTCCCGCACGATCGGCGAATCGGCCGGCATCGACACCGGCATCATCACCTCGCGCAGGATGCGGCGCTTCGGGTCGGGCGGGAACTCGACCTCGTAGCGCAGCCCGGGACGCGCGTCGAGCACGCGGCGCACGTCCGCGAGGATGGTGTCGGGCGTCATGCCCTGGGTGAAGCGCACGTCGACGTAGAGCGTGGCGAAATCGGGCACCCAGTTGGGTCCGCGCAGCTCGACGTCGCGGCCACGTCCGCCGATGATGCTGCCGACGTTGAGGCGCGGCAGCCCGGGCAGATCGGCGTCGCGCGGGCCGCTCAGCGTCATCGCCTCGAGCGCCACCGCAGCGTCGCCGGCGCGGAGGATGGCATTGTCGCCTTCTTCCTTGCGCGAGATGTGGGCAGTTCTGCCGAGCACGTGCACAGCGAACTCCAGCACGCCGGCGTGCTTCGTGAACACATTGGCCGCGCCGTGGGGTTCGGTCACGATGGCGGCGTCGGTGCGCAGGCCCGACTTCAGCAGCCGCACTGTGCCCACGCCGCCCTGCAGTTCGCCGACGACGCAGGCCAGGACCACGTCGCCACGACGTCGGAACCCGGCGCGTTTTGCCGCCAGCGTGCCGACGATCATCGATGCCAGTCCGCCCTTCATGTTGCCGATGCCGGCACCATAGAAGCGGTCGCCCTCGATCGACGGCTGCCACGGGTCGCGCGTCATGCCCGACGGCAGCGGGTCGATGTCCATGTGGCCGTTCAACATCAGCGCCCGCCCGCCGCCTTCGCCCTTGAGCCGTGCGATGACCTGGACGCGGCCCGGGTCGACCTCCATCAGCTCGGGGTCGAGCCCTTCCCGCGTGAACAGCGCGTGCAGGAACGCCGCCACCTTCTGTTCTTCGGTCGTGAAGCTGGGAATCCGCGCCAGCGCCTTCGTGAGCTCGATGACCTCGCTATCGTTCACAGGCACCGGCGTGCGGACGGGCGGCAGCGGCAGGCCGGCCGCGCCCTGCGCCGATGCACGGGCGGCAGTCAACGCCGGCAGGTAGGCGGGCGACATGAGGAAGTGACGTCGATTCATGGACTGCGGGACGATAGTAAGTATCAGCGCGGGGCCAGGGTGACGCAATCCTCATTATCCGTCTCGCCGAACCGTCGCGGGCGGGCGCCGGGCGGACCGGCGAGCGCCAGTTGGCCTTGCACCGACGCCGCGGCCAGTCCCGCCAGCACGTCGGCCACGTCGGCCGAGTCCAGGGCCGGCAGCCGCCCCGCCGAATCACATCCAAGGCGAGTCGATGACCCCTCGCCCGCCCCCGAACGCCGCCGGTGCTATCGTGGCGGCCATGGCTGTACCGACCAGAGACGCGTGCGCCGCGCTCGATGCGGCCGATGCAACGGCGCCCATGCGCGGGCATTTCGATCTCGACGCCGCCGACGCACGCGGCGACATCTACCTGGATGGCAACTCGCTCGGGCCGCTGCCGCGCGCGACCGCGGCGCGGGTGCGGCAGGTGCTGCACGACGAGTGGGGACGCGACCTGATTCGCAGTTGGAACACGGCCGGCTGGATCACCCTGTCGCGGCGGATCGGCGGCAAGATCGCGCGGCTCGTCGGCGCCGGGCCGGGCGAACTGGTGGTGGCCGACTCCACCTCGGTGAATCTCTACAAAGCGCTGGCCGCCGCGATGTCGCTCGTGACCGCCGATGCACCGGCCACCCGCCGCACTATCGTGTCTGAGCGCACGAATTTTCCGACCGATCTCTACATCGCCGACACGGCGGCACGAGAGCGCGGGTTCTCGCTGCGGTTGGTCGATGCGGAAATCCTGGCCGACCTGGCCAGCCTGGCAA
>Ga0105046_10000281_pt1 | contig 67506 bp, 60 predicted proteins | sample MAT03_FD_78385 | JGI IMG/M metagenome (GOLD analysis project Ga0105046, IMG submission 78385) | Freshwater microbial communities from Lake Fryxell liftoff mats and glacier meltwater in Antarctica - MAT-03 (megahit assembly) | ecosystem: Environmental > Aquatic > Freshwater > Ice > Liftoff...
CCGGCACCTTCGATGGCGGCGGCACCCTGGTGCTGAGCGGCACAGGCACCGGTCTGCAATTGGCCTCCGACAGCCTCACCAACCTGAGCCTGCTGGCCTTCAGTGGAACCGGCAACCTGACCAATCGGGGCAGTACGACGGGCAGCGGGATCACACTGCCCGGTGACTTCACCAATGCGACAGGCGCCACTGCCAATCTGACCAACGCGACGATTGGCGGCAGCCTGTTCAATGCCGGCACGTTGAACGTCGGGGCCACGGTGACGGTGGCCGGTACGCAGTCTGTGCAGTCGGGTGGGGTGCTGTCCATTGGCGCAAACGACAAACTGCGAATGAACAATGCCGCCGGGGTCTTCCGCTGGGAGGACGGCACGATCAGCGGAACCGGCGCACTGGAGTTTTTGGGTGGCGCGACTTTCCAGTTCGCTGGCAATGGTGACCGCGTCATTGATGGCTTGAACTTCACGTTCAACAACTTGACGTTACCAAACGGCTCGCTGACTCTGCAGTCTGGCAGCCTGACCCTGAGCGGCAACACCGTGCTGCCTGCCGGGGTGGACCTCAACTTGGTGGGAGGCACCCTGACCAACAACGGTTCGCTGGACGTGGGCGGCAACTTCAGCCTCACCGGTGGCGCGTTTGGCGGCCCCGGCAGCCTGAGCATGAGCGGGGGCAGCCTGAGCCTGCCCAGCGGCAACTCGGTGGCCTGGACCAACTCGGGCGCACTGACCAACACCGGCACCCTGGACCTGGCCGGCTCCACCATCACCAACGCCATCGACAACCGGGGCACGATCAACCTGGGCGGTGGTTTGACGTTTACCCAGGCGCTGACCAACCGGGGCACACTCCATGTGCAAAGCGGCACCTCCAGCTTTGGCAGCGGTGTGGTGCAGCAAAGTGGCGACATTGTCCTGAGTAGCGGAACCTTGCAAGGTGACCTCACGCTCAACGCAGGGCGCCTGATTGGCAATGGCACGGTCAACGGCACGGTCAACCTGGGCACGGTGACGATGTCGCCCGGCGCATCGCCGGGCAAGCTGCTGGTGACCGGCAACCTGGTGCTCAACGCCACCAGCGTGGTCACTATCGAGCTGGCGGGTACGACACCGACATCGGGCTACGACTGGATCGAGGTGGGCGGCACGGCCACGCTGGCCGGCGCGCTCAACGTCACTCAGATCGGCGGCTTCACGGCGGCCGCCGGCAACAGTTTCTCCGTCATGCAGTTTGCCAGTTCGACCGGCGCGTTCTCTGCCGGCTCGTCCATCCCGAGCCACATCGTGGTGACCTATGCGCCTACCGCGGTGGTGTTGTCCGTCGCTGCGCCGGATCCTGTAGTGCCGCTCGTGGTGCGTGTACTGGATCTGGATCGGCCGTTGGCCCCGCCGGACTTGCCCCCTGAAGTGACTGCCCTCTTGCGGCCAGAGCTGGCCAGTGAACCCGAAGCCGAAATCGAAGTGGAAGGCTGCCGATGAATTCCCCTCGCCCCCCCCTCGCCGCTGCGGTGCTGGTGCTCGCCGCCATGACCGGCGCGACAGCCCAGGCGCAAACCGCCACACCTCCCCGCGTGGCCAACGCCACCTCGGTGGAGGGCACCGCCTATGTGACGCGCGCCGACGGGCGCCAGAGCATCCTGGCGCGCGGCACTGCGCTGGGTGTGGGGGACTCGCTCTCCACCACCCGCAACAGCACCGTGCGCCTGCGCTTCACCGACGGGGGTGAGACCGCCATCCGCCCGGATTCGCGAATCACGGTGCAGGCCTACAACTACGCACGCGAGGAGCCGCAGTCGGACAGCCTGATCCTAGGGCTGCTCAGGGGCGGGCTGCGCGCCATCACCGGCTCGATCGGCAAGCGCGGCAATGTGGACGCCTACAAGCTCAACGTGAGCACCGCCACCATCGGTATCCGCGGCACCGACTACACCGCGCGGCTGTGCAACAACGACTGCGTACCCGCGGCCAGCGGCTCACCGGTCGAGCGCAGTGCCCGGCCCAACAGCGGCCCGCCGGTGATCGCCCGCCTGATGCAGGCGCAAGGCACGGTAACCGTGGAGCGCGACACCCGCCAGATCGAGGTGGCACCGGGCGCTGCGCTGTATGCCAGTGACCGGGTGGCCACCGCGCCCGGCGGGCATGCGGTGCTGGGTTTCCGGGACGACTCGCGCATTACGCTCAACAGCGGCACCCGGCTGGCGCTGGCGCAGTTCAACTACGATGCGGCGCAACCCGCACGCGGCAACATGCTGCTGCAACTGCTCAGCGGCGGGCTGCGCGTGGCCACCGGCCTGATCGCCAAGGCTTCGCCGCGCCAGGTGCAGTTCAAGACCAGCACGGCCACGGTGGGCATCCGCGGCACAGTGTTCGACCTGGCCTGTGGCAAGGGCGACGCCACGGACAATCCGCCCGAGGCTGATTTGAGCGACGCCGAATGCGAGCAGTCGCTGTTCGCCTCCACGCGCTCCGGGGAAATCGTGCTGGCGGCTGCAGACGGGCGGGAAGTCGCCATCCCGGCCGGCCAGGCGGGTGTGGTGCCCGGCGGCGCAGCGCCCGCGCGGCCCTTGTCGAGCACCCCGGCATTTTTCAACAACCTCAGTACGCCAGCACCCGAGTCGGTGGAGCTCAACCTGGAGCAGCAGTTCGGTACCGCACCACCGACCCAGCCTGAGGAGGGCAGCGTCTACCTGATGGTGCGCGAGGGCCGCGTGGTGCTGGAGCAAGGCGGACAGTCCCTGCCGGTGGATGCGGGCGAGTCGGCCTATGCCGGCCAGTCCCTGGCACCGGTGCGCCTGGCCAGCACCCCCGTGCTGCTGGACCGCGACCCCACACTCTCCAACCGCGTCTTCAACTTCAATATCTGCCGGCCATGACACCCGGGGCCGTGCTGGATTTCTGGTTTGGCGAAGGTCTGGCAAACGGCTGGCCCTCGCAACCCATGCACGCGCTGTGGTTTGGCGGTGGCGCGGCGATCGACAACGACGTCCGCACACGGTTCGGCCCGCAGGTCGACGATGCAGTGAACGGCGGACTGTCCGGCTGGGAGCCCGCGGTGCGGGATCGTCTGGCGCTGGTCATCTTGCTGGACCAGTTCACGCGCAACGTGTTCCGCGGCCAGGCGCGGGCGTTCGATGGTGATGCGCGCGCCTGCGCACTGGCGGCGCGTACCCTGGCAATGGGGGAGGACACCGCCCTGCCCCTGGTGGGCCGCGTTTTCATGGCCATGCCGCTGATGCATGCCGAAGGCCCGGCCAGCCAGGCCGATTGCGTTCGCCACTTCGAGGGCCTGCTGGCCGGCAGCGATCCGGTACACACGGAAGCCTTGCTGAAACACCTGGATGCGGCCCGCGAGCACCAGCACATCATTGCCAGCTTTGGCCGGTTCCCGCACCGCAATGCGGTGCTGGGGCGCGACAGCACGCCCGCCGAAAAACACTACCTGCACAGCGGCAACCGGTTCGGGCAGTAGGCTCCCGCTTGCCAGCCAGGGCAGCGGCCTAAAATCGGAGCATGAGCCACCCTGCCCCGTCGTCAAAAAAACCCGCCGCGCCAGCACCCGCTGCAGTCGGCAAACCCAGCAACTTCCTGCGCCAGATCATCGAATCGGACCTCGAAGCCGGCACCAACGCAGCCCGCCACTGGGGCGGCGGGCCGGGCGACGGCGCCCACCATGCCCTCGGGCCGCTGGATCCGGCCCGCATCCGCACCCGCTTCCCGCCCGAACCCAACGGCTACCTGCACATCGGCCACGCCAAGAGCATCTGCGTCAATTTCGGGCTGGCGCGCGACTATGGCGGCGTCTGCCATCTGCGATTCGACGACACCAATCCGGAAAAGGAAGACCAGGAGTTCGTCGACGGCATCATCGATACCGTGCACTGGCTCGGCTTCGACTGGCAAGCCAACGGCACCAGCCATCTCTACCATGCGAGCAATTACTTCGATTTCATGTACCGCGCCGCCGAGTACCTGATCGAATCCGGCCACGCGTATGTCGACGAGCAAAGCGCCGAAGAGATGCGCATGAACCGGGGCGACTTCGGCAAGCCCGGCACCAACAGCCGCTTCCGCGACCGCACGCCCGCCGACCACCTGGCGCGCTTTCGCGAGATGCGCGATGGCGGGCACACCGACGGCAGCATGGTGCTGCGGGCCAAGGTCGACATGGCCAGCCCCAACATCAACATGCGCGACCCGACCATCTACCGGATCCGCCGCGCAGAGCACCACAACACCGGCAACAAGTGGTGCATCTACCCGATGTACGCCTATGCGCATCCGATCGAGGATGCCCTGGAGCAGATCACGCACAGCATCTGCACGCTGGAATTCGAGGACCAGCGGCCCTGGTACGACTGGCTACTGCAGCGCCTGATCGAAGGCGGCCTGCTGCGGGCACCACCACCCCGGCAATACGAGTTTGCCCGGCTCAACCTGACCTACGTGGTCACCAGCAAGCGCAAGCTGGCGGCACTGGTCTATGACGGCAAGGTCAGCGGCTGGGACGACCCGCGCATGCCCACCATCGTGGGCTTGCGCCGACGCGGCTACACCCCCGAAAGCCTGCGCCTGATGGCCGAGCGCACGGGTACCAGCAAGGCCGGCGGATGGACCGACTACAGCACCCTGGAGGGCTGCCTGCGCGAGACGCTGGATGTGTCGGCCCCGCGCGCCATGGCCGTGCTCAACCCGCTGAAGCTGCGGATCATCAACTGGGACGCGCTCATGGGCGTGGCCAGTGGCGACCCTGGCGGCCTCCTGGACGATTGCAGCGCGCCGGTGCATCCGCACCTGCCCGAACTGGGCCGGCGGCAGTTCAAGATGGGTAGCGAACTGTGGATAGAGCGTGGTGACTTCGAAGCGTCCCCCCTAAAGGGATTCTTCCGGCTGTTTCCCGGCAACCGCGTGCGACTCAAGTACGGCCATGTCATCGAGTGCACGGGATGCAGCCACGACGCCGACGGCTCGGTGGCCGAGGTGCAGGCCCTGCTGGTGCCCGACACCAAGAGCGGCACGCCCGGCTCGGACGCGGTCAAGGTCAAGGGCGTGATCACCTGGGTTGCGGTGGCCGACGGCATCCCTGCAGAGGTGCGGCTCTACGACCGGCTGTTTACCGAGCCGCAGCCCGATGCGGGCGGCAAGGATTTTCTGGCCAGCCTGAACCCGGCCAGCCTCACGGTTGTGCAGGCTGTGGTAGAGCCCTCGCTGGCCAGCGCGCAGCCCGACGACAAGTTCCAGTTCGAGCGCCACGGCTATTTCGTGGCCGACCGGGTGGACCATCGTGCGGGCAGGCCGGTGTTCAACCTTGCCGTGGGACTCAAGGACAGCTGGGGCAAATGACCGCTGCGCGGGTGACCGGAACTCGCCGTCAGAGAGATCCGCGTGACGCGCAGTCCCGCCACGCCCTGCGCCATCGAGCGCAAGGCGTTTGGTAGGATGCGCTTCCATTGAAGGGCCTTCCATGCTGCGTACCCCTGACACGTTCGTCTCGCTGCTGACCGCTCCGGGTCACGACGTACCCCACAGCCTGGTGTTCTCGGGCGATTCCCTGCTGGTCCAGCAGGCCGACCTAGCCTTGCCCAGTGCCACCTGGATCGGCCGTACCGCGGCGCCCTACCTCCCGGTGGGGCTGCTGGACGGCAATTATTACCAGTGCAGTTGGGTCGGGCCGGACTACCAGGCGCCGCCTGGCATGGAGTTTCGCAAACTGCGCTCGCTGTTTGGCAAGGTGGATGACAGACAAGTGGCCATCGCCGGGCGCGGCTACCAGATTGCCGAGTGGGCCCGCACGCACCAATTCTGCGGCGCCTGCGGCAGCCCGACCGTGCATGTGCCGGGCGAACGCTGCGCGCGCTGCCCGGCCTGCGGCCACAGCGCCTACCCCCGCATATCGCCCGCCATGATGGTGCTGATCCGCAAGGGCAATGCGATCCTGCTGGCTCGACACGCCCAGTCACCGACCCAATTCTTCACCGCCCTGGCGGGCTTCCTGGAGGCCGGCGAATCCATCGAGGACGCAGTGCACCGCGAGGTGTACGAAGAAGTCGGCCTGAAGGTGCGCAACGTGCAGTACTTCGGCAGCCAGCCCTGGCCGTTCCCGCATTCGCTGATGATCGCGTTCACGGCCGACTATGTGAGCGGTGACATACGGGTCGACGGATCCGAGATCGCCGAGGCAGATTGGTTCGGGCCGGGCGACCCTTTCCCGAAGGTGCCGCCACTCGGCCTGTCGATTGCCGGTCACCTGATCCACGCGCACCGGCCCGGGCGATAGAGCCTGGCAGGTGGCTCCGTGAATCAGTTTCGCAATGCAGGCTGCGGCGCTCACTCGCCGAGGTAAGCGGCTCGCACCTTGGGATCCTTGAGCATCTCGCGTGCGTCGCCGTTCATGGTGATCAGGCCGGAGTCCATCACGTAGGCCCGGTTGGCGACGCTCAAGGCGCGGCTGGCATTTTGCTCCACCAGCAGGATGGTGACCCCCTGCGCATAGACGTCGCGCACCACTTCGAAGATCTTGTCGACCATGATCGGCGAGAGTCCCATGGACGGCTCGTCGAGCAGCAGCACCTTGGGCCGGCTCATGAGCGCACGGCCCATGGCCAGCATCTGCTGTTCGCCACCGGACATCGTGCCTGCCAGTTGGTCCTTGCGCTCCTTGAGCCGCGGAAAGATGGTGAACACCCGGTCGGCATCGGCGGCGATGGCGGCGGTATCGCTGCGCACATAGGCGCCCATCTGCAGGTTTTCGGTGATGGTCATGCGTGCGAACACACCACGCCCCTCCGGTACCATGGCCAGGCCCTGGCGCACCAGGTCCCAGGGGCCCTGGCCCCGGATACTCTTGCCCATGTACTGGATGTCGCCGGCGTTGATGCCCAGGGTGCCGGTGATGGCCTTCATGGTGGTGGTCTTGCCGGCGCCGTTGGAGCCGATCAGGGTGACCAACTCACCTTCGCGAACCTCCAGGTCGATGCCCTTGACGGCCTGGATGCCTCCGTAGGCGACCTTCAGGCCGCTGACCTTGAGCAGTGTTGCGGCCATGTCAATGTCCTCCCGTGCCGAGGTAGGCCTCGATCACCTTGTCGTTCTTCTGCACGTCGGCCGGCAGGCCTTCGGCGATTTGCTTGCCGTAGTCGAGCACGGTGACGCGGTCACACAGGCCCATGACCAGTTTTACATCGTGCTCGATCAGCAGAATAGTGCGCTGGTCCTTGCGGATCTGGTCGATCAGCAACCGCAGTTGCACCTTTTCGGTGGCATTCATGCCGGCGGCCGGCTCGTCGAGCGCGATCAGCTGCGGGTCGGTAGCCAGTGCGCGCGCAATCTCGAGTCGGCGCTGGTCGCCGTAGCTCAGCGTTCGGGCCTTGTAGTCGGCGAACTTGCCGATACCCACGTAGTCGAGCAGCTCGTGGGCACGCCGGGCGATGGCGGCCTCTTCGGCCTTGAAGGAAGCGGTGCGCAGCATCGCGCCGATAAGGCCCGAGCTGGTTCGAATATGGCGGCCGACCATCACGTTCTCGAGGGCGGTCATCTCGGCGAACAGGCGGATGTTCTGAAAGGTACGCGCAATGCCCGCCTTGGCAACCTCGTGCACCGCGGTCGGTTTGTAGGGCCGGCCAGCGAGTTCGAAGCTGCCGCTGTCGGGCGTGTAGAGCCCGGTGATCACATTGAAGAAGGTCGTCTTGCCGGCGCCATTGGGGCCGATCAGTCCGTAGACCTGTCCGCGCTCGATGGTGATGCCGACGTCGCTGAGCGCCTGCAGGCCGCCGAAGCGCTTGGAAATGCCCGCAACGCGGAGGATGATGTCTGCCATGGTCCGGTCCCGGTTCAGGTGTTGGTCTGCAAGGACTTGCCGTGGTCAGGCGTCGGCCACAGGCCGCGTGGGCGCAACAGCATGACGATGATCATCGCCAGGGCAATCAGCAACTGGCGCAGGATCGAGGCATCCAGCCGGCCACCGGTGAGATCCTGCAAGGGGCTTGCCACGTAACGCAGCACCTCCGGCAACGCCGCCAGCAGGATGGCGCCGAGCACCACACCGGGCAAGTGACCCAGGCCGCCGAGCACCACCATGGCCACAATCATGATCGACTCCATCAGGGTGAAGGACTCGGGCGAAACGAAGCCCTGGAAGGATGCAAACAGCGCACCACTGACACCGCCGAAAGAGGCCCCCATGCCGAAGGCCAGCAGCTTCATGTTGCGGGTGTTGATGCCCATGGCCTTGGCAGCGATTTCGTCTTCGCGGATGGCCATCCAGGCGCGGCCGATACGCGAGACCTCGATACGGTGGCTGAGCACGATGCTGACCAGCACCAGGAACAGAAACAGGTAGTAGTACATCATCACCGACGTCATCTGGAAGCCACCAACCACCACAGGCTTGCCCAGGCTGACACCGAAGATGGTGAAGGGGTCGATCCCGCTCAGGCCCTTCGGACCATTGGTGATATTGACCGGATGGTCGAGGTTGTTCAGGAACACCCGGATGATCTCGCCGAAGCCCAGGGTGACGATGGCCAGGTAGTCGCCCCGCAACTTGAGCGTGGGCGCCCCCAGCAGGATGCCGAACAGCCCGGCCACCCCCGCGGCCAAAGGTATTACCAGCCAGATCGGCGTGTGCAGGCCGTTGGGAAACATCGCCGCAAACATTGGAAAGGTCTGCTCCAGATGGGGCGAGGCTAGCAGCGCGTACAGGTAGGCACCGACTGCGAAGAATGCGACATAGCCCAGATCGAGCAGGCCGGCATACCCGACCACGATGTTCAGCCCGATGGCCAGCAGGACGTACAGCAGCGCGGTGTCTGCAATGCGGACCCAGGCGTTGCCGAACACCTGCAGGCCCATCGGGAGCAGGATCAGCGCGGCACCGGCGATGACGTAGAGGATGAGCTTGCTGAATTTCATGGTCAGGTTCCTCAGGCGCGGTCTGCCACCCGTTCACCGAGCAGGCCCGAGGGGCGCAGCGTCAGGATCACGATCAGCACGATGAAGGCGAAGATCTCGGAGTAATGGCTGCCCAGCACGCCACCGGTCAGCACACCGATATAGCCGGAGCCCAGGGCCTCGATCAGGCCCAGCAGCACACCACCGACCACGGCCCCCGCGAGATTGCCGATGCCGCCGAACACCGCCGCCGTGAAGGCCTTGAGGCCGGGCAAAAAGCCCATTGCATGCTGCACGGTGCCGTATTTCATGGCCAGCATGATGCCGGCGATGGCGGCCAGCACGGCGCCAATGACAAAGGTGGCCGAGATCACCACGTCAGGCTTCACACCCATGAGGCCCGCCACGCGCGGGTTCTCGGCGGTGGCACGCATGGCGCGCCCCAGCGAGGTGTAGTTGACCAGCCAGACCAGCGCCACGAGCAGGATCACCGTCAACGACAGGATAAGCAGGTCGGTGGGCGAGATCACCGCACCGGCGATCTCGTAGGGCTCGATCGGGAGAAGGCTGGGAAAAGCCTTCGGGTTGGGTTTCCACATGATCATGGCCAGCGTCTGCAGCAGCAGCGACATGCCGATGGCAGTGATGAGCGGTGCCAGGCGCGGCGAATTGCGCAAGGGCCGGTAGGCGATTTTCTCGATGCTGAAATTCAGCACCGCCGCCACCGTGCAGGCCACAAGTGCCGCCACGATGAGCACGACCCAACCGGGCAGATCAGGAAATGCGGGCATCATGATGCCAGCCACCGTCCAGGCCGTGAGCGCCCCGAACATGAGCACCTCGCCATGGGCAAAGTTGATCAACTGGATGATGCCGTAGACCATCGTGTAGCCGAGTGCCACCAGCGCATACACGCTGCCGAGCACCAGACCGTTGATGATCTGCTGGAGAAAAATGTCCATAAGGTGACGCTCCGATGTTGTTCAAGTCATGTCGCGGGGACGCTTGCATTTGTGGCAGATGCTCCTCGCAAGGCAAAACACACAGCCGATTGCCAGGCCGGTCCCGGGGCGTTTCACACCGGCCAATTCTAGTGAGCGGCATCCGGGACTCCGCACCCAAATGGGGCGGGTTTACCCTGGCAGGGGATGCCAGATGCCAAGCAAGGAATGCGCCACTGGCGGCGACTGTGGGTTTGCTGGTGCGTCGCCCAAGGTTGGTTTGCTGTTGCGTCCCCCAGGCGTGCGGGGGTGGCGTTGTGGGTGCTCGGTCCGCTCTCGCGCTCCGGCGAGCAAAGCTGGCTCGCGTGCCGAAGGTTGGGACAACGCTTGCTGCATTCGGAGCCTCGCGGCAGGCGGTGCCAAGGTAGTCCAACGGCTCGCAAACGCAATCGCGTCACGGATCCTTGGAAGCCTCGTCGTCCAGCCGACGAAGGAACGCCATCTTTTCTGCAAGCCTGATCTCCAGCCCGCGCGGCACAGGCTGGTACCACGCGGGCTCCTGCATGCCGTCGGGCAGATAGGTTTCGCCCGCCGCATACGCGTGCGGCTCGTCATGCGCGTACCGGTAGGCATGCCCGTAACCCAGTTCCTTCATGAGCCGGGTGGGCGCGTTGCGCAGATGCACCGGCACCTCGCGGCTCTTGTCCTGCTTCACGAAGGCGCGCGCGGCGTTGTAGGCGTTGTAGCCCGCATTGCTCTTGGGCGCCATCGCCAGGTAGATCACCGCCTGCCCCAGGGCCAGTTCCCCCTCGGGGCTGCCCAGCCGCTCGAATGTCAGCGCGGCATCGTTGGCAATCTGCATCGCGCGCGGGTCGGCCAGGCCGATGTCTTCCCAGGCCATGCGCACAATGCGGCGCGACAGGTACCGGGCATCGGCACCGCCATCGAGCATGCGGCACAACCAGTACAGCGCACCATCCGGATGCGAGCCCCGGACCGACTTGTGAAGGGCTGAAATCTGGTCATAAAAATGGTCGCCACCCTTGTCGAAGCGGCGGGCATTCAGGCTCAGCGCGTTGGTGATGAACTCCGCATCGACCCTCGCGATTCCGGCAGCGCCAGCGGCGGTGTTGCATTGCTCCAGCAGATTCAGCAATCTGCGGGCATCGCCATCGGCATAACCGACCAGGGTATCCATCGCCGGCTCGTCGAACTGCAAGTGGGCCAGGGCCTTGTCGCGTGCACGCTCGAGCAATTGCCGGAGCTCAATCTCGCTCAGCGACTTCAGCACATAGACCTGCGCGCGCGACAACAGCGCCGAGTTCACCTCGAACGACGGATTCTCGGTCGTCGCCCCGATGAAAGTGAACAGACCCGATTCGACATGCGGCAGCAGCGCGTCCTGCTGCGATTTGTTGAAGCGGTGGATTTCATCGACGAACAGGATCGTGTGGCGGCCACTGGCGAGGTGCTGCTGCGCCTGCTCCATGGCCGCGCGAATGTCCTTGACGCCAGAAAACACGGCCGACAGCGCGATGAACTCGCATGCGAACGCGTGGGCCGTGAGCCGCGCCAGGGTCGTCTTGCCGACCCCGGGCGGGCCCCACAGGATCATCGAATGCGGTTTGCCCGATTGGAACGCCAGGCGCAGCGGCTTGCCTTCACCCAGCAGGTGCGACTGGCCGATGACCTCGTCCAGCGTGCCAGGCCTCAGGGCTTCGGCCAGGGGCGCCGCAGGGGCACGCGAAAAAAGATCGGACATGGGCGGGGCAGGCCGCAGTCATTGCCGGATCAGATCGGCGCCGGGGGGCGGCTTGAACACAAAGGTGTCGGCTGCCAGTGTCGGGTTGATCTCGACCCGGCTGAAACGCAGGCTCGAGCGCTGACCGAAGTTGTCCAGGATCTCCAGCGCGGCAAGACTCACCGCTTTGTTGCTGCCAGCCTTGAACCCGACCTGCACGCTTTGCAGTTGCCCGTCACGCACCTTCGGGGTTGCCAACACCCACTCCAGGCCGTCGCGGCTGGGCGCCGATTCCAGGGTGAATTCGGCCTGCAGGGCCCGCAGGTCCTGCGCCGACGCAATCAGCGCCGCCGGCGTGGAGCCTAGCACCTGGGCCTGCTTGCGGGCCGTGACCTGGTTCAGGTCGGCATCGAAAAGCCACAGCGTCTGGCCGTCGGCGACGATGGTCTGGTCGAACGGTTTACGGTAGATGAAGCGAAATCTCCCTGGCCGCGAAAACTCGAAACTGCCAGTCGACATCTTGGTGCGGGCGGCTTGGCCTTCGCGCGCAGGCGCTGTCACCACCTGCGTGAAATCGGCCCGAGCACTGCCGACCGTACGCAAAAAGATCTCCAGGCTCTCCAAACCGGCAGCACGACCTGACGCCGCCGACAAGGCCAGCAAACCGGCCAGCAGCAGGCCGCGGACGAACGGCTTCATTCGGCAGCCCTTGCAGGCACAAGAATGTCGCGTTGCCCATTGGTGCTCATGGCACTGACCAGACCCGCCTTCTCCATGTCTTCGACCAGCCGCGCAGCCCGGTTATAACCAATCTTCAGGTGGCGCTGCACCAGCGAAATGCTGGCCTTGCGGTTTTTGAGCACGATCTCCACGGCCTGGTCGTACATCGGGTCCTTTTCGCCACCGCCACTGCCGCCCATGCCATCGAGCGCACCATCACCCTCGCCGTCGATGGTGCCGCCTTCGAGCACGCCCTCGACGTAGTTGGGCTCGCCCTGTGATTTCAGGTACTGCACCACCCGGTGCACCTCTTCATCGCTGACAAAAGCGCCGTGTACGCGGACCGGCAGTCCGGTGCCGCTCGGCATATAAAGCATGTCACCCATGCCCAGCAGGGCCTCCGCACCCATCTGGTCGAGAATCGTGCGGCTGTCGATCTTGCTGCTGACCTGAAAGGCGATCCGGGTCGGAATGTTGGCCTTGATCAGGCCGGTGATCACGTCGACACTGGGCCGCTGAGTGGCCAGGATCAGGTGGATACCGGCCGCGCGCGCCTTCTGGGCCAGCCGGGCGATGAGTTCTTCGATCTTCTTGCCCACCACCATCATCAGGTCGGCGAGTTCGTCGATCACCACCACGATATGCGGCAGGCGGTCGAGTGGCTCCGGTTGCTCGGGCGTCAGGCTGAAGGGGTTGCCGATAAACTCTCCGCGGGCCTTGGCGTCATCCATCTTGGTGTTGTACCCGCTGAGGTTGCGCACACCCATCTTGCTCAGCAATTTGTAGCGCCGCTCCATCTCCGCCACGCACCAGGTCAGGCCGTGCGCGGCCTGGCGCATGTCGGTCACGACCGGTGCCAGCAGGTGCGGGATGCCCTCGTAGACCGACATTTCCAGCATCTTCGGGTCGATCATGAGGAGCCGCACGTCGCGCGCCTCGGCCTTGTACAGCAGGCTCAGGATCATCGCGTTGATACCGACCGACTTACCCGAGCCGGTGGTGCCAGCCACCAGCACATGCGGCATCTTGGCCAGATCGGCCACGACCGGGTTGCCCACGATGTCCTTGCCCAGGCCCATGGTCAGCAGCGACTTGGCCTCGTTGTAGACACTCGAGCCCAAAATTTCGGAGAGGCGGATGGACTGGCGCTTGGCATTGGGCAACTCCAGCGCCATGTAGGTCTTGCCGGGAATGGTCTCGACCACCCGGATCGACGTGAGGCTCAGGCTGCGCGCGAGGTCCTTGGCCAGGCCCACGATCTGGGAGCCCTTGACCCCGACGGCGGGTTCGATCTCGTAGCGCGTGATAACGGGGCCGGGCAGCGCAGCGATCACCCAGACCTCAACCCCAAAATCCTTGAGCTTCTTCTCGATCATGCGGCTGGTCATGTCCAGCGTCTCGGCCGAGACCGTTTCCTGGCGCGCCTGGGGACCGTCGAGCAGTTCCACCAGCGGCAGCTTGCTGTCGGGCATCTCGGCAAACAGCGGCTTCTGTCGCTCCTTGGCCACACGCTCACTGCGCGGGACCTCGAGCACAACTGGCTCGACAAACACGGGCACCGCGTGGTGCTCCTCGATTTCGACGCGTTCACCGGAAACCACTTCCTCGCGTTCGCGGGCGGCCCGCTGACCGAGTGCGATGTCTTGTACCACCTCCCGCTTTTTGCGGCTGGTCTCCAGCCAAGCGTAGAGGCTGGCACCAATGCGCTCTGCCAGGCGACCCCAGGAGAAGCGGAATGCCAAGGCACAGCCCAACACCCCCAGCATGATCGCCAGCAGGCCGGAGCCGGTGAATCCGAGCCAGCGCACCGCGACTGGGCCGAGCAGTGACCCCAGCACACCGCCACTGTGGCCGGGCAGGCGCACCTCGAAGCTGTACAGCCGCGACCACTCCAGCACGCAGCTGGCCGCCATCAACAGGGCCAGGCCGATCCAGAAGCCGGTGCGCCCCGCCAGCAACCGCTGCAGCCCTGCCAGCTGCGGAGCCTCGTCGGTGCCGGGCTCAACCTCCTGGCGCAGCCAGCGTGCCAGGCCCGACAGCCACAGGCGTGCGGCAGCTGCGAATGCCCACCACACAGAGAAACCGAAAAGGAAGTACCCGGCATCGGCCAGCAAGGCGCCCATGCCCCCGCCGCGGTTACGCAGCTCGGCGCCCGTGCCCGAAGTGGACCAGGCAGGGTCCAGTGGCGAGTAGCTCAGCAACGCCAGCAACCAGAAGGCCAGCAGCACCAGACCGCCGACGAGCACCATTTCAGAAGCAAAGCGGGACAGGCCGGCCGGTGGCGCGCCCAAGGCACGCGCACCGGACCGGTTCAGGGCATCGAGCGAGTAGGTCATTGAACAGGCACCATGGTGCGAGCTTACCGCACGCCCGGGTGCGCTGGCAGGGCCGGGGTCAGCGCGGCTTGAGGCGCCGCTCCTTGACCAGTAGGCTGCCGTCTTCGCGGGTTTCGATGAATCCCTGCTCTTCGAAGTCTTTCATGACCCGGCTGACCATCTCGCGCGAGGCGCCGACCATCTTGGCAATGTCCTGACGCGAGATCTTGTCGCGGATGATCCGGATGTTGTCGGCGTTGGGCGGCACCGTCTCGAGCAGGACGTTGGCCACCCGGCCATAGACGTTCATCAGGGCCAGCGACTCGATCTTGCGATCTGCGCTGCGCAGGCGCTGGACCAGACCGCGCAGGACGGCTGTCATGGTGGAGTGGTTCTCGAGCAGACAGCGGTTGAAATCATCGCCCCCGAGCACCAGCGCGTCGGTCTGCACCTCGGTCTCGACGGTCGCAGAGTGCGGCTCCTGGTCGATCAGGCTCATTTCGCCGAGGTAATCGCCCGGATGCAGTGTGGCCAGGATCACTTCGCGGTCGCGCCGGTCGGTCACTACCACCCGAGCCCGGCCCGCCAAGATGATGAACAGGGATTCGCACCTCTTTCCTTGTTCGACGATGTGCTCGCCGCGCTTGAATCGGCGTTTGCCGACCGCACCTGCCAACGATTCGGCTTGCGCTGGGGTCAGCATGGCGAACAACGGCACGCGCCGTATCAGGTCAAGATTGGTCAACATCGACATCCGGCAATCCTTTTTGACAGGTTTCCCATTCTTACAATCTTATTCTGCAATCCGATGGGCAGGATGGGCAGGATGGTCGGGTGAGCGTCGACCCCCGACCCCTGCACAGCCCCGGGGCGCTACCCCAACCCTGTATTCTTACATTGAGCTTCGACCATGACAACCACCAAACACGCACGCGTCCTCATCCTGGGCTCGGGCCCTGCCGGCTACACGGCCGCGGTCTATGCGGCCCGCGCAAACCTTCAACCGATGCTTGTCACCGGGATTGCACAGGGCGGCCAGCTGATGACAACCACCGATGTCGACAACTGGCCTGCCGACCCCCTGGGCGTGCAAGGCCCCGAGCTGATGCAGCGCTTCTTGCAGCATGCCGAACGCTTCAACACCGAGATCGTGTTCGACCACATCAACAAGGTTGACCTCGGTCAGAGGCCCTTCACACTGCAGGGCGACAGCGCCACCTACACCTGCGACGCCCTGATCCTTGCCACAGGCGCGTCCGCGAAATATCTGGGCCTGCCTTCCGAATCGGCCTTCATGGGGCGGGGCGTTTCGGGCTGTGCCACCTGCGACGGCTTTTTCTACCGTGACCAGGTGTGCTGCGTCGTCGGCGGCGGCAACACCGCCGTGGAGGAAGCCCTCTACCTCTCCAACATCGCCAGCAAGGTGTACCTGGTGCACCGCCGAGACAAGTTCAAGGCCGAGGCCATCCTGGTGGACAAGCTCATGGACAAGGTTGCAGCGGGCAAGATCGAGCTCAAGACATTCCAGACCCTGGACGAAGTGCTGGGTGACGCAACCGGCGTGACCGGCATACGCATTCGGAGCACGGCTGACAACTCGACCGAAGACTTGCAACTGAGCGGCTGTTTCATCGCGATCGGACACGCCCCCAACACCGAGATATTCGAGGGCCAGCTGGATATGGCCGGCGGTTACATCGTGACCCAGTCGGGCCTCAAGGGGTTCGCGACCATGACCAGTGTTCCAGGCGTGTTCGCTGCCGGCGACGTGCAGGACCATGTCTACCGGCAGGCGATCACCAGTGCCGGCACAGGTTGCATGGCGGCACTGGATGCGCAGCGATTTCTGGAGCAAAGCTGAAGTCGGCCTGGCCGGGCGCCTGCGTGGCTATAATCCGGGGCTTCACCAAAAACGCCCGGGCTTCGGGTGATGGCCGGTGAAATCTCGATACCGCCACGCTTTAGCTCAGGGCTCTAAAGCACAAAGCACTCCGTGGCGAGGTGCGGCGAAAGCCGTTAACGAATACGCGGCACACCGCTGTGTCGCGCATCAAAAACTGGAGTGTCCCGATGGCACGCGTATGTGAAGTGACGGGCAAAGGCCCGATGGTCGGAAACAACGTTTCCCACGCCAACAACAAGACCAAGCGCCGGTTCCTGCCGAACCTGCAATATCGCCGCTTCTGGCTGGAAACAGAAAAACGCTGGGTACGACTGCGGGTTTCCAGCGCCGCGTTGCGACTGATCGACAAGAATGGCATCGAGTCCGTGCTGGCCGACATGCGCGCCCGCGGCCAGGCATAACCGGCTCCACAGACTGAAGGAAATACCATGGCTTCCAAAGGCGCTCGCGAAAAAATCAAGCTGGAATCAACGGCCGGTACCGGTCACTTCTACACCACCAGCAAGAACAAGAAAACCATGCCCGAGAAAATGCTGATCAAGAAATTTGATCCCAAGGCTCGCAAGCACGTGGACTACAAAGAAATCAAGCTGAAATAAGCCGATGTCAACCCACCCAAAAAGCCCGACTGGTTCGGGCTTTTTGTTGCTCAAAAAAGCCCGGCACAGAGGCCGGGCTTGGTGTTCGCGAGCGGGCTGCGGCCCGCAGGTGCTCAGGCGTGTGCGGAGCGCAGTCGCAAAGAGAAGTCGCGCAGTGCGGCAATGCCGCTGTCTTCTGCACGCCGGCACCAGGCTTGCAGGTCGGCTGCCAGTTGCTCCCGAGAATGGGAACGGTTCAGCCACAACTGACGCAATTCCTCGCGCATGGTCACCATCTTGTCCAGCACCGGATGCGCGGCACGGGCCTGCGCCAACTGGGGCACGGCCTCGGCAGGCACCTTGTCGGCATCACGCGGAAGCCAGCGTTTGGCCGCCAGCAGCACCGCCACATCGCCGCGCCGCGCCTTGATCGTCTCGATCTCTGCCTTGCAGGCCCGACGCAAATCATTGGCATAACTCGCCATGACCTCGTACCGGTTGGCAATCAGCGCCTCGAGGGTCTTCTCGTCGGCCACCGGCCTGACGCTGCCAAGCTGCAACTTGGGCGGCGTTTTCTTGACGCGTGCCAAACCCATCTTTTCCATGAGGCTGATATAGACCCAGCCAATGTCGAACTCATACGGTTTGACCGAGAACTTGGCAGAAGTCGGGTAGGTGTGGTGATTGTTGTGCAACTCCTCGCCACCGATCAGGACGCCCCAGGGAACGATATTGGTGCTGGCATCCGGCGCCTCGAAGTTGCGGTAGCCCCAGTAGTGACCGATGCCGTTGATGACGCCAGCCGCGGTCAATGGAATCCATGCCATCTGGACTGCCCATACGGCCAAGCCGGCGGCTCCGAACAAGGCCAGATCGATGATCATCATGAGGCCGACGCCCTGCCAACTGTAGCGCGAGTACAGGTTGCGTTCGAGCCAGTCGTTCGGGCAGCCTTGGCTGTACTTGCTGAGCGTCTCCTGGTTCTTGGATTCAGCGCGGTACAGCTCTGCACCCTGCCAGAACACTTTCTTGATGCCGTGGGCCACTGGGCTATGCGGATCATCGACTGTTTCGCACTTGGCGTGGTGCTTGCGGTGGATCGAAACCCACTCCCGGGTGACCTGGCCAGTGCCGATCCAAAGCCAGAAACGGAAGAAATGCGCCGGGATCGCGTGCAGGTCCATCGCCCGGTGCGCCTGGTGGCGGTGCAGGTAGATGGTGACACTGGCGATGGTGATGTGGGTCGTGGCCAAGGTGTACAAGATCACCTGCCACCAGGCGAGATTCCAAAAGCCATGGGACAACCAGTCAACCACAGCGTTCAGGAAAGCCCAGTCGGGTAACAACATATTGCTCGTTTCTCGAAAAATGAAGATAGACGTGACGGACCCTCAGGCCTGGCCCACCACAATACGCATCTTAAAGCCTGAACCCGCTTTTGACCACACCATAGGCCAACAAAAGGCCAAATGACTCCAAAACACGGTCAAGTGGCTATATTCGCTGCCAAATCGCTGCAAAAAAGCCGTCTGTGCCATGGGCATGCGGCCAGAGGCGCAGATAACGCATGCCGTCGTCACCCCCATTGCACAACGCGGCGGCACCGTCTATCTTCCAATTGGTCATGATGTCGCCCGCTGCAAGTGGGGCGAATCCACTATTTGCCGCCGAGAACGCCTCGGCGACCTGCTCGTTCTCTTGCTGCAAGATACTGCAGGTGGCATAAACCAGCCGGCCACCCGGTTTGAGCAGCCGGGCAGCGCTCTGCAGGATCTCGCCCTGCTTCAGGGCCAATGTGGCCACGTCGGCCATGTCCTGGCGCCATTTCAGGTCGGGGTTGCGGCGCAGGGTGCCCAGACCGGAACACGGCGCATCGACCAGCACGCGGTCGACCTTGCCGGCCAGTCGCTTGACCCGTTCGTCGCGTTCATGGGCGATTGCCACTGGATGAACATTCGACAGCCCGCTGCGTGCGAGGCGGGGCTTGAAAGCCTCCAGCCGATGCGCCGACGTATCGAACGCGTACAGCCGCCCGGTGCTGCGCATGCTGGCACCCAGTGCCAGCGTCTTGCCCCCTGCGCCGGCACAGAAATCCACCACCATCTCTCCCCGATGGGGGTCGACCAGCAGCGCGAGCAATTGCGAGCCTTCGTCCTGGATCTCGAAATCACCCCGCAAATAGGGCTCCAGCTTCTTCAGGGCCGGCTTGCCCTCGAGACGCAAGCCCCAGGGCGAATAGGGGGTCGGGCTGCTTCGGATGCCAGCCACCGACAAGGCCTTCTGCACCTCGGAGCGCTTGGCCTTTTGCAGGTTCACGCGCAGATCAAGACCAGCGCCGCGGCCGAGGCTCTCGACCAGGGGCCAGAACTGCGTGCCCAATTGCTGCTTCAAGGGCGCTACCAGCCACTCCGGAAGGTTATGGCGGTGGCGCTCCATGAGGTCGGGCACCTGGACCTTGTCACACTGCTCCAGCCAATGCCGCTCCTGGTCGCTCAGCGCAGCCAGCAGGAAGTCGCGCGGACCATGGAACCCCAGAATCGCCAGCCGCCGCTCTTTGGCGCCGCTGCCCGATGGCGCCAGATGGTCAAACAGCAGTTTCTTTCGCAGGACGTGGTAGACCGTCTCGGTCATCGTGGAGCGCTCGCGCGGACCCAGGCTCTTGTGCTCGCGAAAGAAGCGCGACACGATCGCGTCTGCCGGATGATCGAAGCGCAGGGTCAGCGCGACCAGATCAGCGCAGGCGATAAGCAGGGCCTTGGGGTGCATGGCGCGGATTGTCCCATGCGGTCCGCAGTGCCCCCGCGCGGACAGTGACGTCAGACGCGCAGGATGTCCGCGATCGCCCGGCTGTAGATGCGGTGCTCCTGGGTCAATACCCGTGCAGCCAGCAGTGCCGGTGTGTCATCGGCCAGGATGGGCACTACCGCCTGGGCCAGGACAGGACCTTCGTCCAGCACCTCGGTCACCCGATGCACGGTGGCACCCGCAAAGCGGCAGCCGGCAGAAAGTGCGCGTTCGTGCGTGTGCAGACCGGGGAACGCCGGTAGCAGAGATGGGTGGATATTGATGAGTCGCCCCTGGTAGTGGCGTACGAATTCCGGTGTTAGTACCCGCATGAACCCGGCCAGCACGACGAGCGCCGGACTGCCCTGCGGATCCTGGCCGTCGATCAGCAAGGTGAGCGCCGCATCGAAATCCTCACGGGTACCAAAACGCTGGTGGTCCAGCACCTGGGTCGCAATGCCCAGGCTCTGCGCGATCGCCAATCCTCCCGCGTCGGCACGGTTGCTGATGACCCCTGCCACCCGGGCGCCAAGCGTTTGCTCCCAGTGCTCCCGCTGCGCCGCACGCACGATGGCCGCCATATTGGAGCCGCCGCCAGACATCAGGATGACGATGTTCTTCATTGATCGCAATTATCACGTCGGGGCTCGACCCCTTCTGGCAACGCCCTTTGTCGCGCTCTGGACAAGCAAATCAGAAACGGTCGTGCTAAAACGGAGGTACATCAAGGAGATATCCGATGGATTTGGCATTCACGCCGCAAGAGCAGCAGTTTCGGATCGAGATTCGCACCTGGGTCACACACAACCTGCCCCAGGAGGTGGCGCACAAGGTGCACAACGCCCTGGACCTGACCCGCGAAGACATGCAGGGCTGGGCCCGGATTCTCGGCCGCAAGGGCTGGCTCGGCCATGCGTGGCCCACGGAGTTCGGCGGGCCCGGATGGAACTCGGTGCAAAGGCACCTGTTCGAGGAAGAGTGCGCGCGTGCCGGCGCCCCCCGGGTAGCGCCGTTCGGCCCGGTGATGGTGGCGCCGGTGATCATGGCTTTCGGCAATGCCGAGCAGCAGCAGCGCTTCCTGCCGGGCATCGCCAGCGGCGACGTGTGGTGGAGCCAGGGCTACAGCGAGCCGGGCTCGGGCTCGGACCTGGCGTCGCTCAAGACCCGCGCCGAGCGCCAGGGCGACCGCTTCATCGTCAACGGGCAGAAGACCTGGACCACCCTGGGCCAGTATGGCGACTGGATCTTCTGCCTGGTGCGTACCAGCAACGACGGCAAACCCCAGACCGGCATCAGCTTCCTGCTCATCGACATGCGTTCCAAGGGCGTCACAGTGCGCCCGATTGTGCTGCTCGACGGCAGCGTCGAAGTCAACGAGGTCTTCTTCGACAACGTCGAGGTACCGGCCGAGAACCTGATCGGCCAGGAAAACAGGGGCTGGACCTACGCCAAGCACCTGCTGAGCCATGAGCGCACCAACATTGCCGACGTGAACCGCAGCAAGCGCGAACTCGAGCGGCTCAAGCGCATCGCCCAGGCCGAAGGCGTCTACAACGACATGCGCTTTCGCGACGAGATCGCCAAACTCGAGGTCGATGTGGTGGCCCTGGAGATGCTGGTGCTGCGGGTGCTCGCCGCCGAAACTGCTGGCAAGCAGTCGCTCGATATTGCCGGCCTGCTCAAGATCCGCGGCAGCGAGATCCAGCAGCGCTACAGCGAGTTGATGATGCTGGCCGCCGGCCCGTACGCCCTGCCGTGGATCCGCGAGGCCATGGAGGCTGGCTGGCAAGGCAACGCCGTCGGCGCCCCGCATTGCGCACCGCTGGCCGCCACCTACCTCAACATGCGCAAAACCACGATCTACGGCGGCTCCAACGAAGTGCAGCGCAACATCGTCTCGCAGGTCGTCCTGGGTTAAGGAGAACAACATGGATTTCGATTTTTCCGACGAGCAGGAACAACTGCGCGACGCGGTCCGAAAATGGGTCGACAAGGCCTACACCTTCGAGCGGCGCAAGGCGATCAGTCAGGGTGGTGGATTCTCGGCCGATGCCTACCGCGCGCTGGCCGACATGGGCCTGTGCGGCCTGTACGTGCCAGAAGCCCATGCCGGCATGGGCATGGGGCCGGTCGAGGGCATGATCGTGATGGAGGAACTCGGGCGCGGGCTCGTGCTCGAACCTGTCGCCCAGGCCCTCATGGCCAGCGCGGTGCTGCAGGCCTTCGCGCCGCCGGCCTTGGCAGCCGAATGGCTGCCCGGCATTGCGGGTGGCGATCGCATCGTGACACTGGCCTACCAGGAGCGCGCCGCCCGGTACCGGCTGGACCGCTGTACCACCGTGGCCACAAGCCATGCGGGGGCCTGGACTCTGTCGGGCGCCAAGAGCGTCGTCTGCCTGGGCGAAACAGCCGATGCGACGCTGGTGCCGGCACTGATCGACGGGCAGATGGCGATGTTTCTGGTGCTGGGCGGCGCAACCGGTGTATCGACCCGCGGCTACGCCACGATCGACGGCGGGCGCGCTGCTGAATTGGTGCTGGACCGCGCCAGCGCAACACTGGTCACTCGCGACGGACAACCAGCCCTCGACTACGGCGTGGACGTGGGCATTGCCTGCCTGTGCGCCGAAGCCGTAGGGGTGATGGACCGCCTGCTTGCCATCACCGCCGACTACATGAACACCCGCAAGCAGTTCGGCGTGGCCATCAGCAGCTTTCAGGCCCTGCGCCACCGCGCCGCCGACATGAAGATGCAGTTGGAGCTGGCCCGCTCGATGAGCTACTACGCATCACTCAAGCTGCATCTGTCCGCGCCGGAGCGCCGCGCAGCCATGGCCCGCGCCAAGTACCAGCTGGGCAATTCCATGCGATTCATCGGCCAGCAGGCGATCCAGCTGCACGGGGGTATCGGCATGACCGACGACTATGTCGTCGGCCACTACGTCAAGCGCCTGACCCAGATGGAAATGACTTTCGGCGACACGCTGCACCATCTCGGTAACGTGGGCAGCACAATGCAGGATAGCGCCGGCGTCTTCGTATGACCCACCCCGCCCGGGGCGTCCCTCCAAGGTGGGACGCGCCAGACCGCCATTGCAGCAGTGGGCCCTAGACTTGCCCTGGCGACCGGCCGCGCACAGCGTGCCGCGCAGCCCGCCCGGGAGAGTCCATGGCCCCATCACCCCTGCTGCCTTGCCAATCGCCGGTACCGGAGTTGAACTCCAGCGATTTTGCGGATTGGCTGACCCGCCGCTCATTCAGCATGCTGCGTCCCCTGTGCCGGGTGGGGCTGGCCGTGGTGCTGGCGATGCTTGTCATCATCGACCCCCTGCTGTGGCGCAGTGGCGTATGGGGAAGCCATCCGCAGCACACCTGGCTCGTGGTCTGGCATGCTGCTGCGGCACTGCACTTCCTGTCCTTCCACCTGCTGGCGCGGCGGATGCGCGACCACCGCCAGAGGTCTCGCCTGCTGGTCGCTTTCTTTGTGCTCAATGCCGTGCTGTTCTGCTGGTTCGGGCTGATCTCCTGGATGCTGAGCGGCGACCTGTCGACCTATGCGATGTTTCTTCTCACCATGGTGTGCGTATTCGCCCATCCAGGTCAGCTGCGCACGCTGGTGAACATTGCCAGCGCCGTGTGCCTGACCCTGCTGATCTGGATCACCGATGCGCGCGCCATTTTCCACACCAGCGGCGCCGCCCTGAACCTGCTCGCCCTGCATGTGGTGGCGCTGCTGATCGACCGCTACCTGATGCGCCTGAACCTGGCGCTGTACCGCGAAAAGTGCCTGGTCGAACACGAACGGTCGCGGGCCGACCGGGTGCTGTACAACGCGCTGCCAGTGTCGATCGCCAACGAACTCAAGCGCCACAACACGGTGAAAGCAGAGCAGTACCGCAGCATGGCGGTGTTGTTCGTGGACATCGTGGGATTCACCCGGTTCTCGGCCGAGCGGGCGCCCGAGGGCGTGGTTCGTGTTCTCAACGACATCTTCTCCGGATTCGACGAACTGGTCGACCACTACGACGCCGAAAAAATCAAGACCATTGGCGACGCCTACATGGTGGTGGGCAAAGGCAACGTGTCCGAGATCGCCCTTCTCGCACTCGACATGGTGGCCAGCATCCAGGCCTACAACCGGCGAAGCGGCTTCGAACTGGCGGTACGCTGCGGCATGCACGTGGGGCCCACGGTGGCCGGCGTGATAGGGCTGAAGCGCTTTCTGTATGACGTGTGGGGCGACGCGGTGAACACCGCCAGCCGCATGGAGTCGCTCGGACAGGCCGGGAAGGTGCATGTCAGCGAAGAGGTCTACCTCGAACTCGCGGGCAGCTTCGAATTCGAGAGCCGTGGCGAACTCGAGATCAAGGGCAAGGGGGCATTGCGCACCTATTTCCTCGGGGCGCCGGTCGGTCCTGGGGCATGCGGACTCACCCCCTGACGGCCGACAGGCCGACGCCAACCACGATCAGGGCCAGGCCCAGCATCTGCAGCGGCTTGAGCACTTCGCCGAACAGGACTACGGCCAGGATCGGAACAATGACGAAGGTCAGGGCCATCACCGGGTAAACCAGGGACAGGTCATTGTGCTGGATCGCCAGCATCCAGGTGGCACTGGCGCCCAACGCGGCAATGAGGCCGCTGATGACCCAGAGATCCGTGAACATGGCCACCAGGAAGCCGCTGCCCTCGTGGTTGGCTGCGTGGTGCAGTGCGCGCGCCTTGATCGCGATCTGGCCATAGACGGTGAGGCCGATGGTCAGCAAAACAAAGAAGTACTTGGTCATGGCAAATGGGCAGATGGGTGCGCGGCATGTCAGCGCGCGGACGTATCGAGCGACTGCAGCGCAGAATACCAGTCCGCAGCGGCCGGCTGGGACACCAGGCTGTGCATCAGACCATCCAGCCCATCAAACCAGGCTTGACGGTCCCCCGCGGGAACTGGCTGGCCTGCCTCGCGCAACCGGGCGCCCAGGACTTCACGAAACGCGTATGCCACGTCCGCGTTCACCCGAGACAAGGGGCTTTGCTGCAACAAGGCGCATTGCGCCTGCTTGAGCGCGCGGTCGGATTGCTCCACCAGGTCGGTGCAGCGTTCGGCAACTGGCCGCCAATCGGGCGCACGGCGCGGATCTGCCAGTGCATCCAGGAAGGCCTGCAACTGCCGCCGGACCGGCCGCAGGGCATGCGCCCATCCCGGGTCACCGCTGCAGCTCTGTGTGCCCAACGTGATGGTGCCTGGCTCGTCGGTGAAATCCAGCGCCAGGGAGGTGCCACCCGCAAGTTCCATTACCAGACGCCGGCGGCGCACCACCACATCGCGTTGCAGATCGATCTCACAGGGGATGCCATCGACGGCCAGGCTGTACTGTGCACCACGACCTCCGCGCTGTGCCTCGCAGGCCTGAACATCGACACGCAACATGTGCGTGCCCAGTGTGGCCGCCAGTACCGCCCACACATGCGGCATTACGTCCTGCGCAATGCTGACGCCGGGGTCATGGGACTTGGTCTCGCCATGACGCTGCTCCTTTAGGGGGTCATGCCATTCGACACGCATGCCAACCGGTCGACCGGTCGGTACTGCCTGCAGTCGCCGGGCCAGGTTTTCGAGATACGAGCAATGCAGGAACGTGAGCGCCGGCACGATCTGCAGGTCCCCGGTGGCAGCGGTCGCGAATAGCGCCCTGAGTTGCGCCCGCTGCAAAGCCAGTGGCTTCTCGATCAGCACGCTGGCGCCGATGTCCAGCAGGCGTGCGGCAGTCTCTGCATGCAGTGCCGCTGCGTTGGCGACCAGCGCCCCCACCAGGCTGCCATCTCGTGGCAAGGCCCCGATGTCGGGCACGACATCGACGCGCCCAGCGGTTCCAGCCTGCAGGCCTGTCAGCGCGGGCCCATTGGCCGACGACACGACTACGACGCGAAACGGGAAGTCGAAGGCAGCCATCACCGACAGGTAGACGCGCGCCCAGCGCCCGCCACCCACGACAGCAAAGAGGCGCCCGGTGTCAGCGGGCAACACCGGCCTTTGCCAACTGCGCCGCTTCGGCGGGAAGGGCCGAAACCGTACCGGTACGAACTGCGAATTCATCGATCTGTCGCAACGAGAACGCACGCATATCCTGGCCGGCGTGGCAGGCCTGGTACCAGTCGGCACTCCAGGTGATGGCCTCATCCACGCCCAGGATGGCGCGCCAGCCGAGCACCTGCGCGGCACAGCTGCTGTCAATCGACAGGAAGCGGCTCTCGTGTAGGGCCGCTGACGCACCGTCGGTAGTCCAGAGGTCCTGCTTACCGAGTGGCGCCGCAAATCGCTCGGCTACTTCCAGCACGGTTCGCACCGGCTCGCGCGACGGCGCAAAATTCAACGCCGCCGGGGCTGTATCCGGCGCGTTCAGGCAGTGCTGCAGGAACAGCAGGTAGCCATGCAGGGGATCCAGCACATGTTGCCACGGGCGGACCGAGGCCGGATTTCGCAGGAACACAGGTTTGCCGCCCGAGAAGGCGCGCCACAGATCCGGGATCAGCCGGTCGCGTGCCCAGTCGCCACCACCCATGACATTGCCGGCACGCGCGGTGACCAGCGCCACACCACGCCCGGCAAAGAAACTGCGGCGATAGGACGCTGTGAGAATCTCTGCCGCGGCCTTGGATGCCGAGTAGGGGTCATGCCCTCCGAGCGGTGCTTCCTCGGTAAAATCGATACCTGCCTCACGGTTTTCGTAGACCTTGTCGCTGGTGACGACCAGCACCGCTGACAGCGTCGGGATGCTGCGCAGATGCTCCAGCAGATGCACTGTTCCCATCACATTGGTAGCCACCGTTTGCAGCGGCTCGGCATACGCTTCACGCACCAGCGCCTGCGCCGCCATGTGGATGACGATCTGCGGCTGCAGCAAATGCACGGCAGCGCCAACAGCGGCCCGATCGCGGATGTCGCACACGTGGTGCTGCAGGCCAGGCCAAGGCGCCAGCAGATCGAACAGGTTTGGCTCGGTGCCCGGCGCCAGCGACAAGCCGCTGACCTGCGCACCCAGGCGCTGCAACAGCAACAGCATCCAGGCACCCTTGAAGCCGGTGTGACCGGTCAGCAGGACCCTGCGGCCTTTCCAGACTGCGGGGTCGAGCCGGGACATGGGCAGACTCACCACAGCTTCCAGGGCGCGCTGCCCGTGTGCCAGATGTCCTCGAGGTTGCGGCGTTCGCGCAAGGTGTCCATCGGCTGCCAGAAGCCGTCATGGACAAATGCACCCAGCGTGCCGCGGGATGCCAGTGTCTCGAGTGGTCCGCGCTCCCAGATGGTGTCGTCGCCCGCGATCAGGTCGAACACCGAATGGTTAAGCACGAAGAAGCCGCCATTGATGTGACCCTCCCCCGATACCGGCTTTTCGCTGAACTTCGTGATGTGGCCATCGTGTATCTCGGTCGACCCGAATCGAGCCGTAGGGCGAACCGCCGTCAGAGTGGCCTCGAATCCGCGCCGGCGATGGAAGTCGAACACGTCGGAGAGGTTCACGTCGCTGAGCCCGTCGCCATAGGTCATGCAGAAAGGCTGGCCGGGTGTCAGGTGCTCGCGCACCCGGCGCAGCCGGCCCCCAGTCTGGGTTTGCTCGCCAGTATTGATGATGGTGACCTTCCAGGTCTCTGGCGCGTCGTTGAGGTAGGTCACCTGGTTGGTTCCCATGTCCACGCGCAGGTTGCTGGTGTGCATGCGGTAGTTCACGAAGTACTCGATGATGGCACTGATCCGGTAGCCGCCACAGATGATGAAGTCGTTGAACCCGAAATGGGAGTAACACTTCATGATGTGCCACAGGATCGGATGCGAGCCGATCGACACCATGGGCTTGGGAATCCGGTCGGTTTCCTCCGACAGTCGCGTGCCCAGCCCGCCCGCCAGCAATACCACCTGTGTGTTGTTCATGGTCATCGTGCCGTTCCAAGCGCGTAGTACTGGGCGCCAAGCGGCAACCATCCCAGACACCGGTCGAGCGCTTCGAACACCGGCCCTTCGAAGGGTGTGAAAAGAATGCTGCGCGCCGCAACCCGGGAAAAGCCCGCCGCTTTCAGCAGGTTCTTCAGGGTGGGCGACGACAACAGCACGGCATCGGCATCGATCGGGTTGCTCGCCACCACATAGCGCGTGGCAGGGTTGTACGGATTATGTTCAAAAATGGCGACCACCCCGTCGGGGCGCAGCACCCGTCGCATCTCGCAAACCAGCCGCTGCCAATGCTGCGGCGAAATATGGTGCATGACACAGATCGCGGTCACGACATCGAAACTGGCGTCGTCAAAGGGAAGGCTCTGGCCGTCGTAGGCGAGGTAGGTCGCATCCGGGTTGGCTTCGCGGGCCAGCGGAAGAACCGCATCGGCAACTTCCAGTCCCACTACCTGGTAGCCATGGCGGATCAGCTCCGGATGGATATAGCCATGGCCACAACCCACATCCAGCAGGCGCGGCCGGGCGCATCCGGGCAGCTGTCGGGCCACGATCTCTCGCAGATAGCGGGCCTTGACCCGCGTGTAGAAGTCCAGCCCCTTGCCCGAGAACGCGATCGTGCTCTCGATCTGGTCGCGGTAGGTCGCCTTGGTCTCATTGAAATCCATTCCGCGAGCCCTCGCGGTAGACAGCACCGAGCGCCTCGAGATTGATCGCCTTCTCGACAACGACGGTGGGCCGCAGCCGCACCTGCTGGTAAATGCGCGCCACATATTCGCCGATCACCCCGAGAAACAGCGCATTCAGGCTGATGCCGAACAGGATCAGCACCGTCGTGGTGGCAAAGCCGCGCGGCCACTCCTGGGGCCAGAATAACCGGCCCAGCACATACACCCCTGTCAGCAGGGCCGTTGCCAGCGCAACGCCGATACCGATATAGGTGGCAATGCGCAACGGCACCGTCGAATGGGCATAAACGCCCTGCAGGCCCAGCCGGATCAGTTCGCGCAGCGGGAATTTGCTTTCGCCGTATTCCCGGACAGTGCGCTGGTAGGACACGCTGGTCTGGTTGTACGCCAGTTCGGAGATCAGCCCGCGCACATACGGCTGGGCATCCTCGATTCGTCGCAGCTGGTCCAGGATGCGTCGGTCGACGAGCCGGAAATCACCGGCATCGGTCTGGTGCGGCGTATCGGAAATACGGTCCAGAAAGCGGTAGAAAGCCTTGCGCAGGGCCACCATCAGCCAGCCTTCACGGCGCTGTGCACGCAAGCCAATCACCACATCGTGCCCCTGGCGCCACAGGCGGATGAAGTCATGGAACACACTGGGCGGATCCTGCAGGTCGCAGTCGATCTGGATTGCAGCGTCCCCGCGCGCATACCGGTAGCCGGTGAGGATGGAGCGGTTGAAGCCGAAGTTGCGCGCGAATCGGATCACCTTGACACGCGGGTCCTGGTACGCCAGCTCCGATAGCCGCTCGAAGGTGGCATCGGTACTGTGGTTGTCGGTGTAGATCAGTTCGAGCTCGGCATCGGTCATGCGTGCAAACTCTGCAGTGATCGCGTTATAGCTGCGGCGGACGTTGTCCTGCTCATTGAAGACCGGCACGATGACAGAGATTAACGGTTTGCTCATGGTAGGGGCACCTCCACCAGCGCAGAGATGCACAGTTTCAAGGTTTCTGGCCCGGCTCGCATGCCAGCACCCGGTTGCGGGCGGGAATCCAGATGTCCTCCAGCACATATATGCTGGCGAAGCCACCCTGGCGCGCGAGAGTGCAGAGTTTCGCATCATCCAGGGGGATGGACCGGTGGGTGTCCTGCTGCTTACCGAATCCATACCAGATCTGGCCTGCAGGCAGGCACTCTTTTTCGATCACACGGGTCCCGATGCCGCGCAGCATTGGCACCCCCAGCTGGGCCGGGATCATCAGGTGGGCCGACATGCACCAGTAGGGCGACCCGCCCTTTTGCCGCTGCCAGAACGCACTGTTGGACGGCGGTACGAACACTGCGACCACGCCCGGCTGGCTGCGCAACTCCGCGATAGCCTGCGTCACCCCGGCCCAGGGGGTGCGCAGCATCTGCGCCTGCAAACCCCCAAACGGGGTCCCGTTCTCGCGCAGGGACTGCCGCATCCGGTCCAGCACCAGCGGGGTGTTGCGTTGTTGCAGTTCGTTCTGGTCCCAGTAGATGGTTTGGCGCGCCTCGGCCCGGATCAGGCCCGCCGTATGGCGGGCGAAATCCTTCAGAAAAGCGGACACGGTGCTGATCGTGACCAGCAGCACGATCCCGCCACACAGGAACCAGTGCCTGCGGCACCAGGCGGGCGCCGCGGCACTCCAGCGCCCGAACCAGTCCGGCACCCGGCAGGCGCAGAGAAACAGCACCAGACCAGTGAAGAACGCCACGTTGCTGCCGACCGGAACCGTGAACAGCACGACTACAGAGGCGAGCAGACACAGGCCCAGCACCTGCTCAAAGCCCGGGACCTCCAGAAACCGGCGGACCATCACGCTGCGGTCTGCCGCCGTGCGCAAAGTCAGACGGACGTCGACCACACCGCCAGCCGTGGTGCCGCCAGACAACCGGACGTCAAACAGAGCCCACGCAAGGATCAGCGCCGGCGCGACAAAGGTCACCAGCGTCGACACATTCATGTATTGCAGGTAAGAGTAGTACAGCGGGTTGAGCCCGACATCGAGCAGAGACAGTTCGTCCGGACGCAAGAACTTCCAGGTGACACCGAGAAGCCCCGCCAACGCGGCGATGATCACCCCGCGTTGCAGGACCGAAGCCCGGTGCCGCCACGCGATCCAGGCCAGCAGGACCGCCCCATAGAACCCCACCGAAATCTTCGCGACAGCGCACAGGAAGGTCAGTGCCACGAGCCAGCCGAGCGCCAGACGGTAGGATGGGGTCGCGACATCCTTGCGCCCCACCAGGTCCGCGACCAGCGGCACCGACCCGATGAACAGCGCAAGCCCGACCATGAAGCTCTCGCTTTCAAGAAATGTGCTCCCGATGGCCAGATATAACGCCACATACAGCAGCACGCCAGCCACCAGCGGCCGCTCCCGACCCCGGCCGGAAAACCAGGCACCGGCACACGCCAGTGCCCACAGCAGCTGCAGCTTGAGCGCCAGCGTGCCCCAATAGACATACACCAGCGCCGGGCTGCTTGCGGTCGCCTTGGCAAGTCCCGCCGCCACCAGATGCGAACCGAAGTGGTAGCGCTGCGGCACCAGCCCGTCCCCACCGATGGAAGGAACGCCGAACTCGGCGATCATTTGCGCAATTGCCAGATGGAAATAGTGGTCCGAGTGGGCCAATCCCAGCTGGATCGCCTCGGGCATCTGGTAGCGGGCGGCCGATCCCGCCAACACCAGCACCACGCCCCCCGCCAGCCCCAGGGCAACCGGCAGCGCCATGTTACGGGCCGCTGCGGCCTGCGCCCACGTGCGCCGGCTCATGGTCAGCGCCGCAAACACGATCCCGGCGCACAATACCATCGCCCAGGGGCCGAGCAGCAGCCCGGCCGCCGGCAGCCACAGACCCGCGGCCGTGGCGATGCCCAGGCCGAGCGCGCGCGTGGCATCCGAAGTGCGCCCTGCGAGCGCGGCCAATGGCAGCCAGATGCCAGCCAGGACAAACAAAAGGACCCCCACCTGCAGGACGCGGCTGTCCGCGAATCCCAGCCGGTAAACGGATACACCAGCGATGGCTGTGGCGGCACCAACGGACAAGGCAACTGCCACCGGCAGCAGGCGCTGCGCCAGAGACTCGGACGAGTTGATTGGCGACGGATTCGGACGGGCAAGGGTCATGGGCAACAGTTTGTCTTTCGGGTGAGCGATAAAATTCCCCCGTTTCGGTATTCTCGCCTTGGCTCCTGCCCACCCCCATGTCCACTTCCCTCCACACCATCCACGTATGCGAGGTCTGCGGCAACACCGCGCTCCAGCCGGCCCTGGACCTCGGCCTGCACCCGATGTGCGATGACCTGGTACCAGTCGGCGATCCACGGGAGTGCGTGGCCTACCCGATCGACATCCTGTTCTGCAGCCAGTGCCTGACGGCGCACCAGCACTACCAGATCCCCAAGCAAGCGCTGTTCCCCCAGAACTACCACTACCGCTCGCGCAACACGGCCGACGTACTGAACGGCATGCGCGCACTGGTCTCGTCCTGTGACGAAGTGCTCGGGTCGCTGACGGGTAAGAAGGTGCTGGATGTCGGCTGCAACGATGGCAGCCTGCTGGGGTTTTTCCGCGAGGCGGGGTGCGCCACCTTCGGGATCGAGCCGACCGGCGCCTGCGCCGATGCGGCAGCCAGCGGCCACATTGTCTACAACGACTTCCTTGACGAGGCAGTCGCGGCGCGCTTTGTGGCCAGCCATGGTCAACCGGACGTGATCACCTTCACCAATGTCTTTGCCCACATCGAAGACCTCAAGGCGGTCCTGCGCTCGGTGCGGTTGCTGTGCGCACCATCAACAGTATTGGTGGTGGAGAACCATTACCTGGGCGCGGTACTCGACAAGCACCAGTTCGACACCTTCTACCACGAGCACCCGAGGACCTACAGTTACCGCTCCTTCGTCTCGATGGCAGAGACGCTGGGCATGCACATCGCCCGGGCCGAGTTTCCGTCACGCTACGGCGGCAATATCCGTGTGTTCCTGCGGGCCGCCACCGCCGGCCAGACGCACGACCGATTTGCGGAAATGGCAGAACGCGAAAAGTCCTTTGGTCAGGACCTGCGGGGCATGGCTGCCGCCATCGAGACCTGGCGCGTTCGCAAACTGGCAGAGATCCAGACCGAAGTGGCGCGCCACGGCAAACTCTCCGCCAAGGCCTTCCCCGGGCGGGCTGCCATCCTGATCAAGTTGCTGGGGCTGAACGAGCAGCAGATCCAGGCCGTGCATGAAAAACCAGGCTCCGGCAAGATCGGCCACTACGTGCCGGGGACCCGCATCCCGATTCGCTCTGACGACGATTTCGCGGCTGGAGCCGGGCCGCTGCTGAATCTGGCATGGCATATTTCTGCCGAGATCCACACCTACATGGCGGCACAGGGCTACCGCGGACGCATCATCGACATCCTGTCGCAGGACGATTTCTGCGCGCCCGGCGCCTCAAGTGGCGCCTGACGGCTCAGACCATCAGCCGCGATGACTTCGGCAGGTGGGTCATCAGGAACTCCATCTGGTCGGCCAGGATGCGCCGGTTGCGCAGGATGAAGTCCTCCCAAAGGCTGGGCACGTAAGGCGCGTAGAGCAGCGGCATGTGGGCCTGCTCGGGCGTGCGGTTGCTCTTGCGGTGGTTGCAGGGCCGGCAGGCCGTGACCACGTTCATCCAGTTGTCGACACCATTTTGCGCGAACGGGATGATGTGTTCGCGCGTCAGGTCTTCCTCGTCGAAATGCTGCCCACAATAAGCGCAGATGTTGCGGTCGCGGGCGAACAGCTTGCTGTTGGTCAGGCCCGGCCGGAGCCTGAAGGGATTGATGTTGGGCACGCCTTTGGTACCGATGATGCTGTTGACCCGGATCACCGATTGCTCACCGGTGCGTGCATTGTGGCCGCCACGAAAGACCGCCACCTCACCGCCGGACTCCCAGCGCACCTCTCCCGCCGCGTAGTGGATCACCGCTTGCTCGAGCGAAATCCACGACTGCGGCAAACCCTGCGCTGACAGCTTCAAGACCTTCAAGACACGCCTCCCGAAACAACGCCTGGATCCGTTGACAAGCAATGCGATTGCCTGGCGCAGCTGGGGCCTTGCAGGACCCCGGCAACGATGCGCCACAATATACCTGTTTTTCAATACAGGCATGGCAGCGCTGCCGTTTGCCGGCTCTCGCCTGCTATCGAAAGCATACCAACGCATGAATGTGTTTCGCGGTCTTCACCACTCCGGTCTGGCGCCAGCCTGCGCCCTCACGATCGGCAACTTCGACGGGGTGCACCGGGGTCACCAGGCGATGCTGGCGCTGTTGCGCAGCGAGGCCGCCCAGCGCGGGGTGCGCAGCTGTGTGCTGACCTTCGAGCCGCATCCGCGTGACTTCTTCGCCTCACTGGCCGGGCAGCAGCAGTCCGCCCCGGCACGCATCGGCACACTGCGCGACAAGCTGACCGATCTGGCGCAATGCGGCGTGGACCAGGCCGTGGTGCTGCCGTTTGACCGCCGCCTGGCCTCGCAGTCGCCCCAGGACTTCATCGATCAGGTGCTCGTCGCCGGCATGGGTACCCGGTATGTGCTGGTGGGCGACGATTTTCGCTTCGGTGCGCGACGCGCTGGCGACTACGCCATGCTGGACGCCGCCGGCGACGCGCGCGGCTTCGATGTGGCCCGGATGAACAGCTATGAAGTCCGCGGGCTGCGAGTCTCCAGTTCGGCCGTGCGCGATGCACTCGACAGGGGGAACATGGACGATGCAACACGCCTGCTGGGGCGCCCCTACCGGATTTCGGGCCATGTGCTGCACGGCCGCAAGCTGGGTCGCGACCTCGGCTTTCGGACACTGAACCTGCGTTTTGCCCACTGGAAACCTGCGGCAAAGGGCATATTCGTGGTGCAGGTCCACGGCCTGGGCGAGACACCCTTGCCCGGTGTTGCCAACCTGGGCGTACGGCCATCGATCGACCCCAACGACGTCAATGGCGGCCGCGTGCTGCTCGAGACCCACTGCCTGCAGTGGCCGACGCACCTGGGCCCGGAAGGTGCCTACGGTAAGATCATTCGGGTGGAACTTCTGCACAAACTACACGGCGAACGCAAATACGACGGCCTCGACGCCCTGCAGCAGGGCATCGCGAAAGACTGCGACGACGCCCGGGCCTGGCTGGCCTCGATGCACGCCGAGACCCACCGGCAGACCACCCGCGACCGAATTTAGTCGGCGGGGTCAGGTCCGCCAGGCAGTATTGCCGGCAGACCTGCTTTTCGCCATCCCTTCAGCCCTACCCGGAGCCAGCATCCCCGGCTTGCATGGAAGTTTCCTGTTTTTCCTCGCCGGCAGCCGGCCCGCCCGAACCACACCGCCATGACCGACAAGACCGACTACCGAAGTACCCTGAACCTGCCCGAGACGCCGTTCCCGATGCGCGGCGACCTGCCCAAACGCGAGCCTGGCTGGGCCCGGGAATGGGACGAGACCGGGATCTACAAGAAGCTGCGCATTGCGCGCGCGGGCGCCCCGAAATTCATCCTGCATGACGGCCCGCCCTATGCCAACGGGCAAATCCACATGGGCCATGCCGTCAACAAGATCCTCAAGGACATGATTGTCAAGGAGCGCCAGCTCGAGGGCTTCGACGCGCAGTACATTCCGGGCTGGGACTGCCACGGCTTGCCGATCGAGAACGCGATCGAAAAAAAATTCGGCCGCAATCTGCCGCGTGATGAGATGCAGGCCAAAAGCCGCGCCTTCGCCACCGAGCAGATCGCCATCCAGATGGCGGACTTCAAGCGCCTGGGCGTGCTCGGCGCCTGGGATCGCCCCTACCGGACGATGGACTTCAAGAACGAAGCCGACGAGATCCGCGCCTTCAAGCGCGTGATTGAACGGGGCTTCGTATACCGTGGCCTCAAACCCGTCTACTGGTGCTTCGACTGTGGATCCTCGCTGGCCGAGTTCGAGATCGAATATGCTGACAAGAAGTCCCAGACGCTGGACGTGGGCTTTCTGTGTGCCGAGCCCCAGCGGCTGGCCGCTGCCTTCGGCCTGCCGGCGATCGACCAGCCGGCCTACGCGGTGATCTGGACCACCACCGCATGGACCATTCCAGCCAATCAGGCGCTGAACCTGAACCCGGAGCTGGTCTACGCCCTGGTCGACACCCCGCGCGGCCTGCTGGTACTGGCCGACAGCCTGGTCGAGAAATGCCTGGAGCGCTACCAGCTCACCGGCACAGTGCTTGCACTTTGCCCCGGCAAGGCGTTGGGTGGGCTGGAGTTCCACCACCCGCTGGCGCACGTCGACCCCGGCTACGACCGCAAGTCGCCGGTGTACCTGGCCGACTACGCCACCGCGAACGACGGCACCGGCCTGGTCCACTCCTCGCCCGCCTACGGCGTGGAAGACTTCAACAGCTGCGTGGCACACGGCATGACGGTGCAGGAGATCCTCAATCCGGTCCAGGGCAACGGACGGTATGCACCCGAGCTGCCGCTGTTCGGCGGCCAGAACATCTGGAAGGCTTGCCCGGAAATCATCGAAACGCTGCGCAGCGCCGATCGGCTCTTTGCCACCTCCGACCTGCAGCACAGCTACCCGCACTGCTGGCGCCACAAGACGCCGGTGATCTACCGTGCCGCAGCCCAGTGGTTCATCCGCATGGACGAAGGCGCCGGCGTCTTCACCAGCGACAAATCGCCCCGGACGCTGCGCGAGCTCGCGCTCGAGGCCATCGAGCACACGGCCTTCTACCCGGAAAACGGCCGCGCCCGCCTGCGCGACATGATCGCCGGCCGACCCGACTGGTGCATCAGCCGCCAGCGCAGCTGGGGCGTGCCGCTGCCCTTCCTGATCCACCGTGACACCGGCGCCTTGCACCCGCGCACGATGGAGATCCTCGACCAGGCAGCAGACATGGTCGAGGCCGGTGGCATCGAGGCCTGGAGCAAGGCCACCCCCGAATCCATCATCGGCGAGGCAGACGCAGCGTTCTATGCCAAAAGCAACGACATCCTCGAGGTCTGGTTCGACTCCGGCACCACGCACACCACGGTGCTCAAGGGATCGCACCCGGGCAGTGGCCACGCCAGCGGGCCCGAGGCCGACCTCTACCTCGAGGGCCATGACCAGCATCGCGGCTGGTTCCACTCTTCGCTGCTGACCGCCTGCGCCATGGAGGGCCGCGCACCCTACAAGGGGCTGCTCACCCATGGATTCACGGTCGACGCGCAGGGACGCAAGATGAGCAAGAGCCTGGGCAATGGGGTGGACCCGCAGGAGACCTCGAAAAAACTGGGCGCCGAGATCATTCGCCTGTGGGTCGCTGCCAGCGACTACTCCGGTGACATCGCCGGTGACGACAAGATACTGGCGCGGGTGGTAGACACCTACCGCCGGGTGCGCAACACGCTCAAGTTCCTGCTGGCCAACACCAGCGACTTCGCCCCGGACACCGATACGGTGGCACCCGGACAGATGCTGGAGATCGACCGCTACGCCCTGTGCCGGTTGGCGGAACTGCAAGCCGACATCCTGGCGCACTTCAAGGTCTATGAGTTCCACCCGGTCGTGGCCAAACTGCAGATCTATTGCAGCGAGGACCTCGGCGCCTTCTATCTCGACATCCTCAAGGACCGGCTGTACACGTCGGCGCCGAAGTCGCTGGCACGCCGCAGCGCCCAGACCGCTTTGTGGCAAATCACCCAGACCATGCTGCGCTGGATGGCGCCATTCCTGAGTTTCACCGCTGAGGAGGCCTGGAAACTGGTCGGGCATTCCGGGTCCATCTTCCTGGAAACCTTCACACCACTGCCTCCCGTTGACGACGCCCTGCTGGCCAAATGGACACGCATCCGCGACATCCGCGACATCGCCAACAAGGAGATCGAGGCGCTTCGTACAGCCGGCCAAGTCGGCTCGTCGCTGCAGGCCAATCTCGCACTGGGTCTGCCGCCGCACGACCTCGCGCTGCTGTCCTCGCTGGGAGACGACCTGAAGTTCGTCTTCATCACCTCGGTGGCCACCACCGCCGCTCACGACACCCTCGAAGTGCAGGTCACCCCGTCTGCGGCCGTCAAGTGTGAGCGTTGCTGGCACTACCGCGTCGACGTCGGGCACGACGCCGTCCACCCCACGCTGTGCACCCGTTGCACCAGCAACCTGTTCGGTGCGGGCGAATCGCGCCGGTTTGCCTGATGGCAGCGAAACCTGCCCGTGGCGCCTCTTGGGGTGGCCCGCCGCCAGCGGGTGGAGGAGGTGGCATGATGATCTGGCTCGGCATGGCCCTGCTGATCCTGATCCTGGACCAGTTCACCAAGGTCCTGGTGACTGGCTACTTCCAGCTCGGCGACAGCCGGACCATGACCAGTTTTTTCAACCTCGTGCGGGTGCACAATGCAGGCGCGGCATTTTCATTTCTCGCCGGCGCATCTGGCTGGCAGCGCTGGTTTTTCACGGGCATCGGCATCGTGGCGGTCGCTGTGATCCTCTGGATGCTGCGTGCGCATTCCTCCCAACGCCTGTTCGCCTTTGCCCTGGCGGCGATCCTGGGGGGTGCCATCGGCAACCTGGTGGACCGCATCGCCTACGGCCATGTGGTGGATTTCCTCCAGTTCCATTACGCCGGGTGGTACTTTCCTTCTTTCAACGTCGCCGACAGCGCGATTACCATTGGTGCCTGCACACTGATCCTCGACGAATTGCTGCGTGTGCGCCGCTCGCGCTGACAAGAAACCAAGGACCGGCACCACTTGACCCATCTGCTGAATCTGCTGGCCGCCATTGCCCTCCTCGTCTGGGGCACGCACCTGGTACGCACCGGCATCCTTCGCGTGGCGGGTGCAAGCCTGCGCAACGTGCTTGCCAAGAGTGTCAGCAACCGGCTCAAAGCGGTGGTGTCAGGGCTCGGGGTCACCGCACTGGTGCAGTCGAGCACAGCCACGGCACTGATCGTCGCATCCTTCGTGGGCAAGGGCCTGATGACGTTGCCATCGGCCCTGGCCGTGATGCTGGGCGCCGATATGGGTACGAGCCTGATGGCAGTGGTGTTCTCGCGCGATCTGTCGTGGCTGTCGCCCCTGTTCATCCTGGTCGGCGTGGTGTTGTTCATCACGCGCCAGTCGACCACCGTCGGGCGCGTCGGTCGTGTGCTGATCGGTCTGGGCCTGATGCTGCTGGCCCTAAGCCTGGTGAAAGTCTCGGCTGCGGTCCTGACCCAGGCGCCGGTCATCAAAGCGTTGCTGGCGTCGCTGAGCAGTGACCTGCTGCTCGAGATCACGGTCGGTGCTGTCCTGGCGGTCGCGTCCTACTCCAGCCTGGCGATCGTGCTGCTGACGGCCACGCTGGCGAGCAGCGGTGTGATTCCGATCGACGTGGCGCTGGGCCTGGTGCTGGGTGCCAATCTGGGCAGCGGGCTGCTGGCCGTGATCACCACCATGAGCGCCAACATCGAGACCCGCCAGGTGCCGCTGGGCAATCTGGTGTTCAAGGTGATCGGTGTCGCGATGGCGATGCCATTTCTGGGGCTGTGGCTGCAGACCGTGCGGCCTTGGGTGCCGGAGCTGGCCACTCTGGTGGTGCTCTACCACTTGAGCTTCAACATCGTCGTGGCCTGCATCTTCATCGGGTTCACCCCGGTCATAGCCGGCTGGGTCAACCGCCTGCTGCCCAAGCCCGAGCGCACGCTGGTTGCCGGGCGGCAGCGGCACCTGGATCCAACCGCGCTGGCCACTCCGTCGCTGGCGATCTCCTGTGCCGTGCGCGAGGCGATGCACCAGGCCGATGTCGTCGAGTCGATGCTGACCGGGATGGTCCGCGTGATCAAGCACAACGACCGCAAGCTGTCTGAAGAGCTGCGCAAGATGGACGACACGGTCGACGAGCTCTACTCGAACATCAAGTACTACCTGACCAAGATTTCACGCGAGGCGCTGAGCGAGAACGAGGGCCGGCGCTGGACCGACATCATCAGCTTCACCATCAACATGGAGCAGATCGGCGACATTGTTGAACGCGTGCTGATCGACATCGAGGAAAAGAAGATCAACCCCGGGCGCGAATTCTCCGAGGCCGGCATGGCCGAGATCAGCGACCTGCACTCGCGTCTGGTGGGCAATCTTCGCCTGGGCATGAGCGTGTTCCTGCATGGCAATGTGCGGGATGCGCACAAGCTGCTCGAGGAAAAAACCCGCTTCCGCGAGCTCGAACGTGAATACGCTTCGACCCATCTGGGCCGCCTTGCGGTCAATACCGTGCAGAGCATCGAAACCAGCTCGCTGCACCTCGACCTGATCAGCGACCTGAAGCGCATCAACTCGCACATCTGCTCGATCGCCTACCCGATCCTGGATTACGCCGGCGCACTGGCACCCAACCGGTTGCGCCAGTCGGTGCTTGACGAACAGCCCTGAGCGGGCTGACGCGAAACGGCCGCAAACGTCGGCATCGCGTCCGGGGCATTGCCAAATGCCTCCACCAGGCCGAACCGGTCCGGGCCGATGCGCCGGTCGGTGCTGCGTTGGGTGGTCGGACTCGGGTGATAATGGAAGCGGGAGGTGACCGATTGAAAAAGATATCGACATACTGCGCCGTGTTGGTGGTACTGTCGGCCACACTGGGCAGTGCCCATGCGCTGGCCCAGGCCGACACCATCAACATCAAGCGCGCAACCGAACTGCGCGAAGCACCTGGCGAAACTTCCGCCAGTCGCGGGGCGCTCGCCATCGCCACCCCGGTCACGCGCCTGGGTCCGCGCCTGGGCCCCTGGATCGAAGTGCGCACGGCACAGGGTGGCACCGGTTGGGTGCACATGTTTGACATCGGCAGCGCGGTGCCAGCCCAGGGCGGTAACGCGGCCACCGGCGCCCTGCGGGGCTTGTCCAGCTTTTTCGGCAAGGGCACCGCACAGGCCCCGGCCACCACAACTGCCACTGCCACCATTGGCATCCGCGGCCTGGGTGCCGAAGACATTGCCAATGCCCAGCCGAATCTGGATGCCGTGGTGCGGGCCGAGGCCCTGCGCATGGACTCCAACCGGGCCCGCCAGTTCGGCGCCGACGCGACGCTGGTTGCGCAGGCCGTAGAGCCATTGCCAGTTCCGCCGCCGTCTACCCGCAGCACCCGCAATGCGCCGGGAGGTACCGGTGAAGGCCCGGCGACACCACCGGGGATGGACCGATGAACCGCTTCGCACCGGCCCCACCCACGCACCGCCGAGTGCGCTCCAGCAGGGTCCTGGCTACGCTGGTCACCGTCTGCGCCATGGGCGCAGGTATGGCCTGGGGCCAGGACAACTCGAAGGCGCTGAACCTGCTCCAGCAGTTGTTGGTGCGCCCTGGCACCACAAGCCCGACACCGCCTGCCGTGCCGGGAGCCCCCGCCGCACCTGCAGGGTTGTTGGGCAATGCCCTGTCGGGCTCCAACGCAGCCAAAACTACCGGCGGTGCCAGCCAGACCCTGGATCTGGTCGGGCTGCTGTCGCAGTCGACTGAAACCATCGACGAGCCACGCGAAATTGAGATCGGCCGCCAACTGGCAGCCGTGCTGCTGGGCAGCAAGCCGTTGCATCCCGACATGGCGCTGCAACGCTACGTGAACCAACTGGGCCGGTGGATCAGCTTGCAATCGGCCCGGCCCGACCTTCCCTGGACCTTTGTCGTGCTGGATGACACGGGCTACAACGCCTTTGCCGCACCGGGGGGCTATATCTTCGTGACCAAGGGCTTGATCGACCGGGTCGCCGACGAGTCCGAACTGGCTGGCATCCTGGCGCACGAGATCGTGCATGTGGTGCAGCGCCACCACCTGCAGGCGATGCGCAAGACCGCGCGGGCCGGCGCACTGACGCAGGTGATCGGCGCCCAGCTCAACAGCAACCTGGGGGGTGCTCTGTCCGCCCAGTTGCTGAACCTGGGCCGCAACCTCTATGCCAAGGGGCTGGACCAAGAGGACGAATTCGAGGCCGATCGCCAGGGCGTGGCGCTGGCGGCTCGAGCCGGCTTCGACCCCTATGGCCTGGTGGCGGTACTGCAGCAGTTGCGCACGGCCTCGCCGGACAACCCGGTGTTCACCCTGTCCATCAGCACCCATCCGCCAGCGCAGCTGCGCCTGGACCAGATGGAACTGGCGATGGGCCAGCGTCTGGATGCTTTGACCGGCAAGCCGGCCGTCACGGTGCCACAGCGCCTTGGGTTGCTGGCGGCGGCGGAACAGCGCCGAAACGCGGTGACCACGTCGGCGCCCGCGACCAATTCAGCGCCGGCGACCCGGGCCCCGCCGAAACCCGCTGCAGCCGCGACCACGACCAAGAAGCCCCCCGCGGCTGTGCCTGCCGCGAAGAAGCCCTGAAGTGGCTGCGGCCACCCGGTTGACGGCGCTGATGGGGGTCAGTGGGCAGCGTCCGCTCAGCCAGCGGGCCGACCGGATGCCGCGTTGCTGCGCAATCGGTGCTGCAAGCGTCGCAAGCTCCACCAGGCTGACAGCGCCACCAGCGGCACTGCGACGGTGGCGCTGGCTTCGGGGCTGAAGGGCCAACCGATGGCATTGGCGGCCTTGGCAATGTAGCTCACCAGACCCACGATGTAATAGGTGATGGCCACCACCGACAAGCCCTCGACGGCGGACTGCAGCTTGATCTGTGTATCCTGGCGCTGGTTCATCGTCTTGAGCAGCGCCTGGCTGCTTTGCTCCTGTTCGATCTCGACCCGGGTCCGCAGCAGGTTGCTGATGCGCGACACCCGCTGCGACAGCGCGTCTTGTCGCCGCGCTGCCCACTCGCAGGTGCTGCGTGCAGGCGTGAGCCGGCGGTCCATGAAGTCGCGGATGGTCTGCAGACCTGGGAGACGGGATTCGGATATGTCGCTGATGCGTTTGTCCACCAGCTCGAAATACGCGGCACTGGCTGACAAGCGAGAGTGGGTCGTAGCATGCTGGCTCTCAACCTCGCCGGCCAGCTTGGTCAGTCGGTCGAGCAGTTGGGGTTCGTCCTCGCGGCGCGCGGTGCGAATGGCCTGGGCCAGCTCCGCCAGCTCGCGCTCGGCCGACGCCAGCACCGAGGAGACTTCGCGCGCGGCCGGCAGCCCCAGCAGCGCCGCCATGCGGTAGGTTTCGATCTCCAGCAGGCGCTGCACCAGTCGCCCCAACCGCCGCGGAGTCATCGCGCCGGCCAACAGCACCATGCGCGAAAACCCGTCGGCATGGATGGCAAAGTCGGTGTAGACCTCGCCAAAGCCATCGGCCACGGTCGATGCGACCAGGGTGTCCTCGTTGAGCACATGCTTGATCAGGACGCCGGCGTCGAGCTCGGTCGTCGGCAAAGCCCACAGATGCAGACTGACCAGGCATTGCCCGGGCAAGGCGGCGACCCAATCGTGCGGAACGACATCGATCGCGCTTTCGGGCTCGCGCTCACCGAAACCTTCGAGCCGGGCCGGGTAAAGGAAGGTCCAGCTGACAAATTCGGTATGCAGCTCCCAGCGGATCCGGAACCGGCCCACCTCCATGCGCAGATGGGTGCAGGTCGCATCGGGTTGTGGCAGATGGTTGTCGCGCAGCAGACGCTGCACATGGGAGCGGCTGGCTTCGCGCTCGGCAGCATTGCAGACCATCACCATGTGCGAAATGGCCAGAGGTGACGTCAACGCCTCGGGCGGCCGGGCATGGATCTCGTTATGCAGCAGGACCCGTTGCGGGTGCTGGGCAGGCTGGTACTGGGTTTGCATCGTCACCTCGTACAGACATTGTCACCCAGAGCGGCAGACATTCCTGGGAATCAGTAAAAACGGCACCCGAAGGTGCCGCGGCGGTAGCGCAACGCCGGCGCCAGGGCCATCACTCCTCGACGAAGGCTTCCTCGCGTTTTTTCTTCACGGACGGCAAAAGCACCAAAATCAGCAGGAAAGCCGCGACCGCCAACAAAGAGGCCGAGAGACCACGGGTGAGGAACACACTCCAGTCACCACGCGACAACAACAGGGCACGCCGCAGGTTTTCCTCCATCATCGGGCCCAGGATGAAGCCGAGCAGCAAAGGGGCGGGCTCGATACCCAACTTGATAAAGGCATAACCGACGACGCCGAAAAACCCCACCAGCCAGATGTCGAATGTGTTGTTGTTGGTGGAGTACACACCGATCGCGCAGAACAACACGATCGCTGGAAACAGCCATCGGTAGGGCACCGTCAGCAACTTGATCCAGATGCCGATCAACGGCAGGTTCAGGATGATCAGCATCGCGTTGCCGATCCACATCGAGGCGATCAGGCCCCAGAACAGTTCCGGGTTGCTGGTCATCACCTGCGGGCCCGGCTGAATATTGTGGATGGTCATCGCACCGACCATCAACGCCATGACCGCATTGGGCGGAATGCCCAGTGTCAGCAGCGGGATGAAGGAGGTTTGCGAGGCAGCATTGTTGGCCGATTCAGGCGCGGCGACACCGCGAATGTTGCCCTTTCCGAACGGCACTTCGCCGAGATGCAGCTTGGTTTTTTTCTCGATCGTGTAGGCACCAAACGACGCCATCGCAGCACCGCCACCGGGCAAGATGCCCAGCACCGATCCGAGCAGCGTGCCGCGCAGCACTGCCGGTACTATGCGCTTGAAGTCCTCCGCGGTGGGCATGAGTCCCTCGACACGGGCTGCAAAGATCTGCCTCTCGCTCGAGCTTTTGCCCAGGTTGCTGATGATCTCGCCGTAACCGAAGATGCCCATACCGACGGCGATGAAACCCAGCCCGTCGGTGAGTTCCGGAATGTCGAAGCTGAAACGCGCCACACCGGAGTTCACGTCGGTGCCCACGAGCCCCATGACCAGGCCCAGCAGGATCATCCCGAAAGCCTTGAGCAAGGAGCCGGAGGCCAGCACCACGGCGCCAATCAGCCCGAGAATCATGAGCGCAAAATACTCTGCCGGGCCAAACTTGAAAGCCACCTCGGTCAGCGGAACGGCAAATGCCGCCAGCACCAGGGTACCGACACATCCGGCAAAGAACGAACCCAGGCCGGCTGCGGCCAGCGCCGGCCCGGCGCGCCCCTTGCGCGCCATCTGGTAGCCGTCGATCACCGTGACAACGGACGACGCCTCTCCCGGCAGGTTGACCAGAATGGCCGTGGTGGAGCCGCCGTACTGGGCACCGTAGTAGATGCCCGCGAGCATGATCAATGCAGAGACAGGGGGCAATGCATAGGTGGCCGGCAGCAGCATGGCAATGGTGGCCAGCGGGCCGATGCCCGGCAACACGCCGATCAGCGTCCCGAGCAGACAGCCGATGAAGGCATACAGCAAATTGATAGGCGTGAAGGCCACACCGAAGCCCAACGACAGGTTGGAGAGCAGTTCCATGGGGATTCCTTAGCCGATGAGGAAAGAAGGCCAGACTGGAAACTGTAGCTTCAGCCCCCAGATAAACGCCACATAACTCGTCACGGCAAGGACGGTTGACACCACCAGCACTTCCTTGAACTTGAACTCATCGCCCCCTAGTGCGGCAATCGGTACCAGCGCGTAAATCGCGGCGATCAGACCAAACGAAGGGAACTTGATGCTTGGCAGCCCGCCCAGAAGGATGCCGAAACTCAGATTGGCGGCAATGATGAAAAACAGGGGCTTCCAGGCGATCCTGCCGACGGGATCACCGTCCACCGTCTCCACCACCATGGCCTTGAAGATGACCACGCACCCGAGAACGGCAAGCAAAATGCCCAGCATCAGCGGGAAGTACCCGGGGCCCATGCGCGCGGCTTCACCGATCTTGTAGTTGGTCGCACCCAAGGCATAGGCTGTTCCCACGACCACAAAAATCAAGCCTGAAAAAAAGTCTTTCTGACTCTTGATGTTCACTCTGTTACTCCTCTTACAGAAAAACTTGCGCCATTGTGCATGCGTTCCACCACGCCACGCCATGTGGGTTTCACCTATGTCCTGTGCGCGACACCTGCGGTTCAGACCAATGGCGGTGTGGAGGTCAGCACCTCCGGCATGACTGTGAGGCCCTCGGCCACCCGCAGGGCGCCGGCCAGCCGCAGCGGCCGCATGCCGTCTTGGACGGCCTGGCGGCGCAAGGCGTCGATGTTGGGCTCGCGCGTGACGGTTGCCTTGAACGCCTCGCTGACCACCAGCAATTCATACAGGCCCATGCGGCCCAAGAAGCCGGTCATGCGGCAGTCGACACAACCCACCGGCTTGAAGGGGCGGTAGCCACCGTTGATCTGCCACGGCTTGATCGACTCGTCCAGCGCATCCCGGCTGGCCGACTCGTCGGGCTGTTTGCACTGCCGGCACAGGGTCCGCACCAGCCGCTGCGCCAGCACGCCGAGCAGCGTGGCATTGATCAGGTAGGCCGGAACGCCGAGTTCCAGCAGGCGGCTCACGGCCGACGGTGCATCGTTGGTATGCAGGGTCGAGAACACCAGGTGTCCGGTCAGGGCTGCCTGCACGGCCATCTCGGCGGTCTGCAGATCGCGGATCTCGCCCACCATGATGATGTCCGGATCCTGGCGCATCAGGGCGCGCAGGCCCTCGGTGAAATTGAAATCCAGCTGCGGCTGCACCTGCGTCTGGTTGAAGGATGGCTCGATCATCTCGATCGGATCCTCGATCGTGCTCACATTCACCTCTTCGGTGGCAATGCGCTTGAGCGTGGAATACAGCGTGGTGGTCTTGCCCGATCCGGTCGGCCCGGTGACCAGCAGGATGCCGTGCGGGCGCTTGACCAGGGCCTCCCAGCGCTGCGCGTCGTGCGGAGTGAATCCCAGCGCATCCAGATCCTTGACCGCGTTGTCGGGGTCGAAGATGCGCATCACCATCTTCTCGCCGAAGGCGGTTGGCAGGGTCGAGATGCGCATCTCGATCTCGTCACCACGCGGATTGCGGGTCTTGATGCGCCCGTCCTGCGGCCGACGCTTCTCGACCACGTCCATCCGGCCGAGCAGCTTGATGCGGGCCGTCATGGCGTTGAGCACACCCATCGGCATCTGGTAGACCGGGTGCAGCACACCGTCGATGCGAAACCGGATCACGCCCTGCTCGCGCCGCGGCTCCAGATGGATATCGCTGGCGCGTTGGTCGAAGGCGTATTGCCACAGCCAGTCGACCACCTGCACCACACCCTGGTCGTTGGCGTCGAGCTGCTTGTTGGTCTTGCCCAGCTCGACCAGTTGCTCGAAACTGGCACCGCCACTGTTGCCGCCGGATTTCATGGCAGACCGCACCGACTTGGCCAGTGCAAAGAACTCCGCCGTGAAGCGCGCGATCTCGCCCGGGCTGGCAAGCACCCGGCGCACGTTGCGGCGCGACTGCCGCTCGACCTCGGCCACCCAGTCAGTGATGAAAGGTTCGGCCGTGGCGACCACCACCTCGGTCGGGTTCACCTGCACCGGCAACACCCGATGCCGCTCGGCATAGGCGGCACTCATGACGTCGGATATCTTGCCCACATCGACCTTCAGCGGGTCGATGCGCAGATAGTCGATACCTGCGCGCCCCGCCAGCCACTGGGCCAGCGACTCGATATCGAGGGCACGGCCGTCGGCCACGCGGCGCATCGACACACTGGCCAGGCGTACCAACGGATGCTGGGCGCTTTCGGCCTGCGAGCAGCGCGCGATCGTGCGCTGCGCCTCGTCATTGGCGATCACACCGTCGGCACGCAGCCACTCGACCAGGCTGCGCCAGTCGATCGGCCCCACGTGCGTGGCGCGTGCCGAACCCGCAGTTTTCACGGCGGAGCTCATGCGACCAGCGGTTTGAGCACCCGCACCCACTGGCCGGCGGGCAGGCCCCATTGCTTCTCGATCTGCGCGGCACGCGCCGTCCACACACTGCGCGGGGGGCGCGACGGGGTTTTCTGGGCGAGCACCACGGTATTGCCCTCGCGGGTGGCCTTGAAGGGCCAGATGGCCTTTGCGCCAAACGCCTCGGCAATGCGCTCGACGCTGCGGGTGTAGCTGGAAGAACGGCCAAACAGATTCACGGTCATGCATCCCTCATCGGTGAGCAGGCGGCGGCAGGCCGCGTAAAAAACCAGGGTATCGAGCACCGGCGCCGCCGCTTCATGGTCGTACAGGTCGACCTGCAGGGCGTCGATGGTGCCCCACCATTTCGGGTCGGCGATTTCCTGCTCGGCGTCGGCCAGTACCACCTGCATGCGGGCACTGTCGGCCGGCAGCTTGAACCAGCCTCGGCAGGCCACCAGCACCTTCGGGTTGATCTCGATCGCCGTAGTCTGCATCTTCAGCATCCTGACACAGAACTTCGTCAGCGAGCCGGCGCCCAGGCCCAGTTGCATCGCCCTGCGCCGGGGCACCGAGGCCGGCTCCACGAACAGCAGCCAAGCCATCATGCGCTGTATGTACTGGTGCACCAGCTCCTGGGGCGCATCCAGCATCATCGAGCCCTGGACCCAGATCGAATCGAGGTGGAGGTGCCGGATCGGGCCCTCGTCCGAAAAGTAGACGTCCGGTAGGGTGTCGGGGTCGGTCAGGGACATGGCGCGTTATACCAGCAAGCGTGCCAGCTTTGGCAGGGCTGCGCAGGCATTGGCGCACGTCGCACGGGCCAGCATGACGGGCGCCATTGCGCGCAGAGCGGCCACCTCGGCACCGATCGCCGGCAACTCGCCGGGTTCGTTGCGACCCTGGGCCAGGCCGCTGGCACGCTGTGCAGCCGTGCGATACCGCCAGTGCGGCGGAATGTCGGGCGCATCGGTCTCCAGAACCAGTGCGTCCAGCGGGAGTTGGGTAGCCAGGCGGCGCAATTGCAGGGCGCGCTCGTAGGTCACGGCACCGCCAAAACCCAGACGCAGGCCGAGCCTGCGAAACGCCGCTGCTTGCTGCGCGCTGCCGGCAAACGCATGGGCGATGCCCGACCACGCCACCCCATCGCCCTGCACCGCGCGCAGCCCGGCCAGCAGCCGATCTGCAGACCGGCGCACATGCAGGATCACGGGCAGGGCATGCCTGCGTGCCAGGCGCAGCTGCTCCCGGTAGAAGAACTCCTGGCGCGCGCGCAGCGGTGGCTCGCACAATGCAGGCACAAAATAGTCCAGCCCGATCTCTCCCACGGCAACCAGCCGCGGGTCTTCACGGTGTGCGTGCAACTGGGCGTCCAGCAAGGCCAGATCGCCGTCGGCGGCGCGGCCGACGTACAGCGGATGAATACCGAGCGCGTAACTGTCGCCGTACGTGTGAGCCGCCCGGCGCACGGCGTCGAAGTTGCCCACCTCGACGGCCGGATAGACACAATGCACCACACCGCGGCTGGCGGCCAGCGCACGCACCGCAGACTGATCGGCATCGAACTCGGGTGCATCGATATGACAATGGGTGTCGATCCAGTCGGACATTCAGGGAAAACCCTCTGTGGCGTTGGTGCGCCTTGACTCTAAATTGTCATTTCTTTGTCACGCCGCGCCACGGAACCGACACAACAAAGTATTACCATCACGCATGCCCGCTGTCTGCGCCGCCCGCAGTAACCCCGGCATTGTCACCACAACCCAAGGAAAACCCATGAAAGCAAAAATGACGCTTGTAGCCGCTGCACTGGCAGTCGGCCTGGCCGGCCCGGCCTTCGCCCAGGAGAAAGTCCTGCGCCTGCTGACCTGGGCCGACTATGTGCCGGCCGAAGTGAAGGCCCAGTTCGAGAAAGAATCCGGCTACACCGTCGAGGTCACGCTGTCCAACAACGAAGAGATGATTTCCAAGCTGCGCGCCACTGCGGGTGCCGGCTTCGACCTGGCACAGCCCTCGCAGGACCGTATCACCGGCCCGCAGCAGGAGTTCAAGATCTACAAGCCGATGGACCTGACCAAGATCAAGTCCGATCTGTTCATTCCCTCCATGCTGACCGCCACCAAGAAAAACACCACCCTGGCAGGCAAGGTCTACGGCCTGCCGCATATCTGGGGCACCGACGGCCTGGTGGTCAACACCAAGCTGGCCAAGATCAGCAACTATCCGGACCTGTGCAAGGCCGAGTACAAGGGCAAGACCTCCATGCGTCTCAAGCGCCCGACGCTGCTGGCATTTGCCTTTGCGTCCGGCAAGGATCCGTTCGCGCTGTACAACGACCCCAAGGCCTACAGCGCACTGATGGATGAGGTAGGCAAGACCCTCACCGCGTGCAAGGCCAATGTGAAGTTCTACTGGGACAACAAGGACCAGCTCAACAACGGCTTGCGCACCGACGAAATCGTGGGCGCGATGATGTGGGACACCGGCGGCTGGAAGCTCAACAGCGAAAAGGCCGACATCCAGTTCATTGCACCGAAGTCCGGCGCGATGGGCTGGATCGACACCTTCGCGATCCCCGCCAAGGGCAAGAACGACGCCGCGGCCTATGCCTGGATCAACTTCAACATGCGCCCCGAAATCGCTGCCAAGGTGGCCGGCGCCGCAGGCAATTTCACAGCCTCCAAGGGCGCTGACCAGATGATGGACGCCAAGCTCAAGGCCCAGTTTGCTGCCAGCTTCCCGACCGCGGCACTCAACAACGTGAAGTGGTACCCGGCCGTCCCCGCCGGTCTGGAAGAAATCGAAGGGCGCGTGCTGGACCGCATCAAGGCCGCCAACTGACCCGGCGCCGCATCCAGGCCGATGCAGCAGCCTGATCTGGAGGCCCGGGGCGTCGGCAAGCGCTACACCGGGCATGTGGCGGTGGACGACCTGTCGTTCTCCGTCGCGCGCGGCAGCTTCTTCTCGATCCTCGGCCCCTCGGGCTGCGGTAAGACGACGCTGTTGCGCATGATCGCCGGCTTCCTGGCGCCCGACAGCGGAGACATCCGTATTGGCGGGGTTTCGATGGCCGGCGTGCCGCCCAACCGGCGGCCTGTCAACATGGTGTTCCAGCATCTGGCGCTGTTTCCGATGATGTCGGTGGGCCAGAATGTCGGATACGGCCTGGCACGGCGCGGGGTGCCGGCCCGGGACATCCAACAACGCGTGGGCGCCATGCTCGAGCGCGTAAGCCTGCCCGGTGCGCAAAACAAGCGCATCGACCAGCTTTCGGGCGGGCAGAAGCAGCGCGTGGCAATCGCCCGCAGCCTGGTGCTGGAGCCCACCCTGCTGCTGCTCGACGAGCCGCTGGGCGCGCTCGACCTGAAACTGCGCGAGCACATGAAGATCGAGCTCAAGCAGTTGCAGGCCGCTTTTGGCACGACTTTTGTCTACATCACGCACGACCAGTCGGAGGCTTTGGTGCTGTCGGACCACGTGGCGGTGATGAACCAGGGCCGCTTCGAACAGCTTGGCACCCCACAGTCGCTGTATTACGAGCCGCAGACACCCTTCGTTGCCGGCTTCGTAGGCGCCAACAACCGGCTTGCAGGTCGCGTCTTGCAGGTCAGCGGCGATCTGGTGGAACTCTCCACTGCGCAAGGCCTGAGTCTATTCGCCCGCAACAAGGAACACGTGGCCGTGGGCGATGCGGTGGCAGCCTTTGTGCGCCCGGAAGTCGCCACGCTGGCGCGTGAAATGGCAGGCCTGCCAGCGCACCAGCCGCGCTACCTGGGCACGGTCGCCAACCTGCTGTTCGACGGTGCCAATTCCGCGGTACTGGTGCGCGAGCAGCAATCGGGCACCGAATTTCATATCGCGCTGCCCCAGACCGGGCAGTTTGCAGATCTCGGGGTGGGCCAGTCGGTGGCTTTTGGTTTCGATCCCGAACGTGCCCTGTGCTTCGCAGACAAACACCATGAAGGCTGACGCCGCAGCACGGCGGCTGCCGCAAATGCTGCTGCTCGGCCTGTTGATGGCCCCGGCCCTGCTGTGGCTGTTCGGCCTGATCGTGCTGCCGCATATCGACCTGGCGATTCTGTCACTGCGCGCACGCGTGGCGCCAGGCGAATATGAGCCCAGCCTGGCACAGTACCGGACCTTCGTCGAGGAGCCGCTGTACTGGCACACCTTCGTGCGTACCGCCGTGCTCTCGATCCTGGCCACCCTGGCGACCCTGTTGCTGGCTTTCCCGCTGGCCTGGACCATCGCGAAGATTGCCCGCGGACGCACCCGCTCCGCGATGTTCGTCATGTGCCTGATTCCATTTTGGGTCAGCGAAACCGTGCGCACGCTGGGCTGGATGATCCTGCTGCGCGAATCCGGCGTGTTGCCCGGCTTGCTAGTGCAACTCGGCGTGACCGCAGCCCCCGTGGAACTGCTGTACCGCGACAGCACCGTGCTGGTCGGTCTGGTCTACACCTCGATGCTGTTCATGGTGGTGCCGCTGATCAGCGCGCTGGAGAGCCTGGACGACAGCCTGATCGAGGCCGCCTACGACTTGGGCGGCAACGGCTGGTCGATCCTGCGCCAGATCATCATTCCGCATGCGGCACCCGGCATCGTGGCCGGCTGCATCGTGGTGTTTATGCTGACCCTGGGCAACTACCTCACACCGACGCTGCTCGGCGGCAAGAATTCGCTCTGGTTCACCGAGCAGATCTACACGCAGTTCATCACGCGCTTCAACTGGGAGCAGGGTGCGGCCTTCGGCTTTCTGCTGCTGATCCTGTCCACCGCCATCGTGTGGGTTGGACTCAAGCTCACCGGCCAGCAATTCGGCGAAGTGATGCGCAAATCATGATCCCCTCGCTGCCCCGCCCCGCCTGGCTGCGGGCCAGCACCGTGGTCTATGCGGTGCTGTTCTTCACCTTCCTGTTCGTGCCGCTGGTGGTGGTGGCGGTGTTCGCCTTCAATGACGCGCCCTATCCGGCACCACCCTGGCGCGGCTTTACGCTGGACTGGTTCACCGGCAATGCCGGCGCCAAACGCACCGGTCTGTTCGCCGACGCGCCGCTGCTGGGCAGCCTGTGGACCAGCGTGGTCGTGGCGGCGTGGGTCACCCTGCTGTCGGTCGTGGTGGGGTGCGCCAACGCCTTTCTGTTGGAGCGCACCGACTTCCGCGGCAAGAAGGCGCTCTCGCTGCTGATGCTGGCGCCGCTGGTGATCCCCGGCGTGATCCTGGGCATCTCGATCCTGGCGTTCGCCAGCAGACTTGCGCAATTTGCCGACGACACCTGGGGACTGGAGCTGGAGTTTTTGCGCCCGGGCCTGCCGCTGGTGGTGATCGGGCAGTTCTCGTATATCTGCTCGATCGCCACCCTCACCATCAGCGCGCGGCTCAAGCGCTTCGACGTGACCCTCGAAGAGGCCGCCTACAACCTGGGGGCCACGAAGCTGGCGGTGCTCGCCACGGTGACCCTTCCGTACCTGAAACCGGCCCTGATCGGCGCTGCGGCCATCTCGTTCCTGATGTCCTTCGAGAACTTCAACACCACGCTGATGCTGGTCGGCTCCGACCCGCCGCTCACCGTGATGATGTACGGGCGCATGCGGGAGGGTTCTTCGCCGGTACTCAATGCGGTGAGCCTGTTCCTGATGGTGGCCTCGGCGATCCTGGCCATCACCCTGATGCGCGGGCCGGCGTCTGGGCAGGGGGCCGAACGACCCTAGAACAGAGCGCCGTGCAGAATTGCAGGAACCGTGATACCTTCTGTTTCCATTAGGTTCCAACTCCCAACCGCAAGGTGCACCGATGCGCAGGCCCGCCCTCTACAGCAGTTCCACCCCCCGGGCCGGCACCACGGATAGCCCGCCACAAAACCCGGTCGCGACCGTCGCACCCGCCCCGAAACTGCCTGGCCGTTTAAGGCGCATGCTTCCGTCGGCGAGCGACCCCAGGGTGTTGTGGCTGGCGATCGGCCTGCTGGCGCTGTCGCTGGTCGTCGTCATCAGCCTGATACTGCGTCCGCCCGGGCGCAAGCTGACCCAGGAAGACATCGACGCCGCCGTGCTCAAGACCCTGGAGACCACCAACCTGCCCTCTGCGGCTGCCAAAGCCGCCGATGCGATCGCCCCCTCCGTGGTGCGGGTCATGAGTTACGAGCTTGGCGTCAACGGCCGCGACGAGATCGAACGCGGTGTCGGCACCGGCGTGGTGATCGTCGACAAGGGCATTATCCTGACCAACCTGCATGTGGTGCAAGGCGCCGAGCTGATCAAGGTGGTGTTTTCTGACGGGCTGGTGGCCACCGCCTCGATCAAGTCGGTGCAGCCCGAGAATGACCTGGCGGTGCTGCAGGCGCACAAGATCCCGGACGACCTCATCGCCGCGACCATGCGCTCCACCCAGGATCTCCTGCCCGGTGACCAGGTCGTGGCGGTGGGTTTTCCGTTCGGCATCGGGCCTTCGACATCGTCCGGCGTCATTTCGGGCCTGAAGCGTTCATTCCGCTCGCCAGAAGGCCAGCAGGAGATGACCAACCTGATCCAGTTCGACGCCGCCGCCAATCCCGGCAACTCCGGCGGGCCGCTGGTCACCATGGACGGGCAGGTGGTGGGCATCGTCACCGCCATTCTCAACCCCAGCCACCAGCGTACCTTCATCGGAATCGGCTTCGCCGTTCCCATTGAAAGCGCGGCATCGGCCGTGGGCCTGCATCCCTTCTGACCCGACCCGACTCACACTGACACCCCCCGAAAGGCAAGTACCGATGGAACCGACAACCAGCACCGGCACGGGCAAGGCCGCAACCGCCCAATTGATGGAACAGATCCTGTACGAGGTCAAGCGCATCGTCGTCGGCCAGGACAAGTTCCTCGAACGTGTCATGGTCGCCATACTGGCCCAGGGCCACTTGCTGGTGGAGGGTGTGCCGGGCCTGGCCAAGACGCTCACGGTGAAAACGCTGGCCAACACGGTCCGTGGCAACTTCAAGCGCATCCAGTTCACTCCCGACCTGGTGCCGGCCGATCTGGTGGGCACCCGCATCTACAACCAGAAGACCGGCGAGTTCGGCACCTCGCTCGGCCCGGTGTTTACTAACCTGCTGCTGGCGGACGAAATCAACCGGGCGCCGGCCAAGGTGCAAAGCGCCCTGCTCGAGGTCATGCAGGAGCGCCAGGTCACGATCGCCGGCGAAACCCACAAGGTGCCCAGCCCCTTTCTGGTAATGGCCACCCAGAACCCGATCGAAACCGAAGGCACCTACCCTTTGCCCGAGGCGCAGGTCGACCGCTTCATGATGAAGGTGCTGGTCGACTACCCGACCGACGAAGAAGAATTTGTCATCGTGCAGCGCGTCACCGGCCCGGCTGTGGCCGTGGCCGCCGTGGCCACCACCGAGCAACTGGCTGAGTTGCAGCATGCCTGCCGCCAGATCTATGTCGACCCTGCCCTGATCCAGTACGCGGTGCGTTTGGTCTCAGCCACCCGCACACCTGAAAAGCACGATCTCAAAGACCTGCGCAGCCTGATGACCTACGGCGCCAGCCCACGCGCCACGATCAACCTGATCGAAGGCGCACGCGCCTTGGCGATGCTGCGCGGGCGCACCTACGTACTGCCGGAAGACGTCACCGACCTGGTGCATGACGTGTTTCGCCACCGCGTGTCGCTGTCCTACGAAGCCCTGTCCGATGGCCTCACGCCAGATGCGATCATCACCAGGATCATGGCCAAGATACCGCCACCCGCCAAGCCCCTGGAACACGAAAAGCTGGCTGCCTGATCGCACCATGTTCGGCCTGTTCAAGTCGCGCGCCAAGGCAGAAGCCGCCGCCCCGCCGGCCATGCCGTTGCCGCCGCGTGCAGAGCATGTGCTGCGCCGCCTCGAATGGACGGTGATCCGCCGGCTCGACGGCCTGCTGCAGGGCGACTACCGTACCCTGATGCGCGGCAGCGGTCTAGATCTCGCGGACCTGCGCGAATACCAGATGCACGACGACGTGCGTCACATCGACTGGAACGTGACGGCCCGCATGCAGGTGCCGCATGTGCGCGTGTTCACCGAAGACCGCGAGATGGCCGCCTGGTTTCTGCTCGACCTCAGCCCCTCGGTCGACTTCGGCTCCACCGACCAGCGCAAGCGCAATGTCTCCAGCGAATTCGTGGCCGTGCTGGCGCGCATGCTGACGCGCCATGGCAACCGGGTCGGCGCCCTGCTGTATGGCTCCGGCGTCGACACGGTGCTGCCAGCACGCGGCGGACGCATGCATGTGCTGCACCTGCTGCATGCGATGCAGACCCGCCCGATCGCCCCGGAGCGCGGCAGCACCAAGCTGCACGATTTGCTCTCCACCGGGATCGCCACCGTGCGGCGACGCTCGACCGTGTTCGTCGTGTCCGACTTCATCAGCGAGCCCGGCTGGGAGAAGGCACTCGGCCACCTGGCACAACGGCACGAGGTGGTGGCGGTGCGGCTGCTCGACCCGATGGAGCTCGAGCTGCCCGATCTCGGCCTGATCCCGATCCGCGACGCCGAATCCGGCGAGCAGATGCTGGTCGACACCCACGATGCCGGTTTTCGCAAACGCTTCGCCCGCATCGCCGCCCAGCGCGAGGCTGATCTGCGCCAGGCTTTTGTGCGGGCGGGTGTCGACACGCTGGAACTATCCACCAGCGACGACCTCGTCCACGCCGTGATGCGTTTTGCCGAGTTGCGCAAGCGACGCAGCCGACTCTCCGGGTTGGCCAACCTGCCGGCGCACCTGCGCAGCGCCTGACCCGGGCCGGAATGACAGCCCCCCTATCCAAGGAGATCCCCGCGTGACCTTGCCCATCACCTTCCTGTGGCCGCAGTTCCTGTGGCTGCTGCTCGCAGTGCCCTTGCTGGTGCTGGTCTATCTCTGGCTGCTGCGGCGCAAGAAAAAGCTCTCGCTGCGGTATGCCAGCCTGTCGATCGTCAAGGAAGCTCTGGGCACCAGCCAGAGCATCCGCCGCCACATTCCGCCAATGCTGTTCCTGCTGGCGATCTCTGCCATGCTGTTTGCGGCATCGCGGCCATTTGCGGTGGTCAGCCTGCCCATGACCCAGGAGACCATCATCCTGGCCATGGATGTCTCGGGCAGCATGCGTGCCACCGACGTCAAGCCCAACCGCCTGGTGGCGTCACAAAACGCTGCCAAGGCTTTCCTGGCCGAGCTGCCGCGCAATGTGAAGGTGGGCATCGTCGCGTTCGCAGGGTCGGCCCAGGTGGTGCAGCCGCCCACCCTGAGCCGCGAAGACCTGGTCGCTGCGATCGACAAGTTCCAGATGCAGCGAGCCACCGCCATCGGCAGCGCCATTGTGGTGTCGCTGGCAGAGATCTTTCCCCAGGAAGGCATCGACCTGTCGGCCATCACCTACGGCAACCAGCAGCGGCCGCGCGGCGTGGCGATCGACCAGACGCCCAAGAAGGAGAAGAAGGAGTTCGTGCCGGTGGCGCCGGGTTCCTACGGCTCGGCCGCCATCATTCTGCTGACCGACGGGCAGCGCACCACCGGCGTGGACACGATGGAGGCCAGCAAGATGGCCGCCGACCGTGGCGTGCGCGTCTACACGGTCGGCGTGGGCACGGTCGACGGCGAGACGATCGGCTTCGAGGGCTGGTCGATGCGCGTTCGCCTCGACGAAGCCACGCTGAAGGCGGTGGCCACCCAGACCCAGGCCGAATACTTCTACGCGGGCTCTGCGGAGTCGCTCACCAAAGTCTACGAAAAACTCAGCTCGCGCCTGACCCTCGAAAAGAAGGAAACCGAAATCTCCGGCCTGCTGGCGCTGCTGGCAGCCGTGCTGGCCATTACGTCGGCGGGCTTGTCGCTGTTGTGGTTCAACCGGATTCTTTGAAAGTCCCTGGGCGACTCGCCCAAACTGCGCAAAGAAGGCACGATCCGCACCGGCCCGGCCGGGCACAGGCTGCGGGCCGATCAGGTTGCTGCCGACAATTTTCCCAGCACGATTTTCAGTTGCCTTGAGCACCGTGCGGCCAGCCCCTGGTCGTGGGTCACCAGCACAAAAGCCGTACCCTGGTCGCGTGCCAGTTGCAGCATCAATTCGAACACGCCATCGGCTGTCGCCCGATCGAGGTTGCCCGTGGGCTCATCGGCCAACACGCAGGCGGGTCGTGTGACCAGGGCCCGTGCGATCGCCACCCGCTGGCGCTCGCCGCCCGAAAGCTCCGCCGGCCGGTGCAGCAAACGATCCTGCAGGCCGACACTGGCCAATGTTTTTGCCGCCGTCTGGGCGGCTTCGACGGCCGGCATGCGCCGGATCCACAAAGGCATGGCCACGTTGTCAAGCGCGCTGAACTCCGGCAGCAGGTGGTGAAACTGGTAGACAAAACCCAGGTGCCGGTTGCGCAGCACCCCCTGCATGGCCGGCGACAGCTTGGACAAGTCGCGGCCCATTAGCTGCACCTGCCCTGCGGTGGGGGCATCCAGGCCCCCCAACAAATGCAGCAGCGTGCTTTTGCCAGAGCCCGAAGCACCGACGATCGCCAGCGTCTCGCCGCGATGCACCTGCAAATCCACACCCTGCAGCACGGTCACGTCCAGCCGACCTTCGGCGAAACGTTTGGTCAATCCGGATGCCGCCAGCACCACATCACTCATACCGCAGCGCCTCCGCCGGGTTGACCCGGCTGGCGCGCCAGCTCGGATAGAGCGTGGCCAGGAAAGCGAGCACGAGCGAAATCAGCGTGATCGGCAAGATGTCGCCGCGCTGCGGATCGCTGGGCATGCGGCTGATGAGGTAGATGTCCTTGGGCAGGAAACTGGCGTTGAACAGCCGCTCCAGAGCCGGCACGATCACGTCGATGTTGTAGGCCACGCCCAGCCCCAGCAGCAGTCCGGCCAGGGTGCCGATCACGCCGACCATCGCGCCCTGGACGACAAAAATGCCCATGATGCTGCGTGGGCTGGCACCTAACGTGCGCAGGATGGCGATGTCGGCCCGCTTGTCGGTGACGGTCATTACCAGCGTGCTCACCAGGTTGAATGCGGCCACGGCCACGATCAGGGTCAGGATGATGGCCATCATGGTCTTCTCGACCTGGACCGCGGCAAACCAGGTGCGGTTTTGCTGCGTCCAGTCACGGATCAGCAAGTCGCCGGTCAGCGTGGTGGCCAATTGCGCCGCCACCGCACGCGCCTGGTGCAGATCGCGCAGCTTGAGTCGAATGCCGGTCGGCCCCTCGAGCCGGTAGAGCCGCGCCGCGTCGTCCACGTGCATCAGCACCAGCGCAGAGTCGTATTCGAAATGGCCGGAGTCGAACACGCCGACCACGGTCATCTGCTTGAGCCGTGGCACCACGCCTGCAGGTGTCACCTGCCCGCTGGGCGTGATCAGCGTGACCTTGTCGCCGATGCGCACGCCGAGTGCACGCGCCAGCTCGCCGCCCACAACCACGCCGAACTCGCCAGCCACCAGGCGCTCCAGCCCCGCGTTCTTGAGGCCCACGGCCAGGTCGGTCACCTCGGGTTCGCGCACCGGATCGATACCGCGCACCAGCGTGGCCTTCATGTCCTCGCCGCGGGCCAGCAGCCCCTGCGCAAAGATGAACGGCGCCGCGCCGATCACCAGCGGGTTCTGCCCCGCCTCGGACAATGTGCGGTCCGGGTCGGGCAGGGCCGCCCCGCCGGGCGCAAAGATCTCGATGTGCGACACCACACCGAGCATGCGGTCGCGCACCTCTTTCTGAAAGCCGTTCATCACGCTGAGCACGATGATCAGCGCAGCCACTCCCAGCGCGATGCCCAGCATCGACACGCCTGAAATGAAAGAGATGAACCCATTGCGCCGCGTGCTGCGCCCGGCACGCGTGTAGCGCCAGCCCAGCATCAGCTCGTAGGGCACTTGCATGACGGGCGGGAAGGCGGGGGGCTAATTCGTGGCATGGGCAAGCAGGATTGTGGCATCCCGGACAATACCGCCATGCATCTGCTGATTCCCTTTGCCTGCGCCGATGCTCCTGGCTGCACCGCGCAACTGCCCGCGCTGCGCCTGCCGCAGCTGGAGGCGCTTTTGCAGCGCCTGGTGCTGGTCGATGCCGACACGGCGCCTGCCAGCCGGCTATCGCCACCGCACGAGCGCGCACAGGGTCGCCTGCTGGGGCTGCCCGCCAGCGCTGACGGCTGCATTCCGTGGGCGGCGGGCGAGGCAAGAGCACGCGGCCTGGGCCCGGCCGATGACGCGTGGGCCTGGATCTCGCCGGCGCACTGGGACGTGGGCGCCCAGCACGTCGCCATGACCGACCCGCGGGCCCTGGCGCTTGACGCAACCGAGGCACGCACACTGATGGCCGCCATGGCGGTTTACTTTGGCGAGGACGGCCTGGATCTGCACTATGCGGCACCGCACCGCTGGCTGTGTCGCGCCGAGACCTTCCGTCACCTGCCCACCGCTTCGCTCGACCGGGTCGTGGGGCAGGACATCCAGGCCTGGATGCCCAGCGTACCCGCGCTGCGCCGTCTGCAGAATGAAATGCAGATGCTGCTCTACACGCACCCGGTCAATGATGCTCGCGCGGCCCGGGGCGCCAGCGCCGTCAACTCGTTCTGGGTCAGCGGAACGGGTGCCTGGCCGGCGGCGTCTGCGCTGCCAGCGCAGGACACGACCACCGTCGCCGACGCTTTGCGGGACGCAGCGCTGGCTGGCGACTGGGCCGCGTGGGCGCGGGCCTGGGCCGACACCGATGCACAGGCCTGCCGGCAGCTGCTGGAGCGCCTGGCCGGCGAGCCCTGCAGCCAGCTGATCCTGTGCGGCGAGCGCGCTGCGCTGACCTTTGCGGTCGGCACGCAATCGCTGTGGAAACGGCTGCGCGGGCGCTGGTCCCCCACCTCCCTGGCCACCTTGCGGGATCTTCTGTGAAGATTAGTACCCGCGACGTACCGCCCAGGGCGGCATGGGCCTTGGAGCAAGGCGGCATGCACCCCCTGCTGGCGCGCCTGTACGCGGCGCGTGGCATCAGCGGCCTGGACGAGCTCGACGACGCTCTGCAGCACCTGCTGCCGCCCGCCGGGCTGCTGGGCAGCGCGGCCGCGGCGGTGCTGCTGGCCGACGCCATTGCCGCCGACCGACGCTTGTGCATCGTGGCCGACTACGACTGCGATGGCGCCACCGCCTGCGCTGTCGGGTTGCGCGGCCTGCGCCTGCTGGGCGCGCGCCAGGTCGCCTTTATCGTGCCGGACCGCGTGCTGGACGGCTACGGCCTCACCGCGCCGATTGCACAACGCGTCAAGGACAGCGGCGCCGACGTGCTGATCACCGTGGACAACGGCATCGCCAGCATTGAGGGCGTGGCGCATGCGCGCGCGCTCGGTCTGCAGGTGCTGGTGACCGATCACCACTTGCCCGCCAGCGAATTGCCGCAGGCCGACGTGATCGTCAACCCCAACCAGCCCGGCTGCAGCTTTGCCAGCAAGGCGATTGCAGGTGTCGGCGTCATGTTCTACGTGCTGCTGGCACTGCGTGCCGAACTGCGCCAACGGGGCCTGTTCACCGCCACCAACCAGCCCAAGCTCGATACGCTGCTGCCGCTGGTGGCGCTGGGCACGGTGGCCGATGTGGTACGGCTCGACACCAACAACCGCCGCCTGGTGGCCCAGGGCCTCAAGCGAGTGCGTGCCGGCGCCATGCCGGCAGGGCTGGCAAGCCTGTTCGCTGCCGCCGGGCGCAAGGCTGCCGTTGCCACCACGTTCGACTTCGGGTTCGCGCTCGGGCCCCGGATCAATGCAGCGGGCCGCCTGAGCGACATGACCCTGGGCATCGAGTGCCTGCTGACCGATGATGCGCAGCGCGCCGACGAACTCGCGCGCATCCTCGACGCCATCAACCGCGAACGCCGGGTGATCGAGGGCGACATGCGCGGCCAGGCCCTGCAGATCGCAGAATCGCTGTTCGACGCGGGCGCACAGCCGCCGCCCGCCATCTGCGTTTTCGACCCGGACTTCCATGAGGGCGTGGTGGGTATCGTGGCCTCGCGCATCAAGGACAAGCTGCACCGACCCACCTTCGTTTTCGCGGCCAGCCAGGCGCCCGGGAAAGGCCACGAGCTCAAGGGCTCGGGCCGCTCGATTGCCGGCTTTCACCTGCGCGATGCGCTCGATCTGGTGGCCAAGCGCCACCCCGGAGTGCTGCTGCGCTTTGGCGGCCACGCCATGGCCGCGGGCTGTACCATCGACCACGCCCGGTTCGGGCAGTTCGAGCAGGGCCTGGCGCAGGTGGCACTGGAATGGCTTGACGCCGCCACGCTGACCCGGCGCCTGGAAACCGACGGGCCGCTGGAGCCCAAGTACCGGCGCGTCGACCTGGTCGATACCCTGCACCAGGAGGTATGGGGCCAGGGTTTTGCGCCACCGATCTTCAGTGAAGAGGTCGAGGTGCTGTCGCAGCGGCTGGTCGGCGAGAAGCACCTGGCCGTCAAGCTGCGCCACCAGGGCTCGCCGGTGGACGGCATCTGGTTCGGCCGTACTGACAGCCTGCCGGCGCGCGTGAAGATCGCTTTCCGGCTGGACGCGGACGAGTGGAACGGCACGCGCAAGGTGAAGTTCCTGATCGAGGCGGCTGAGGGCCTGTAGGCACATCCGACAGACGCCGTGCATCACCGCTTGTGACTAGAATCGTTTTTTTATGCCTTTCGCGGAGTCCTCCATGTCCGAACAGAAATACCGGCTCGTCACCCGCAGCGACTTTGACGGGCTGGCCTGCGCCATCCTGCTCAACGAGATGAACCTGATCGACGACATCAAGTTCGTGCACCCCAAGGACATGCAGGACGGCAAGGTGGAAATCACCAGCCGCGACATCACCACCAACCTGCCGTATGTGGCCGGTGCCCACCTGGTTTTCGACCACCATGCGTCCGAGACGGTGCGCAATGCCGGTGGCGAGCGGCCCAAGAACTACATCATCTACCCCGGCGCGCCCTCGGCTGCACGCGTGGTGTACGAGTGTTATGGTGGCAGCAGCCGGTTCCCGCATGCACTCGACGACATGATGATCGCGGTCGACAAGGGCGATGCGGCCGAGTTCTCGGTCGACGAGATCCTGAACCCGACGGGCTGGGTATTGCTCAACTACCTGATGGACTCGCGCACCGGCCTGGGCCGCTTCCGCGAATTCCGGGTCAGCAACTACCAACTGATGATGGACCTCATCCAGTATGTGCGCAACCATAGCATCGACGACGTACTGGCTCTGCCGGATATCGTCGAACGTGTCGACTTGTATTTCGAGCACGCCGAGAAGGCCAAGGACCAGATCCGCCGCTGCACCACCGAGCACGGCAATCTGGCCGTGCTCGACCTGCGCCAGGAAGAGACCATCTTCGCAGTCAATCGCTTCATGATCTACGCGTTGTTCCTGCAGACCAACATCTCCATCCACGCAATGTGGGGCGTTCAGAAGCAGAACACCGTGTTTGCAACCGGCAAGTCGATCACCAACCGTACGTCGCGCACCAACATCGGCGAGCTGATGCTGCACTACGGCGGCGGTGGCCACGAGAACGCTGGCACCTGCCAGATTCCGAACGGCCAGGCCGACGCAGTGCTGCACGAACTCATCACGCGCATCAACGCCGACGGCTGAATTCGCCGGCGCGCCTAAAATGCCGGTGTGCCCACTATTTTCAATGCCGATCTCCATTGCCACTCCGTCGTCTCGGACGGCACACTGACACCCGAAGCCCTGGCGCAGCGCGCTGCCGCCAATGGGGTCGAACTCTGGGCCCTGACCGATCACGACGAGATTGGTGGCCAGCGCCGCGCCAGCGAGGCAGCCCGCGCACGTGGCATGGCCTACATCACCGGCACCGAGATCTCGGTCAGCTTCATCGGCAAGACTGTGCACATCGTCGGTCTGGGCTTCGACCCGCATGACGAACGGCTGATCAACGGCCTGCGCCGTACCCGGGGCGGCCGCGAGCAGCGCGCGCGCGACATGGCCGACCAGTTGGCCAAAGTCGGCATCCGCGGTGCCTTCGAAGGCGCGCTCCAGTTCGCCGGCAACCATGACCTGATCTCGCGTACGCACTTTGCACGCTTCCTGGTCGAAACCGGCGTCTGCCGCGATACCAACGAGGTGTTTCGCAAGTACCTCACCGAAGGCAAACCCGGGTATGTGGAACACCGCTGGGCCTCGCTCAAGGAGGCCGTGACCTGGATCACCGAGGCCAGCGGCGTGGCAGTGATTGCACACCCGGCGCGCTACCGCTTCACCGCGAACGAAGAGTTTGCCCTGTTCACCGAGTTCAAAGCGCACGGCGGCCAGGCGGTCGAGGTGGTGACGGGCAGCCACAGTGCTGCCGAGTACGTCACCTACGCCGACACCGCGCGCGAATTCGGCCTGGCCGCGTCGCGCGGCAGCGACTTCCACAGCCCCGACGAATCCCATACCGATCTGGGCACACTGCCCCTGCTGCCCTCCAGCGTCACCCCGGTGTGGGAACTGCTGGCCGCGCGCATTCAGTGAAATCACCGGCGCCTGCATTGCATCCGGCTGCGGAGACCGGTGTGCATCAGCACCCTCATGCAGCCCACTGGCGTGCTGTCGGCCTGATGCTGCTGACGGTGGCCTGCTTCGCAGCGCTCGATACGCTGTCCAAGGTGGCCATCGGTTTCGCGCCAGTCACCCAGACATTGTGGGTGCGTTACGCCGTGCAGGCGGTGGCCATGACGGTCTGGTGGGCGGTATGGCTTCGGCCTACTTTGGGGATGGGTTTTTTTCGCACCGCGCATCCGCGCTTTCACCTGGCACGCGGGCTGTTGCTGATCAGCTGCTCCACCGTGACCTTCGTGGGCCTGCGCTACATGCCAGTGGGCGAATTCACGGCAGTGGCCTTCATCAGCCCGATGGTCGCGATGCTGCTCTCGGGCTGGTTTCTGCAAGACCGCGTGTCGCGCTCGCAATGGGCGTTTGCCGTGTTGTCGTTTGCGGGCGCGGTGATCGTGATCCGACCCGGAGGCGACGTCTTCGGTTGGGCCGTGGCGTTTCCGCTGGCATTGGCCATGCTGAACGCGCTGTACCAGTTGGTCACCCGCCGTCTGGCCACGTCAGCCGACGAGCACCCGGTGTTTGCGCAATGGGTCAGCGGCTGGATCGGTACGCTGTTGCTGACGCTGCCCCTGCTGTGGCCTGGAACCTGGTCCAGCCATCTGGAGCCATCCCAATGGACGGTGCTGGTGGCCATGGGGCTGCTCGGCACCCTGGGCCACTTTTTCTTCATGCACGCGCTGGCCATCGAGGGCGCCGCCGCACTGGCGCCCTATACCTACCTGCAGATCGCGTTTGCCATGGTCGGCGGCTGGCTGGTGTTTGCCCATACCCCCGACGGCTGGGCCATCGCTGGCATGCTGGTCATCGGCCTGAGCGGCTTTGTCGCCGGGCTGCGCCGTGCGCGGCAGATGCCCGCTTCCACCATCGCACACTGACACCATGGCCCAGTATTTCGAGCTCCACCCCGAAAATCCCCAACCGCGCCTGCTCAAGCAGGCCGTGGCGCTGCTGGAAAAAGGCGGCATCCTGGCCGTGCCCACGGATTCCAGCTACGCCCTGGTCTGCCACCTCGACGACAAGGCCGCGGCCGACCGTCTGCGCCGCCTCCGCGGCGTGGACGACAAGCACCATCTCACGCTGCTGTGCCGCGACCTGAGCGAACTGGCCAACTACGCACGCGTCGACAACCGGCAATTCCGGCTCATCAAGTCGGCCACGCCGGGGCCCTTCACGTTTATCCTGGAGGCCAGCAAGGAAGTGCCGCGCCGTGTCAGCCACCCGCAACGCAAGACCATCGGCCTGCGCGTGCCGGAACACGCCGCGCTACAGGCCCTGCTGGCCCTGCATACGGGCCCGCTGCTGGCCACCACGCTGATCCCGCAGGGAGAAACCGAACCGCTGAACGACGCGCAGGAGATCCGTGCGCGCTACGAGCGCCAGATCGAGGCCGTGCTGGATGCCGGCGCCTGCCCGCTCGAACCCACCACCGTGGTCGACCTCAGCGAGGGCGAGACGGCGCTGGTACGCCAGGGCCGGGGCGATGTCGCGCTATTGGGTCTGTAGCCCCCTGCCCGCAAGCCCGCTCGCCCCGTCTGAGACAATGCCGCCGTGGACATCGCACAACTGATTCAAAGCATCGCCATCTGGGCGCTCCCGGTTCTGTTCTCGATTACCGTGCACGAGGCAGCGCACGGTTATGCGGCCAGGTATTTTGGCGACAACACAGCCTATATGCTGGGGCGCATCACGCTCAACCCGATCAAGCACATCGACCCGATCGGCACCATCCTGATGCCGCTGCTGCTGCTGTTTACCACTTCGGGCGCTTTTCTGTTCGGTTATGCCAAGCCGGTGCCGGTGCGATTTGGCAACCTGCGCAACCCTAAGCGCGACATGATCTGGGTGGCTCTAGCCGGCCCCGGGGCCAATCTGGCGCAGGCCCTGCTGTGGGGCATCCTCTTCCTGCTGCTCAGTGGCACAGGGGTCAGCGAGCCTTACTTTCTGGCGGTCAGCAAGGCCGGCATCACGGTCAACGTGGTGATGTTCGTGTTCAACCTGTTTCCGTTGCCGCCCCTCGACGGCGGTCGCATCCTGGTCGGCCTGCTGCCCTACCAGCAGGGGGCGCTGGTCTCGCGCGTCGAGCCCTGGGGTTTCTTCATCGTGATGGCGCTGGTGATCTCGGGCGTGCTCAGCAGCCTGTGGATGCGCCCGCTGATGTCGCTCACCTATGGTTTGCTGGACATCCTGCTGATGCCGATATCCATATTCTTTCGCTGAGCTCATCTGATCTCTCGTATTCAATCAGCCCGTCTTTCTGCACCATGAGCGCCACGCGTTTTCTTACCGGCATCACCACCTCGGGCACGCCCCACCTGGGCAACTATGTCGGTTCCATCCGGCCGTCGGTGCGCGCCAGCCTGCGCACCGATGTCGAGAGCTTCTACTTCCTGGCCGACTACCACGCCCTGATCAAGGTCGACGACCCGGCCCGCATCCCGCGCTCGACGCTCGAGATCGCCGCCAGCTGGCTCGCCGCCGGCCTGGACCCCGAGCGCGTGACCTTCTACCGCCAATCCGACATACCCGAGATCCCCGAGCTGACTTGGTTTCTGACCTGCGTGACCGGCAAGGGCATCCTCAACCGCGCCCACGCCTACAAGGCGGCCGTGGACAAGAACACGGCCGCCGGTGCCGACACCGATGCCGACGTCACCGCCGGCCTTTTCATGTACCCGGTGCTGATGGGCGCCGACATCCTGATGTTCAACGCGCACAAGGTTCCGGTGGGGCGCGACCAGGTGCAACACCTGGAGATGGCGCGCGACATGGCCAGCAGCTTCAACCACCGCTATGGCGCACATTTCGTGTTGCCCGAGGTGGTGATCGAAGAGTCGGTGGCCACGCTGCCCGGAACCGACGGCCGCAAGATGAGCAAGAGCTACGGCAACACCATCCCGCTGTTTGCGTCGCGCGCGCAGCTCAGGAAGCTGATCGGCGGCATCGTCACCGATTCGCGCGCGCCCGGCGAACCCAAGGAGGTGGCGGGTTCGGCGCTGTTCCAGATCTACCAGGCCTTTGCCAACGAAACAGAAACCGAGGCTTTGCGCCAGGCGTATGCCAGCGGCGTGGGCTGGGCCGATGCCAAGCAGAGGGTCTTCGAGCGGCTCGACCAGGAAATCACGCCGATGCGCGAGCGGTACGAGCGCCTCATGCGCGACCCCGGCGCCATCGAGGACATCCTGCTGGCTGGTGCAGCCAAGGCACGCAGGCTGTCGACACCTTTCATGACCCGGCTGCGGCATGCAGTAGGCCTGCGCCACCTGCGCGCCGGCGCGTCGTCGGATGCCAAGGCGGCCAAGGCCACCGGCAAAATCGCACTACCCTTGTTCAAGCAATACCGCGAAAGCGATGGCCGCTTCTATTTCAAGCTGCTCGATGCACAGGGCCGGCTGCTGCTGCAAAGCCAGGGCTTCGCCTCGCCCAAGGACGCCGGTGCGGCCATCGGACGGCTGCAAAAGGAAGGCGCAGCGGCCTGGATGGCCCTTGGCGAGCAACTCGCCGTGGCAGATGGCGTGGCCCAGGGCGATGCTGCCGAAGCACTGCAACAGCTCGTCGCCGCGTCCACCGCCTAAGCTACAATCCCGCCGCACGGAGAGGTGGCAGAGTGGCCGAATGTACCTGACTCGAAATCAGGCGTACCGCAAGGTACCGTGGGTTCGAATCCCACCCTCTCCGCCAGGAAGATAGGAAAAACGGGCCTTTTCGGCCCGTTA
>Ga0105046_10000282_pt1 | contig 67502 bp, 55 predicted proteins | sample MAT03_FD_78385 | JGI IMG/M metagenome (GOLD analysis project Ga0105046, IMG submission 78385) | Freshwater microbial communities from Lake Fryxell liftoff mats and glacier meltwater in Antarctica - MAT-03 (megahit assembly) | ecosystem: Environmental > Aquatic > Freshwater > Ice > Liftoff...
AACACATTATCTTTATTTTCTAATTCATTCAATCCTACAGGCAGTACAAATACGAGGGTATTAAGGGTAGTATTGGTGACTATCGCCGGATTAAAATCAAAATAGATATAAGCAGTGTTGGTTATCTCGGTGCTATCGAGTAAACCCGGTTGCCCATTAATCCGATAACGAATATAGCCATGACTTTCGGGTTCATTGGCAACACTATCCACAAGTAAAATATTAATGAAAGAAAATTTTACCGCGCCGTTATTCTTCAATTCCGTTTGCATTGAATGACTACTTGCCAGAACATCGAAAGTACTAAAATCAAGGTTGCTATCAAGTGTATCGAGGACTACAACATTAAATGCAGTATCGTTACCGGTATTTTGAAAACGGATTAGGTATTCGAGTGTGTCGCCCATCAAAGTAAAGTTCTCTGCTAAAATTCCGGGAGGGTTTACTTGTTTGTCGTTAGGATCATATGCACAAAACACACCATAGTTCTGTGACGATTGATCGGTTAATTGAGGAGCACCTCCACTATCGTAGGTGATTGCTCCGGCATTTAAATCGACTACACTTCCGAAACCCGGAATTCCCAATAGAGCACTCATATTCATTTCTGTGTACGGCAATATATTTGAAATGGTCCAGTAGATAGTATCATTTGAAATCGATGATGGAGCAATAGGTGAATAAATATAATTCAAATTCGAACTAGGCTTGAGCCAAACAACAACATCATAAGTCGTATTGCTGGTATTTTTTATTTTAAAAGTTGCATTTTGAGATGTATTACATCTGGCAAATAAATACAAATCCTTAACATCAATTGAATAATCAGGTAATGTTGAAATAAAACCAAAATCTTTTCCTGCAAGATTGCTTGAAGTGTTAAATGTATAGGTTACTGAATCTGTAAAAATGGTGATTCCGGGAATATTATTTAAATAGGAAAGCGTTTGAGGACCTCCCAGCGATCCAAAAATAAACTCACCTGCTGTGTTAGTAAACATTGATGTATTATCAGGTGCAAGATTGAACTTTGCAAGATTAATTTTAGGTTCAGTAACATCATTAATTTTATTTTGATTTTGATCAAAAAATGCTGTGCCGGATATAAAATATGGGGGTGTAGCTATTTCAAACTGGTCATTCAAAAAGTGATATCCGACAAATCCTGGGTTGGTATACAATCTAATATCCAAATTTGTTCCCGGTGAAACATTTGCCGGTATCGTGATAAGCACTTGAATAGTAAAACTGTCGATTACAGTAATTGAACTTGCGTTTATGTTTACATTAGGCGATGAATATACTCTAAATGAAGTAACATTTCCATATGGGTTAATACCAGGTTGAAATATCGGTCGGTTTGCTACTATCTGATGGAGTGTTGCAATTCCTTTATAACATGTTGCAGGTGTAATAGAGATTAGTGCTGGTTCCAATCCGAAATTATTCGCAACCGAATTAGAATTGTTTATTGTCACAGATAGTGTATCATTCCCTAAAGTATGAAACATTACGTTGCCAGATGAATAAAGAGCAGTTACAGTATAATTTCCATTTGCCGCAGGGAAACTGTAATTCCCGTTGGCATCGGTATATTCAATATAATTAATGGGCATCAATTTTACTAAATAATTTGAAATGCCTGTTTCGCCCACATCCAAAACTCCATTGCCGTTTGTATCTGTATAAACGGTTCCTGTTACATATCCATCAGGAGGTAAAACGGCGAACGCATCCGGCAAAGTGTAGGTTGTTTGATTCGAGGAGGGATCAATAAAGTCTCCTGTAATAACTTCTAAATCATAATCTCCGGGAGGTGATTGTATTGGAATGGTAATTTCCGTGGTAACGGTGTTGGGATCATTAACAATGGTGTTGCCCATCCAACCACTAAAATAATCGAAAACAGAAATAACATTACTACCATCAATCATTCTTATTTGGAACAAATTTCCCGATGGGCTACTGCTTTGAATGAAAATTCCATTCCCAGTTATTGTTGTTTGCAAGGTTTGACCATTCAAACCTTGACTAGGAGTGATGCCTGTGAGCTGAGCGTTCGAATTCACCACCACAAATAATAATGCAAATAAGAGTATTAATTTTTTCATACGATTGAATTTGAAAGTTACCAACTTGAAACATTTTGAGTGTTAAAAGTAAATAAAAACAGGACTCTTCTTCTCAATCTTTTGCAACTTGGTCAAAAATGGTACTTTTGGATGATATCGCAGTCTTAAAATCTTTTATATAATGTGTTGTATATCAACCTTTTGCAATCTTTTTTCGTTTTATCCCTTTATTGATAAAAGGGAGAACAAAAAACAATAAAGCTGCTTAAAAAATAAGTCAGGGTCTTTTCTGCTTCCATTTCATTTGATTGCCGGTTTCTTGTCACCAGGATTCTTGTCTCATTTTTCACTGTGGATTTACATCAACCAGTGGCAAAAGGTTGCGTGTAAATTTTTTATGTTCAAGGAAAGCACAAAAATAAATGTTGGATTGAATAGTTCTATCGGAGTGCAAAATGTTTCGATCAAAATATCTTCAAGGTCATTTAAATGCTTTTAAAAAAAGAACCACCCTGATATAGAAAAATCAGGGTGGTTAAAATCACTTTTATAAATTAATTACATACTACATTCAGTGAAGCCAGCACTCCCAGAAAATCATTAATATTGACGACACCGTCTTTGTTCAAATCCTCCTGACACGAGCAAGTGGTGTTGAGCTTACCTAAGCTGAGAAGGAAATCTGAAATATCGGTGACCCCGGTACCGTTAAAGTCGGTTGGCATTTTATTTATTACTGCAACACCATTCGCACCAGAACTTGAAACACATCCTGTTGTTAAGTTGGTGATGGTAACGTATTGCTGAAATTCAGAAGCGTATATTGTAGCTGAAGTTTGTCCTGTAGTCCACAAGTAAGAATAATTTATTGATGCAGGAGCGGTGAGTAAAATGGAATCATTTCCACAAATCGCAACTGTATCGGAAGGCAATATAAATGCAATCGTAGAATCCATAGTTACTGTGGTGGATGATTCCGAATACTTATTTCAAGTTTTCACTAAAAGTCAAAATTACATTCCCGGTCTTTTGTCCGCTTTCAACGTAGCGGTATGCATCTACAATTTGTTCGATGGGATAACTTCTATCGATAACCGGTTTAAATTTACCCGTTGCTACTAGTTCTCCTAAGAAAACGATATCTGCTTTGTTGGTGGTGGGAATTGGAAAGAGTACTTTTTTACCTCCCATCAAAGGGGTTATCAATGCCAGAAAGGGATTTTGAGACATATAACCCAGTTCCGTCGACATATAAATTCCCTTCTCTTTCAAAAGAGGTTTACATTTTCCAAACGAACTTTTTCCTACAGCATCAAATACCACATCGAACTTCTGATTAATTTTGATAAAGTCCTCTTTGGTATAATCAATCACTTCATCGGCACCAAGAGATTTAACCAAATCAATATTTTTAGTATCGCATGTAGCAACTACTTCTCCACCAAAATATTTCACCAACTGCAAGGCGGAAGACCCAATGGCTCCGGTGGCACTATTAATTAAATAGCTTTGGCCGGGTGCGATTTTTGCTGCCCTCAAATTACAAAGAGCGTAATGTGCGCCTTCAGAAATTGTTGCGGCTACATCAAAGGTAACACCTTCAGGAATAGTAGAAATCGCATCACTTTCAGCAATAACAAGATATTCCGCATGAGCGCCAAACTTTAAATCATTATAACCAAATACCTTATCGCCCGGTTTAAAAGTTGTTACTAAATTCCCCACCTCTTCAACCGTTCCTGCAAATTCACATCCGAGAACTTTATATTTCGGCCGAAGAAGTCCCGCAAAAAACCGAACAATAAAATATTCAGCACTACGGAATCCACAATCTGTACGATTAACTGTGGCGGCATGCACCTTAACGAGAACCTCATTTTCTTTTGGAACAGGTTTAGCAATGTCGGTTAATTTCGCCACTTCCGGCGGACCATAATTTGTGTATACTATTGCTTTCATGAATTTAGAGATGAAGTGACGGACGCCCTTGCTATATAAAACTATTTAAGAACTGAGCTACTGACAGTGAATAAACATTTTAAAAAATAAATACATTTACTTACTACAATATTTAAGCAGCAATTTATCAGCATCCGGTTTGCCTGAATTTTGAATGATCTGCCAATCTTCACATGCTTTAGACATATCCCCCAATTTCATATGACAAACCCCACGATTGTAAAGTGCATCTACATCAGAAGTAGTTTTTTTAATTATAACATCAAAATAAGGAACAGCTTCTTGATACATTCCTTTTGAAGCAAAATCAGAGCCAATGTTGTAATATTGATTGAGTAATAAACCGTCTTCGATGTAATTGAAATTTGCATTTACATAATATGCATAAAGACCTCCCCCTCCAGAATCTAATCTTACAACAACAACAATATTAATATCACAAAAATGATCATTAATAGTGGCCTTATGCCATAATCCTTTACTCAATTTCAAACATTTTACCACATTTTGATTTAATTGAAAGCTCGTTGATGTATCAATAGTATTAAAATTCCTTAATTCGCCTTCTTTGGTTAAAGTGAAGGTTACAGATACCACTCCACGGATTTCGTATTTCCAATCCCTGGCCTTTAATATAATATTCTCTAAAAAGTAAGACTTCAAAGCCTCATCACCATTTCCAAAAGACGGCGGTACAAACTTATAAAGTTTAGTACCGGTTTGTGCTTGTGGCAATTCAACAAAGGCCAGAATAAACAAACACACCAGGGGAAACATCTTTTTTATCATGCTTCAAAGTTATAAATTTATTGGCTTTTACAAAATATTAAAATAAAAGCTTTGTGTTGAATCTCTTGTAAGAGTTTTAAGGGTATTAAAAGATACAGATATTATTTCCACTAAAGGAAGAAAAATAACCATTCATAACACAGCGGTTCTTGAGGAAAAGGTTAAATAACAATCTGAATTGAATTTAAGAAAACTATTTCATGCCGATAAGGCAATTACCAAAATATCCATTTTTCTTCAATCTATAATTGAAATTCGTTTAACTCTTCTTTCGCTTTCTGTATTGAGTTGAATCAAATATATTCCCGGCGCAAGAAAAATTCCATCAAGTTCTGTCACTAGTTCACCTGAAGTAAGTGTCCCTTTTCGAGATAACACTTCTCTTCCGGCATTATCCAAAACAAAAACTTCATACGCAGCTCCAATTATGCCGTTAGCATTAATATGAATTATATCCGTTGCCTGCGAAAAGTAAGCATTCCATGTGGCATAGGTATCTTGCAACTTTTCCTGTGGATCGAATTGGTAGATGCAAGGTATTGTGATACGCTTATAATTTGAAACTGCAGTACAGGTATCCAGCATAACCGACACCGTGTAACGGCCAGGCGTATTGGCTATGTAGGTAGAAAGCGTATCTCCTGTCAAGTCGTTTCCATTACGTTTCCATTGGTAGGTATAATTGGGCAAAGAAGGAACTACCAATTCCACTTCTCCTCCCTGACAAAAAGATAAGGGCCCATTGGAAGTGACTATAGGTGTTTGCAATTGTACCACTACTCCTGTAACCGGAATCATATTACTATTACAACCTTCACTAATTACCCAATCATAAAAATAATAATACGTAGGACCTGTACTGAAAGCAGGAATTAAAGATCCGGTAATTGTGACCGGGCTACCTGATGCGGTATAAGGATATACTGCATTTGTTGAGTTATAGACGAGAACCGTATTACCCGTGTATTTTAAATCGTAGGTAATACCGGGATCCAATTCGAAACCACAATATATTGCTGTTTTACCGGAACCAGGTGTGACCTGTTGACTAGCTTTTTTTATAAAACTCCCCGATTTATAGAGAGAAATTTCAACATTCGTACCGCCTGATTTTGGATACACATACACCAGATCGATTACTGAAGCGGCATTAGCAACAAACCGTATACCTCGATTATTTGAACTTGAATTAACGACCGTACCCATTAATGAATCAACGGCTCCCACATGAAAATTGATTCCTGAAGTCGCTCTTGTATAATAGGTATTTGTTGTATTGATGGTAGCAGAATATAGTAAACCTGTGTTGATGGGATTCACAGATGTTAAGCTTCCATACCAGTTAATAACTCCCGGTCCTGAGGCCGTTAAATTAACAACACCTGACGAGCAGACGGTATCGTTGGTTGTTACCGGATCCGGAAAGGACAAAACAACTAAATCTAATACATTACTAGAATCGGACGCACATGGTCCTGATGTTACAAAAGCTCTATAGGAAGTGTTGATCCCCGGAGATACTTTATAATTAACACTTTGACTTCCTGTTCCTGTTTCATTTACCCAATTGCTGCCATCATAACTCTGCCATTGAATGGAACCAATAGAGTTTGCTACTGTGAGCTTTGAACTATTTTCTGAACAAATGGAATCCTGTGTTAAACTAATTGTGCCTGCTTCAGCTGTTGTTGGATACACCAATACTAAGATTTCATTAGTCATAACAGGGAGACAAATTCCACTTGTGATTTTTGCTCTATAACTTTTGCTTACTGAAACCATAATCTGGTAGTTGTCTGTATTTGATCCCGGATCAGTTTCGTCCACCCAGACAGATGCCACCTTTCTTTGCCATTGTACGGAGCCGTTATACCCCGAAACACTAAGAGTAAGTGAGTCGCCATCACACAATGTGTCGCTACTTGCACTGGATGTTCCTGCTATAGAACACTGTGAAAAAGTAACTGATTGACAAACACTTTGCGTGCCGTTTGCATTTGAGATACAAATGTTATAATTCCCGGGGTTTTTATAAAGATGCCACAATACTTTGGAATTACTTGTAGAAATAATTCCATCTCCAAAATCATAAACAACACTATCAGTTCCAATTGTATAGTTTCGAACATGAACCAACAAATATCCATCTGAAGCAGAGAGATCGGTTAAATAAAAGCTAAGTTGCAAAGGGGTACTTAAACCTCCCCAGCCTGTACCATCTGAATAACCCACCGAATGAGCACCTGAAGCGTCATTCCAATTTACTGTGCCATCGTTAATACTTAATCCGGTGATGCCTTGTGCATCGGAAGAATCGGTGACCCAATTGTGTAATGTTGGACTATATGCCTTGTAATAAATTTGAGCAGGTACTGTTGAATTATTATAATAGGCTACTATCCTATCTTTGATTACAATTCCCTGAATATTTGCATTTGCGATTGCATCGATTTTATATTGATGTTGTGATTGATCATAGGTACCAAAATAATCCCAAAACGTAATAAAATCAAAGGTTCCATAAGCATGAAAAACACCGCCATTCTGAAAACAATTCCCACATAAATCATTGCTTTGAAATATTTTCCATTCGTGGTGTACGGGATCGTATGTGGTGAATTTATAATCGCTATAGCAGCTGCCATCAGCAACCAGATAGTCGTCTTCATAGGTAAAACTCCATCCGGCACATCCGGAAGAGTTGTATTTGAATAAATGGTCTCCCGGGTCAAACATCCAGAAATCCCCTGCGTCTCCGGTTTTAATTACCCATCGAACCCCAGTTGGAGTATACCCAGCACTGTTAAAATTGTCATATGACCCATCATAATATATTAATCCTATCCAATCATGAATATTAATATCATACCTGAAATAATATTCATGGAGATTTTGATAACTGGAAACAAATTCATTAATTGTATAATTTACTCCCGACAAATCAATACCTAAATTTACATAATTACTTGCCGATGGCACGAATGTTTTAAATTCAGGCTTAAATTGCGAAATTGTATAATCGTAAATTACAAATCCAAATGTACTATCTGGTATTCCTAAACCGGTATTATATGTATTGAAAGCAACCTGTCCGAAACCATTCGCCTTAATGTTTACTGCGCTATTAAACCATGGCGAATTGTAGGTCTGTATATTCTGTAATACTGAATCGTAAACAGAACATTCTAACCTTTGCTGACTTCCATTTGAACCAACCACAGCAGTTATAGGATAAGCCTGAAAATAATTTTGACCCGAAACAAAATGAATGTTCAGTAGCAATGAAACTATAAAGAGAATTCTTTTCATCATTTAATCATTAAATTGTATAATAAGATTTTATTTCACAAGTACGTTCAGTTGCACCTTCATAACACCTATCAAAAGTAATGGCATGATGCAGATTTTAAGATGATTTTTGTCATGTTTAAACTTACTCCCATTTTAAAAGTGATTAAAAATTAAATTCTTGTGTTTAATTCGCTCATTATAAATTCATTGAAAATTTCGTTTAAGTAAATTTGTCCGTCTTTTTGTATCATTAAAGTCAAATTTTATGTCAGATAACGCTTTGCACTTCTCCTCATCAAATACTCTTATTAATCAAATTCACTACCACCTTCACCATTAATTCCATTTCTTCCGATTTGCTGGCGGCTAATAATAACGTTAGTGCCACCAACCCATGGTCGGCAATTCGTTTTGATCCATCAATACGGTAGAGCAATCCATTTCGTTCAATAAACCATACAAATAAAAACGCAGGAATTCTCTTATTACCATCAACGAAAGAGTGATTTTTAACAACGAAATATAAGAGGTGCTCAGCCTATTCTTCAACACTGGGATACAAATCTTTTTTATCGAAGGTTTGGTAAATGGTATTAAATGAACTTTTAAAAGAATCATCCTTTCCCATGCCAAATAAATCAGACACATTAAATTTCATACATAAAGTATCAATCGCATTTTTCGCATGCCCGACTTATCTCTTTGAAATAAATTTACCATTTGCATAAGATTCAACCAAACGGTTTTTCCCGGTAACCGAACATCAATAGCCGTAGTTCCATCTTCGGCCTTGTAAATAATAATCTCGCTTTTGTTTTCCATGACACATAAGATTTAAGGTTAAAAATAGCCTCCTTCTTACGCCTGAAAATTTGTCTGGAAATTGTTCAAAATTCAATGAGCCGTGGAGGAGAAATGTGCGCGCTCACCATAGTGCATGATTGGCACAGACAAAATATTTATGATGAACAAATGTAATGTAAAATCTTTTTTACTTCCTCAAAGAAAAACAAACTTTTCTTTGTGAAAATTTATGCAAAAAGTTGGAATTAGTTCAAATGTTGAAGACCAAATTTTAATGAAATCTAAAAAACATGTCTGCCGTATTTGCAATACACTACTATCATTCATCAAGAATTAAATAATATTCTCCGGTTTTTTTCTTATCCTTAATTCTCAACATTTCAGCCATTTCTTTTGCAACTTCCGGAACACTGGTCATAATATTACCAAAAGTAGTTGTATCATAAAGATACATTTTGGTTCTACCTTTATTGGTCATACCAAGACTAGTAATCTCTAACTTCATAAATCGTTGTCGGGCGGGAGGATAAAACAAAGGGGTAATTCCCTCCTCGATCATGCCACGGTAACTCTCTGCGTTTCTACGCAAGCCTCCGGGATCTGCATACTGGCAATTAAAAAACTCCACCTGGGAGACATTGTGTTTTCTAAACTGTTCCCAAATTTCAGGATCTAAAACCGCCATTTCAAATTGCTCATTAGTACTAACTGTAATCTGCTTTGAAAATTGATAAATATTAAATAATAATTGCGCATCCTTTGCATGATCCAATACCAGGTTTTTGAGTTGAATTCCATTCCATCCCGGGAACTCCTTAACAGTTCTATTTAAAATATCTTCGATATGATCAATACTGTCTGTTGGCTGTCGTGATAATAACAATTCTTCCTTGCTTAGCTTTATAATGGTTTCGAAATCTATTAATACTATAAGGCGGTTGGTATCAAGTGTTGAATAAATTGAATCAGCGAGAAGCTTCTGTGCATATTCACGGTGTCTGATATTTTCATATTCCAGATATTTTTTCAGAAACTTATTTCGTAATTCTACATTGTGACTCAGGCTTAGAGCATTCGACAAAACAGCTTCGTGCATTTGCTGCAACTGACTGAGATTATAAAAATACACGAAGGCCTGTTCATAGGTTACAAAATCAGGATCACCGTTCCAGTATCTTCGGGTTTTTATGAGAAGGGTGTCACTATCAGGAATAGAGAGTAATTTAGGTGAGTAAGATTTGAACAAATGTAGATCCATTCTCTTTTTAATACTTTTAATAGAAGATGAATCACGAACATAATATCGATTAGTGATAAAATTTTCATTCCATATTTTTCTATTAAGATAACATTGTCGACGGATAGATTCTAACAAATAATACATATACCCGGCATTCCCGGGCTCAAACAGGTGGTACTTAAATGCGCTTTCGATGCAGTCATAATAATTCAATGAACGAATCAAATATTTCAATGATTCAATACGTGCACTTGTCCGGAATTGCGAAAACAAACTTTCATTTTCCAAATTTTCAGTACCGGTATGCTCCGGATGACTATCAAGAAAATTCTGTACAGCTTTCAGGCGATCATCAGGTAATGGATGTGTGCGTTCTTCAAGCACCCATACATCTTTGTACCGCGCAATTAAATTTCTATTTTCAAGACTTGCAGTTTCAAAAAACCACTTTAGCCCATTCAAACTGTATCCGGTTGACAACATCCAGCTCATTGCAAGCGAGTCGGCTTGGGTTTCAGATTTAACTGAATTTTTCTGAAATTTCCTGCTGTTATAAAAATGCCTTCCATCATAACTAGACTTCACAGCTTGAAGGTAAGTATATACAGAATGTTGTTTATAATAATGGGCCAGCTCATGCAAAAACGTTGCGGCAATCATAGCTTCTGAGGATGCGTCTGCAATAAAACCAATGTTCATAATGATATGACCCGAAGGAAGCATATACGCATTGCGTTGCCCATCCCGGGCAACATATACATGAATATTGGTATCTCCTTTAAGTACATTGGGCATAACCCGTTGAAGTATCAGATTGAGATAATCTTCCAACTCGGGCCAATCACTATATAGGTTTCCTCCGGATATCAAACTGTTGATCTGTATTGATGCTTCCTGAGCAAACAACAAGCATCTGCGATCCATTTTAAAATCCACTTTAAGCTTACCGGGCAACGTAGAATAAATGTGTTCACGAAGAATATTTGTTTCTAACTTGTATCTTTCCGGAATCGTGTCACTATCCTCACGTCCCAAATATGCCTGAACCTGCCCAAATAATGAAATAGGAAGCAGAAAAAAGATAATTAAAATTGATCTCATAAAATATGGATTTATTTTTGGCGAATATAAATATAATTCGATATTATTCACATAGAGAATTTTGCTTTAATTGATTTATACTATTAATTACAAATGGTATATATAATACTAATGATCTTGTATTCATTTTAAAACTCTAAATTCCCCTTCACTCAATTCAGTATTTATCAGCGTTTTGAGTTTTTTCACTACCTTTGCCTTTAAACATCAATCTCCTATTCCCATGTCAACACTCCCACCATGTCCAAAATGCAATTCCATTTATGCTTATGAATCCGGCTCATTGCTGATGTGTCCGGAATGTGGGCATGAGTGGAGCGTGGCTGAAGTTGCGGAGACTGCTGCTGCAGAAACAGATGGTGTTTTGGTGGTAAAAGATTCCAACGGAACTATTTTACAAAGTGGCGATAGCGTGATCCTCATCAAAAATCTTCCTGTAAAAGGAGCTCCAAAACCTATCAAAGCCGGCACCAAAGTAAATAACATAAAACTTACTGAAGGCGATCATAATATCGATTGCCGCATTGAAGGTTTTGGCACCATGGCCTTGAAGTCGGAGTTTGTGCGGAAGGCGTGATGGACTGGTCATTGAAACAGTCCGCTCATTACGACAAGGTCCATTTTAACAGGTATGTATCTGCAATGACGGCTCAATGAGCAGACTGTCTTTGATATGATTCTAGAATATATTTTTTACCTCCGAAAAACTCAAAACTCAATAAGCATTCCGCTCATTACGACGAGGTCCATTTTAACAGGTATGTTTCAGCAATGACGACTCAATTAGCGGACTGTCCATGATATGATACTAGAATATAATTTTCTCATCCGAAAAACTCGAAGCTCAATGAGTGAAGCGGTCATTGAGCTTTAAGAAGTTAAATTCTTCATTCAAATATATTCCATTCTAACAATTATAGTTATTTTTAAGTGGGTATAACTTCTTTTAGGCTTTATCCTGAAAATTTTACTATCACTAGATAAAGAGGCATTCCAACAGTAATATTAAAAGGAAATGTCACACCCAATGCCATCGGAATATAAAGCCCGGGGTCGGCTTTGGGAGCGGCTAACCGCATTGCTGCAGGAACGGCTATGTAAGATGCACTTGCAGCAAGTATTGAAAAAATGAATCGGTTGCCAACATCTTGTGTTACAAACTGACTAATATATGCAACCACACAACCATTGATGGCAGGAACTATAATCGCAAATAAAGATACATACCAACCATACTTTTTAAAAGCTGAAAACCTTTTTGCAGTTACCATTCCCATTTCTAATAAAAAGATAGCAAGAAATCCTTTAAAAATATCAGTTGTAAATGGTTTAATTCCTTCGGCTTGTTTTGTATCAGCAATTAATCCAATCAATAAGCTACCTAAAATCATTAACACACTTCCGTTGGTAAATGAGTGTTGTATAACCGACTTGATATCTACTTTGTTCGTATCCTCTTTTTCAAATTTCATAATTAAAATTACTCCGACAATAATTGCAGGTGATTCCATCAATGCCATTACTGCAACCATGTGTCCACCAAAAGTCATTTTTTGCGCCTCTAAAAATGATGCTGCTGCAACAAATGTGACTGCACTTACCGAGCCATATGCAGCAGCAACTGCACCGGCATCACTGATACTCAATTTTTTTTTCAAAATAAAAAAAATGTAGAGCGGAATTAAGGATGCTAAAACAACACCAAATAAAAGTGAATATACAACTTCTTGGTTAAATCCGCTATGGGCTAATTCCTGGCCTCCTTTAAACCCAATGGAAAACAAAAGATAGAGTGTAATAAACTTACTGGAAGAAGCAGGAATTTCCAGATCGCTTTTGATGGTTGTTGCAATAATTCCTAATACAAAAAAAAGAATAGTTGGATTTGTTAAATTAGAGAGAAGAATTTGAAAATCCATTTTACCTAATTTTGAATCGTTGATTTTTCAGTTGAAGGCTTTATTGCAATGGAACTTATAATACTTGTTACAAGAATTAGCAAAATAATGGCGAGGGAATAGCTTACCGGGATTTTATAAAAATCAACTATCATCATTTTAACACCAACAAAAACAAAAATATTATCAACGCTTAGTACTTTTTCAATCAGATATCCGGTTAAAAACTCTGTGCCTTTTTGTGCCCCCATAAAATGATATATGCCGGCATTAAAAATAAGAGCAAACACAATCCAAACTGCACTCCAGGAGATGGCTTCTTTGAATTTAATTTCATGTGCCTTTCGATGAAACACTCCTAAGTCAAGTGCAAGCATAAGCAATATAAATAAATTAAACCCAATCCACAGCCAAATTTGATTATCCATTTATAACAACTCCTTTTTTCGTTTCGTTTTTATTATCGACCAAAGTGCTTTTATAAGAGGAATGGAGGTCAACGCCGTAAATGTTAATATTATATAGCCTAAGTAATCCATCACCTGAGGGTAATTTTTTCCAAAATAATATCCGGTAGGTACCAGAGTAACCACCCATAAAATTCCTCCTGATATATTAGCAAGAGAAAATTTTTTAAAATCCATATTAACTGAACCTGCAAGTATAGGAGCAAAGGTACGTATAATGGGAAAATATCGCCCGATAATTAAGGATACATTCCCATACCTTTTAAAAAAAGCTTCTGTTTTCAACAAATATTCTTTCTTAAAGAATAATGAATCTTTTCTACTAAAGAGTTTATGTCCAAAATACTTGCCCGAGGCATAGCCTGTATAATCTCCAAGTATGGCCGCCATAATCAATAATATTGTCAGTGAGTAAATTGATACGTCAAGCACATCTGTTCCGCACAATATACCGGCAGTAAATAAAAGATAGTCACCAGGTAAAAAAAACCCAAAGAACAAACCTGTTTCCGCAAATATGACTATTAAAAGCAATGTAATACCGCCGTAAGCTATCAGCTTTTCGGAATTCAAAAGTGTTTCGAAAATAGAATCTACTGTTTCCATAAACTTGTTTAGAAGTCAAATAATTCGCATTATGCTCTTTTGCGCTTTTTATAGTATTTATTAACGCTATCTCCATCATGTTCTTCCTTGCGATAGTTTGAAGACTGAGCTTGATTATTTGTCAATATATCTGGAATTGACCTTTCGATTACTTTATCCAATTCTCTACGGTATAACCAAAGTCCCCGGCAATTTGGGCTTTAATCAATTTCAATATCTTACCTGTTGCTCATTGTCAAATCAACCTTACAAATTGGACATTTCACATTTTTATAGAACAAATCTCCTCTCAATAAAATAATTGAGAGGAGATTTAGTATTTACTTATGTTCTAATTATAAAATTCAACAACCCCTGTTTCAAGATTGTACATACCACCCACAATCATTATCTCTCCTTTACTTTCCATCTCTGTTAAAATTGGACTATTTTTGCGAATGTCCCTTATTGTTTGCAATACATTTTCCTTAGCAACAGCTTCTACATAATTCTGATTTTTTGAATTACGTTCTCCTTCGATATTTTGTACCTGCTCAGTTGCCGGTTTTATTTGTTCAATTACGTTAGTTAGATTACCAAGTTGCACATTATCACAGGCACCTTTAATAGCTCCGCAATTTGTGTGACCCACTACCAATACTAATTTTGCTCCAGCCGCTTTGCAGGCAAATTCCATGCTACCAAGTATATCTGTGTTTTCAAAATTTCCGGCTACTCTGGCATTGAATACACTGCCCATCCCTTGGTCAAAAATTAATTCGGATGAAGTTCTGGAGTCCAGGCAACTCAAAATCACAGAATGGGGATACTGGCCTTTAGCTGTTTGTTTGACTTCTTCTGAATAGTTACGTTTTAGTAATTTATCCCCAGAAAATCGTTTATTTCCATCTTTCAACATTTGCAATGACTGCTTTGGAGTTAAAGCGGCTTGAGCCTCTTTTGTCATCACAGATCCGTTACCGCTTTTAGTGGAAGATTTTGTTGTAGATTGCTGAGCAATAACTACTTGGCCATGAATTGTAACCGATATAATGACAGTAAATACCAGCCCGTTAACCACTTTTTTAATTAATTGTATCATAGTTTCTTTTTTTTTGTACTGCAAAAATGCGAATTGCAATTCATATAATTTCATTTAACTTTGCAATGGACTTCATAAAATATATTTATGCATTATACAATCCACCAATTGCGAATATTTCTGAAAATTACGCAAACACTTAGTATTACAAAGGCATCGGAAGAATTGCATTTAACGCAACCGGCGGTCTCTATTCAATTGAAAAATTTTCAAGCCCAGTTTGATATTCCTCTTACAGAAATAATTGGAAGAAAAATATTTATTACCGATTTTGGAAAAGAGATTGCCATTTCAGCCGAGAAAATTTTAAACGAAGCGAATGTGATTAATTACCGAACACAAGAGTTTAAAGGAAAACTGGCAGGAAGATTAAAGATTTCAGTAGTGTCAACAGGTAAGTATGTTATACCTTATTTTCTGTCAGGATTTTTAAAACAACATGAAGGCGTTGAATTACTACTTGATGTTACCAATAAATCGCAAGTAATTGCAAGCCTAGAAAATAATGTCGTAGACTTTTCATTAGTATCTGTAATGCCTGAAAATATAAAATTGAATAAGTTAGAATTAATGCAAAACCAACTTTACTTAATAGGAAACAGAGACCAAATATTCAAAGAAAAAATTTACGATAAAAAAATATTTGAAACCATTCCCTTAATTTACAGAGAACGTGGTTCAGGAACCAGGCACGTGATGGAGAAGTTCATTTTGAAAAATAAATTACCGGTAAAAAAGAAAATGGAACTCACCTCCAACGAAGCAGTAAAGCAAGCGGTAATAGCAGGAATGGGTTTTTCGATAATGCCATTAATTGGGATCAAAAACGAATTGAACAATGGAGAACTTCAAATTATTCCTGTAAAAGGGTTTCCCATTAAATCCGTTTGGAATCTAATTTGGCTCAAAGACAAAGGGTTTTCCCTGGTAGCAAATTCATTTTTGAATTTTGTTAAAGCCGAAAAGCAAAATATTATCAAAGAAAAATTTAGTTGGATTGAAAGTTCAAAATATTGAAAGTAAAAATAAGTTACTATTTATACCGGTGATATCTTATCACACCTATTAACACATGTAAGAGGTTTTTAACATTTCCCGTATAGTTTTCGAGCAGATAAGTTGTAAAACCACATTTCCATAAAATACTGAACACAGCACTCAGAATAATAGTAGTTTTGAAAATTAGCACAAAATTGAAAGAGTTGTACAGCGGCCACCCCGATTAGCAGTTCAGGCTATTGTTTTATTGTATGGCTTTTCTCAACTTCAATTTTTTTTGCCGGCTCCTTAATTTCTTTTTTATTAATACGAACCCGATTTTGGTCTCAATTTTAAGTTGTTTTTTAATTAATGCGACAAGAATTCTTTGAGCTTTTCACTATGAATGAACTTGGTTGTTCCATTGCGGCTTTCAATCAGTTCAAACTTATGTTCACCGTCAAATAATACCTTAAATAATAGCTTGCCAATCCATTTAAGTTCCTTATTCTCGCTAAATGTCAAAACAAGTGGGTTAAATGTAATTTTTAATAAGCTCAAATTACCCATAACAGATAACCTAACAAAACCAAGCCGAATCATGCCTCCTTATTTTCCGAACTCTTTACATCTTATTTTCCGATTTCACTACATTCCTTTTTCCAATTTCGTAACATATTTGTCTTCTGGTTACATACAAAGCTAGTCACAGTACGTGCAAATTATTGAACAGTTAATAATTTAAACTTAAGCCTATTCCAAAACCCATATCGCTGTCATAATGCGTTCTTATGCCCATATTTTTGTTAATGATGTATAGCAATTCAACCATATATTCCTTATCAGTATCCAGCATAAAACCTGCCCTTATTCTTTTCGAAATCGGAATATCTTCACGCATCAAAGACAAACGGACTATTCCATCGTGATATACTTCTGCTTGAAAGAGTACCAGCATTGGAAGGGTGTACATAAACCCTAAACTTACAGCACTTCTGTTGTCTTTTTTGTTTGTTTGGCCATACAGGTTACTTTCCGGGTCGTCCATTCCAGTTTTTCTATATCGCCAATCAAAACCAATAAAGGGCATCAGCCATTGCATTTTGCCAATATATCGTCCTAAATGAGTTTCTGTTTCGTAGCCGTGCATATCATTGTAACCCAAACGCCATTCGGTGCCTATGCTCCACCTCGTGTTTTGGAACATTGCCAACCCATCATTTCCATTGATGGCAAAGTCATTTTCTGCCATAAAATGAAATTTTCGGTCATCGGCAAATAGCTTTCGCTGCGCTAATTTAGGATTTGGAATTAACGGATTTGGAGGTTGATTTTCATAAGTAAAAACTCTGCCCATTCCACTCATCATATGGTACAAAATATGGCAATGAAAAAACCAATCTCCTTCTGCATTGGCATTAAACTCTAATGTGTCCGTTTCCATTGGCATAATGTCAATGATATTTTTAAGGGGTGCATAATCGTCATGCCCATTCAATACCCTAAAATCGTGTCCGTGCAAGTGCATTGGGTGTCGCATCATTGAATTGTTGTACAAAACCAGTTTGACATTTTCACCTCTTTTAATCAGTATTTTGTCAGCTTCCGACACAACCTTGTTATCCAAACTCCAAACATAGCGGTTCATATTTCCGGTAAGCGTAAATCGCAACTCCTTTACCGAAGAATCTTCAGGAAGATTAGTTTTATTGGGCGATTTTAACATAGCATAATTTAATGTAACAATGTCAGAAAGAGTATTTGAATTATATTTCGTTCCGGAATGATTGGAATGTTCGTTTTCAATTTTCAATTCCTTCTTTTTATTAGCATTCTTCTTTTTTACATCGCCTGTAATTTCAGGATACATTACCACATTCATATCCATTTGGTTCAAGCTCATTTGCATTCCCATATCGTCCAAATCTCCATTCATTTTCATCATATCGTTCATCATCTTCATCCCTTCAAAATATTTTAATTTTGAAAGTGGCGATTGGAGTTGTTTGATGCCATTTCCAATAAAAAGAGAAGCTGATTTTGTACGGTCCTCTGTTGTTGCCAAAAATTCAAAGGCCGTGTTTTCGGCAGGAATTGTTACAACAATATCAAAGGTTTCAGAAACAGCAATTATTAATCTGTCGACTTCAGTGGGTTCTACATCATTGCCATCGCTGGCAACAACTGTAATTTTTCCACCTGCATAAGTAAGCCAAAAATAAGATGAAGCACCACCGTTGGAAATACGAAGCCTTACTTTATCTCCCCCCTTTAGAGTTTGGTTTTCGATTGATTTTAAATCTGTGCTTTGATTTCCATTGATTAAAATTTTATCATAGTACACATCACTCACATCCATTGCCAACATTCGCTTCCATTCATTAGTTAATTTCGTTTTGAAATAGCCCGCTTTTATAGCTTCGGCATAGCTCTGGACTGCATTTTTTTTGATAGCAGCCCAATCATTGGCATTATGCAACATTCGATGTATGTTTTCGGGCTTCAAGTTTGTCCACTCACTTAAAATAATTGGCACAGTTGGCAAATCATCTATACCTTTTCTAAAAGTGGGATCACTTTCTTTTTTGAGCATTACAAAATTTCCATACATACCTATTTGCTCTTGCAATCCTGAATGGCTGTGATACCAATGTGTGCCGTTTTGAATGATCGGGAAGCGATAAATGTGAGTTGTATTGGGTTCGATAGGCATTTGTGTAAGGTTGGGGACGCCATCTTCTTTATTCGGTAAAAACAACCCGTGCCAATGCAGTGAAGTTGTTTCTTTAAGTTGATTATACACGTGGATTTCTGCAATATCACCTTCGGTAAATATCAGCGTTGGCATTGGGATTTGTCCGTTCACTGCAATAGCTCTTTTTTCTTTACCTGTAAAATTTACAATCGTGTCTTTTACATAGAGATCGTAGCGAACTACTTTTTGCGCAGTTAATTTACTTGTAATAAATAAAAGCAATATCGAACAAATTATTTTGTTATTTTTCATTCTCTAGTCTCTTTATCATAACTTTCATTTCTTCAATTTCTTTTCTTTGAGCTTTGATAATATCCTCTGCCAGTTTTTTAACTTCCGGGTCTTTAATATCTGCTCTTTCACTCGTTAAAATGGCAATAGAGTGGTGCGGAATCATTGCTTTCATCCATAAAATGTCGCCTACAATTGGTTTTTGAATACGAACAAGAAATAATGCAGAGCTAAATAACAAAAGACTTCCAAGCAGTATCGCTATATTTTTTTTCTTGTTTTCATACATCCCCATCATAAATACTAACATTATTACTGCCATTGCGGAAATACCTAAGCACGTCATGTAAAAACGTGTAAGACTAAAATATAAATGTTCTATTGAGTAGGTGTTTAAATACATTGTAATGTACATTGCAATAAAGGATGCCCCTAGCATTAAAATATATGTCGTGTATTTATTGTTTTTTGTGTGTCCGGATGAATTTTCCATGGTAGTACTTTTGTTTATTTAATCGTCTCAACTGTTTTACCGCAAGTTAGCATTTGCGAACCGTAATACGGGTTTTTAACTGCATTTTCTTTACTCAACCAATTTGCGCCCTTACCATCATTATACATTGGGCAATGTTGATAATAGATTGGAGTCTCTTGCTTTGATACCTTTAGTAAATCATAAATAGTTGCAGACACATCCATAAAGGCGTTTCGTTGTATTTCAATATTTATAGAAGTGGATATAATATCAGCATTTGATTTTAAATCGTTCAGCACTTTCATCCATACCGCATGTTCTTCGATTGAGAGTTTATTCATGTTTACCGTATTGATATTTGAAAGCAAATCCTTAGCTAATGAAGAAGCTGATTTTGGATCTGATTTTACCAAGGCGTCTTTTAAGGAAAAATAGTATTCAAAAACAGCGTCTAACTGATTTGCTTCTTGTTCCACTTCAGAAGTTGTTGAGTGGTTTTGCATTGAATGTGTTTCTGTTTTTTCATTTTTTACCATAGCTGATTTATTAACTCTGTCATATTGACAACATTCGGGAAGTGTGGCATAAACATCATCAGGTGCAAGAAACTGGTCGCTGTCATATCCTGCTAAAGCAATGCGTTTCAAAATTTCCGTTTGTTTGGTTTTAGTGGTGTCGTAAATAAGCGCAGCTATTTTAGTGTCTTTATTCCAATCTACCTGGGCTATTCTCTTTAGATTTCCTGCATTTTCAATGGTTGTTTCACACATACCGCAGTTGCCGTATATTTTTACGCTTTCGGTTTTAGCATTTTTTATTTGAGCAGTACAAGATGAGACTGTAAGCAACAAGCTAAATGCTGTTGCTATTTTTGATAATAAGTTCATAAATGTTTTTTATTGGTTTAACAATTCAATTTTAAATCCAGCTTCTTGCACCTTTTTAATTACTTCTTCTTTCGTAATCCCATCGGAGAGAACGGAGAGAATTTTGTCTTTGTTGATTGTATCCACTTCCCAATGGCAAATGCCATCGGCTTCATTAAGGAAAGGTGTGACTTTTGCTAAACATCCACCGCAGTTGATGTTGGTCTTAAATTGCAAATTCTTGTTTTCGGTATTCATTTCTATAAATTTAAATTATTGATACAAAATTCGTCATATTTGGGGTTGGCAATGTCATCTTATTTTGGAATTTATTTATGACATTTACGTTTACTTACATTCTCCACTTTAAAAGCAAACTGTTGCTCACTACGCTCACACTGCTTAATGCCATAGCAGCACCTGCTATCATAGGATTTAATAGAAATCCATTTATAGGATAAAGTAAACCCGCTGCAATGGGAATTCCAATCAGGTTGTAGATAAAAGCCCAAAAAAGGTTTTGTTTTATCGTAGCTACAGTTGATTTTGATAATCTGATTGCTTCTGGTATTTTTTTAAGGTCTGATGAAATGATAGTCATTTTTGCTACATCTATCGCAATGTCACTTCCTTTGCCCATGGCAATGCTTACATCTGCTTGTGCTAATGCAGTGCTATCGTTAATACCATCGCCTACCATTGCTACCACCTTACCTTCAGCTTGCAGTTGTTTTACGAAGGCGGCCTTCTGTTCAGGCAATACCCCGGCTTTATAATGCTGAATGCCCACATTGTGTGCTATTGCTTTGGCAGTAGTTTCATTATCTCCTGTGAGCATAAATACATCAATACCATTTTTTTGCAATTCGGCAATAGCGATTTTAGAATTTGGTTTTATTTGGTCGGCAATGGCATATACAGCTAATGCCTTTTTACTGTTAGAAAACCAAATGATGGTTTTAGCTTCTTTGCTCCACTGTTCAGCCTTTTTTAATGGAGGCTCTTCAAACACAATTCCATTTTCTTCTAATAAAGTTTTATTGCCTATGAAATATGTTTCTCCTTCAAAAATAGCTTTTGCGCCTTTGCCAGTAATGCTTTCAAAATTTGAAATGGCTGTTTTTGTTTGTTGATTTAAGTGCTTCACCACAGCATCTGCCAATGGGTGTTCTGATAGTTTTTCTACACTGAATAAAATTTGTTTTAGTTGAGAATTATTGTCTGACCAAAATTCATCAGTTACTACTGGCTTGCCTTCTGTTATCGTTCCTGTTTTGTCTAGAATAATCGTATTAATTTTTTTTGCCTGCTCCAAACTTTCGGCATCTTTTATCAAAATTCCCAACTCTGCCCCTTTCCCTACACCCACCATAATAGCTGTAGGCGTTGCCAATCCTAAGGCACAAGGACAAGCAATAACTAATACAGTTACCAGTGCAAGTAAACCATGAGTGAATCCATTATCACCTCCTAAAATATTCCAAGTAATAAATGATGCTATTGCAATGAGTATTACTACAGGAACGAAAATCCCAGCAATTTTATCTACCAACTTTTGAACGGGAGCTTTACTCCCTTGAGCATCTTGCACCATCTTGATGATTTGGGAAAGCATCGTATCCTTACCTATTTTTTCAGCTCTGAATTGAAAACTACCTTTTTGATTGATGGTACCTGAAAACACTTTTTCGTTTTCATTTTTCAAAACAGGAATTGGTTCTCCACTAAGCATACTTTCGTCCACATATGAGTTGCCACTTATTAGTTTACCATCTACAGCAATTTTTTCTCCTGGCTTTACCAAAATGATGTTACCAATTTGCACCTGTTCAATTGGAATTTCCATCTGGTGTCCATCTTTGTGAACAATAGTTACGGATTTTGGTTGCAAACCCATCAGTTTCTTTATAGCTGTTGAAGTATTGCCCTTGGCTCTTTCTTCCAATAGCTTACCCAATAAAATAAAAGCAATTACAACGGCTGCCGCTTCAAAATAAACATGGGCTTGCAAACCCCTTTGGTGCCAGAAATCTGGAAATACTATATTGAAAATACTAAAAACGTATGCAACACCTGTACTTAAAGCCACCAACGTATCCATATTCGCACTTCGGTGTTTTGCTTGTTTCCATGCATTTATGTAGAAATCTCTGCCTAACCACAAAACTACAGGCGTACTAAGTAGCCACATTATTTCATTAGCATAAGGCATATTCATAAAAAACATACCAATAAGTACTAATGGGGCGGAAAGTGCCAGTGCCCAGTATGTTTTCCTTTTAAGTAATTCAAATTTTTCAAGTTGTAGGTTTTCAATCGTTTTGGATTGATCTTTAGTATCTTCTATTAATAAATCATATCCAATCGATTGCACTACATTTTTTAGGTCTATGGGTTCAACTACTCCCGGAATATATTCCACCAGTACGGTGGCTGTCGCAAAATTTACTGCTGCACCCATTACACCTTGCTGTGACTTTAAAATGCTTTCTACACTTACTGCACAAGAAGCACAAGTCATATCCATCACAGGAAATGTCCTTTTGATGGTCGTTACCCCATAACCTAAGTCTTTGATTAGATTAACTGCTTCCGAAACAACTTCCACATTATTTGCCTGAATTACCGCTCGCTTGTTATTGAGTTCCACTTTATGAGCACTCAGCCCTTGTAATTTACTCAAGCCTTTATCAACAATTAGAGCACAATGCTCGCTTTCCACGCCTTCGAGTGGTAGAAACACCTCTGTATTAATTGTTTTTGTTGCCATACCCTTTTTATTTAATAATACAACAAAGGTCGCAACTCTATTGGCTCTTCTTGTTACTTAATTTTGGCTAAATTTTGTAATATTCACACTTTGTCTAAAGACTTGCGTTTTTGTTCCTTGATGTTTTTAAAATAAGTAGGTGTAAGACCGGTAACTTTTTTAAATTGATTGCTTAAATAGGCAACGCTAGAATAGTTCATTTGGTGTGCTATTTCGCTTAGTGATAATTCATCATATACCAACAATTCCTTTACTCTTTCAATTCTTTGGGCAATAAAATACTTCTCAATGGTGGTGCCTTCCACTTCAGTAAAAAGTTTGGAAAGATAGGTATAGTCGTGATAAAGTTTACTACTTAAATAGTCGGACAAATTTGATTTCAATTCGCTATTTTGTTGGTGTACTATTTCGATTATGGAAGTTTTTATTTGTCCTATAAGACGGCTTTTTTTATTATCTATGATTTCAAATCCAAAAGTTTTCAAATGTTGGTTTAAATCTCCCTTTTCGCTATCCGTCATTTCATTGCTTAAATGTACTTCCCCTAAAGTTATATTCAAATGCTGATATCCAAATTTTTCTAACTCACTTTTTACTACCATTATGCAGCGGTTGCATACCATATTTTTAATGTAGAGCTTCATATAAATTTAAAGTTTATAAAGGGTTGGCAACATACGTAGACTTAGTCATATAATTTAGTATCTGTGTCTTTGGTCAAATGTCAAAATAGTTTGCCATTCCTGCCATTAATTATAAGGTTAAAACAGCCGTACCTCTTGAAGCTTATGACAAACCCCGGTTCGTGAAATAAATTCAATTCAAATTTATTTAAGCTGCCATTGTGTTAATCGGTTGTTCAAAACCTAAGTATAAATTATTTTCCTGAAGGTTAGAAAGATCACCCTTAATTCCAAAACGATTAAAAAGTGACTTTCAGTCCCACCTGACCTCTAAAATTAAGAAAAATAGTCGGAATGCAAGCTGTTTTAAAACTTTTATTAGCCTAAAATGTCCATAATTCTTCGAAAATTGCAAAAGAACAAAAATAATCAAATCTTCCCTTCGTTTTTCTTGGAGGTGCTTTGAGCAGAATGTGATCGAATCACTCCTGTGGCATCTCAGAATTGAAAGATGTGATTGAATCTGCATTGAAAGGATATTTATAAAGTGATAAGCATTACAATTGTGTTTTTGATATAGCGAGCACTTAAGAATATCTCCAATCACTAATAGTTTAAAGTAATTTCAGGTGAAGTTCTGACAGAAAAAACACATTTATCTTGCAAAATTTCATTTTCACTGAGCCAACGTAGCATTTCAATTAGTGAAATATTTGCTGTTGTAATGATGGGATGGTAATTTTAACTCCATATTCAACATCTAGTTAAAATGATTTTATATTATGTCAGTTAAAAAAACATCCGAAAAAGACGATGATGCCATCCGCTTCGAAAATGAATTCCTAAAAGCTAAGATCAAGGCTGAAACGGGAGCATTAAATGTGCTTGTCTTTCCCGGAAAGAAAGTCTCCCCTGAAATTGAAAATGAACTATTGAAGTTACTGGCATCCGATGTTGATGAAGAGGAGTTGGATGATATTGAAGATATTCCGATCTATGATTTTATCGGCAGACCTGATTACATAAATGAGAACGATTTAAGTGATGAACAAATTCCTATTGAATTGGAATATGTTAATGGTTTGTTGGATGCAAAGAATATAATTTACTCTGTCCTTCCCTCTGTAGACGACCGAATGGTGTATAAATTTGTGACGGAGGATTTATTTCAACATCCCATTCTTAACCTGCCTGATTCTGAAATTGGATCGCACTATTTTTATGAGAATTTTCATCCCGATCATGAGTATGATTCCCGAAAGACGTGTGAAGAGTTTATTGATGTCTATTTTAGCTGTGATTTTGACAAAAGAATACGTGATTTATCCATGGAAGATATCCGGAACTTCGCTGAACTTTGTGAATTCCACGATGCTTTTGAAGAATTCACAAATGTGAAATTCGAAATTATTGACGCTGATGTTGCTCCTGTTGAATGCATCCGTAAAGCCACAATTAGTTTTGATGCTCTTAAAAGCGCAGGAATAAAACCGATTCACTTTGAAGGCGAAGCAATTTTTGAACTGGAATATGAAAATAAATCCTGGACTGTAATAGTTGCTCAGTTTCCGGGGATGACTGAAGCCACATATGCAACTATGTAAGTAAAGTGCATTTTTCTTTCATGTCAGGGTTGCAGTGTTTCCCTGGCGAACGCAGTCATAGGTATTACTAGACTCTCGATTATCTAATCATGGCGGTTATGCTTTAGCGGTTTTGTCTCGGATAAAAAAACACGGAGGCACTAAGGCACGGAGGAGCATGGAGGATTTTAATATTAAATATAAAATTTCACATGCATAAAATCTCCGGCTATTCACTTTGATTCCTTATGTCTATCTTCTCCACTCGATACTCGATAAGTCTTTCGTCAGATCAAATCGTAGCGGGCATGTAATGATGTAAAAAAATGGTGGTGGTAGCCCCTCATATTTGTGCAAATAATTTTTGAGTTTACTCGAGATCTCTTTCTAGTTTTTTTTTATACTAAAACCAATTTCAAAAAACCGGCCTTCCCGAAGAGCGGGTAGTTTCAAAATTTCACATCATTCGAAATCAAAAAGTGTTGCTTGATCAAGATCTGGCGGAAATGTATGGTGTAGAAACCAAGGTACTAAACCAAGCGGTCAAACGTAATTTAGATCGATTTCCGGAAGATTTTATGTTTCAACTCACTATTAATGAATATGATTGTTTGAAGTCACAATTTGTGACTTCAAACAATGGACGAGGAGGCAGACGAAAACGGCCACTGGCATTCACGGAGTAGGGAGTAGCTATGTTGTCAACCGTGTTACACTCTCCTGCAGCAATTCCCATCAATATTCAAATTATGCGGGTGTTTGTTAAGATGCGACAAATGATTTCTGAGTATAAGGAATTCCTCGAAAAAATCGAATCCATAGAGGCAAACCAACCCGATCGGGACGAATGGATCACAGAAATTTATAACATCATTATAGAATTACTGGAACCCGTTTATAAAGATAGGAAACCGGTTGGGTTTAAACAATGAAATTAAAAGGTGACATAAGCCGAAAAAACACACCTGTACTTCATGCCTCCACTCCTTCTTGTTAAATATCTAGTAACCTAACTCTCCACCAGTTCCCAACACCAAAACCAACTGAAATACGTAAAATGCAAATTGCAATTCACCCATATTCAATTTAATAGATTTTAGGTATTGCCTTTACTCAATACGTTGAGTGAAATAGAAAAATAAATACAAAGAGCTACATTTTTTTTATGAAATTACATCTTCATCCACTTGCAACAAACTAAAAAATGGAGCCGGCAATAAAACTCATCGCCGGCCCCGTACTAACCCATTATCTATTAATTAAAATCTTTGACTTCCACTTTTCACTCTTACTATCAACTTCAATAAAGTAAATGCCTGAAGAAACATCTTTAGCATCAATCATTATTTTAAAGTCGCCATCGGGTTTGAGTTCAATTGTTTTAATTAATCGACCTGAAATATCTGTTAATTGAATTACACAAATATTTTGGATATCCGTATCAAATTTTATTATAAAATCCCCTGTAGTAGGATTTGGATAAATAAAGATGTTATTGTTTAGTTCATTTGAAATGACAGTGCTTTCGTATGCTAATCTTGAAACTTTTTCAGAGGTACAAATGAATTGACTTCCACCATATGGTGGAAAATCGCCATGAGGTTTAATTCCAAGCTTAGGACTCTTCTCTGTCACATCTTTCATTGAATAAGTAGATTTTTTACCTACTACAGGATAATTATGCAAACAACAGGATTCGCCAGTAGTCTTGTCAATTCTTGCAACAAAAATATCCTCATCACCATACGACGCTCCAACATAACTTCCCGTAGCCATGTAGCTATTACCAGCGTATTCTGTTACACTATGGAATCTTTCACTAAAAGGTTGAAGATTGGTGCTTCTACTCCAAATATTCGTCAAATCATCACTAGGCCTAAGTTTAAGGATTAAAGCGTCAGGTCCTGATGTTGGATTTTCAGTGTCATTGGTTCCTACCACTACCAAATAACCTTCACTATCAGTAATAATTTTTCTTCCTTCTTCAATGGTTGTTCCTGTTTGCATAAAAATTTTATGCGACTCTTCAGCTAAATTAAATGCAGAAAGTTTCATAACTATAAGGTGGTTGGGGCCGGAATCATAATTGGTGCTTCCTGTAATATACAGACTTCCTGAATATGCTGTTATTCCATATCCGATATCACTCCGCTTATCTGACACTAAGATCTTCCCACTAAGCAGGGATAAATCCGATGCAATATTTAACACAATAATATTTTTATCATTAGAGTTTATATATTGCTCACCAACAATAGCAAAATGATCAGTCATGGTGTGAATTCCTGTTTTGACTGCATCATACCCAATTTCCTCACTATTTTCATCTTCGCCATAGTAATAAGTATTTTCAGCTATCACACTCAGATCAGATGGGTCGAGTTTAAGTGCCAAAACATTCTTATTTCCTGATTTTAGTTCGGCGTATCCAATTACTAATAATGCTTGTTCTCTATTCGTCGACATATCAATTATTTTAAATGCTCCTTCTTTCCTTTGTTCATCAGAACCATATCTAAATCCATATTCCAAGGAGCCATCTAATTTTATTTTGGCTACAAACACATCCTCATCGGTTGAACTTACATAAACGGTTCCTGCAATAAAATAGCCATCAGGTCTTACCAATATGGAATTACCATTTTCCCTATACAGTTTACCTCCATAATTACCAATTCTGTTATAATATTCCTGAGTTAATGTGGCACTGTACTTTACAAAATACATATCTACATCACCTCCACCTAAACCGGGTTCATGTATTGTTGCAGCGATGGCAAATCCTCCGTCTGGAGTTTCCATTATTCCTTCTCCAATATCTAGATCATTGACTTTAGGAATTTTTAAACAAAATGTATCCGTTTTACATGCCACAATTAAAGTATCGCATACTTTGCAAGAATCTACAGGTATAGAATCTTGAACACAAACCCATTGGTAACAAACCAAATAACTGCCATCCTGAGTATACTGATGACTAACACTCGCTCCATTACCAAAAGCTCCATCGCCAAAATCCCACTCGATGATTGTTGAGGTACATGGTGCAGATGACGGAACAATAGCATTAAAGGAGAAATTACAATCCTCTTTTTGGATGTAGGATAATTCGAGAGAATCACATTGGAAGCAATCGGTGCATGTATTTGTCATAGGATCATAAGGCGGGAATACAATACTATTTAAATAAGAAGTATTGTTTCCGTTGATTAAATCGTTGTTGCAAATATCCTTTCCTGTTACTTCAAATAACAATGGGATTGAAGATCCATACAACGAACAATTACCCGTAACAATAACAGTGATGGAAAGTGTTTCAATTTCATTATAACTTATGGTATTCGGGGCATTATCATCTAATATCCATGAATAGCTATTCCCAATTTGTGAAAATGTTGTCAATAGAAATATATTACCATTGTAGTTGCACGATGCTGAAACCAAGGTGATGCCCTGTTGAAGTGTTGCATCAAAAACCAAATTTTCAACATTTCCCCACTGCAAACTTTCCAAATCAAGAATAATTTCATAATTATCACATGCTGAAGCATTGCTATTATTACTTGCACCGGTCATGGCTAATTCTGAGGGCAATGGATTGAGGTTTAAACTAAAATTTTCAATGCCGCAATTATTTGTTGAGGGCGGAGGATAGCCAGGACAAAAAAATCCATAATCCAAGGAGAGTGAATCATAATTGCCCGTATTGCACTGATTCAAAGTATAACTAATTCGAATCAAGTAAATCACATCCTTGTTTAATATTCCTAAATGGAAATATCCACCAACAGGAAATATTTGCGGACCAAAAATTGGAAATGCATCAGAGGTACTAACCTGAATCCAATTTACTGTTATGTCTGGACTGGCATTGTTGATCCAAACATTTTCAATATTCGCTGCAAGAGTAGATGAAGTGTATTGGATTGTAGGATATGAAGCTTGAGTAATTCCTCCAATAATACCTGTGCTTGAAATGACATCAAGAACCGAAGCATCAAAATCCATATCCAATACATAATCTGAAAGAGTAATAGGGGCAGAACCATTTAAGATATTAAAATTCTGGCAAACCAAGTCATCAATAGCGAATGCCCTAGATGTAACCGGAAAATTATACTGACCATTTGGCGAAGGTGCATCTATTACAGGGCAATCATTGATGAGTTCACCTGAAATAGTTAGCTCAACAGGATTTCCATCGTGTTCCAGTACTGGCCATGGCAAATTTGAAGTTCCAATACCCGTAAATGTCATCGTTGGTGAGTTAAATTGAAAATTAACAGGTTGCCATCCGGAAATAGCTGTTTGAGAATTAAACCAAACAGGGTTTAGTCCTATAGGACTAAACCCATTTGGTAAAGAAAGTGTAAGCTGAGATGGATCTGTTTGCTCAGGCCATAAAACCATTGGTCGAAATTCATTTGGAAATTCATCAAAGCCTGGTAAACCACCCTTTACATGTGAAGTGTATGTGAAACGACGTATGCACTGTCCTGACGATGAAGGAAAATGATACACTTCAGAAGCGGATCCAGCATCCCAAAATTGAAAATTATTTGTGGTTCTCACATTGAGAACATTCATATTATCACCCCAATCATCACAAGATAACTCCTCATAAGTAGAGGAAATAACTCCTACAAATTGTCCACGGATTTGTGGAAGCAAATAAAATCCCGGTGCAGGATCAGAGAGCATGTCCTTCACTTTCATGGTTGCCTCAAATTGAATATCTGCAATCCCCGGTCCCGCTTGCAAAACATTTGCTACAACAACATCAGCAATTAGAAAATTCAGTTCATAATCTCCTGGATCATTTCCCGGATTTATCCAAAACGATATAGATGGGATGTTTACTGGAGGTGACGTAATTCCATTTTGAGTTACTGTATACTGTGCATCAACAAATTCAAAAAATTGAAAATAACCCGGATCAGGTGCAGAAGATGTATAGGCAATTCTAAATAGGAAAGTGTCTACATCCGGAACAATGTATGTATTGGATCCCTCATCACAAGTATCGCCAGCTACCAAAATTTGCCCATCCGATTTAACTTTAATATGGTCACATGGATAAGTTCTATTGAGCGTATGCACGAATGGGTCAAGCACCACAGGTATAGTTTGATTTAGCAGGTCAAATCCAGGAGTGATTCTGTCAAAACTAAAAGAAGATGTGCTTTGAGGTGGGCCACAACACGGGCCATTACATCTCCAAAATATTTCTGTTTCTATGCATGCTACTGTATTAACAAAATCGTCGCATGAGGGATCACAAACATTTTGAACTTTCATTTCAACGTTTGCAAAACCAGATGTTGTGGGAACGCACGGAGAAGCCATTTGAATAGTAGCTGTAACCCTACCATTAGGAACTGTGATCGGTAATCCTCCCTGATCTTCCAATATGATGATATACCTATTTTGATTTCCTATACTATTAACGGGAGGTATTGAAATTGGTATTCCATTGGCGAGATTTGTTTCATTTGGGTTCTCGTAATAAATTATGTCAAAATTTGGATTTAATTCAAGATTATCAGGCATTACCATTTCGACTCTATAATAATTATCTTGACAATCAAACAAAATTGTATTATCGCCTACATAAGCATATCCAAACGTCCAAGGATCTGTTCCCGGAGGAGCGTTAAAGTAGAAATCAATCCCCACCGATGATCCAACAACAACATCTGCAGTTGTTGCTTCTGCAAATCCGGTGACAATTGCAGTATTATAGTATTGCAAATATATACCAGGCATAAAAAAAAATGGGATGCCATTCATGTCATCACACATAAAATAATAAGTTGAAAATATATTATAATAATCTGGAGTGAACAATAAATGATATGGGAATGCATGACATTCGTCTAATTTTTGTCGATTGTTACCCAAAGTGCGAGTTGAATCATATAGAAATCGTAAGTTATCAAAAATAATCCTAAGTGAATCTCCTTCTCTAAAATCATTGAATTGTGTGCTGTTATACCATGCCATAAATGGACTAAATCCATTCCATGCAGTAGTAATAAGTGATGATATTCCTGTGTTAAAATCAAAAAAACAAACCTGTGTTACACTGTTGTATGTACAGAAAGTTAGGGGAACTGCTCCAATTGCAATTAAATCATTCACTGACAGAATCTGAGGTGTGCCACCTAATGGTGTATACTCCAATAAAACTCTGTCCAAGTCTAATCCATCAGTAGTAATTATATCAAATGCATCAAGATCAATTGGAACTCGAAGTGACATAATTTTTTTGTGCCCTGAATTAGCCACATTATTAGTGTGAGGAGTAGGGTTTTCAAATTTGAATTCCATATCGAAAGCTGTTACGCCACATATGTCAATAGGAAAAGTATCAGGATATCCATTATTAATTGTGTGGGTTACTCGCAAATTTAAATATTCATCATTTACTGATACCCCATAATTCATAGAATTAATATTACATGCGCAAGCAGTACAAAAATCTGTGCATTCTGATCGCAATTGATAAGCAGTAATATCAGGAGTCACTCCGGAACATTGAGTAATGAAGGTTGTTTCTTTAACATGAATAATATCCCCATCTAACATATAGTCCCTATTAAAGAGAGTGAATAATTCAACACCGGCAATAGTTGTTGATGTAGAAATTCCATTTACTGTAATTGGAACTAAACTTGTACTTAGTGCTGGATTTGAAAATTCAATTGTAACTGGTCCAAATTCCATTTCAGGAGTATAGTCAAAAATAAAATTCTTCAAATCACTAACATTTAACTCTATGTCGTATTCTCTTATTAAGAAAGTATTGTCGTTCTTTTTATATAACCCAAGAGGTGACTGAGTAGGGATAGCGACTCCATCATAATTTAAAGTATAATTTGAAAACGACAATACAGGGGTTGTTACATTGTAAATTTCCGATGCAACAGTTTCTGTGCAACCAACACCTGCATCATAAACAATATCAATTGTAGAAAACGTAGGATCTATATCGCATGCGTCCAATAATTTTAAATCCAACACGCCATTTCCTCCTGTCACAGTAAATGAGATGGGATTAGTATTTGTTATAAGAGTGCTGATTCCTGAACCTGCCTGAATATCAAAATTTATCCCAGTAGGCAATAACATAGTTATATTATTGCAAGGTGCGTTTGCGGAAATTTCTACATGCAGAGTGTATTCCCATGCGCACGCTCGTAATATTCGAGTTGTTCCGTTATACACAGCCCCGGGCTGTTCATTTGATACAATACTTTCAATAATAGTGACTTGAGCTTTTGACTCCACTAAATTCCCAAATAGCCACATTAGCAATACTAAATATAGTTTTGTTTTCATAGGTATATATTTTAAAATGTTCAAATTCAGAATAGAAATTTACTCAACTTCAATTTTTTTAAAACCCATAGCAATTCCATTCACCTAATTCATGGTGTTTAACTTAAATTACGCATTTTACACTTTGACACAAATCGTTTTCAACAATCCGTATCAATTTTAAAAAATCCACCTGGGGGGGTTCGGGTGGCAATAACTTAAATCAAAACTAGTATTGATTTTTTCAAAAACCAAATTATTTTATTAAAACTTATTAACAACAACAAAAATAAACTCTTCGATGTTTGTTCAAAAGCCAATGTGCTATTGATTTATACTTTCTATAATCCAAACTTCTAATAATTTGTAACTACTGATTTGTACTCACAATCCAAATTCATTTCCGCTATGTAAAATCTTCAAATCCTTCCATTTTACTAAACATATCCACACGTTTGTAACGCAACTTACCTTTTTTGTATTTATCAAGCCATGAATCGTTGGGTGATAGTTCTAGATTTCCGTCATCGTTCCGATTATTTTCTTTGGATTTTTTATAAACCGCTCTAAAGTAATAATGATTGAACAATCGATTGAATTCTGTGTAGTAAATATCGGCAACTCTCTTGTCACCTCTTATAATGAGCATATTTTCGTCATTACTATTAGTGGATGGTTCGCTAAAATTGGCAGAGCCGGTTACAACAACCGGGTCATTGCTTAGAGGATCAATTAACAAAAATTTCGAATGAATATAAGCTACATGTTGATTCAACCCCAAAGCACGGGTGGACGTTTCTCTGGTCCACCGATAAAGATCATCTTCGATATAAGCTCCCCAGGATTTGTAAACATTTTCTTTGGATCCTATATATCGAAATGGATCCTTGCTCCTGCTGTTTGGTTTGTCCTCTTTCTCCAGCATCAAAAATGATATGTGGTTACTATCGGTGTTATCTTCCAGATAATCTTTAAACAATTTATTAATACCAAAAGCGAGCGTTATGCATGCCATGCTCGACGCATTATCCAGCATGCTAGCGTAAGTCTCCAGCAAAGATAAACCACTCCTTGGACTAAAAATGGTAGTGATTCCATCTGGAATATCATCCCAGCTTTGAAATTCTATATTGGCTTGCAAATTCTCAACCTTTGATTTCAATTCACTATTCTTTACCCTCACTGTTTTGGCATCATTACCTTCAGCTCCGCCAGGATCATCACTCAGAAGATTCCAGTAATCCTTAAATTGCGAAGCAACGTTTTTGTTTCTGATCCAGTGCCCGACATTTGTTTGTCCATGAATTCCTCCCATTGATATATTCGTTGATCCTGTCCAGACTTCTCTGGCGATATCATTTTTATCAATCAACACTATGAATTTATTGTGTTGGATATCATTTTTCTTTGCTTCACGCCTATAAATATAACCCGCCGATTTACTCGCAGGAATTCCTGCTTCTGCAATAGCAGCCAAATTAACCACCCTTGGATAACTTTCATGAAAGTTTCCCTTTTTATCTATTGATTCGTTTTCCTTTGCATCAATTATAATTTTAACATCAACCCCTTTATCAATAGCTGCTCGGAAAGCTTTTAATACAGGAAGATAATGAAATTCGTAAAAGCATGCCAACAACGTTTCCCCTTTTTTAGCATTCCCTATGAATTTTAAAATTGCCTCATCCAAACTTCGACTCAACCAGTTCAATGCAGCAGTTTTCATTTGAGGATTGGTAATTTTGTCAGGAGGAAGATTAAAGAATTTTCTCCTGTATGCCTGACTACTTGCCACACCTCGATTAAAGAAAATATCATGCTCCTTATTGGTGAAAAGTTGTTCCGTTTTAATTGTAATAGATATTGGCTTTGCTGACCTGTCAAGGCTTTGAGGAGTTCCTTTTAAAGGATAGAAAAGATACTCATAAAGACGGTTTTCATAACAGGTAAAATCATCCCAAACAAAGCTTTGAATTGGATGAGCATAGGTGTTTGCTACAGTTTCAATGGTAGGATTAGGAATGATACTTTTGAAAACTTTGTAACCGTCAATAAATTTTCTTTCTCCTGTTAATTTATCAATCCGCTCTACCGCGAATCCTAGTAATCCCTTGATGTTCGCTTGTCGAAAATCAATTGCAAACGAAACAGTATTAGTCCCTGAGACACAATAAATAATGTATCCTTCAGTCTTTTTTGATACAGCTCTCATTTTAATGTTATTTATTTATAAAGTATTAATAGTTGCTTTAAGCAAATCAAAATTAAAATTACTTTTGATCAAATAGTCATTGATTCCATCAAAACCCATGTTTCCCCCTAAGGGGAAACCCTTACTCGCCTTTTTGGCAACTCTTAGGTTAGCTTGTTGTTAAAACTTTTTTGATTTGATCAATATGAATTGTTTTTCGTTCTAATATGCCTTTTCAGTTTATCCTTAACATATTAAATATCAACTCGAAATGATGTTGAAAAGATTCCTGTCAAAAATTTTGGAAGTATGAACATTTCTTCTATATTTACTCCATAGTAAGTGTTTAAATACCGTATAATAGCTACCCCCTGGTTATTTACAGTTTGGTTTTTTAGTGCCTATTAAATTTAATTATCATATGAAACCTCTTAAAATCATCGTTGCAGATGATCATCCTCTATTTAGAGAAGGGTTAGAACAGGCCTTGTTGCGCATTCAGCCTTTGTTTACCATCTTCACTGCTTCCAACGGCAACGAGGTCATTGATCTTTTGTATAACGAAGCCGTTGATCTTATTTTCATTGATATACGCATGCCCGGACGTGATGGCATTGAAATAACACGTTGCATCCGTAAATTCAACAAGGAGGTAAAAATTGTGGTCGTTTCAATGATCGATGATCGTGTAACTGTGCAAAAAGTATTTAAAGCCGGGGCTAATGGGTATCTTCACAAGAACACTGATAAGTTGCAGCTTCAAAACGTGATTGATTCCGTAATGAAAGACGTAATCTTTCTCTCCGAAGAGCTTTCCGATTATAGAAATGATCTTGATCTATTGGGACATGATCTTACCACCTACTCCAAAAATGATGCGCAGCTCTCGGAACGGGAAATTGAAATTCTTCAACTCATTTGTTATCAGTTTTCTTCTAAGGAAATTGGTCAGCGGCTATTCATCTCTGAAAAGACTATTGAAAGTCATCGCGTTAAGCTGATGCTGAAAACTCGCTCTAAAAATGTGGCGGGATTGATTATGTATGCGGTGGAAAAAGGATATATTTTGTAGGATCACCAAAAGAAAGAGTAAATAAAATTCACTAAATTTGCTTTAATAATTGATAAGTTTAACTGCATATTCAGCTAACTGAAATTGTTTAGTATTTAACTGAATATGCTAAATTTAATGACTAATGAGAACACCTGCCATTTATAGTAGTATTATTGAATGTTTCTCTCCTTCATTTTCTTTTAACTTTATTGGCTCAAATGTTTTCCTTTGCAAATATTTTCACACAGTGCACTTAGACGAGAGAATCAAGTATGAAAAACAATTGAATTCTAATGAACACTTGAAACGAATTGTATAATTGAATTATATTTTTTTTGTTTTGATTTTTATCTACATTTAGCCTCTAAATAAAAATGTTGAGTATGCGTGACATAATGCTTATTATTCATTTCATCGGATTGGCTATGGGATTAGGAGCCAATTTTGCAAATCTGTTTCTGAGTATGGCAGCATCCAAAATGCCTCCCGAAGAGGCTCGGGCATTTGCTTTGAAAGCGATGGTAATTAGAAAAATGGGATACATTGGATTATCTTTATTAATTCTATCCGGATTATATCTGATGTCGCCTTATTGGAGAATTCTTCCCACCACACCGCTCCTTATAGCTAAACTTTTATTAGTAGTTGTACTTGTAGGTTTAATAACAATAATGACCAAAGCCGGGGACAAATTTAAAAATGGGGATGCTTCACAAATGAAAATATTAAAACCGCTTGGCAGAATTGCACTAATAATTACTTTGGTGATTGTGATTTTGGCGGTGGGTGTTTTTCATTAAGCAGTGATTGAGGAGTTTTTGAAAAGTATGAAATAGATTTTCGTTTATCTAATTCTGTGTTCAAATAAGTACAATTTAAAGACATAAACGTTTACCCGGGAACTTTTTAGGGTTCCTTGTGTATGTTATAAACTGAGAAGATTCAAATTAGAATTTTTTTAGTCGAAAATCTACGCCAGCTTTTCTGTGAATAAAGATATCGTATAGAAGCATTACTTTAAAATTTAACTCCCCACAATGAAATAGCAAACATGATAGGAGTCAATCCATCAGATTTTATTTAAACTGTTGATAATTTGCTCTAACCTGTAGCAATTAAATCTGAAAAATCCGATTTGTCTTCCCCAATATCTTTAGGTTCAGGTTTGTTCACTGGCAGCGAAAAATAAAAGGAAGTTCCATTACCCTCAGAACTCTCCACCCAGATTTTCCCTCCGTTAGTCTCCACGGAGCTTTTAGTTAACAACATACCTATTCCGGCACCTTGATTCTCTTTCCTGCTGCTTACCAAAGACTCCAATTTAGGGATGAATAAGTTTTGTGCAGCCGCTATTGACATTCCGCTACCATTATCTTTTATCACAACCACAACATCGTTGTCCCTTTTGTAGGAAGAAATTGAAACAATACCCCCCTCTTTAGAATGCCTAATTGCATTGGAGAGTATATTCTGAAATACAGAAAGCAACATTTTACCATCAGCATATACGATCGTGCTTTCATTTATCCGATTCTCTAATTTTATTTTATTTTCGGATGCGCTCGCCTGAAAAGTTGCAAAAGCCTTCATTACATATGGATAAATATCAATATGGGAAGGAGTAAATACCTGAGAAACATACTTTATTCTTGCCCATTCCAAAAGGTAATCAAGCATATTCAATTCATCTTTAACCGATTTATTTAAATGTTTGAGCAAAGTTTTAAATTCTACTGGTTCTATGGAATCAAATTCCGACAAGAGATAATCAGTTATGGATATCATTCTGGCCAGGGGACTTCTTAGATCGTGCGATAAAATGGCAAGTATTTTATCTTTATGTGCTATCAATTCCTCCAAATCCTCAATGTATTTGTTAATTGCCTCATCAGTTCGCTTACTTTCAGTGAGATCGCGTAGAATCTTAACAAAACCTATCACTTCACCACTAACACTCTTTACAGGAAAAACTTGTCCTTGAGCATAAAATTTACTTCCGTCTTTTCTAATGTGCCATCTGTTATCAACTGCCTTACCACTTTCCAATGCTGTATTCAATTCTAAAGCAGGAACCCCATTTTCCTTATCTTCATCCGTAAAGATAATTTCGAAATGACTATTTATTATTTCATTCTGCTCATACTTAAAAATTTTAGTTGCTCCTGTATTCCAGCTGTTTATTTTGAAATTTGTATCGATGGTAAAAATGGAATAATCCTGCAGGCTGTCAAAAACATTATTAAAAAAATCTTCTACAGGAAAATTATTGTTGTTTTTTGTTTTAAAAGTCGAATTGCGTATGTTATTTGGCATAGTTGATTGATTTAAATAACTGGGTTGCTTAAAAATGATACGCATAGAATTTGATTTCTTATAAATCTGCGTTTTTAATATAGAAGCACCAACATGCAAAATTGTCGAGAAATTAGGTCAAATTTGTTACACTATTATTGAAAATTGTTATATTACTTACATATTGTTAGGTTCCGAATGGGTAGAGAATTCCATAGAATAACCCCAAAATTGAAATCTCATTTCGTAAATTACTTCAGGGGCCTATAAATAATTTTGTTTAAATCATATTAAAATCTTTTGGAAAATTAGGGAATAATAAATAAAATTACTGACCTTAAACCAATGTATCATAAAAAATACAAAAATGTTGTAGCACGCAATTACCCCATTGTTACAATACCCGCCTTTAATCTTCGTAACCCGACTTAATTACTGTTGAAACCATCTTAAATTGCTCATTCGCATTGAAACAATGACTTGCATGTGCCGGTATAATAATTTCTTCACCGAGATTTAATACATATTTTTTGTTACTAATTTCCACTTCTGCGGTACCATCAATTATTTGAATATAATTATCAAAAGGTGAAGTTTTTTCAGCTAATTTTTCTCCGGTATTAAATGAAGATATGGTTATATTTCCTGTCGACTTTCGTATAATTGTTTTACTAACTACCGAGTTTGAAACATATTCAATTATTTCAACTATAATGTGAATTTTCGCCTTTTATAATTCCTGCGACTCTAATTGATAATTTATTCATTACAATTTAAAAGTTGATTGCAGGCCGCATTTTACCAAAATGGAAAAATATGCAAACAAAGGTGCACTTTAAAAAATGATGTATTATTACATAATTTCAATTAATAGTTGTAAAATTCACACTTTGTCACCTTTTTGTGGTTTTAATTAGCCCAAACAGATTTATAATAATGGCTAACTAATATAACCTCTTTGATACACGTGCCGATTATTCAGCCATGAAATAGTTTCATAATAATAAGCGTAAAACTTATAGAAGTGATCCCAAATCCCAATTTTATAGTTGAAAATGTTATGAATTTGACGGTTTTATCTTTTTTTCCCATTTAGTTTATGTAATTTTAATCATTTTCAGTTACTATTGTATCCAAACCAAATACCACTGTGAACCTGTCTAAAAGCATCACACTGTTTCTAAGTGTTTCCATCTTTATCCTATTGCCCTTTGTTTTTTCATCAGACCTTCAGGATGCAGAACAATCGCCCCGATTTCTTGCCCTTTCAGTTATAATAACAATTTCTTCCATTCTTACTTTATTCCTGGCTTATCAGAATAAAGTATCAATAAAAAAAGATAAACTTTTTATTGTCGTACTACTATTTTTGCTCCTGCAAATACTTGCCTTTTCAAGAGCCATAAATTGGGGCGATGCTCTCTTTGAACTTTTAAAATCCCTCTTGTTTTTTTCGTTGTTTTTTCAATTTATCCTGTTGTTTTCAGCAGACGAAAAAAATAAATTCATTTTCTTAAAAACATTTCCACTTACTGCCCTGATTTTTGTTGGTATAGCCCTTTATCTGCTCATTCCTTCATTTGAAACTTATTTACAAACAGGAAAGTCTATTGACATCAACTGGAAAGTTGCCTCTTCTCTAGGAAACAAAAACTTTTTTGCTGAAACCATCTTTCTCCTGCTTCCATTTATTCTCCTTTTGGCATTTGGGCATTTCTCAAAACTTACCAATCTCCCACTCCCCGGGAGAGGGATTAAGGCTGTAGAAGATAGAAAAGTAAGTTTTGATAGAGCCCCTTTTGTTACTAATGGAGTGTGGCGAATTATTTGTGCGGGTGTGGCTATACTAAATATTTTAGTGATAATTATTTTACAAACGCTTTCAACATGGTTCGCGCTCGTTGCTGCATTTTCGGTCGTGCTTCTGATAGTGATAGTACTTAGAAAACAAATATTTATCAACCTAAAATCGCTTCGCTCGTTTTATTTGGGTGTAACCGCTATTATCGTTTGTGCTTTTGTGGGAGCTTTTGTAATAGTTCAAGCCATTGGAACAAACTCCATCAAAAAAAGAATTCACACCTTTCAGAATTTGTTGGATCCGTACTCAGTTGAAACCCTTGAATTATACCAGAACAGCACCTATGAAAGAATCATTCTGTGGAAAAATTCATTGAGCATCATATCCGATTATCCGTTAATTGGAGCCGGAATGGCCAACTGGAAAATTATTAATCCCACTTATGGAATGGGGTCGGCAAAACACATGACAAAAGGTAAGATTCGATTTATTCATCCTCATAATGATCTGCTGCTTGTTGCTTCAGAAACAGGCTTGATTGGACTTGCACTTTTTCTCTCTTTCTTAAGTTTATTATTTTATTACACTTATTCTTTACTTAAAAACAGCCTCGATCCAAAATCAAATGCATTTGCCATAAGTGCAATATTTTTGTTAACCGGATTTATCATCATTGCTATTTTCAGCATGCCAATGATTCGAATATTTCCACCAATAATTCTGATGTTAACCGGTGCACTTATTGTGTCAAAATATCTTCAAAAAAGAGAACAAACTTCCACTTATTCAAAAAATTTAATCCTCACCGTATTAAGTATTTCGGTTTCCGTTTCTATTGTGGCTTCGGTACTAGGATACATTCGCTTAACTTCCGATTTAAAACTAACCGCTGCTTTACGCGAAGAAAAAAATAATAATTTCCAGGGAATGAAAATGTATCTGGGAAAAATTGATAAAGATATTTTTTCCATGGATGCAACAATTACACCAATTGCTTGGTTCGAAGGGTTTGCTTCGTTTTATCAAGGAGACCATGATGGCGCGTTTAAATTCTTTAAAGAAGCCGAAAAAGTAAATCCAAATCATGTGATGGTTTTAAATGATCTGGGCACCTGCTATAATTTGAATGGCGATATAAAAACTGCTGTTCAATATTATCAGAAAGCTCTTAAGCTTCAACCATCATTCGACGATGCCATCTTAAACCTTTCCATTATGTATTTCAACACCGGTAACATTGACGCCGCTTTTTCTACATTGTACCTATACGACGGTGGTATAAAGATGGAATCTATCAATGTTTTCCAAACTATTATAGTGGCAAAAGCTCAATTATTTACAAGTAATGAAATGATTATTAATAACTTACATAAAAGACTTCGTCGGCCTGTACCCGCAATGGCACTCCTCAAAGAGTTGAGGGAGAAAAAGGGTGATTTGATGTTGGTGCTTGAAATACATCCCTAAATTATTTGATAGAACGATTTTTAATATATACTTTTAAATTTCAAAACTTATACTAATGAAAAATTTAATTCTTTCTTTCCTTTTGTTTTCGCTTGTTACCACTGCAGTAAATGCTCAACTAACCGGCATGTCTCCTATTCAAGGTTGCCTCGGACAACCACTCCAAGCAACCATAACCTCTAATGGGTTATTCCTGCAATCAAGTAGTCCTTCCGGAAACATTTACAAAATCCAACTCAAACAACCCGGAGTTTCCCAGTTTACATTATTTGAATGGGATGGTGCGTCGGTTAGTGGAAATGCTGAAGTTTTTAATGCAGACACTGTTACTTCACAATTTATAGTAGGTAGTGCATCTCTTGGAATTTATGATCTGGAAGTGATTATAGGCGACGTTTTATATCCATATTTAAATCAAGTTACCTACACGCTTCCAGGAGCATTCACAGTAGTTCCTCCTGATGGCACAGTGTCAGGAACTATATACCATGATTTAAATGATAATGGAATTAAAGATATTGGAGAGCCGGGCATCCCTAACCAAACTGTGAACATGAACCTCTGGAGCACTACAAATTCTGATGCGAATGGAGACTATAGTTTTGTGGTGGCGAATGGCAATTATTCGGTCAGTGTTCTTGGCAGCTACTTACCTTACATGTTTGTTACTACTAACCCCGATACTGCTCAAGTTACCATCAATAATAACAATTCATCAGGAATTGATTTTGGTCTGAAACACTCATTAACTTCTGTCACTCCAAATGTGGGTCTGATTGGAGTCCCCATTCTACATCAAATCACTTCTGATAAACCAATATTTCAACCGGGAGGATTTCCTAATGGAAACGTTAGTTTAATTCAGATTCTAACCCTGCCTGCTACTACTTCGATTTACGGACAAAATTTTATAACTGTAATTGATAATTATACCATACAATTTGAAGCCAATATTTCACTGGGCACCAATGTTGGAAGTAATCTGGATATTAGAGTCATTACCGGCGGCACTTACGGTGGTACTCACTTTCTTACCGGGCAGTTTAATGTGCTAAATGCGCCCTATTCTATTTCTGGATCCAAATTTTTCGATTCCAATCAAAATAAAATAAAAGATCCCGGCGAACCCGGTATAACTAATTCAAAACTCGAATTAGCTCCAACAAATTCTATTGCTTTTACCGATGCTTCAGGAAATTATTCAATAGCTTCTCTCGGTGGTGCACAAACGTTAACGGCTGACCTAATTATTCCGGGACTAATATTAAATACCGACTCCACATCTTTTACCATGAACGTAACATCTAGTATATCTGGTAAAGATTTTGGATTTATTTCCACCTCACCTGACTATTCAATTGTTGCTAAAGACATTTATGTTTTCGCCCGCTGCAACACCGATCAAAACGTGAGTTTTAAAGTTAGAAACAACAGCAATATTGCTTACAATGCTAAAGTTTGGCTGAAGTACGATGATGCACTCATGAATTATGTTTCTGCTATTATAACTCCTCCAACTTCCATTTCAAATGATACTTTGTACTGGGATGTAAATAATTTACAACCCTATAGTGAGATGGAATTCAAAGCGCTGTTCGGTCTCCCCGGTGCCGGTACCAATGTTGATTTATATGTAGGTGCAAGCTCCTTCAACGGAGGTGGTGCATTACAATTAAACTATACCGCGTTCAAAAACTATAACATCTTCTGTGCCTGGGATCCGAATGATAAACAGGTAAATCCTCCCGGTATACTTGCCCAAAACTATACGCTTATGACCGACACCCTGGAGTACCTCATCCGTTTCCAGAATACCGGAAGTGATACAGCCTTTAATGTGGTAGTAATTGATACACTCAACAGCAATCTTAATCTAAATACTTTTGAGATATTAGAGAATAGTCACTCTATGCAAACGGAACTCAAAAATGATGGCGCGCTTAAGATGACATTCAATAACATTCTGCTGGTTGATAGCATCGCAAACGAGCCCGAAAGTCATGGATATATTCGTTACCGTATTTTGGCTAACACCGGATTGGTTGATAATACTGTTGTTACCAACACCGCTCACATCTTCTTCGACTTCAATCCTGCGGTAGTAACAAATACTACTTTAAATACCCTGGTGTATGTTTTACCAACCGGTATTTCTGAAATAAATAAAAATAACGAAGTGCTTGTTTATCCAAATCCATTTAGTCAATCAACGACTATTCAATTTAACAATCCAGCGTCGTCGAAATTCACTTTATACATTACCGATATCACAGGTAAAATTATGTTTCCGGAATTAAGCACATTAGGAACTAAATTTATAGTTGATAAAAATAAATTATCTGTTGGGATGTATTTTTATAAACTCATCGATACAAATACAACTAAAGTTCGAACAGGTAAGCTGATGATTGAATAAATTTGTTTGGGCGTTTTAACCCGCTTTACGCTGCAATCTTTGCATCCTTCACTCACGTTCAGGATGCAAAGGATTTTCGCTTCAATCGGTAACGCACTAATTTTATTATCATTCATGTGAAACTTAAAAAGGTACTGGTCCCACAAAATGGATTAGTACCTTTTTTATCTGAAGTAAATTCTAACAAAATAGATACTTCTGCTTTGCCATTTATTTAAAGTGCTTTGTATCAAATACCTGGTTAGTGAAGCACCAATCACAAACTATATGAAAAATATAGTTCTAAAAATATTCAAACTGCTAGTTATTTAATTTTTAATTACCTTGAATTTCTTCTGTTCTTCCCCGCTTAAAATATCTAAGAAATAAATTCCTTTGGCAAAAGCACTTGTATTAATTAGGTAACTACTTCCGTTCCGGGTAAACGTAAAATTAACAGATCTCCCGAGTTCATCAAAAATTTTAAATGTAGGTATGGTTTGGTAGTCGGGCAAATTAACTATAAAGTAATCGCTAAAAGGATTAGGATAAATTATTGAAGATGTACTTATTAAAATTGAATCTCTTGCAGAGCATCCGTTATTATCAACAACTACAACAGAATAAAATCCCGGAGTTGAAACATGAATGGAATTGCCTGTAGCTCCCGTGTTCCACTGATACAATTGATATCCTGCTATTACATAAATATTAAGATCACAAATAATACATGACGTATCATTACCTAACTCAATAATTGGTAAAGGATAAATTTCAACCACTATTGTATCAGTATTTACACACCCTGTAATTAAATTTTCAATTGAAACAATATATTGGCCATTTTCTACAATCGTTAACATTGGTTCGTTGATTCCATTTTGCCATGAATAACCATAATCGTTACCAATATTCGCATTGATTATGATTTGATGACAACCTGCTGTATCACTTGCTAAATTGCCTTGTGGTATGTCATTAATATCCACCAAAATAGAGTCCTTTGAAATACATGAACCCAAATTACTCATAGCTGCGAGAACATAATTACCGGTTTGATTTACTGTAATCATCGAACTTGTACTTCCTGTCGACCACAGATAAGTATTCAAAGAATCATTTATTCCAATAACAGTATCTCCTCCACATTGTGTGATGTCGAATCCCAGATTTACAACAGGATTAGGATAAATAATTACATTTATAGAATCTGTTATGCCGCAACCCGTCAAACTATCTTCCATATACAGTGAATACGTGCCCGAAGCATTTGCTGTTAATGAAGGCAATGAAGTTCCATCATTCCAGGTATAAATATAGTTTGTTCCCGGTGTGCCGTTCAAAATTATTTGAGCACACAATGCTGTATCAACGCCTAAATTCAAAAGTGGAATCGGGTGTATGGTAACACTAATGGTGTCAGCATTTAGGCATCCCCCTACAATACTTGTTGCCGTTAAAATATATTGCCCTGTGAGCGTGGTGTTAATCACGGAATTGGTGTTTCCGGTCGACCACAAATAAGTGTTGCCTGAGGCATTTACTCCAATATCAACACTACCTCCACATTGTGTTAAATCGGTGCCCAGATTTATAACAGGTAATGGATAAATTAACACCTCTATAGTATCAGAACTAAAACATCCGGTTATACTATCCTGAATAAACAATGAAAATGTTCCGGAATTTAAGGCGGTATAAACTGAATCATCACTGTTATTCTGCCAGTCATACACAAAGTTGATACCGGTTGTTGCCCCCAAAATAAGTTGATCACAATTGGCACTATCTGCTCCTAAATAAGAATCCGGTATAGGATTGATTGTAATTAAAATGGTGTCCTTCACTGCACAGTTTCCGGCATTGCTGGTTGCTGTAATTGTATAAATGCCGGTTTGATTGACCGTAATAAATGAATTCGTACTCCCTGTTGACCACAAATAAGTATAATTAGTGTCGCTTGTTCCAAAACTAACCTGTCCCCCACATTGTGTAATATCATTACCAACAAAAACCTGTTCATTATTGTTAGTCTTAAACCTGTTCAGTTCTGTCATTAGTTCATATTTGCCATCACTGATTTCTGCATACCACTCATAAGTAGAATCCATTTGCAATCCCGACCATAAAAAGGAACCTTCAGATCCCGAAGTCACAGTATCAGTTCCTAAAAATTGAAAAGCAGGCGTCATATTATAATCCAACGTGTATTCGCTATCCCAGTCAGTTTCATACATGTCGATATATGGAGAATATGTTTTTACAAATATTTTGTTGATCTCCGGTCGGAAATCCAAAAGTTTTATCCATCCATTTCCGCCTCCCGGTCTTGATTGATAATCTGATAAAATGGAGTAAATCGTATTCCCATTGAAAATATCCTCTCGTCTGCTTTCATCATGCCTATGTCCACTCAACATTAGAAACAGATTTGGATTATCTTTTAACTGATCGTAAAGTGCCTGTCCTTGAGACCCAAAACTCCCATTAATATCTAAAATATAATGGCTTGTAACAATTGCACGTCTGTTAGAATAAACCTGAAGCAGGCTATCCGCCCAACTAACAACAAGCGGGTTAGCTGCTGTGTCATATTCCATACTAATTTCAATAAATCCCATTCCCGATGCTTGAAACAAAGAATAGTGGTTATCATTATTGATGCCATAGTGGCCTCCATAATAACTTCTTCCACCAAACCGGGCAGTACCAAAAAACTGATTGTAAAAAAGAGTACTTCCATTCGGATTTCCCATACCCGATTGATCGTGATTTCCCACACTGATTGAATATGGAATTCCTTCTACAAGCCCGGTAGTAATTGGATCTTCCAATATAGAAAAAGCAGTATCAGCACGCCTCCATTCAATATCATTTCCTCCGTTATTGCCATTTTGAACACAGTCGCCAAGTTGTGAAACAAATTTTATGTTTTTATTTACCCTGTTTGCTACAATCCAGTTGGTTTGTGCCTTTAATCCTGCTGTACTTCCTCCTATCATTTCAGCAACATAATGTTGCGTGTCGGGCATGGGAACTATTGTAAAGGGTGGTGGTGAATTATGAGCAGGACGGCCAAAATACTTTATTATAATAGTATCTCCACCTTCGTCATAGGAGTGGATTTTTAAAAGCGTGTTATTAACTGCAACACAGGTATCATTGTTCAGAGGAGATAGTGTTTCCGGGAAGTCAGGAATAAAATTTACGCTCATATTTAGAGGTGCTCCTGTAACCCAATTGTGCCATGTGCCATTAATCGCACCCGTGAGATTATTCCCTGACGAGTCATTTGCTATTGCTCCTGAACCTTCATTAAATTGCCAACTTCCTACTAAACCTGTCTGTGGTGTTGAAATGCTTAAATTGATATTGTTTTGAATATCATCAATACTTCTTGCATAATTCCAAATTCTCACCTCATCAATTTCTCCGTGGAAAAAACCTTTAGCCAATCCATAGGATGTTAAACCTGTTGCAACTCCGGCATGTTGAATACTCTGTGATTGTGTTTTTACCCCCCAACCCTTTGATATTTCCAATTGTCCATTCAGATAAACCGACATCTGATTTTGGTTAAAAGTAATTGCAGCATGATACCACACATTCCATAAAATTTGGGTGGTTCCATATATTGGATGGTTCAATCCCGGAGCATACTGAAAATAGCCTTCTTCAATATCAGAAACCAAAAAATTGGTGACTGAGTCAATCCCCATAAAGTAATTTAAATCCCGGTTATTGTCATCTGATTCAGCCAATCCTCTTGTTACTAACGGATAGGCACGTGTGCCCAGGTTTCCTGTATTAGTGGCAATTCCAACCCCGGCTCTTTTAAACCAACATTCTACTGTAAACTCTTCTAAGTAAAAAGCCGAATCGTTCCCAAACGTAATATAATCATCGATTCCGTTAAAACTCAATGCATGGTTTTGACTTATTCCATGTTGGCTATACAACGATAACACAAATGTTAAAAACAATACAAATTTCCTAAAATGGGAACTTGTCGTCAGATTCCTATTCATCTTTTGAGGTAGTTTTAATTTAAATAAGTAGCAATGCCTCAGCCAAGAATCTGCGATCACTTTATCTCTCAACAAATATATCAGAATATTGTCACAATGCGAAATAAATTCAAAAACAAGTCACAAACCCGAAAATTAACTCCTGAATAACATGCTGCTCATTTAAACTGCCATAATTTTATCGCTGGTATATATTTGTATAGTTTTGATACTCAATAAATTGTAATGTTTAATAACAACTTAAGAAATAATAAACCCGGCATTATGTAAACCCAAAAAATTTGTTAGCTCTGTAATTAAGTGTGTAATTAATTAAAGACTCTGGTGTAAAAATAACCCATCTTCATTTCAATTCCTCAACCTGATATCCTAAAATTATCATATGATCTATAATTTCCTAAACTGAAAGATGCGTACCTTCCACTCTCAAAATTCTATCACAATCTTCCAAATCAAAATTTATTTTAAAGAAGGGGAATTTCAAAATCAAAAACCCGATCACCTTATCGGCATCTTCGGAACAAGTAATATTAGTTTTGATACTTCAACCATCATATAATGGTGAGTTCATTTTCGTTTAGACTTGCTAAGAGCCACTTTTAACTCAGCATTTTCTTTGTCCTGTTTCGCTCTGAATCTCACAATCTTTTTTATCAGCGCAAGCGGCAATGGCTCATTAATTGGAAATTGTACAGCCCCTTTTGAATACTTATATTTTGAAATTTCATTTTCGAATTCCGAAATTCCTGAACCTGTAGGGTAAAATCCGATGTGCATTTTATACGCCGCAAAATAAACAAGAACATTGTTTTGTTTAAATGCCGGCATTCCATAACTAATTACTTCTACCGATTTAGGTGCAGCACTTTTGATGGCTTCTCTCAATATTTCCAACTGATTGCGAACAGATCCAGGAAATTCAGCTATGTAATTATCGATATCTTTTGCAACAGGTTGTGATTTCATGTTATCTAATTTTTCAAGCTAAAATTTACTGTAGATATTTTTGATGAGGTTGAAGTCCGTCTTTTGCAATCAATGAAAAAACGGCTCCACTTAAATCGAAAAACAAACCAGCATAAGCCCATTCTTTAATTTGAGAATATTCCGGTATTAAAATAGCGATTACTCCCAATAGTTTAGCCACACCTATGAACACAACAAAATAATCAGGGCATCCCAAGTCGTTCATAAAATACATTGACTCCGGAGTCTTCAGTATGTTGGGTATTGCCGAAAACAACATAAATGCGGAAAATAATCCGGTGACAATCCAAAAATTAATTTTATACTTCTTCATTTTAATTTTTGTTAATAGTTCAATTATGAGCCTCAAATAAAAACAGTTTTTGAGAGATGCCCTCACTTATTTCTCCCGCTTGTTTTTTTTCATATCAAAATGCAGCAGCCAGTGATTACCGTATTTATCAGTCAAATCAGCAAGCAATGCTCCAAAAAATGATTTTTCAGGGGGATGATTTTCTACTCCTTCGACAGACAATTTTGAATAGCACTCTTCCATTTCCTTTTCACTGGTACACTCTAATGAAAGTGAAACTGCATTTCCTTTTACCAATCCATTTCTGCCAACCATGTCTGTACCCATAAGGACTAAAGACCCCTTGGTTAAAGTTGCATTTTAACTGTTCGAGTATAATTTTTATGACAAAATCCTTTTACGGATTGGCGAATATATTATATTAAATTGGTTTTTAGATAATTATGATGTTTATTGTCGAAATATAGGCGTTATTTTGCCTTAATAATGTCCATACTTTTAGTGAAATGTCATCTATCAAAACAAAAAAGCCCCGACAAACTGCATGGTTCATCGGGGCAAATAAACTTTAAATCGTTGACTACTGCATCAGCATCTTCCCAACCCATAAACTTTTAAAATCATCATCATGACCAAAATAGGTAACACTGTTTTCTGTTGTATCTTGCTGTCTGATGAAGTTTCTTTTTAAGAAATATTTTCCATCCCCCATAGTTTTAAATGCTCCTACTGTAGAATTGGTTAAATCAATTTTGCCGAGGCGAGGATAATATAGTGGGTAAAAAGAAGAAACTCCATAGTAGGCTTCCAGAAATCCCTCATAACCTTTTATTCCTTTAACTTCCATCACTTCCCAATAGGCACTTTTGCCATCCGGAGAAAGATAAAAATTCTGCATCATGTCAAAGATCTCACTCTTTTTATCGTTGTTCAATTTACCTAACCCATATTGTGCTTTTAGCGCTCCTGTTTTATCGAAGTGGAAGCAAACAACATCTTCATAGGAATCAACTTTATTGCCGGTACCCATACTCACGCTTCCCATTAGCTGTCCTGCTATTAGGTAATCCTCATTCGCAGTTACCACAAAACTCTCCACGAAAAATCTTCTTCCTTTGTAAGGTGTTGCGCCTTTGTCGCCAACGGCAGGACGGAACTTGCTTTTGAAATCGGCAACAGGTGTAGTTGAAGCAAATGCCAGTTTGTTATCGCTGAATTTTAAGATGTGAAAATTATCCATTTTTTCTTCAAGCGATTTCTGCCATTTAAAATCAAGTTTATTATTACCACCTTCGGTATAACCGGGATTGTAAATAGGTGCATATTCATTAAATACTCTGTTGAAACATTCGTTAGATTTGGTTGAAGTTCCAAAGAAGTACATACTTCCATCCTTTTCGTAAGCACTTGTAATTAATAAAGCCGTTGCGGGACTTTTGAATTCCGTTCTACCCAAAATTTTCCCACGAATATCAAATTTAAAATAAACATATTTTGAAGGATCAGGTCCTGTAACATTTGGAGCAAAAACAGCCACTACATCATCACTGGTGAGCTGTGTACAAAAAACAAGTGAGTGTGATCCTTCCAGTTCCAGAAGTGTTTCCTTTATTTCAAGATCTGTGCTAAAAAGAACTACTCTGAATTTATCCGCTTGTCCTTTATCTTTCGATTCCGCTTTAGCTAAAACAAATAAATCGGGTTCACTGGGTCGTGATGATTCATAACTTGCATATCCGAGATAAACTTTCCCATCATCATTTTTAGGTTTAATGTTTTCTCTTGAAATAACTTTTTTAGTTTTATATCCTTGCTTTTCATGCACCCATTGTTTTTGTACAACCAGCTTCTGCAATTTCAACTTCATACTTAAAACATCAAAAGATGTTGTTCCTCCAACATACGCAACAAAGCTCGTAGCTTCCACATCCGACTTCATTTCTTTCTTTTCCTGTGTATCTTTACTACCTAAAAATTTCAGATCTTTATCAAATGAATATTCCTCAAAGGCCACCTCTTCGCTGCTTTTGTCTACCTTCATTTTATAAGTAACAAAACTCTTTCCACTTTCATCCCTTGAAATATCATAGAGATGTCCTTTGATGGCTTTTTTGGATAACGGCTCTACCGATTCTTTAAACTCCTGCGCTTTCACCGATAAACAAGCGAGCAAACCTATTGCAATACTTTGAAGAATTATTTTCATCTTTTTCATATTTTTTGTTTGGTACAAAGCTATTCTGCATTTGAAGTAATAGCAATACCATGAAAGTAGTATTCTGTTTTGAAGCAAAGATTAAAAATGATATGGTATAGTGATTGTGTTCCCTTTCCTTAATCACGCTTTATGACTAGCGCCGGCGGCCATTAAAGGAAGTTTCAAAATGATCTTTAATTATTGCGTTTCGGACCTGCACTGGTCACTGATCACCGGACACTAATCATCGGCTACTAATCAAAGTCAAATAATCACGGGTCACGGGTCACTAATCAACCTTTTCTGGTTACTGGTTACTGATTACTTTTTATTTAGGAAAAACTTTATTCAAAGCATCCGTTCTGGAGTTCACCTGAAGTTTTTCGTAAATGTTACGGATGTGTGTTCGAACCGTTTCGGTACTAAGGAAAAGTTGATCAGCAATCTCTTTATAACGTAATCCTTTTGAAAGCAAATCCAAAACCTCTTTTTCTCTTTGTGAAAGTTTCTGTAACTCCGCATTGTTCTCTTCCACCTGAAAAGAGGTTACTATTTTTCTTGCTATATGACTACTCATGGGCGATCCGCCTTTAAATACATCTGCAATAGCATCCAGAATTTTAGAGGGTTGAGTGGTTTTGGTAAGATATCCGGTAGCGCCGGCTTTTAGTGCTTTAAAAACAGATTCCGTATCTTCGAAAGAGGTAAACATCATGAATTGCGTTTTTATACACAGCGGTTTCAAAATTGCGACGCATTCAATACCCGATTTGCCGGGAAGATGGATGTCCATCAGAACCACATCAAGGTCAAGAGTTGGAATTTTTGATATTGCCTCTTCTGCATTTTCAAAAACGTGCTTACATGAAAAGCCTTCACTTCCATTTATGAGCGAAGATATAGCGCTATGAATTTGCTTCTCATCTTCTACGATACCTACTAAAATGTTCATTTTACAAAATTAAGTAACTTGGTGATGAAAACACTCACATAATAGTAGTAAATAATGGTCCGGTGTTGATTATTCATAGATTCAGATCGATTTCCCAAGTTATTCGATACATTTCACATTTGCAATTTTATCATCCTAGATTTTGACTCCATTCTGTTTCGAGACACTAAAAAGGAAGCTACTCTAACTTTACGATCAATTTTTGTGCGAGAAGCTTTTGAATGATTAACGGTTTTCTTGTAAAGCATATCAAAATTAAAAACAACAAGCCTTTTTGGTTAAAAAAGATATTGTGTATTGCCTTGAATAATAGCAAATTGGCAAAATACCGCAGTGTTTAAAAAGGCAATGCAACAAAAACAGCTTTTAGCTTGAATCATTCATTCTCTTGTAAACAATTTCATACTGTGAATTATATAACATTTCTAGAATAATATGTAACGGTTGTGACTTTTATAAGCTTAATTTTGAAAGTTGAAACCAAACAGTTGCTGAAAATGAAAAACGACAAAAACAAAAAGATCCCAAAAGATACTTCAAAGGCAAATGAATTTCCCGGCTACCAGAATTATCCTGCTAAAGAGGATATTTACAGCATGAATAAAGAAGAAGAGGATTTAGATCCTGAAAATATATTAAAAATGAAATCACCAAATGAAAAGCCGGATGAACCAAACGAAAAGGATTTTGGTGATATTGTAACAGGAAGTGATCTTGATATTCCCGGTTCTGAACAAGATGATGCCCAAGAGGATATTGGAAGTGAAGACGAAGAGAATAATTATTATAGTCTGGGAGGCGATAACCATAATAATCTGGATGAAAATAAAACTTAGTGAAACAAAATCTTAAACTTTAAAAATATGATGATCCAAATAAATACTGATAATAATATTTCCGAAAATGAAAAGATGGTTGCCTATTTTAAAACAGTAATAGAAGATTCACTAAAATACTATAGCGAACATATTACTCGTGTAGAAGTTCATTTTTCGGATGAAAACGGAAGTAAAGTGGGTTCTAATGATAAAAAATGCACGCTCGAAGCGCGTATTGAAGGGAGGCAGCCAACTGCAGTTTCCGCTCAGGCAAATACCAGTGAGGAAGCATTAAATAGTGCAATCGAAAAAATGTCATCTTCGCTTAAAACAACAATAGGTCAAATTAAAAATCATTAATAATTCATATCAATGTACTAAACTAAACAATCTATAATGGCAACAAATAAATCAAATATCAAACCGAAAACAAGAACAAATCACAGGGATGCAGAAACAGGATTGTATATCACAAAAAAATATTCTGATAAACATCCTAAAACTACTGTAAAGGAAACAGATAAGAGTAAATAATAATTTCGAAATTCTGACTATTAATGAAACATCATAAAAGTATTCATAGAGTTTTCTTAGATGTTGTTAAGCAAGCTGTTAGCAGAGGATTTATAACTTATACTTGCACAAATCATCCTGAAATAATATTAAATGAACCCGGTGTGTGTCCTGAATGCGGAAAAGAATTGGTTAAAAAATATTAATTGGACTGGTGAATTTGTCCTACCATTTCCAAAAGCTAAGTTTAATTATTCAAATGCTAATTTTTTGTCGCCCAAAAGTGCTGTAGTACAACCTGCAGTACACGAATCGCTTTCGTTTTTCTGATCAATTTCGAACGCTTGTTTATATTTGGAAAGAGCTTGTTTATATTCCTTATTGCTGTATAAATTATACGCTTCTGCAACAATAGTTTTGTAGTTCTGCCCAAAAGCAAATGAACAGGATAAAAGTAAAACAGTTATACTTTTTAGTCTCATGTTGTTTGTCACTTTAAAGTAGCACTCACAATCCAATTGCGAAAATAATAATGCCACACATTAAATAAAAATCATTGACCTTTCAGAAATAATTTCCATTTATCTGTTTCAGCAAAATCCTCCATCACAGTATTTCGATCAATTCTTAATTATTTTATCTAAACCAATAGTTATGCTCATCAAAGTTCCGCATCCGGTTGCGTTTTCCAGACTAAATATTCCTCCTAAAGATTCGATTCGGTTTTTCATATTATTCAATCCATTTCCCAGTACAATTTCCTCATCCTTAATTCCGATTCCATTATCTTTTAAGGAAATAAAAAGTAGGTTATTATAAATTGAAGCGTCCATTTCGATGCGTGTAGCCTTTGAATGCTTAACAATGTTATTCAGACACTCTTTAATGGTCATAAATATTTCACGGTGACTTTCTTTGGTAATCGTCATCGTATCATCCATTTCTTGAAAATTTATTTGTATCGTAGCAGGATATTCCTCGAGATAATCAGAGGCGTATTCCCTGATACTTGCAAGTAAATTTTGCAGTGTGGAGTTTTCGGGGTTTAGTGCCCAAATTAAATCCCGCATATTGTCAATAAGCGATTTTGCGGTCTCTGAAATTCCGGATGCATTCTCTCTAATGTTTGTATCAGATCCCTTCCCTGATGTAATCAATTCACTTAAGAAATTAATTTTAGTCAATCCCGATCCCAAATCATCATGAACATCACGCGCAAAACGTAATCGTTCATTCTCTTCGGTGGCTTTAATTGCCAATTCCTTTTCAGACCTGTTTTTCAACTTTTGCTTTTGTGCCAAAATAAAAACCAATAGGGCAACCAATGTAATTACAAGAATTCCAAATAGTATAAAAATATTTCTTCTGGTAATCTGATTCGATTGCTCACTGATTTCGAGTGATTTAATTTTATTACCCTGTTGCAAAAGAGTGATCTGGTTTTCCCTTTTTTGCGTTTCCAGTTGATCCTGCATTTCTGCAAGCTGTTTACTAAAAGCGATCGGTTGAATACTATCTTTCAAACGGTAGGCCAGCAATAAATTAGAATAGGAAAGGTCAGGTCGTTTCATGGAACTATAAATCTCAGAAAGTGATTTGTAACAATCCATAATTGTAACCTTATGATTAATTTGTCTTGCAATTTCCATTGCTTTGTTGATATGTTTAATAGCAAGTTCGTTCTTTCCCAACTCTGAATAAATGTCACCCATTTGCTGCAAGGTGGCTGTTTCAATGAGTTTATAATCACCTCCACGAATGGTGGCGATTGATTTATTGGCGAGATCAATTGCGATCTGATAATCGCCTCCTTCAAGAGCCAAACGACTCAGATTGGAATAACATATAGCGATACCGTTACTGTCGCCCAATTGTTGATAGGATGTTAGCGCAAGGTTATAGTATTTTTTCGCACTGTCATCTTCCACCATCATATAATATGAATTTCCCGTATGAAGTGTAGCACTGGCATACCCGGAAAGGTTGTTCAAACTTTCAAATGCCTTTTGACTTTTTTTATGCTCAACTATTGCCTCATCAAACAATCGTTGAGCATGATATATTTCTCCTATCACATCAAGATTCCATGCAAAATTATCCGCATTTGGGAATTTGTCATCCACTTCAACAGCTTTTCCATAATAAAACCCTGCCTTTTTGGTTTCTCCTGCCTTAAGATAGACTTTCGCAAGCTGTATGTATTCGTTTGCCAGTTTAGCATTTTCATTAATTAAAATGAACTTTTCAATGGCTTCTTCCTGAAAGAATTTGGCAGAGTCGTATTTAGCAAGGTAATAATAACACTTCCCCTTTGCGGAAGCGAGGAGCCCCATACCCAAAGTATCGTTTGCTCTTTCAGCTTGCTTATCGGCCAGAGCCAAAATTTTTAACGCACCACGACAGTCGCTGGTATTGGCTTTTGCAGTGCTTATAATACATGTACTGTAAATATACCCATGAACATAACTACTTTCCAACGAATACTTGTTTGCTTTTACTGCGGCTTCCTTTGCGGAAAATAAATTTACTTTTAAAAGATTTTGAGCAAGGGTGTTTAATGAATCTATTTCGTTGAAATTGGAATTGTCGGATCCGGGACCTTGATGGATTTGTCCGTAAGTAATGGAAATGGAAACAAATAATGCAATCAGTGTTAAATAAATTCTCAGTTTCATGACATTATTTTCCTTCACCTTAGCGCACTTCACAACAATTCAATACCCGAATAACTAACCGATTAAACTTTGAACGGTTCAAACTATCTGCCTTCCTTAATGAAAAAATTATTCTATTTTAACTAATCATCAAACTTCAATTGTATTCACGAAATTACAATTTCAAAAATTACCTAAAACCAACATATGAATTTGAATACTGCAATATAACCATTTTTTTACAACCTCTACTTTTAATAAAATATTGTTTTTAATAAGTTCTTCGATTTCCTATTTCAACGTAGTACCAAATTTATATGTTTCGTCAAAAATTCATGGGATCAACTTCCAATCAGGATGAAAATTTTACACAGAGTGGGCAAATGAAGCAACGGATGTGGAGATTTATAACTGATTTGAAGCCTTCATAACTATCTAATCTTCAATTAAATCAAAGAATAAATAGATATTGGAACGATCTTTAACGTTTTGTTGAATATCAAACTAAAAATAATAAACGTATGAAAAGGATATTGAATTTAACGATTGCAGCTAGTTTTATGCTGCTCTTTCATCCACTAACAACAAAAGCTCAAGAGAATGATCAACTAATCAACTTCGGGTTGAAAGGTGGTTTGAACTACTCCTGGCTCAATCTTGATGATGTTGAAGATGAAACGGGAAGAATTGGATATCATGCAGGAATTATGACCCGAATAAATTTTGCTAAGCATCTGGCATTACAAGGAGAACTTCTTTATTCCACAAAAGGTTCAAAAGTAGAGTATCAAAATGCATTCTTTAACGGTGATGTAACTCTTCGACTAAACTATGTGGAAATACCGGTACTTCTGGTTTTAAAATTAAATAAGAATTTTTCCATTCATGCAGGACCTTACGTATCTTTTATTATTGATGCCGATGCAAAAAATAATTCTTCAGTTGATTTGTTTGATTTTGAAGAAGAAGTAGATAAAGATAATTTTAAAGGAACAGATTACGGTTTTGCTGCCGGAATAGGTGCCGAAGTTCAACACCTATTTGGTGGAATACGCTATACACAGGGCTTTGATAAAATTGAAAAAGAAAAGGACTATAACGGTACGAACTATACTTTTTCATCAGCTAAAAATTCAATGGTTCAGTTGTATTTGGGATTTGTATTTTAATCTCTCAGGTTGAATTCAAAACATTGAATTCTCTCTGATCCCTATACTTTTCCCTATTCAGGAAGGTGCGATACCAATCGCACCTTCTTTCATTTTATTTCGGAGTGTCTATATCACCAAGCATATTATAATGCTTCATTTTATTATATAATGTTTTTCTGTCGATGTTTAAAATACGCGCAGCTTTTGACTTATTAAATTGTACTTTCTTTAATACATTCATTATGGTTTCGTATTCTGCTTCCAGTGCAGCTTCTTTTAAATTCACACTTACGGGTCTGGGCGCAGCTATTGGTGTTTCGGCATTCATTTGATTTACTTCATGAGTGCTTAATGTTATTTCTTCCTCTGAATCGTAATTTAAAATTTCAGCGGGGATAGAAGGAGCGTCAATAATTTCACCTGAAGTGATTAGGGCGGCTCTTTTGATTATATTTTTAAGCTCTCTAATATTTCCCGGCCATCGGTAGTTATTAAATGCCTTTACTACATCCTCCGAAAAGCCGGTAATTGCTTTATTTAAATCAGCGTTCGCCTTTTCAAGAAAAAACTGGGCGAAAACCATTATATCTGATCCACGATTTCTTAATGGCGGTACCTGAATAGTAAATTCATTAAAACGGTGAAACAAATCTTCTCTGAAACGTCCTTTCTTGTATGCTTCTGTAAGATTTTCATTTGAAGCAATCACAATTCTAACATCCAGTTCAATTTCTTTATTGCCGCCAATGCGTTTCATTTTCCTTTCCTGAACCACACGTAAAAGTGATACCTGAATATCGTAGGAAAGGTTTGAAACTTCATCCAGAAAAAGAGTTCCACCATTAGCTAATTCAAAATGTCCGATTTTAGTTGAAAGTGCTCCAGTGAATGAGCCCTTTTCATGACCAAATAATTCACTGCCTGCCAGCTCTTTGGAAATGGCACCGCAATCCATTGCAACAAAAGCTTGATTTTTCCTGGAACTTTTGTCATGAATGCTTCGGGCAACGGCTTCTTTGCCGGCGCCACTTTCACCATAAATAATTACTGAGTAATTGGTAGGTGCAACCAACTCTATTTGCCTGTTCAGTTCTTTGGCCTTTTCACTTTTACCGGAAATAATATTTCCTTTTACGCTCGATTTTTTGGTAGATGCTTTCGAAGCGGTTGCAAAGGAACTTCCTTCATTTCCATCACTGTTTAAAGCCTTATCGATCATCAACAGAATTTCATCGGGAATTAATGGTTTTGTAACGTAATCGAGTGCGCCTGCTTTTATAACATTAACGGCCATTTTTATATCCGAATACCCGGTGATAATGATTACCGGAACATGGATTTCTTCCAGATGCATTTTAGCTAGTACTTCCATACCATCCATATCGCCAAGTCGGAAATCACACAGCAGGAGATCGAATTTTGAATTTTTTAATGCATCAATTGCTGTTGCACCACGGAATGCTATTTCCGTTTCGTAGCCGTGCTTTTTCAAAAATCGGCTCAAGAGATTACAGATATCTGTGTCATCATCGGCGATTAAAATTCTTTTCAACATAGATTCCCTTTTTATTTTTAAAAGTTCAAACTTGTAAAGTGCTTGTTCAAAATAGTTTTGATATTGCTTCCCGTCAAGGGCTTACCTATAAAATCTAACGCACCGTTAACGCTGGCAAATTCCCGTTCTTTTTCGCCGTCATACGCACTTATTATAATAATATTTAATGTCGGATACTTTTTTTTGATCCCGGGCAGCCGCTCCAATCCTGAACCATCAGGAAGATTATTATCGAGAAACAGAATATTGAATTCGTTTCCGGACAAACTTTTTTCTCCATCACTCAATGAAACCGAAAAAGTAGCCTTTATACCCAATTGTTTTAGCAATCCTGATAACAGTACGCATATATCGATTTCATCATCAATAATAAGAGCTTTCAATTCGGTCATGAGGATTCCTGTATTCTTCGAAATGCCAATGTTGTGAGACATTTCGGATTTAAATATACAAATTTTGTTCCTATTTATAAGATTGGGGATTTTTTTTCCGTTTTATTTCCTCAATATCGGGAATTTTCATTAAACAACAGGTGATTTTCGATTGGCACTATTTTTTACCCTATTTGACTAATACAGACTTAAATTATTCTAAAAATCAAAAATCTTATGGAAACCAACAAAGAAAAAGAACTTGAAGTCCTCAAAACACTGGTTGAATACAATAATGACCGCGTGGAGGGTTATCAAAAAGCATCTGAAGAAATTGAACACACTGATTTAAAGCAATTATTCAACAAATTCAGTGCTCAAAGTCGCACGTTCAGCAGTGAGCTGAATAGCAGAATTGTACAACATGGTAGCGTTCCTGTAGAAGGCACTACCAACTCCGGTAAAGTTTTCAGAGCCTGGATGGATGTGAAGGCTGCTTTAACAGGAAAAAACCGTAAAGCTATTTTAGGATCCTGTGAGTTCGGTGAAGATGTTGCCTTGAAATCTTATGAAGAAGCTATGCAGGCAAATGGTCTATCTAACGAAACGCAAAAACTTGTAAATGAGCAATCAAGGCACATTCGTAGTGCCCACGATGAAATTAAGAACCTTCGTGATGTGAGTGTTTTTTAATTAATTGCCAAAAGAGAGGTGACCCCTAAAGTCACCTCTCTTTCATAATAACCTAATATTCCACATGTTGGGCAATTAATTCCCCAAAAATATGAATGACAAACATTATTTAGAAGTACAGGAAAATTCAGTTTGCTTTTTTGACGTAGGTCCGAAAAACAAAAATGGCATTGTTCTGATTCCGGGTTTTCCATTAACAAAGGAGAGCTGGGATCAACAAGTAAAAGAGCTTTCCATAAACAATAGAGTAATCAGTTTCGACTATGCAGGGCTTGGCGAATCTCTTCACAATTCAGGTTTTGTTACTATCGATTCTCACGTATCCGATCTTATGGAAGTCCTTGATCATTGCAATGTGGATAAATTCACTCTACTAGGATTGTCGATGGGTGGATATGTCGCCTTGCGTGCTACTAATCTTTTTCCTGAACGAATACAGTCCCTGATTTTAGCAAATACCCGCGCAGATGCCGATTCAAATAGTGCTAAAACTAATCGCTTTAAACAAATAAATTCCCTTCAAAACGGAGACATTAAATTGTTCGCCACTACTCTTGCAGAAGCATTGTTAAGTAAAGATTACAAATTACGTCAACCTGAAGCATTAAACTCTTTAATAAATTCAATCAGCAAACAATCAGTATCCGGTTTGTGTGGAAACCTGATGGCAATGGCAGCGCGTCATGATGCTAATGAATTTTTAGAAGAAATACGATGCCCCGTTCTCATTATAACCGGCGATAACGATACGGTAATTTCTCATGCAGAAGGTCAAAAAATAAATAACAAAATTCCCGGATCAACAATCGTTAACCTTGCTAACTGCGGACATCTTTCTAATTTTGAACAGCCTGAATTATTTTTGAAAACCGTAGAAGATTTTTTGAAAAAATCTCTTTGATAATTTAATTAGGATTTTAGAACTGGTTTAAACAATTAAATGTAATGGTTTAAAAATAACCTAAATAAATTTCCCCCTTCTTACTTGTAGAAAAGTTTACACACACAACTTTTTAAAGATTCTAATTTGCATTCATAATACATTCATTCAGAGTTAAAATCCCGTGGCACTCTATTTGGAAGCACTACCCTATAAAATCATATACTTATGAAAACTATATCAAATGAAACAGGCTTAACTTTGAACCAATCCAAAACAGGAAGGTTATTGAGAGTTGCATTGCCTGGTGCGTTAGCAGGGGGAATTTTACTAATAGTATATTTTCTTGGCGTGAGGGCTATCGGTTATCATGAAAATACCTATTTGAGGTGGCTTAACTTTGTTTTAATTATTCCTGTTTCGCTATTTACCATAAACAGATACCTTAAATCAGGAACCGGCAAAACTTACCTGGAAGCTTTGGCTTCCTCAATTTTTGCATGTTTGGGCTCCTACAGCTTTCTAAGTTTATTTACGTTTGTTTACCTCCATATCGATGTTGCCTTTATGGAGATGTTGTATCAAAAAGCCTTCCCGGAACTGGATTTAAGTCCACTTAGTATTGTGATTCTTTTGGTGTTTGAAGGTGCTGTTGGGAGCACGATAATAAGTTTTGTTTTGATGCAGTTTTATAAAGACCAAATGAGGAATGCCGCATAATTTCGTTTTGACTAAATAGTCAAAAATTCGTTGATCCCATTATTTTTTAATGCATATTCACCTCTCACACAGTGGCATTCAAATTGATTTAGAAATTTTTTGTTCTGATTTATAATCATTTAACTTTACATGACTGAATACAATATTTGATTCATTGTATTATCTTTGCTTTTCGCACAAAGCAATATGAAACATAATCAGGACGACTTGATAACAATTTTGTTAGCTGATGACGATCAAGATGATCGTGAACTTTTTGCAGATATCATTCATCAGGTGAATGGTCCTGTGGAATTAATACTTGCTGATAGTGGTAATGATTTAATTTCAAAAATGAATAGTTGGAAAGGAAATCTCCCTCACCTTTTATTTCTTGACTTAAACATGCCCGGCAAAGATGGAAGAATATGTTTATCGGAAATGAAAATGCATAAATCATTTCGTGACTTGCGTGTGATTATATGTTCCACGTCCTCTTCACCGGACGACATAAATTTTGCTTATGAAAAAGGTGCTGATCTTTACATTGTGAAACCTGCTAAATTTACAACATATTTTACTGTCTTGAAGAAAGTTCTTAATATGTTTTTAAATGAAAAATTGCCAGTCAAAGATCGGCAAAAATTTGTTTTTACTTAAAATCAAGTGCTTGTAAATTTCTACTAAGCAGAAGAAGCTTTCAAATTAATGGCTGATTCAGCCGGTTCCGTTAAAGCGAAATATGCACCTTATTCTTCACATAGTATTTTCGGCAAGGGGCATTGCAGCTTGCTTAAATTCATGAATTTCTGCGAAAGTATTCACAGTATAATAGACGGCAATTTGCTTTTTCGCACTTTCATAGTATCGAAATTAAATTTAATAACCTTAGATTTAAACCTTGCTAAATAAATTTGTAACTCTAAATTATATTCAAAAATTGAATAGGAATTTTTTTAGTAATTTTACAATTCTGTTTTAGGAAAACAAGGCATGCAACCAGAGGCCTATGTAGATTTATTAATTGGCAGATCAACTATAAATATAGATCCTTTATTGAGTTCTCCCGTGGCAGAAATTGATCCCCGGAGATTTGAAACAATTCTTTTACAAATAGCCAATCCAATACCGGTACCTTCAAATTCATTCCTCCCATTTAATCTTTGAAAGATTTCAAAAATACGATCCGCATATTGATTTTCAAAACCTATTCCATTATCACTAAAAGTTATTCTAACAAATGGTTCCTGATAGGACTCAGAATGGTTTGTTCTCTCTTCAGTGACTTTATTGATTTCTTCCACCTTAATTGTGATTTCAGGATTAACTCCAGGTCTCGAGAATTTTAAAGCGTTCCCAACAATGTTAAAAAACAACTGATAAAGTTGTGTTGGGATTCCTTTCACAACAGGCAATTTCTGATAAGTTATTATTGCATTTTTATTCTGAATAGTGATCTCCAAATCATTCAATACATCAGCAAATACAATATTAAGATCCGTTTTAATTTCAGGGTCGCTAGTGCGAGCTAATCTTGAAAAACTTAGCAAATCATTAATCAGGGAAGACATTCTGCTTGCCGCAGAAAGTATTTTATCAATGTAAACAACAGAATTGCCCTTCAACGATTCTTTCGAAGAAATTTTTAGCCGGTCACCAAAAGTTTGAATTTTCCTGAGCGGCTCCTGCAAGTCATGGGAAGCAACAAAAGCAAATTGTTCTAATTCGTCGTTCGATCTTTTTAAGTCGGATATAAAATTCTTCAATTCTTCTTCATATCCCTTCTCTTTCGAAACATCATCAAAGGTTACTGTAACACCATCATCCAATTTAACTGCTACAATACGGTACCAGGTTTTAATCCTATTCCTAATTAATAATTTTTCGGTTCTAAAAATTATGTTTTCATTTGTAACTTTCGAAAATGCCTCAAAGAGTTCATTTGCATCATTTCCTTGCAAACCATAAAACAGCGATTTCCCTATAAGATCTTTATGTTGGAAATCGAGCATTTCAGAGCCAATTTTATTGATTTGCACAAAACTGAAATCGATAGTCTCCTCCTCAATATTTCGAATTGCTTTCAAGGACATAATTCCACTTTGAGAGGACTCAAGCACGGCCTTCAACAGGTTTTTGACCTTTTTCTTACTCCATATTTCCCAAAGAATATAGGCAAGCGAACATATCATTATTGCTATTGCAGTGATAGAAAATATGGTGCTAAGCACTCTGGAATTGTTCGTAGCAATCTTCACCTCAAGGTCCCGAAGTTTAAGTATTTTTTTCTGTTCCGTCTTCAAATTTGAAGTCAAAATTCTTATAGAATCCATCGATACTTTGGACTCTAACAACAAAACTTTATTACCAAAGTCAAAATTACCGGTTTTTTTTAATTCAATCATAAAGTTCTGAAAAGCCAGTTTCTTGTGAATCAATACCTCCATGGTATCAAGTGTTTTATAAAGCTTTTGATTGTTTTGCGTTAAGAGCTTTAATTCTGTCATTTGCCTGCCAATATTAGCTTGGGCGTAGTTAAATGGCTCCAGAAAAGTAGAGTCATCTGTAATTATAAATCCACGGGTTCCTACTTCTGTATCCTTTATCAATCCAAAAAGCAATTCCGTCCTTTCCTGCACATTCATAGTGTGCATCAGCATTTTTGAATTTTCGTTAAACTTTTCAAAACTGGTCCTATAAAGGTGTATTAAAATAGAAGTAACTAAAAGTATGATGCCAAACACCGAAAAAATTCTCCTCAGAACAGTTACATTTTCCATTTATCAAATTTACAAAAAATATTTACAAAAAAAACCGGAATCGGAAATATTCCGACCCCGGTTTGCAGACACTAACTAACATACATACCTATTCTTTTTTCGCATTCGCGTTTTCTTCTAATTTAGCTGAAGGGCGGTTGGTTGCTTTTATGGCCCCATATTTTGCTTTTAGTTCAGCGATTTTCAAATTGTCGGAGGTTTTCAAATCTTTCTCCACTTCATTCTTTTTTGTTCCAAGGGTCTCCCAAATCAATTCTACCCGATCCCACTGCTCTCTTGACATTTCATCTTTATGCACTTCAACATAATTAACAAAATGAGTATGAACACCCAGCAAATTAGCAGCAGTTATAGCACTCAAATCACTGGTGATTCCGCTTGGAAAAATATCCACTAACATGGCATCTGTTTTCATTACATTATCTCTTCTGTTTTTTTCATTCAAGTAGTCTTCTTTAAAAGAATCCCATTCGCTCTGTAATGAGGCATACTCTGCTCGCATCTCATCATTCCAGCCGCCTATTTTTTCTTCGGCTTTCTGGCGTTTCTCGTTATACTCTGTTTCCAGGGTTGCCCATTCTTTATCATAGTAGGCTGCTGCGCTGTCGCGATGCTCACTCACATATTCTTTAAAATCTTCATATGATTTTTCGGCTTTTTTTTCTTCAGAGCACGCCACAAATGCGATGCTACCAACTGTTAATGCAATTATTGTAAGGATCTGTTTCATAGTTGTTAAGTTTTTAGATGTATAAATACCCATGAAAATATCATGCCACGAGCGTTGCTATGCATATTTCCATGCATTCGCTAATTTCCCACATGGTTCTATCACAATATGGGGAATATTTTCACCATTTAAGAAATTCTGATTCGCCTTTTACTTACGGTGTCATAGCCAGTCTGATTGCGATTTACTACCGGCCGGGAACTACTTGGACTGAATTCATACTTGGGATCATTTTCTTAAATTACTTTAAACGCCGGCTTGTTGGAATTGGCATTATTGGTGTTAAACAATAATAAAATCACAGTTTGATTTGAACAAATTTAAACCCGCAACATCATGAAAATTTCAAGAATCAACTTCAACAGAGAAGTACTCATTAAGCAGCACACTCTCTTATGCTCAACCCCGGTCATAAAAAATAAAGTATTTGAAAAATCCATGGTTCTTATAACACGTCACAGTACGTTTGGTTCCACAGGCATCATTCTAAATGCTCCAATGGATTTGAGTTTACAGGTAACCGATATGCAAGTTGACAACAATAAGATTCCTCTTTGTTTCGGAGGGCCCGACGATAATTTATTGTCCTTTCTTGTAAGCATCCCATCCATGCCTGACGGTATTAGAACTTCAACCTACTGGAGCAGGAATCGAAACGATTTAAAGACTCTTATGAATTTTATTGCTTCTGAAAATATATATCTTAAAGCGTACAAAGGAAGCTTGAGTTGGATGCCCGGAGAATTGGAAGATGAAATTAAAAATGGTCAATGGTGGGCTACTAATGAATACGACTCGGACCATTTGTTTGAAATACAAGATGAATCCTGGTCAAATACCGCTCGAAAAATTAGTGGTCATTTTGCACCACTTATTGATGCCGACATTCCTGTGTTTGATAATTAACTCTTTCCTTTTTTCACTTCTGAAGTATCAATTTTGAAGTTACTTCTTTCTTATAATTTAAAGCAAGTTTAAAAAAAGAAATCCATTGAATCATAAAAGATGATTTATGTGATAATAAGTTTATTAACATTCGTTTTTAAAATATTCTTTCCCTTTAGGTCAGTCTAATAAGAAGCCTGAAATTCACATCCGACATAATGTATTCTTTTACTTGTGAAGTAAGCCTGTGAAAAGATATAGCAAAAAAAAGCGGCAGCAACCTGAAATTGAATTTCTTCTCTTCTTCAGTTGTGCCGTCTTAACAATGAACCATCCTAAAAGCTCACATCAAAATACTTATTTGTTGATTCGTGTAGGATCCACCTTATCAGGATTATTTCCTTCTTTGCTTATCCTTGTTGGATCATTATCTTCTTCAGGCTTACGGGTTCTATCCAAACGATCAGGGTCGTTAACAGAACGTTGAGTGGTTTCCGCTTCACTGCCTGTTGGATTATCTCCTTCAGTATCAGCATCTTCCGATCTTGGCCTAACGTGTGTTTGTTTGTTTTTAGTATCAGTATCTGTACTTCTTTCAGAAGGGTTTCCGGATACCGTATTTTTTGGATCTGGATTTTTCGTTGTTGACATTATTTTAAGTTTTAAACTGTTAAACATATATTTTCATATACAACTATGAAAGGATTATGCCATAAGATGTGATTAGATGTAAGTTGCTGTAAATCAAATTCGTTTTTTGTTCTAAGATGTATTTTCAACTTGATCTTATGGCATGAGTTCCTCAATACAGGAAAATTGTTCCATAATTAAATTTAATGGTTATCCTATTTATTTCCTGCTTTTGTTCTTTTACTCTTCCTTATTGACCTTTTCCAATTTTTTCACCGCACCTTTTAAAAGGAAGCTCTTCTTAACGGCTTCCAAAATTTCATCTAAATTTTGACTTGAGCTATTTGATTTTTAAAGTGTGGTTCATATATCCGATGCCATTGACGAATCTGCAAGAAGTCGTGAAAATGATCCATTACCATTATTTACTTTAAACATTATAACGACAAGTTCGTCACTGATTACCTCAGCATTTTCAACAGCATCAATTCGAATGGGAAATTGAATAGTTGCTTAAAAAACTGCATGATGAACAACCGGCTCTGTCCAATACCATCCAAAGAATCTGTTAAAAATTC